>Ga0153917_1000952_pt1 | contig 14279 bp, 14 predicted proteins | sample TSFL001MetaG_FD_104695 | JGI IMG/M metagenome (GOLD analysis project Ga0153917, IMG submission 104695) | Attine ant fungus gardens microbial communities from Florida, USA - TSFL001 MetaG | ecosystem: Host-associated > Fungi > Mycelium > Unclassified | place: USA: Florida, Paynes Creek Historic... | reverse complement strand
TGGTACTCGACGTGGTGATGGAGAAGCGTCCGGCGGAGGCCGTGCGCTACGAATTCCCGAAGACCTGCCCGGTCTGCGGCAGCCATGCGGTGCGCGAGCGTAACGAGAAGACGGGGCGACTCGATTCGGTCACGCGCTGCACTGGCGGCTTCGTCTGCCGCGCGCAGGCGGTGGAGCACCTGAAGCACTTCGTCTCGCGCAACGCCTTCGATATCGAGGGACTCGGCTCCAAGCAGATCGACTTCTTCTTCGAGGCGGAGGACCCGTCGCTGTCGATCCGCACGGCGCCCGATATCTTCACGCTCAAGCGGCGACAGGAAGCCTCGCCGCTTCTCAAGCTGGAGAATATCGACGGCTTCGGCAAGGTCAGTGTCCGCAAGCTCTTCGACGCCATCGATGCCCGGCGCTCCATTGCCCTCAACCGCTTCATCTATGCGCTCGGCATCCGCCATGTCGGCGAGACGAATGCCAAGATCCTGGCGCGCGCCTACGGCACCTATGCCGCCTTCGAGGAAGCGATGAAGGCGGCGGCGCCGCTTTCGGGCGAGGCGTGGAACGAGCTTAACAGCATCGACGGCATCGGCGAGGTCGTCGCCCGGGCCATCGTGGAATTCTACAAGGAGCCGCGCAATCTCGACGTGCTCGGCCGGCTTCTCGAGGAGGTGGTGCCGGAGGCCGCCGAGGCGGTGGTGGCGACGTCGAGCCCGGTTGCCGGCAAGACGGTCGTCTTCACCGGCTCGCTGGAGAAGATGACGCGCGACGAAGCCAAGGCCATGGCCGAACGGCTGGGGGCCAAGGTGGCGGGGTCGGTCTCCAAGAAGACCGACCTCGTGGTCGCCGGCCCGGGTGCGGGCTCCAAGCTCGACAAGGCGCGCGAGTTCGATGTCGAGGTGATCGACGAGGACGGCTGGTTCGACCGCATCAAGGGATCGTAACGGTCGAGCCGCGCACCAGGAAGCGGCCCCCGTCGAAGGTCATCGGCACGCCGAGGCCGGCATCGGGCTCGAGCGTGCCGCCGAGATAGGCGTGGATGTGCAGGTGCGGCTCCGAGGAGTTGCCCGAATTGCCCACCCGGCCGAGCGTCTCGCCCTCCGTGACGATCGCGCCGCCCGAAACGGCGATCGAGCCCTCCCTGAAATGGGCGAGCAGGATGCGCGCCGTGCCGCAGGCAAGGATGATGTGGTTGCCGGCGGGCTCGCTCGTATTGGTCTGCGAAATGGGATTGTCTGCGATGCCGTCATGGGCGGAGATGGCGACGCCCGTGCAGGGGCTCTTCACCTCGCGGTCGAAGATGACGTAGTCGGCAAGGTTCTCGGGCATCAGGCCGTTTGCCCGCGCGCCGAAACGGTTGAGCGCGACGATATCGAGCGCGTAGCGCTGGCTCCGTTCCGCATGGTGGTAGTTGATCGCCGTCGCGCCGCCGCCCTGGCCGATATAGTAGGTGCCCGGGCCGAAGGGGAAGGCAAGCTCCACCGCGGTTTCCTGATAGCCGTAGCCGGAAAGCGCGCGGGCCGTCAGCGCGAGGAAGAAGACCGCCATCGCCGCCGTCAGGCCATGTTTGCGGATGGCGGAGCGGGCCCCGTTCCAGGGGCGATCCCGCATGCGCAGGTAGGAGAGGGCAGCGAGGGCGACAAAGAGGATGGGCAGGACCAACTCCAGATCCGCGCTCAGGAAATCCCAGCGGCCGATCACGAGGATGAAGGCGAAGTAGCTCGCTCCGTAGAGCACGCGCATCGCCCAGCCCAGCCGGTCGACGGGGCGCGGCAGCCAGAGCCACAGCAGGAAGAAGAGCGGAAGCAGGACCTGGGTCGTCAACAGGATGAGAAGAGGCAGTTCCATGGTTCCGACCTTGCTGGATCAGCCATGCCCTCCCTCACCACCGGACACGGGTGTTATCGTTGCTGGACAATCCGCGTGGATGGATTTGGTTCCGCTTTTCAGAATCCTTTCCGCAACTTATCGGCCTTTCCTAAGGATCGGTATAGCCGGCGGCCCGGATGTCCAGGTCCCGGCCGGCGGGATCGTTGCGGAAGAGGATGGCGCCGGTCGATTTCGATTCGGCGGCGACATAGTCGAAGGTGACCTGGTTTTCCTCGACGATCCTGTCGCCCTCCGTCAGCCGGCCGATCACGGTGACGGAGGCGGCCGTGGTGGTGGCGGAATTGTAGATGTCGAAGGCGACGCGGTGGCCGGCGGAGGTGGCTTCCGTTGCCAGTACCCTGATGGAAAGGTCGGGCGGGGTCGCCTTGCGGGTGACGGCTTCCCAACCGATCCATGAGAGCATTCCGGCGATCAGGACGGCGGAGACGAGCCCCGTCAGCCATTCGATCCAGTGCGGGTCGTGGCGTTCGCGGTGGCGGCCCGTGCCGGAGCGCGTCATGGCAGCCTCACAGGATCAGCCGCGCGGCGGCGGCGCCGAGCGAGGCGGGAAAGCCGAGCACGATGACGGAAAGCATGATCTCGACGGCCGAACTGTCGCCGAGCCGCTCGAATATCCACAGCGTGAAGACGCAGATGCCGAGCGCGACCACGTAGCCGGGCAGGGTGAAGCGCACGAAGGCGTGCCACCAGGGCGTCTCGGGCGAAAGCTCGTGGCCGCCGATGAAGGAGACCGCATAGACGAAGCCGTGCATGAGGGTGATCGACAACAGGGCGACGACAAGCGCGTGCCATGCCGTCATCTTGTAGGCGAGCACTACGATCTCGTCGGTCGGCGCGATGTTGAGCGAGAGGAAGAGGGCGCCCGTCGCCATCAGCAGGAGCTCACCGGGATAGGTGCCTTTCTTCCCGTCGTCCGTCTCCTCATGGCCGAGCTGGCTGCGGCCGAGCATGGCCCCGATGCTGGCAGGCACCGATTGCAGTGCCGTCTTTCCCACGATTTCGGCCGCAGGCATCCCGCCGCGCAGGAGGCCGAGCGCCGTCAGTACGACGAGGCTCGTCACGATACCGATGCCATAGGCGATGATGGCATCGCGCACCGCCTCGCGCCAGGTCGAGATATTCTCGAAGCCGATGCGGTGGGCGAGAAGGACAAGGAGCGGAATGTTGAGAAGCAGGAGCAGGAAAAGACGCTCGCGCGCCATGTAATAGCCGAGATGCCACATCTCCATGGTCATCAGCATGGGAAGCGCAAGGAACAGCGCGCCCGCGACGCCGCGCCCCAGACCGGTCACGAACCGGCTGAACCCGCTTGTCTCATCCTCGGCAACGGCCATTCATGAATCCCCTCGCAAAGCGCGGGGGAAACGCGGTGCGGACCTGCAAGTTCCGCACCGCGCGCATTTCAATGCCGATCCGGCTTCTTGCCCTTCGGCTTGCGGGCGTCGCCGGGCTTGGCGAACGCCTCGTCGCGCTTACCCTTGAAGGGCTTCGCGCCGGCAAAGGGCTTGGCAGGTTTCTTGCCGCCGTCCTCGCGATCCTTCCAGTGCGGCTTGGCGCTTGCGCCCTCCGGCTTGTCGAAGTCGCGCTTCTTCTCGAAACGGGGCTTCTTGTCGACGTCGCCCTTGTTGAAATCGGGCTTGTCGCCGCGGTCCTTCCAGTGCGGCTTGGCGCTCGCGCCTTCCGGCTTGTCGAAATCGCGTTTCTTGTCGAAGCGCGGCTTCTTGTCGTAGCCGCCCTTCTTCTCGAATTCGCCCTTCGGCTTCCAGTCGGCGCGGCGCTCCGGACGGTCGTAGCGCTGAGTCTTCTCGCCGGGCGTGCGCTCATAGAACTGCGGCGTCAGGTCCGGCATGCCGTCCAGCACCTTCACGCTGATGCCACGCTCCAGCATGCTGTTCGGCCCGAGTGCGCCGAGGAAGCCGTCGGAGGCGTCGGCGGAGAGCTCTACATAGGTCTCCTCCGGCTGCATCTTGATCGCGCCGATCTCGTTCTTGGTGATGTTGCCGTTGCGGCAGAGCATCGGAATCAGCCAGCGCGGTTCGGCCCGCTGCTTGCGGCCGACCGAAATGGAGATCCAGACGCTGGCGGCAAAGCTGTCGCGCGGGCGCTTGGTCTCGGCCGGGATGGCATCGTTGCTGCGCTCGCGCGGCTTGCGCTGCTCGAGCGAGACCTCGATCAGGTCTTCCGGCGCGGAGCGACCGGCCTTGAAGAAGCGCGTGACGGCGGCGGCAAGCTGGCGGGCATCGAATTTCTCGACCAGCGCCGCGACCGTCGCTTCCTCGTCTTCGGTGACCTTGTCGGAAAGCAGCGGATCGGCGAGCAGGCGCTCGTCGTCGCGGCGCAGGATCTCCTCGGCCGAGGGCGGGGTCGCCCAGTTGACCTTGAGGTTCGCCATCTGAAGCAGGCGCTCAGCCTTGCGGCGGGCGTTGAGCGGCACGATCAGGGCGCTCACCCCTTTTCGACCGGCGCGGCCGGTGCGGCCCGAACGGTGCAGCAGGGTATCGGAATTGGTCGGCAGGTCGGCATGGACGACCAGCTCGAGGTTCGGCAGGTCGATGCCGCGGGCGGCGACGTCGGTGGCGATGCAGACGCGGGCGCGGCCGTCGCGCATGGCCTGAAGGGCGTGAGTGCGCTCGTTCTGGCTGAGTTCGCCGGAAAGGGCGACGACCGAGAAGCCGCGATTGTTGAAGCGGGCTGTCAGGTGGTTCACCGCCGCGCGAGTCGAGCAGAAGACGATGGCGTTCTGCGCATCGTAGAAGCGTAGCGTGTTGATGATGGCGTTCTCGCGGTCGGCAGGCGCGGTCAGCAGGGCGCGATAGTCGATATCGACATGCTGCTCCTTCTCGGCGGCCGTCGAGATACGCATCGCATTGCGCTGGTAGTTTTTCGCGAGCGCGGCGATCTCCTTCGGCACGGTGGCCGAGAACATCAGCGTGCGGCGGTCTTCCGGCGCGGCTTCCAGGATGAATTCGAGGTCTTCGCGGAAGCCGAGGTCGAGCATCTCGTCGGCCTCGTCGAGCACGACGGCGCGGATGTCGGAAAGGTCGAGATTGCCCCGGGTGATGTGGTCGCGCAGGCGTCCCGGCGTGCCGACGATGATATGGGCGCCGCGCTCCAGCGCGCGCCGTTCCGTGCGCACGTCCATGCCGCCGACGCAGGAGGCGATGACGGCGCCGGTCATCTCGTAGAGCCATTCCAGCTCGCGCTTGACCTGCATGGCAAGTTCGCGCGTCGGGGCGATGACGAGGGCGAGGGGGCTTGCGGCGCGGCCGAAGCGCTCTTCGCCGTCAAGCAGCGTCGGGGCGACGGCGAGGCCGAAGGCGACGGTCTTGCCGGAGCCGGTCTGCGCGGAGACCAGCGCGTCGGCATCGCCGATCTTCGGGTCGGAGACGGCGATCTGCACCGGCGTCAATGTGGTATAGCCGCGTTTTTCCAACGCCTTTGCCATCGCCGGAGCGAGGCCTTCGAAACTCGTCATAGGGGGTCTTTCGGAATTCGGGTTCAGCGGCGATCTTGCACCGCACTCTCAAGCCCGCGCGTAACGGGCGTGTGTGGGCGCTCTCTACTGTTCCTTGCCGCAAATGTACAGTGCGCAAAACGCAAAGCTGCCCAGCGGGTTAAGCGATGGCGGGCAAAAGTCTTTCCCGATTGTCTTTTTGCGCTGCACAAGATAGAAAACGGCGCTCCCCGAAATGCTCCCGAGAAGGCATGCGGAAGGGGCCGCCCGCGGGAGAGGGCGAGAGCAAGGAGGAACCGGCGATGCAGACCTTCACCACCATCGCGGACCTGCGCGCGGCGCTGGCGCCGCACCGCCTGGACGGCCGGACGATCGGTCTCGTTCCCACCATGGGCTATCTTCATGTCGGCCATATGGAGCTTGCCCGCCGGGCGCTCGCCGACAACGACATCGTCGTCGCCACCATTTTCGTCAATCCGCTGCAGTTCGGCGCGAACGAGGATCTCGCGCGCTATCCGCGCGACCTTGCCCGCGACCAGGCGATGCTGGAGGCGGCGGGCGTCCACTATCTCTTCGCCCCCGGCGTCGCCGACATGTATCCGCGGCCGATGGAAACCGTGGTCGACGTGCCGACGCTCGGCGCGGAGCTGGAAGGCTCCGTCCGTCCCGGCCATTTCGCCGGCGTCGCGACGGTCGTGACCAAGCTCTTCAACATCGCCGGTCCCGACCGCGCCTATTTCGGCGAGAAGGACTACCAGCAGCTCGCCATCATCCGCCGAATGGTCGCCGATCTCGCGCAGCCCCTGGAGGTGGTCGGCGTGCCGACGGTGCGCGAGGCGGACGGGCTCGCCTGTTCCTCGCGCAATGTCTATCTGTCCGCGGAAGAGCGTGCCGCCGCCGCCATCGTCCCGCGCGCGCTGGAAGAGGCCGAGCGGCTGATCGCGGCGGGCGAGACGGATGCGAAGCGGCTGGAAGCGGCCGTGACGGCCTTCATCGCCGCGGAGCCGCTGGCAAAGCCCGAAGTGGTCGCCATCCGCGATCCCGACACGCTGGCCGAGATCGGCAGCGTCGGCGACAGGCCGGTTCTTTTGTTGCTTTTCGTGCGCTTTGGGGGCACGAAACTCCTCGATAACCGGGTCATCGGCCCGAAAAACGCGAAAAGGTAGCGTGATATGAGCGTACACACCGCCAAACGCCGTCTGGCTCCCGCCGACATCAAGGCTTTGAAGGGCCAGCGCCCGATCGTCAGTCTCACCGCCTATACGACGCCGGTTGCCAAGCTGATGGACCCGCATGTCGATTTCATGCTGGTCGGCGACAGTCTCGGCATGGTGCTCTACGGCCTCGATTCGACCGTCGGCGTGACCATCGAGATGATGATCGCCCATGGCCAGGCCGTCATGCGCGGCTCGTCCAATGCCTGCGTCGTGGTCGACCTGCCGTTCGGCTCCTACCAGCAGTCCAAGGAGCAGGCCTTCGCCACGGCCGCCCGCGTGCTCAAGGAAACCGGCTGTTCGGCCATCAAGCTCGAGGGCGGCGCGGAAATGGCTGAGACGGTGCATTTCCTCACGCAGCGCGGCATTCCGGTGCTCGGCCATGTCGGGCTTATGCCGCAGCTCATCAACACGACCGGCGGCTACCGCACGCTCGGCCGTAACGACAAGGAAGTCGACAAGATCCGCAAGGACGCCGCGGCCATCGACGATGCCGGCGCCTTCGCCATCGTGGTGGAGGGCACGGTCGAGCCGGTGGCGCGCGAGGTGACCGCCGAGATCAAGGCGCCGACCATCGGCATCGGCGCATCGCCGGCCTGCGACGGCCAGGTTCTCGTCGTCGACGACGTGCTCGGCATCTTCACCGACTTCAAGCCGCGCTTCGTCAAGCATTTCGCCAATCTCGCGCCGGTGATGAGCGAAGCTTTCGCCACCTATGCCGAGGAGGTGAAGGCCCGCAGCTTCCCGGGACCGGAGCATACGTTCCAGCTCAAGAAGAGCTGAGCCTGAAGATCAGGAGGCCCGCCTCCTGATCTTCATCCATCAGCGCCGGTCGTCACAGGGCGCCGATCGATCAATCCCGCTGAACGGTCCATCAGCCATATTGGTTTGCCGGTGGACCGTGCCTGCTCTATGGCTTCAGCCAACGCAAGAGAGCAGAACCCATGACACCCGCCACCAAAGAAGAAATCCGCGACGCCGCCCGGCGCGGGCTGGCCATCGCGCTTGCCGCCGCGCCGTTCGGCGTACTGTTCGGCGCCGTCGCCGTCGACAATGGCCTCAGCATCGCCGAAGCCGCGCTGATGAGCGCCACGCTCTATGCCGGCGCGAGCCAGCTCGTCGGCGTCGAGCTGTTCAACCACCATGTCGCGCCGTGGCTGGTGGTGCTGTCGATCTTCGCGGTGAATTTCCGCCATGTGCTCTATTCGGCGGCGATTGCCGCGCATATCCGGCATTTCACCTTCTGGCAGAAGGCGACCGGGCTTTTCCTGCTGGTCGATCCGCAATTCGCCGAGACGGAGCGGCGGGCCGATGCCGGCATTCGCGTCGGCTATGTCTGGTTCCTGGTGCTCGGCCTCAGCGTCTATATTCCCTGGTTCTTCCTGACGCTGCTCGGCGGCTTCCTCGGCAACCTCATCGGCGATCCTAAGGCCATCGGTATCGACGTGCTATTGCCGATCTACTTCATGGGGCTGGTGCTCGGCTTCCGCAGCCGGGCGAACTGGCTGCCGGTGGTGCTCGCCTCGTCCGTCGGCTCGATCCTGGCGCTGCATTTCGTCGGCTCGCCCTGGCATGTCAGCCTCGGCGCGCTGGCCGGCATCGCCGTCGCCGCCGTCATGCCCATCGACGGGGAAGAGAGCGCGGCACCCATCGGCGATACCGTCGAAGGGGAGGCATGAGCATGGACGCTATGTTCCACACCCAGACGCTGCTGATCATCGCGGCCGGCGCGATCGCCACCTATCTCACGCGCATCGGCGGCTATGTCTTCATCACGCGCATGAAGCGCATTCCGCCGCGGGCCGAAGCGGCGCTGAATGCCGTTCCGGCCGCGGTCCTGACGACGCTGGTGGCGCCGGCCGCCGTGACCGGCGGCCTCGATGTCACCCTCACCATGGCGGTCGCCTTCCTCGTCGGCCTGCGCATCTCGCTGCTGCCGATGCTGGGCGTGGGCTGGATCGTCGTGATGATCCTGCGTCACGTCATCGGCTGATCGGGGCCGTCGCCTTTTCCAGCCATGCCTTCGTCGCGTCGTCCGAAAGGAGCGGTGCGATCTTTTCGCGCGTTTCGGCGTGATAGGCATTGAGCCAGGCGAGCTCCTCGTCCGTCATCAGGGCCGGCACGACGAGGCGGCGGTCGATGGGGCAGAAGGTCAGCGTCCCGAAGCCGAGCATGTCGATATCGCCGCCCTCGACGGGCGCGGCCGGCAGGGTGTGGACGAGGTTCTCGATGCGGATGCCGAAGCTGCCGGGGCGGTAATAGCCCGGTTCGTTCGAGAGGATCATGCCGGGCAGCAACTCCTGCGTCGAAAGCCGCGAAATGCGCTGCGGGCCTTCATGCACCGAGAGATACGAGCCGACGCCGTGGCCGGTGCCGTGCGCGAAGTCGGCGCCGGCCTTCCACAGGGCGATGCGGGCGAGGGGGTCGAGATCGCAGCCGCGCGTTCCCTTGGGGAAGCGGGCGGTGCTGATGGCGATCATGCCCTTGAGGACCAGCGTGAAGAAGCGCTTCTGCTCCTCCGGCACCGCGCCGATGGCGACCGTGCGGGTGATGTCCGTCGTGCCGTTGATATATTGCGCGCCGGAATCGATGAGGAAGAGCGTGCCCGGCTCGAGCGTCGCGTCGCTCGCCGTCGTCACGCGGTAATGCATGATGGCGGCATGAGCGCCGGCGCCGGAAATGGTATCGAAGGAAATGTCCTTCAGCGGATTCTGCTGGCGCTCGCCGACGCGGCGGCGCACCTCCTCCAGCTTCTTCGTGACGGCGATCTCGGTCTCGGTTCCCGGCGTCGTGCCATCGAGCCAGGCGAGGAATTCCACCATGGCCGCGCCGTCCTGGAGATGGGCGCGGGCGGAGCCCTGAAGCTCGACGTCGTTCTTGCAGGCGCGGGGCAGGCGGGCCGGATCGGCGGCCTCGACGAGCGTGCCGCCCTTGCTGCGGACGATCTCGGCCAGCGCGAAGGGGGCGTGGTCCGGGTCGATGAGGATGCGTTTGCCTTCGGCCGCCAGCGCCGCGATGCGTTCGTCGAACAGGGAAGGCGGCACGAGGTCGGCGAGCTGCGTGAGATAGGCTTCCTGCTCGATGCCGGTCTTGCGCTTGTCGAGGAAGAGCTGCGGACGGCCGTTCGCGGGGATGATGGCACGGGCCAGCGGATGGGGCGTGTGCGGCACGTCGCTGCCGCGGATGTTGAAGATCCAGGCGATGGAGGAGGGGTCGGTGACGGCGAGGGCGTCCGCGCCGGCCTTCGCCGTCGCCTCGGCCATCTTCACGAGCTTGTCCCTGGCGAGCTCCCCGGCATGGTCGATGGTCTGGATGGCGACGCGGCCGAGCGGTTCGCTCGGGCGGCCGGTCCAGATACGGTCGAGCGGGTTGTGCGGCAGGAGGACGAGCGCGCCGCCGAGGCCGGCGAGCGCCTTTTCCAGCCGGCGCACTTCCGCACCGGTGTGCAGCCAGGGATCGATACCGAGGCGAAAGCCCTTCGGCGCGTGGTTCCGCAGCCAGAGATGCGGCGGTTCGCCGACGAGGTCGCCGCCAGTGAAGACCGCGCCGTCCACCTGCTCGGCGAGCTGCGTGACATAGCGCCCGTCGACGAAGACCACGGCCTCGCCGCGCATGACGAGCGCGACGCCCGCCGAGCCGGTAAAGCCCGTCAGCCAGGACAGGCGCTCGGCGGAGGCCGGCACATATTCGCCCTGATATTCATCGGCGCGCGGCACGAGGAAGCCGTCGATGCCGAGCGTGTCGAAGGAGGCGCGCAGCGCATCCGCGCGCTCGCGGCCGAACTGGGGCGTGGAGGTGACGTCGAAACTCTGGAACATGGGTGGCTTCCGGTGAGGCGATGAATCGTGCCGGCAATCTAACCGATCCCGGCAGGGAGGGAAACGCGGGCGGGGGCATACGGACGGATCGAGAGGTCTCAGATTGGACTTATGCGCTCCGCGCATGGCACCCATGACGCAAAAGGGACTATCTCTATTTTTTCTATCGATTATAAGCGGCGTCAACGAAGCGAACTTAAACGCGCTTCAAGCGAAACGAAGTGAAAGTTCCTCCAGTCCTTCGTGTCGCACATAGCTAGGTGTTCCGATCAGGCGTCTTGCCGGTCACTCCTCCTCCCTCCTCCGGGAAGGCGCTCGGAACACATAGGTCCGCTCGAGCACTCCTCCTCCTCAAGCTCGCGGGCAGGCCGGTTCGCCGGTCCATAGGCGGTGCCTCTGGCACCGCCTTTTATTTTGCCCGGATTTCCAGTCGACACCGCGCCACGGCCTCGGGGCGAGCCCGAGGGTGATGGAGATGAGGAGAGAGAAGCCTAGCGGCGGTTGTCGAGGTGGATCGTCACCCAGCCTTCGCGCCAGATGGTCTTCACATGGCGCAGGCCCGCGCCGTTATAGGCGGCGAGCACCTTCCAGCGTTGCGAGGCGAGGATACCCGACAGGATGACGTCGCCGTTCGGGGCGAGCTGCGCCGCCAGTTGCGGGGCCATGCGCATCAGCGGGCGGGCGAGAATGTTGGCGATGATCAGGTCGAACGGGCCGTGGCGACCGAAGGCGGTGGAGTGGAAGCCCGGCGCGGTTTCCAGCGCGATGCCCGAGGCTATGCCGTTGAGGCGCACGTTCTCGCGCGCGACGCGGGTGGCGATGGGGTCGATGTCGGTCGCCAGCACCCGGATGGGGGCGAGCTTGCGCGCGGCGATCGCCAGCACGCCGCTGCCCGTTCCAAGGTCGAGCGCGCGCTTTACCCTGCGCTTGCGCATCACGTCGAAGATGACCTCCAGGCAGCCCGCCGTCGTGCCGTGATGGCCGGTGCCGAAGGCCTGCCCGGCATCGATCTCGATGGATATCTCGCCGGCGCGCGCCGTGCCGCGATCATGCGAGCCGTGCACGACGAAGCGCCCGGCGCGCACGGGCTTCAGGCCCTCGAGCGACTTGGCGATCCAGTCGATATCGGGAAGAACCTCGCGCTGGATCTCGACGCCCGGGAAATCGGCGGCGAGCAGGGCGGCGAAGCGTTCGTGGATCTCCGCCTCTTCCGGCCGGAACATGTAGACGGAGGCTTCCCAGACGTCGTTCTTCTCGTCGATCTCCATCGTGGCGATGGCGTAGCCCTCTTCCTCGAAGGCGTCGCTCATCAGCGAAAGCGCCGCTTCCGCCTTTTGCTCGGTGGTGCTGATGTAGAGGCGGATTTCGCTCACGGGCCGGGTTCCTGTTGTTTCAGGTCCGCCTAGCATGTCCGAAAGCCGAGGGCAAAGGTGGATCGCCGGTAAGCGCGCTTATCCCTTGATCAGGTTGGCGAGCTTCTTTTCGGCGACGTCCGGGTTTTCGCCATAGGAGATCGTGCCGGTGAAGCGGCCGGTCGCGTCGAGCAGGAAGACGGAGGCCGTGTGGTCCATCGTGTAGTCGCCGTCCGGCTTTTCCTCGTCGAGCGGCACCTTGCGGTAATAGACGCGGAAGCCCTTGACCATGTCCAGCACCTTGGCCGGCGGACCGGAAATGCCGGTGATGCGCTTGGAGACGTTGCCGACATACTGGCCCATCAGCTCGGGCGTATCGCGCTCCGGGTCGACGGTGACGAAATAGGCCTGCAGCTTGCTGCCGTCCGGGTCCACCTTGTCGAGCCAGCCGTTGAGCTCGAAGAGCGTCGTCGGGCAGACTTCCGGGCAGTGGGTGAAGCCGAAGAAGAGGGCCGTCGGCTTGCCGGTGAAGGCCTTCTCGGTGATCGGCTTGCCGTCCTGGGCGACGAGTTCGAAGGGCACGCCGAAGGGGCCGCTCGCCACCTGGTCCTTGGAGCGGGTCATTTCCAGCGTGAACCAGCCGAGCAGGCCGGCGACGAGCGCGACAGCGATCCAGAGTACGAGGCGCAGGGTCTTCATGGCAGTCCTTCGGTGGGCTCCGGAGCATTTCCGCTTTTCTTCGAATCGCGAAAGCGCCCCAACTCTTTGTTTCGCCGCATTGTCCGGCGCCGAAGCGATCCCGCTTCGGCTGGAAATGCTCATGTCGGCAACGCCGCTCGCCCGGTGTCATAGTCCTTCGACGCAGGGCGCGCAAACGCGCCAATTGCCGCAATGCCGGCAAAGCGGAAGGGCTCGCGCGATTGTGATCAGAAGCACCAGGACATGCCGGATTCGGCAAGGCTGAGGAAGATCGCCGTGCCGTGCTCCAGCCAGCCGGCAAAGGCCGCGGTCGCGACCATGACGGCGAGCCCGAGTGCGACCAGCGCGGCGGGAACGACGGTATATCGGCGGGCTGTCTTGTCCATGGCGGGACCATAGCACGGAACGGCCATGTTCGAAACCGCCCCGACCTGCCGCTACGTCAGGCGTTTCAATGTGCCGAAACCGGCCGGAATACCTCATTCTGCAAGGTTTCCTTAGGCATTGTTTAATCTCTCTTTGTCACCTTGCCATGACGCGCATCAGGCCCTCGGGCTCCGGGACATGACGTCCGCCGCACGCCGAACGGCGCGCCGCGCATCTCTCACAGTTCGCTCCCTCGTCGGGAAGAGGTCTTGTCCATGTCCAACGCCATCAAGCAGTCCGGCGCCTATCTCGAAATCGTTTCCTTCCATCTCGGCGAGCAGGAATTCTGCATCGACATCATGGCCATCCGCGAAATCCGCGGCTGGGCGCCGGTGACGCCGATGCCGCACACGCCGCCCTATGTGCTCGGCCTCATCAACCTGCGCGGCGCGGTGATCCCGGTCATCGACATGGCCTGCCGCCTCGGCATGAAGATGACCGAGCCGTCCGAGCGCTCCGCGATCATCGTCACGGATATCGCCGGCAAGCTGGTCGGCCTCCTCGTCGAGCAGGTCTCCGACATGATGACCATCAAGAGCGAGGCCCTGCAGCCGGCGCCGGAGATCATCCCGGAAGCCCAGCGCGCCTTCTGCCGCGGCATCGTGGCGCTGGAAAAGTCGATGGTCTGCTTCCTCAACCTCGACACCGTCATCGCCGACGAGCTCGCCCAGGCCGCCTGAGGGCCGAAGGCACCGGAATTTCAGCGAAAGCGCCCGTCGTGTCCGCCGGGCGCTTTCGGCTGCGCACGTTCTCGTGAAAATCCATGAGGAACCAAACGAGACTCCTCCCGTTTTCTCCATGCTTCCGCAAATGAAAACAGTGGAGAATGACAATGAACAGGACAGTTACGATCGCCCTTGCCTCGCTTCTCGCCGTGTCGCCCGTCGCAGGCGTTGCCTATGCCCAGCAGGGCATGGATGCGGACAGGATGACCACCGGCTCGATCGGCACCGACAACGTGAGTGTCGTGCAGATGTCGACGCTGGAAATGGACCAGAGCCAGCGCGGCGAATTCGACCGCCTCTCTCACCGGATGAACGATCCGGCCTCGGTCGAGCGGGTGCAGGCTGAACTCCAGTCCAACCCGGACCTGACGGCGCTTCTTGCTTCCAAGAACGTCCAGCTCAACAATGTCGTCGAAATCAAAACGGCGGCCGACGGCAGCAAGATCGTCTATGTGAGGTAGATGCCTTGCCGTTCCGCGAACCGCGCCCCGAGCCAATCACGGCCGGGGCGTTTTTCATGGCTTGCCCTTGGTCCAGGTCACGGTCTCGCCATAGAGCGGGACGGTCGAGATCGACATCTTCGCCGAGCCGTTCACCACCTCGCGCGAATGGGCGAGGTAGATCAGCGTGTCGTTCTTTCTGTCGTAGACGCGCGTGACGATCAGCGATTTCCAGATCAGCGACAGGCCGGCCTTGAAGACCTCCTCGCC
>Ga0153917_1000951_pt1 | contig 14280 bp, 12 predicted proteins | sample TSFL001MetaG_FD_104695 | JGI IMG/M metagenome (GOLD analysis project Ga0153917, IMG submission 104695) | Attine ant fungus gardens microbial communities from Florida, USA - TSFL001 MetaG | ecosystem: Host-associated > Fungi > Mycelium > Unclassified | place: USA: Florida, Paynes Creek Historic... | reverse complement strand
TCATAGCTTGCTCCGATGCCAAGAATGCCTGTTTCCGGCGGATTTAATATCGGTGTGAAATGCTCAACGTCAAAAGCGCCAAGATTTGTAATGGAGAAGGTTGAGCCTTGCAGCTCGTCGCTTCCCGCACGTCCCTCGCGTGCTTTTTTGGCATTTTCTGAGATGGATTGAGCTAGTTCAATCAGCGATTGCTTTTCAGCATGGCGGATGACAGGCACCACTAAGCCATTTTCCAAGGCTACAGCCATACCAAGGTGCACATGAGGATGTGTGATGATGCGCTCGTTTTGATATAAGCTGTTCAGCACAGGGTGAGCTTGCAGAGCGAGAACGGCGGCTCTTGAGACAAAATGAGTGATTGTCAGTTTTGTGCCGTACCGTTCTTCCGCAGCTGGTGAAAGCTGTTTTTGAAGAGTGGCAAGCTTAGTGATATCAGCCTTCATCGTAATCGTCAGCTGCGCGCTGTTTGCTAAGCTTTCCTGCATTCGGGCAGCGATGACTTTTCTCATGCCTGTCACCGGGGTTTCCTGCGCTTTCTGATCAGAAACAGGTTTTGCCTGAGCTTTTTTCTGTTCAGCCAGCGCCTTCGTTACGTCATCCTTCACGATTCTTCCGCCTGGTCCAGTACCTTTCAGCTGTTTCAGGTCTAACCCCGCTTTTTCCGCTATTTTTTTAGCAACTGGAGATATTTTCAATCGATCTTTTTTGGAGGCTGCGGGTTTGCTTTCTTGTTTGATGGGCTGGACGGCTTGCGGCTCGCTGTCTTCAGCAGCAGGCGCGCTTGCCTCTTCCTGCACTGATTCATTAGCGTCCCCGATGTAGCAGATTGCAGTGCCGGGCGGAACCTCTTCTCCCTCTTTCACTTTGATGTCGATCAGCGTACCTTTTTCAGGCGCCTCGATTTCCATTTCAATTTTCTCCGATTGAATGCTGGCAATGCTTTCTCCCTTTTCAACCGGGTCGCCTACTTTTTTATTCCATATCGATACTTCCCCTTGCTTCATCGCCATTCCCAATTTTGGCATCACTACTTTTACCGCCATTTGTGTCCCCCCTTTAATTCATTGCCGGCTCGCCAAGCAATTCAAGCGTGACGCTGACAATTTTATCTGGTGTCGGTAAATATTGATCTTCAAGCACCGGTGAAAACGGCACTGGTGTATGCGGTGCTGTAATCCGTTTAATCGGCGCATCAAGCAAATCAAAACCCTTGTCTGCGACAATCGCTGCAATATCCGTGGCAATGCTGCATCTCGGATTGGCTTCATCAATGATGATCAGCCGGTTTGTTTTTTCCAACGATGTGAAAATCGCATCCTCATCCAGAGGGGACAGACTGCGGGGATCAAGCACCTCAGCTTCGATTCCTCTCTCTGAAAGCTGTGCAGCTGCTTCAAGCGCGATATTGACCTGCTTGCCGACTGCAAATAACGTGACATCATTGCCTTCGCGTTTGATGTCCGCCTTTCCGAGCGGAATTGTATAATAATCTTCCGGCACCTCGCCCTTCATGTTGTAGGACGTCTTGTCTTCAAAGAAGAACACCGGATCATTGTCTTCTATTGCTGCAAGCAGCAAACCTTTGGCATCATACGGACTGGATGGAACAACCGTCTTCAGCCCCGGGATGCTGGTGAAAAGGCCATACAGCGCTTGTGAATGCTGGGCAGCGGCCCGAAATCCTGCCCCGTATGTGGTGCGGACGGTAATCGGCACTTGCGCTTTACCGCCGAACATATAGCGGAATTTCGCCCCTTGGTTGATCACCTGGTCAAAGCATGTGCCGATAAAGTCATTAAACATTAATTCCGCAATCGGTCTCAGCCCGGTTGATGCCGCAGCCATAGCCGCACCCATGTAGCCCGCTTCAGAAATCGGTGTGTCCAGCACTCTTGTGCGCCCGAATTCCTGTACGAGCCCCTTTGTGACCCCTAATACACCGCCCCATGCTTCATCATCCTGCAAATGATCGACAGCCGCTCCCCCGGCGACATCCTCACCGATCAAAAGCACATTTTCATCTCTTCTCATCGCAAGCTTCATTGCTTCATTGATCGCGTCTGACATGCTTATGACTCTCGCCATCTCTTACATTCCTCCTTTTTCATATGACACGTACACATCTGTCAGCAGCTCCGAATCTTTTGGATATGGGCTGTCTTCGCTGAACGAGACGGCTTTTTCAATCGATTCACTGACACGCTGTTCAATGTCTGACAGCTTATTAGCATCTGTTTCTTTTAAAAGGTAGTTTTTAAAGCCTTGAATGGCATCTTTTTCTTCAAGGTGCTCAACTCTTTCATCCTTCGTTTTATAGGTCTGGGCATCCCCTTCGAAATGTCCGTAGTTTCTGTAGGTCATACATTCAATTAAAGACGGGCCTCCGCCGTTTCTTGCTCTATCTATCGCTTCCTCGGCTGCCTGGTAAACTGCTAAAATATCTTTCCCGTCAACTGTAACCCCCGGCATGTTATAAGCAGCCGCCCGATCGGCGATTGAATCACAGGCTGATGCGTACTCAAATGGGGTAGCTTCACCATAGCCGTTGTTTTCAGCAACAAATACGACAGGAAGGTTCCATACAGCCGCTAGATTCAGCCCTTCGTGGAAGGTGCCTTGGTTATTTGCCCCGTCTCCAAAAAAGCAAACGCTTACATTTTTAGTCTGTTTATATTTAGCCGTGAGCGCTGATCCGCATGCGAGCGTAAATCCGCCTCCGACGATTCCATTTGCCCCTAACATGCCTTTATCAAGATCCGCAATGTGCATAGAACCGCCCTTGCCTTTGCACAATCCGGTCGCTTTCCCGAAAATTTCCGCCATCATGCCATCCAGATCACAGCCTTTGGCGATACAATGTCCATGTCCCCTGTGTGTGCTTGTAATGCTGTCGCCATCATGTAAATGAGCGCACACCCCTACAGCCACGGCTTCCTCACCGGCATATAAATGAACGAATCCGGGAAGCACTCCCTGGGCGAACAGTTCATGCACTTTGTCTTCAAAGCCTCTGATTTCCAGCATCTTTTGGTACATCCACAGCGCTTTTTCCTCAGTTAATGACAAGCCTTCTCGTTTTAACAATTCCATTTTGTGCGCCTCCTTCTATTTAGGGTTCACGATTATAAAAGCAAGAAGTGTGCCAGTATTTGAAGCCCGTAAAATCAACCTTTTCATTTTTACACTGGAGACAGTTTGAGACGGGTGTCTCGTTTTGTCTCAAACTGATCCATTTGTCTCGTTCTACAGCATACAAAAAAAGACCGGATATCACCCGGCCTTTGACAATGATCGACGTATTTATTTCCTTGGAAATGATTTTAACTTCCTAGTTCCTCTGCATCGTTCGATTGAATAGCTGCTTTTGAAAGAAAATCAATTGAATATTTGACATATCCGATACCGCCATCTTTGCGGCATCTGTTTTTGATAACCCGCTGGCACACAAGTTTTTTCATGTTCCCACTCTTTTCTTCATATGTACGTGCTACAGTTCATGCTTTTCTTCAACAGCCCGGTTCAGTGCCCGAAGCATGTAGCCTATGCCTTTGTATGATGACAGCGGCCAGCTGATATGCTGGTGTTCTCCGATGACGGCGTTTAGAACGTTTCGATATTTTTTTCCGCCAAGCATGACTAGCTCTTCGATATCAGAAAAGCCTTTTTCGTGAAATTGGCGGCTCAGCTCGTCCGCTGTCATGATTTCCGGATGACCGGTGCCAAAAGTGACATCGTAATTTCCCGAAACGAGATCATCAGGGCGGAGGAACCCGTGCTTCGCAGACAAAATCACCCACTCATCGAAAAATGCTTTCGCATACCGCTCGCACGCTTGATGAAACGGGCTGAGATAAGCGTCCTCTGCCCTTACCGGCCCGGCATCGGGCTGGACGTCCCAGATTTTTTTCTTGCCGCAGGGGATGATGCATAGTCGTTTCATTTTCCTCTCCCCCTTTATAAGATATCTCCACTAAATATACCATTATTTTCTTACAATAAATTAGAGAAAAGACAGGCTGAGTAAAAGCTGCGTACAAAAAAGACCTGGAAATCGGAATTGTTTATTTTACCGAACATCCAGGTTTATTTTAGTCAAGAATGGTGTGAAAATCCCTTTATTTTGTTAGGCTTTTTTGAATCAAGCACTGCTGTTACTCTACTCCATCAAGATACTTTCTCTCAAAGTCGTCGAGCAATGCACGCACTTCATCTGTTGACTTTGTGTTCATGCATTGATTTCTTAATTCACTTGCCCCTCGGAATCCGCGGAGATAAATCTTGAAAAAGCGAGGAAGAGGTTTGTACGGACGCGCTTCTAATGCCGAATACTTATCATGGAGATCCAGATGCAGCCTTAAGAGATTAAGCAATTCCTTGCTGCTATGCTCTTTCGGCTCCTTTTCAAAGGCAAATGGATTTGTAAAAACACCACGCCCTATCATAATTCCATCGACGCCGTATTGTTCAGCAAGTCTTAAGCCAGTTTGACGGTCAGGAATATCACCATTGATCGTCAACAGTGTATCAGCTGCCACCTCATCACGAAGTTTCTTAATCTCTGGGATGAGTTCCCAATGCGCATCCACTTTGCTCATTTCCGCTCTTGTACGCAAATGAATAGAAAGATTGGCAATATCCTGTTTCAAAATGTGTGTTAGCCACTCGCGCCATTCATCCACATCCGTGTATCCAAGTCTTGTCTTCACGCTTACAGGCAATCCACCTGCTTTTGCAGCTTGTATTAATTCTGCCGCAACTGCAGGACGGCAAATAAGGCCGCTTCCCTTTCCATTCCCCGCAACATTAGGCACAGGGCAGCCCATATTGATATCTAGTCCTTTAAATCCTAACTCTGCCATGCCAATACTCATTTTACGGAAGTTTTCAGGCTTATCTCCCCATATATGGGCCACAATTGGCTGTTCATCCTCTGTAAAAGTCAAACGGCCGCGCACGCTATCCTTCCCATCCGGGTGGCAATAGCTCTCTGAGTTTGTGAACTCTGTAAAAAACACATCCGGTCTGCCTGCTTCACTTACTACATGCCGGAAAACAACATCTGTCACATCTTCCATTGGTGCCAATACAAAAAATGGCCGTGGTAATTCACGCCAGAAATTTTCTGTCATCATACATTCAAATCCTTTCATTATGGGATACTGCTGCACCTTTGTCCCAAAATTAAAAACTGGCCATGCTTCTTTTTACACTTATAGCATGCGAAAGCATTTCTTATCAAACTATAGTAAATTTTGAACATTTCACTTTTCACACGATAAAAAGTGAAACAGCAAACTGAAATAGAATAGATAAGATAGAACACCTTAATTGAGTTAACGTAATGGAGTTTCGCTATAATTATCCCCATATAGTTCATTTCCGATCAATTCAGTCAACTCCTGAACCTTTTAATCGGTTCGAAAGAGAAAAAAGTGTGATGATTATCTACACCTATTTTTTATATCTATATTGTGGTTTATTAATACTAGCGCTGACCTTCATCTTTCTTAGTGGCCTTACTTTTGAACTTTTTGGATAAAAAGTATTCCAACCTAAATAGAATATCATATGAGTTCTCCCTATTACAAAAGCAAAATAATTGTCCTGTTATCGAGATAGGATATTTAACGCTACACCATATCCGTATCTCAATATCATTTGTGGAAAAACTAATTTCAAGAGATAACTTGATTAAGTAAATTGAGTTGGGGGTGGTATATCTGAGTACTCAAGAGAATGAAAAAGCCTTAACCTACCGCTTGCTACTACTTGTGAACCACATGGAGTAAAGAGGATGAGAACGGTAATCCCGATCCAGAACCAATAAAATAGACTGCTGACTAAGTGTCGCAGTCTTCACTCATAAGATTAATAAGAAAGTGTTCATTTCTTTCATCATTAATAAGGCATCAGAAGTTATTGCTTTAATTTCGAATATCCTTTGTTATCCCTGTGATTATTTGTATAATAGTGAAAATCCCCAAGAAAACCGTAATAATATTAAACCATGGATTATCATAGAATGAAAGATATGTTTGAAAGAAATCTAGTTCAGCTATGTTTGCTGGGAATCCATTCATTTCTCTATACTTAGGACCCCATCCCGTTAATTCTACAAAATTAAAATAAAGCTGCGTAACTAAAAATGCCAAAAACGTTTGAAACCAACTTCTTTTATATAACGGTCGTTTTTTGTATACTTTATCCATTTAACGCCATACCTTTCCTTACATTTCTATAAACAATATTTCACACATAATAACTGCAAGTCAATATATAATTTTACAAATTATGAAAATACATCTTTTGTTTTACATTATTCCACTCATGTAATTTAATCATATTAAAGGTGATTTTTTCGGGATAATTACTGCTAATTAGAAAAATATATATTTAATGTTTTGCTTATATTTTATTTTTTAGAAGGGGGACAAGTTATATACAATCTTATTATTTAATAAAATGCATAAAGGAAATAGAGTATAAAAGAAGAATTTGGATGGTTTCCATATTTGTAATTGTATCCAGTCAGCCTATAAGCTCTCACGCTGAAGAATCAAATTATGTTGAAGATAATACACAAGACTTATATGGGTGACGATATGTAACGTAATTAATTTAAGTTTATCTACTTTCTTATCAAAAAAAGATAAAGGGAGATCGCTAAGAAAGTCACTAGGCTTTCAAAAGGGATATGAACCTACTTTAGGACAGAATACTACTACGAAAAATACGGAGAGGAGCCAATTCGTAAGGTTGAAGAAAACTTATACCAGAACACAGACCACGTTGATAAATAAAAAAGATTACTAGACGAGAATGATGATGAACTAGAGATGAGATAAAACCATATGTACGAGATATTGAGAATAACTAAACAAACCGAACCCCTATTTTCATACTTTTTCTGTTCAAAATTGACTGTTTTCCCCCCGCTTTCAACACGTTTTTTCAACTCTTTTCGTCAGTTAAAATAAAGATCTCCGAGAAAAGAAGGAAGATAAAATTGAGGAAAGACAGTCAGAACAAGGGCTACACATGAAAAAGACCCGGAAATCGGCAATGTTCATTCTACCGAAATCCAGATCTGATTAGGACTTAATGAGACGATTTTAATACAAGCCTCGCCACTGCTTCAACATGAGCCGTCTGCGGAAACATATCGACAGGCTGAATATAGTCCACGCGATAGTCCTTCGACAGCGTCTGCAAATCCTTCGCAAGCGTGGACGGATTGCAGGAAACGTAGACGAAGCGTTTCGGTTTGACTTTTTTGATCGTGTCCAGGAACGTGCTGTCACAGCCGGTTCTTGGCGGGTCTACGATGACGACGTCCGGGCGGAAGCCTTCTTTCGTCCATTTCGGGAGCCAGTGCTCGGCTGTTCCTGTTACATATGTGGCATTTGCCATGCCGTGTTTTTTGGCGTTTTTCTTGGCATCGTCAATTGATTCCTTGATGACGTCCATGCCGCGGACTTCCTTTGCTCCGTCCGCAACCCACATGCCGATAGTGCCGACGCCGCAATACGCATCAACGACTTTTTCTTTTCCGGTCAACTGCGCCGCTTTTTTCACTTCATCATACAGCTTGACGGTCTGTTCCGGGTTGAGCTGGAAGAAAGCGCGGGCGCTCAATTCAAAAGATACGTCGCCGAGCACTTCTTGAATTACTGTCTTTCCGGCGAGCGGTTTTGTTTTCTCACCAAAAATCACTGAGGTTTTCGCTCCATTTACATTCTGAATAATGGATTTGACCTCTGGCAATCGCTTTTGAATCGCTTTGACGATTTCTTCCTTGTGCGGAAGCGTTTCCTTTGCTGTTACAAGCACGACCTGTACTTCACCTGTTTCAAAGCCGACTCTTGTCACGATCGTGCGAACGTCGCCTTTTCGTTTTCTTTCATTATAAACAGACACATTGAAGTCCTCTAAAATGCGGCGGACGATGCCTGTTGTTTTGTTGGTTGCCGGATGCTGAACAATACAGTCTTTAATCGGCACAATGTCATGAGAATCAAGGCCGTATAAGCCGGCGATAATGCTGCCGCTTTGAGAGCGCCCGATCTGGAATTGGCTTTTGTTGCGGTAATTCCACGGGTTGTCCATGCCAATCGTTTCTTTGATTTCCATGTTCTCTACTTTAAACTTCGTATGGCGTTCAAGAGACTGAATGACGATGTCGCGTTTTTCCCGAAGCTGCTGGCTGTATGCAAGGTGCTGAAGCTGACAGCCGCCGCATTGTTCGTACACAGGGCAAGGCGGTGCCACCCGGTGCTCAGACGCTTTGCGGATTTTCTTAATGCGGCCCTCCGAAAACTTCGGCTGGACCTTTGTGGCCTGCACAACAACCTCTTCGCCAGGAAGCGCGCCGGGCACGAAGACGACTTTTTTCTTAAAATAGCCGACACCTTCTCCGTTAATGCCGAGACGCTTAATCGTCAGCGGAAAAGTTTGTCCGACCTTCAGTTCGACGGGCGCCTGTTTCTTTTGTTGGTTCACGTTGTTCTCTCCGTTTCTATATGAAGCTTTCTGCGGATGGCAGAAAGTGAAATGTTTTTTCACATCTAACTAGTATAACACGCTTCCCGGTATTCCTTCATATTTTTCAAAAACATTTCCATTTATGCTCAATAATCTAGCAAGTCAGCCGATACAGTTTATGACTATTTCATAAAAGAGGGATAAAATGAAGAAATTTCTAACCGCCGTCTGCGCATTAGGATTATTACTCAGTGCGGCAGGATGCGGAAACAGCAGCAGCGCAAACTCTGCAAAAACAGAAAAAGCATCAGAAGATGAAAGCAAAAATCTGGATTTGCTGAAAAAGAACTTTAACAGCATCACCAAAGAAGATTGGGAAAAAATCCACATTTCCAAAAAGGATCTGAACGGCGCGTTTGAAAAAATGACTGAAACCAATTCCAATGGAGAAAAAGTGATTAAAAATGTGGAGGTCAAAAACAATACGGTTGTGATCACCTTTAACAACTCGGACGGCAAATCGATGGAAAACGGTCTCTTGGCCATTGTCTTTGATCAGTTTCTTCGCGCATTGTATAAGCATTCGTCATATTATGACGGCAGCGAACCGACCATTCGATTTGTTGATTTGGACAACCAGCTGGTTCAGGATAGCAATAAACCGTTAGATACCGACAATGAAACAGATGACTCAAGCCAAGACAGCGGGAAAAAAATTCTCTCTAAGCCCGGAGAAACATCTACCGAGGACAATGGAGAGATTGTTACACTAGACAAAATTGCTGATGTCCAGAAACAAGCAGCTCTGAAGCCCTTAATGATCACTGTCGATCAAGTCAAATTGCTATCGCGCACAAATATCAGCCCTTTCCATCTGAAACTCTTTAAAAGAATGACAGATCAAAAAGTGTCTGAGCCGCTTCGTTATATTCAAATCACATATAAAGCCGAGAATACCGGAGACGCTCAAATTGATTGGCAGGGTATCGAATCTATAGAAACGGACGACGGACAAAAGCTGCATATTGCCGATAATAATATTCTAAAAGACAATGATCATGCTTTCGCCCCGCACACAGAAAACGAAGGTGTGATAGGAGCTGTATACAGCGGAAAAGCGGAAGATCTTCACCAATTGAAGATTACGTTTTCTCCTGTTAAAAACGGTACTTCAGGCCAAAGTATGACAGTGAAGCTTGATTAATCTCAGCGGCTGCCGAAAAGGCAGCCGTTTTTCTATTCTATACTCCTCCACAAATATAAAGACGCATAGCTTAAATAAGGCTCCCACTCCTTACTCATCGCCAGCATGACATCCTTTGCCGGCTTATCGTCCAGCTGAAAATGGCGTTTGATGGCATTCTGGAGGCCGATATCGGCAAGCGGGAATAAATTGGGACGGCCCAGTCCGAACATGAGGACGTTTTGCACGGTCCACGGACCGATACCCCTGATTTTGATCAGTTTTTTCATAATGTCTTCATCCGCCATATGCGGCAGCTCTGACAAGCTGAGTGTGCCTTCTGCGATCATCCTTGATGTATCAATAGTATATTCCGCTTTTCTCATGCTGAATTGCAGATCACGCAGATCCTGATAATCGAGTTCTGCAATCGTTTCCGGCTTTGGATAGCACCACACGCCATCCTTCTGCTCCCCAAACGCATGAACAAACCGTTCTGTTAGCGTGTAAGCGAAGGACAGATTGAGCTGCTGGTGGATAATGCATTTCATCATGCAGTTGTACACGCTGTAGTCCAGAACAAGCGGCGTCCCAGCATGCTCTTCAAAAATGGCGGACAGGCTCGTTTTTGAAAAATGATCCAGAACGTGCTGCAAATGATGTTCCCATTGAAAAATCCGCTTGATTTCCTTCATCATTTCTTCCTGATCCCTTTCCCCGCTGACGAGGAACTCAGGCTCGCCCGCATGGCCTAATGCCTGTACCTTTACAATACATACGTCCCCCGCTTGATTTCTGATCGGCACACGGACTTCCCTCGCCTCTCGATCAACAGCATTGAGGGGGTCTAAAGACAGCCTGTCCAGCACGCGGTCAAAATGATACGGAGGCGTGACAGATACTTTTTCCTTCCACATGTGATCCACCCTTTTTCCGTTTTTGTTTAGTATAACATGGCGCTGGAAACAGGCAGAGAGTACCGTATACTTTTCTCATAAAGACCGCATGATATAATGGCAGGTGGAGGGTTGTTTATGATCAACATTACCGCAATCACAACAGAGCATCAGCTGCTGAAAAATATACCGATTGAACGAGTGGAACAGCCTGATATTGCATGGTACTGGGTTGATTTTTACGGCCCGGAGGATACGGAAACGGCGTTATTGAGAGATTTTTTTCATTTTCATCCGCTTGCCATTGAGGATTGCTTCCAGCACATGCAGCGGCCGAAGCTTGACCATTATGACGGCTATCGTTTTTACGTGATACATGCGCTGAATAAGGAAACACTTGAGACAGAGGAAGTCGATATCTTTCAAGGCGAACAATTTGTCGTCACCTTTCATTTACACGAAACGCCCGGTATCGCTAAAGTCCGGGAGCGTTTGTATGCTTCACCGGACATATTGAAAAAAGGGCCCGGGCATATTTCTTATATGATTATGGATCAGCTTGTTGATGAATATTTTCCTCTCGTGTATAAAATTGAAGACCGGCTGAATGAAATCGAAGAAAGCCGTCCCCACAAAACGTATGGAACGCTGATGAACGAGGTGTTTGAGCTCAGAACAGACCTATTGCATTTAAGACGGACGATTATCCCGATGCGTGATTTGCTCTACCGGATTTTAAGCCTTGACCATGTGAAAGAGCAGCGGGAAACAAAAGCCTATTTCAGCGACATATATGATCATTTGTTAAAGTTGTCTGAAATTGTGGAATCCAACCGGGATATGACGTCCGACTTGCGTGACAGCTACGTGACGCTAAACTCAAACCGGATGAATGCGATTATGATGACACTGACGATCGTATCAACCATTTTCATCCCGCTCACCTTTATTGCCGGTGTATACGGTATGAACTTCGACTTTATGCCGGAGCTGCATTGGAAATACGGATATTTCGCTGTACTTGGCCTGATGGCCGCGCTTGTGATTGGAATGCTGATTTGGTTTTTACATAAAGGATGGTTCAATATTTTTAAATGAGGACAGCGAGCAGCTGTTCTTTTTTGTTGTAAGCCGATTGCTATGCATATTCTGTTCATATTGTTTATAATGGAAAAAATATTCAGGGAGTGATCAGATTGAAAATTGCTGTCATCGGACTCGGCAATATGGGACAGCCCATTGCCCGAAATGTTCTTCAGGCAGGCTACGAATTGACTGTCTATAACCGGACGAAACAAAAGACGGAAGAACTTGTCACAGAAGGCGCACAGGCAGCTGATACGCCGCGGCTGGCGGCAAAGTCCGCTGATATTGTCATGACAATGCTTGCAGATGATGATTCTGTAAGCGCCGTGACATTTGGAGAAGACGGGCTGCTTGAAGGATTAGCAGAGAATGGCATTCACATCTCGATGAGCACGATCAGTGTTGAATTCTCAGAAAAGCTCGCAGCGGCTCATGCAGAGAAAGGACAATCCTTTCTCGCCGCTCCTGTCCTTGGCAGACCGGATGCCGCAGCCAAAGCCGCGCTTCGCATCATAACAGCAGGTCCGGCGGAAGCGAAGCAAACCGCCAAGCCTCTGCTCGACAGCCTGAGCCAGCAGGTATTTGACGTCGGCGAAGAAAGCAAGATAGCAAATGCAGCGAAAATCAGCATCAATTTCTTGCTCGTGTCCATGCTGGAGGCGTTATCTGAATCTTTCTTAATGATGGAGAAGTACGGCTTAGAACAAAAACAATTTTTAGAAATTGCCAGCGCGCTTTTCGGCTCCCCTGTCTACCAAAATTACGGAACCATCATGGCCGAGCAGAAATTTGAGCCTGCCGGTTTCAAAATGTCATTAGGGCTGAAGGATACCAATTTGGCACTTGCCGCCGCAAAAAAGGTTTCTGCAAATCTTCCTCTTGCCGAGCTGGCCAAGAACCATTTTGAAAGCGGGATTGAGAAAGGCTTCGGGGATCTGGACTGGGCCGCACTGATTAAATGTATAAAATAAAGAAAAGCCTCTCCGTTTCAGGAGAGGCTCTTCTCATTACAAAGACGGCATCTTCATTTCTTTCTCAAACATCAGATCATCAATGCTTTTAAAAGTGTAGCCTTGTTTTTTCAGATCTGTGATCGCATCATCCAGTGCTTCAGCATTGTCTCTTGATACAGTGTGAAGCAGGTAAATAGCTCCTGGGTGTGCCTGCTTGATCATATGATCGTAGGCATATTTCTTCCCCTTCTGGTTATTGATTTTCCAATCAACAAAAGCGACCGACCAGAAAACGGTTTGATAGCCGAGGCGTTTCGTTTCTTTCAGTACGTACTCACTGAACACGCCGCGCGGCGGGCGCAAGTACAGGTTGTCCTGCTTTCCCGTAATTTTATAAACCTCTTCGTTGACTGAATCAAGTTCATCTTGAATCTGATCAGCTGTTTTCGTCGTTAAATCCGGATGGTGAAAGGAATGGTTGCCGATAATATGGCCCTCATCTGACATTCGTTTAATCAGCTGAGGCTGGTCCTTTACGAAATGCCCGGTGACAAAAAATGTTCCTGTTACGCGATGTTTTTTTAAGACATCAAGCACTTTTGGCGTATAGCCATTTTCATACCCGTTATCAAACGTTAAGTAAATCGTTTTTTCCTTTGTATTCCCTAAATAAAACGCATCATATTTTTCAATTAAACGGTTCAGCTGCTTCCCGGCATCTGGCGGCTGATGATTGACACTTCGTTTAAAGCCCCAATTAATCGGCTCATTCGGCACCGCTTCCGCCTGTGCTGCACCTCCGGCAAGCAATACGGCGGCGCAGCATATTGAACACATCCACTTCATGGCCAGCGCTCCTTCTGCATTTTTTCTTATTTTACAGATAGGGGCTTTGTTTTATACTGTTGCTTTATGCCAATATAAAAAACCGCGCGGGCGCGCGGTTTTATTCCCAATCTTTTTTAAAACGTTCGTATTTGGCTTCCAGGTCATCAAGCATGCTGATGAGCCTGTCTATATCTTCAACGTCGGTTGCTTCAGGGTCTAATGAATCGATGACGTTCATAAACATGTCAAGTCTGTTCTTTAAATAATCAATCTGCTGATCTTTATTGTTTACGGCGTTCCCCATGCTGTTCCTCCATTCATTTTTTATTATGGTAGCTCATTTTTTGCGGTTTTTCAATCGCCGCGCTACTTGCGATCTTGGCAAATCAGGTCTAAAATTAACTGTTGGCAGCGTTAGTATGCCCATTTATAAAGGAGTTAGATAGTCATGACACAAAACACGAAGCTGCGTCCGATTACGCCTGAGTTTGACCCTTGGGAAGCCTATATGGATGTTGAACAATACGGAGACATGCAGCTGACAAACGTTGAATTCACAACGACGACACTTTGCAATATGAGATGCGAGCATTGTGCTGTAGGCTATACATTGCAGCCTAAAGACCCGAATGCTCTGCCAATAGATCTTCTGTTAAAACGGCTGGAGGAAATCCCTCGCCTGCGCTCCATCAGCATTACAGGCGGAGAGCCGATGCTTTCGTTGAAATCAGTAAAGGAATATGTTGTTCCTTTATTGAAATACGCCCATGAACGGGGTGTGCGGACACAAATTAATTCAAATCTGACCCTCGACATCGAGCGGTACGAATGGATCATTCCGTATCTCGATGTG
>Ga0153917_1000950_pt1 | contig 14284 bp, 10 predicted proteins | sample TSFL001MetaG_FD_104695 | JGI IMG/M metagenome (GOLD analysis project Ga0153917, IMG submission 104695) | Attine ant fungus gardens microbial communities from Florida, USA - TSFL001 MetaG | ecosystem: Host-associated > Fungi > Mycelium > Unclassified | place: USA: Florida, Paynes Creek Historic... | reverse complement strand
TCGAGGGCGACGAGGTAGTTCGTGTCGTAGCTGCCGAACACGGTCGTGCGCGGCAGGTAGGTGAACTCGGCCTCCTCGGCGGAGGCGTCGACCGAGGCGCGCGCCCACACGGCGCCGGGTCGGCCGTTGACCGTCTCGTCGCGGCCGGAGAGCAGGGAGCCGCCGGGCTCGCGCTGCTCGTCGGCGAGGATCGTGCGCGCGCCGCTGCGGGCGGCGATGCGCGCGGCGGCGACGCCGGCGGGACCGGCGCCCACGACGAGCACGTCGGCGTGCACGTGCTTGTGGTCGTACTGCGACTCGTCGCGGCCGCCGTCGAGCGTGCCGAGGCCGCTCAGGAAGCGGGCGTCGAGGCCGGAGACGAGCTCCGTGGTGGTGGCCAGCAGCATGGACTCGCGCAGGGTCTGCCCGGGGCGGGCGACGTCGACGAGCGCGTTGGGCTCCTCGGGGCCGGCGGTCATGATGCCGCGGGGGCGACCGAGGTAGAGCGAGGGGCCGCAGGCGACGAGGCCGTTCGCGAGCAGCGCCGAGGCGAGGGTGTCGCCGCGGTAGCCCGTGACGGCGCGGCCGTCGACGGTCGCCGTGACCTCGTCGGCGCGGTCGATGCGGGCGCCGGGCACCTGGTCGGCGCTCAGCCGGTGCGTCTGCGGGCTCATGCGAGGGCTCCTGTCGGGGTCGTGTCGGACTCGGTCTCGGCAGCCGGCTCTGCCGCGGCCGGGGCGGCGGCCGACGCCGCCCGCCCGCCGAGGTCGGGGCGCGGCTCCCCCATCCGGTAGACGGCGCGGAAGGCGTACGTCTCGGTGTCGCGGACGGCGTTGAACCACTTCCGGCAGCCGGCCGTGTGCGCCCAGCGCTCGGCGAAGTCGCCGCGCGTGTTGTCGCGGTAGAAGAGGTACTCGGCCCACTCGCGGTCGCTGAGCTGCTGCGGGTCTTCGGGGTAGGCCACGTGCGCCTGTCCCCCGTAGTGGAACTCGTTCTCGTTGCGGGGCCCGCAGTACGGGCAGTCGATGAGCATCATGATGTGGTCCTTGTCGAACGCGTGGTGTGCGCTGCGGTCAGTGCGCGACGGCGGCGGCGCCGTGCTCGTCGATGAGGGCGCCCGTCTCGAAGCGCTCGAGCGAGAAGGGGCGGTTGAGCTCGTGCGGCTCGCCCGTGGCGATCGTGTGCGCGAAGGTGTATCCGGCGCCGGGCGTGCCCTTGAAGCCGCCCGTGCCCCAGCCGCAGTTGACGTAGAGGTTGTCGATCTCGGTGGTCGAGATGATGGGCGAGGCGTCGAGGGTGACGTCGACGATGCCGCCCCAGGTGCGCAGCACGTGCGCCCGCGCGAAGATCGGGAAGAGCTCGACCGCGGCCGACATCTGCTCCTCGATGATGTGGAACGCGCCGCGCTGGCCGAAGCCGTTGTAGGCGTCCACGCCGGCGCCCATGACGAGCTCGCCCTTGTGCGCCTGCGACACGTACACGTGCACGTGGTTCGACATGACGACGGTCGGGTGCACGGGCTCGAAGAGCTCCGACACGAGCGCCTGCAGCGGGTGCGACTGGATGGGCAGGCGGATGCCGGCCTTCTCCGCCACCGTCGAGCTGTTGCCCGCGGCGCACAGGCCCACGCGGCCCGCGCCGATGGTGCCGCGGCTCGTCTCGACGCCGACGATGCGCGCGCCGTCCTTGACGAAGCCGGTGACCTCGCAGTTCTGGATGATGTCGACGCCGAGCGCGTCGGCCATGCGCGCGAAGGCCCAGGCGACGTGGTCGTGCTTGGCGATGCCGGCGCGAGGCTGGTAGGTCGCGCCCATGACCGGGTAGCGGATGTCGTCGCTCGTGTTGAGGATCGGGCAGAGCTCCTTGACCTCGTCGGGCTCGAGCCATTCGGCGTCGACGCCGTTGAGCTTGTTGGCGTTGACGCGTCGCATGCTCTCGCGCACGTCGCCGAGGGTGTGCGCGAGGTTCATGACGCCGCGCTGGCTGAACAGGAAGTCGTAGTCGAGCTTCTCCGGCAGCTTCTCCCACTCCTTGAGCGAGAACTCGTAGATCGCCGCGCTCTCGTCCCACAGGTAGTTGGAGCGGATGATCGTCGTGTTGCGCGCCATGTTCCCGCCGGCGAGCCAGCCGCGCTCGAGCACGGCGACGTTGGTGATCCCGTGCACGCTCGCCAGGTAGTAGGCGGTCGCCAGGCCGTGGCCGCCGCCGCCGATGATGACGACGTCGTAGCTGGGCTTGGGGTCGGGGTTGCGCCAGAGGAACGCGGGGTGCTCGGGAAGGAGGTCGGCCATCAGTTCGCTCCGAAGGGCTCGAGGTCGGGGTAGAGGGGGTGCGCCTGGGCGAGCGCCTCGACGCGCTGCTTGAGGACCTCGGTCGTCTCGGCGTCGACCTGCCCGGTCGCCGCTCCCGCGACGAGGAGCGTCGCGATGATATCGGCGACCTCGGCGAACGCCTCGGCGTCGAAGCCCCGCGTGGCGAGGGCGGGCGTGCCGACGCGGATGCCGGAGGTGACCATCGGCGGGCGCGGGTCGAACGGCACGGCGTTGCGGTTGACGGTGATGTCGACCGAGGCGAGGAGGTCCTCCGCCTGCTGGCCGTCGAGCTGCGAGTCGCGGAGGTCGACGAGCACGAGGTGCACGTCGGTGCCGCCGGTGAGCACGCTGATGCCCTGGGCGCGGACGTCCTCCTGGCTGAGGCGCTCGGCGAGGATCGCGGCGCCCTCCAGCGTGCGGCGCTGGCGGTCCTTGAACTCGTCGGACGCGGCGACCTTGAAGGCCACGGCCTTGCCCGCGATGACGTGCTCGAGCGGGCCGCCCTGCTGGCCGGGGAAGACGGCCGAGTTGATCTTCTTGGCGATCTCGGCGTCGTTGGTCAGGATGATGCCGCCGCGGGGGCCGCCGAGGGTCTTGTGGGTGGTCGAGCTCACGACGTGCGCGTGCGGCACGGGGCTCGGGTGCAGGCCGGCGGCCACGAGGCCCGCGAAGTGCGCCATGTCGACCATGAGGTAGGCGCCGACGAGGTCGGCGATGCGGCGGAACTCGGCGAAGTCCTGCTGGCGGGGGTAGGCCGACCAGCCGGCGATGATGAGCGCGGGCTTGGTCTCCAGCGCGACGCGCTCCACCTCGGCCATGTCGATGCGGTGGGTCTGCTCGTCGACGCCGTAGGCGGCGACGTTGTAGAGGCGGCCGGAGAAGTTGATCCGCATGCCGTGCGTGAGGTGGCCGCCGTGGGCGAGGTTGAGGCCGAGGATGGTGTCGCCGGGCTTGATCAGCGCGTGCATGACGGCGGCGTTCGCCTGGGCGCCCGAGTGGGGCTGCACGTTGGCGAACTCGGCGCCGAAGAGCGCCTTGATGCGGTCGATGGCGAGCTGCTCGATGACGTCGACGTGCTCGCATCCGCCGTAGTAGCGGCGACCGGGGTAGCCCTCGGCGTACTTGTTGGTGAGCACCGAGCCCTGCGCCTGCATGACCGCGAGCGCCGTGTGGTTCTCGGAGGCGATCATCTCGAGGCCGTTCTGCTGGCGGCGGAGCTCGTTGTCGATCTCGCGCGCGACCTCGGGGTCGAGGAGGGCGAGGTCCTGGACGAGCGCGGTGCCGGCCGCGGCGTCGGTTGCTGTCATAGAGGGCTCCTCATCGGATCGAGTCGATGGTGCAGGTGCGCCGTTGCATCGCTGCGCGCCATTGCATGTTGACAAGTGATATGTCACGACACGGCGATCGTATAATCGTCCGGAGCGCGCTGTCAACCGCGCCACTCGGTGTTCACTTCCAGATCGGGCTCCGGTCGATTTCGCAGCGAAGGAGCCTCATGACGTCGCGTCCCGCGGCCGCCCCCGTCGGCGCCGCCACCTCCCTTGCCGACCAGGCGTACACGATCCTCCGCGACCGGCTCGTCATGCTCGACATCCCGCCGGGCTCGGTGATGAACGAGGTGCAGCTGACGAACGAGCTGGGGATGGGTCGCACGCCGATCCGCGAGAGCCTGAAGCGCCTCGAGGTCGACCATCTCGTCGTGAGCTACCCGCGCCAGGGCACGTTCGCGAGCCCCGTGGACATCCGCGACCTGGCCGCCATCTCGGAGATGCGCACGATCCTCGAGCCACTCGCGGCTCGGCGCGCGGCCGAGACCGCCTCCCCCGTGCAGCGCCGCGAGATGCAGACGATCGCGCGCGAGCTCGAGGAGCTGGCGAAGCGCGAGTCGGACACGCGCGAGCTGATCGAGTTCGACCTCGAGGTGCACCGGGCGATCTACCGGGCGATCGACAACCCGCACATGCAGGAGACGCTGGTGCGCCTCGACAACCTCGCGACGCGGCTGTGGTGGACCGTGCTCGACCGGATGCCGACGACCTCCGTGCACACCTCGGAGCACATCGCGCTGCTCGAGGCCGTCGTCGACGGCCGGGCCGACGACGCCGGGCGCATCGCGCACGACCACGTCGTCAACTTCGACCGCTCGGTGCGCGCGGCGCTCTGACCCGCCGGGCTCCGCCGCACCCCGCATTCGCCGAGACCCGCTCGACACCGCCTCCCCGCGCGCATCGTGCACCCCGGGCGGCCGCACGGTCGAGCGCACCGGCCGCCCCGCGGTCGTCCGAGGGGTCGGACTCCCCGTTTGCGCACCCCGCCCCTCGTCGCTAGCATCTTGATATATCACTTGCCTATCACGCGGGCGCGGCGAGAACGATCCCTCGACGAAGAGCGTCGCCCCCTCGCGCACGATTCGCGCTCGATCCCCGATCGACCGCGGGCCCCTCCCCATTCGCGACCGGGGCGGTCGTCGGCCGAGCCCGAAGCACCGCACCGCCAGCCGCGGCATCGCAGCCGCTAGGAGCACCAATGACCGCATCCAGCTCGACCGACGAGCACATCCTGACCTTCACCTGCCCGCAGCGGGTGGGCATCGTCCACGCCATCACGGGCGTGCTCGTCGCGCACCAGGGCGACATCATCGACCTGCGCCAGTTCGACGACCAGATCACCGGCCGCTTCTTCTTCCGCGCCCGGTTCGCCCTCGGCGAGGGCGGCGCGTCCGAGGTCGACGCCCTACGCGACGAGTTCGAGGCGCTCGCCCAGGAGCTCGGCGCCGAGTGGTCGCTGCGCTCCGACCGCGCCAAGACCAAGACCCTCGTCATGGTGTCCAAGTTCGGGCACTGCCTCAACGACCTGCTCTTCCGCACCCGCATCGGCGAGATCCCCGCCGACATCGTCGCGGTCGTCTCCAACCACCCCGACCACCGGCAGCTCGTCGAGTGGCACGGCATCCCCTTCTTCCACATCCCCGTCACCGCCGCCACGAAGCCCGCCGCCGAGGCGAAGCTGCTGGAGATCGTCGACCGCTTCGAGGTCGACCTCGTCGTGCTCGCCCGCTACATGCAGATCCTCTCGGACAACCTCTCCCGCGAGCTCACCGGCCGGGCCATCAACATCCACCACTCCTTCCTGCCCTCCTTCAAGGGCGCCAAGCCCTACCACCAGGCGTGGGAGCGCGGCGTCAAGACCGTGGGCGCCACGGCGCACTACGTCAACCACGAGCTCGACGAGGGCCCGATCATCGCCCAGCAGGTGCAGCCCGTCGACCACACCCTCGGCCCCGAGGACCTCGTCGCCGTGGGCCGCGACTCCGAGTGCCGGGCGCTCGCGGATGCCGTCAAGTGGCACTGCGAGTCGCGCGTGTTCCTCAACGGCGGCCGCACGGTCGTCCTGCGCTGACCTCCCGCGTTCGACGCCCGGCGCGGAACGGCCTCGGCCGGCCCGCGCCGGGCGTCGTCCGTCCGCCCGACCCTGACACACCCCACGGATTCAGAGAGGATCTCGTGCCTTCGCCCTCCTCCCCCATCCCGTTCGAGACGACCGCCGTCGACCTCGCGAAGCCGGGCATCCCCTACGACCGCGCGCCGATGAACAGGCTCGTCGCGCTCGTCGCCGCCACGACCCTCGGCGGCATCTTCGTCGACGGGTACATCCTCGGCGTCATCGGCGGCGCCGTCGGCCCCGCCACCGACGAGCTCGGCCTCTCGCTCGCCGGCCAGGGCCTCATCGCCGCGAGCGCGCTCATCGGCATCTTCATCAGCGGCCTCGTGTTCGGCCGCATCGCCGACCGCTTCGGCCGCAAGAAGGTCTTCTTCTGGAACCTCATCGGCTTCACCGTCGTCTCGCTGCTGCAGCTCTTCGCCGTCGGCACCTGGGACCTCGTCGCCATGCGCCTCGCGCTCGGCCTGCTCATCGGCGTCGAGTACGCGGTCGGCACCGCGCTGCTGGCCGAGTTCACCCCGATCAAGAACCGCGGCGTGCTGCTCGGCGCGATCGGCGCCTGCTGGTTCGTCGGCTTCATCGCGGCGTTCATCGTGGCGCACTTCATGGAGCCGGACCACTGGCGCTGGCTGCTCGCCTCGAGCGCGATCCCCGCGTTCATCACGCTCATGATGCGCCTGCGCATCCCCGAGTCCCCGCGCTGGCTGCAGAGCGAGGGCCGCGTCGACGAGGCGCAGGCCATCATCGCGAAGCACTGGGGCCCGCAGTACGCGCTGCCCCTCGTCGCGAAGGTCGAGAAGGCCTCCTTCACGGACTTCTTCGTCCACAACGACTGGCGCCGGGTCGTGTTCTCCGGCCTGTTCTGGTTCTGCCAGGTGGGTCCGCTCTTCGCGATCTTCACGTTCATCAACCCGGTGCTCGACAAGCTGGGCTTCGAGACGGGCTTCGGCCTCGACCTGGTCGTCAACCTGTTCCAGCTCGTCGGCGCCGCGGCGGGCCTGTGGCTCGTGCACGTCATGTCGCGACGCGGATTCGTGATCTGGACCTTCGCGATCATGACGGCGCTGCTGCTCTACCTGGGCCTGTGGACCGACCAGCCGCCCGTGCTCCAGCTGATCGTGTTCGGCGTGTTCGTGTTCGTCATCGTCGCCGCGTGCGCCATCGAGTACGTCTACCCGCCCGAGATGTTCGCGACGCGCTTCCGCTCGACGGGAGTCGGCTTCGCGGCCGCCATCAGCCGCATCGGCGCCGCGGGCGCGACCTACCTGTTCCCGCTCGCGCTCGACTCGATCGGCGTCACCGGCACCCTGCTGCTCATGGCCGCGTTCCCCGCGATCGGCCTCGTCGGCTCGATCCTGTGGGCGCCCGAGACGAAGCGGACCTCGCTCGACTAGCCCCGCGACCATCGCGAGACGAGACGCCGCCGGGATTCGGATCCCGGCGGCGCTTCGTCGGTTCTGCCCGCGTCGGCGGGCCGCGCTCGATTCGGTTCGCGAGCTCGCCGGTGCGATCTCCGGGGCGTTCTCGAAGGAAATCGGGCGCACGGAACTCCCCATTTGAGTTGCCGTTCTGGTAGACTGGAGCCGTCGTCGAGAACCAGTCTGATCTGGGGTTTCTCGCGCATGAATCGGTGGTCGGTACGCGGGTGAAAGGGGTGCGACATGGACTTCGTCGATGAGCTGTTCAACCCCGCGCCGGTCGCTCCCCGGCCTCCCCTCGCACGCCGCACGGCTCGCGCTGGCCGCGGTGCTCCCGGCCCGGTTCCCGGGTTCGCGATCGCTCCTGCGATCGGTTCGCTCGAGATCGAACCCGCGATCGCCGCGGGCGAGCAGGGGTCGAGCGAGGCGGCCGGGTCGGATGCCGAGAGCGTCGGCTCGTTCGAAGCCCTGGTGCTGACCCGCGTCCGCGAGCTCGTCACGGCCTTGGATGCCGGCGGTCCGCGCGCCGGCCTGGACGTCGCGTTCCAGGTGCAGGCGATTCTCGAGGCCGACCTCGTGCGGCGAACCGCCGTCGTGACAGCGGCCGAGGCGCAGCGGACGGTGGGCTCGCCCCGATCGTGCGCGCTCGATGATGAGACCGCGGTCACTGCGTGCGGGCACCCGCTCTGCGCGTTCTGCACGCTACTCGCCGGTGCCACCACGATCGGCGAGGCCGCGCATGTCACCGACGCCGCGGGCCTCGCCACGGATCACGTACTCGACGTCGCCGGGCAGACCATCGCCGCCGAGCACCGCTTCACCGCCGCGTGGGCGAAACGACGCACCAACGAAGCCCTCCGGCTCGGGCTCGAGTTCCCGCAGGTCACCGCGGCGTTCGCGGCCGGGCGGATCTCGCGGGTGCACGTGGAGCAGATCCTTCGCCGGACACCCACGTACACGGTGGGAGGCGACATCACAGTCGAGGATGCGGCCGAGTTCGCCCGCGCCTATGACTCCGGGGCAGCCCAGCTCGCGCTCGTGACCAGCGCCTCTCACCTGCCAGCGAAGCTCACCACGCTCGCCAACGAGCTGAACCCGTGCACACTCGAAGAACGGCACACGGAAGCCGAGAAGCACCGGCACGTGCGGGTGGACGTGCGCGATGACGGCATGGCCGACCTCGTCATCCACCTGGATGCCGTGCTCGCGAAAGCCGCACTCAACCGGCTGACCGACATCGCCCGCGCATGCCGGAAGGCGGGAGCGGAAGGCTCCGTCGGCTCACTGGCCGCCGACCACGCGCTCACGATGCTCCTCACGAGCGCCGAGCAGGCCCCGCTGATCGGCGAGACCGGCGACCCGAACGCGTTCACCGGAATCGCTTCGGCGATCAAGGCCCGGGTCGCGATCACGATGCCGTTCACGAGCCTGCTCGCTGCGACGGAAGACCTGGGCGACCTGCCCGAGCTCGAGGGCAAGACCCCGCTCGACCACGCGACCGCCCGCGCCCTCCTCGGCAACGCCGACGAGATCGTCCGCGTCGTCACCCACCCACTCACGGGCGTCACGATCACCGCCGACAGCTACCGCGCGACGCCCAGCCTCCGCCGCTTCCTCGGCGTCCGCGACATCAGATGCAGATGGACCGGCTGCGCCAGAGACGGCGACGACATCGACCACACCCTCGACTACCAGTACGGCGGCAAGACCACACCCGAGAACTTGGAAGTGCTCTGCAAACACCACCACGTGCTCAAGCACGCGGTCGCGAAAACGACCGGTGAACGGCTCTGGAAGGTGCGGCACGTCGACGCCGACGGCCTTGGCCGCCTCGAATGGACGACCCCGAATGGCGTCGTCCTCACCGACGACCCGCCCCGCAGCCCCGGCGTGGTCTTCGTCCCGACCGAACCGGACGAGACGCCGCCGCCGTTCTGACCCGCCCGAACCACGAGCCGGAACGCGGCATCCGCATGCGATCGCACGAGCTCAGGCGCCCGCCGTCAGGGCCGCCCCGCGAGCCCGTCGCGGCCACGCCGCCCGGGCGAGCAGAGCAAAGCCATGAGCCTTGGGCATCGCGGACGGCGAGGCCCGTTCCCGTCGGTTTCGGCCCCTCCGACGATGTCGAAGGGGCCGAAACCGACGGGCCTCGCGCCGCTATCCGCGAGCGCGGTTGTGCATGACGTGCTTCGTGCGGGAGTAGTCGTCCAGCGCGTACAGCGAGAGGTCTCGGCCGTAGCCCGAGCTCTTGAACCCGCCCCAGGGTGCCTCGGTGGCGATCACGAGGTGCGTGTTCACCCACACCGTGCCGAAGTCGAGCTTCGAGGGCACGTCGAGCGCGCGGCGGGCGTCCTCCGTGAACACCGACGCGGCGAGGCCGTAGGGCGCCTCGTTCGCGCGCTCGATCGCCTCCTCCTCGGTCTCGAACGTCTCGACCGTGACGATCGGACCGAACATCTCCTCGAGCGCGCATTCGGCGTCGCCGGGAACGTCCACCAGCACCGTCGGCGCGATGAAGAAGCCGGGGCCTTCGAGCGGGCCGCCGCCGACCGCGGCCCGGATGCCGGCGTCCTTCGCCCGCTGCAGGTAGCCCTTGACGCGCTCGAAGTGGCCCTCGGAGATCATCGGGCCGAGCTCCACGCCCTCGGCCCCCGGCTCGCCCACGACGATCTCCGAGACCTCGCGCACGAGGTGCTCGGTGAACTCGGCCGCGACCGAGGCGTGCACGAGCACGCGGCAGGCGGCGCCGCACTCCTGGCCCGAGTTCCAGTAGCCCGCCGACCGCAGCGTCTGCGCGGCCGCCTCGAGGTCGGCATCCGGGAAGACCAGCACGGGCGCCTTGCCGCCGAGCTCGAGGTGCAGGCGCTTGAGCGAGTCCGCCGCCTCCCGCGCCACGGCCCGGCCGGAGCCGACCGAGCCGGTGAGCGCGATCATGTCCACGCCCGGGTGGTTCGACAGCCGTCCGCCGACGACCGTGCCGGAGCCCGTGACGATGTTCAGCACGCCCGCCAGGAGCAGGTCGGCGGTGAGCTCGGCGAGCTTGAGCGTGGTGAGCGGCGTCTGCTCCGAGGGCTTCACGACGAGCGTGTTCCCGGCCGCGAGGATCGGGGCGATCTTCCACACGCCCATCAGCAGCGGGTAGTTCCAGGGCGTGACGACGCCGATCACGCCGAGCGGCTCGCGCAGGATCACCGAGAGGTGGTCCGCGGCGTAGGTCGCCGCGGCCTCGGAGGTGATCGCGCGGGCGGCGCCGGCCATGAACCGGAACGAGTCGATCGTGCTCGTGACGTCGTCCTCGGCGACGGCCGCGGGCTTGCCCGTGTTGACCTGCTCGAGCCGTTCGAACAGGTCGCGGTGCTCCTCGATCCGGTCGGCGATCGCGAGCAGGATGCCGGCGCGATCCCGCGGGGTGAGCGCGGCCCAGGCGGGCAGCGCGCGGCGGGCGACGTCGACGGCCTCGTCGACCTCGCCGGCGGTGCCGCGCGGGGTGCGGGCGACGACCTCGCCGTCGGCGGGGTCCACGACGTCGAAGAGATCGTCGGCGCCGATGGGGCGGAAGGCGCCGTCGATGAAGTGGCCGGTGGGCGGCAGGTCGCCCTCGCGGAGGAGCGGGGTGCCGTCGCCGCGGCGGATGCCGGCAGGGGTGTCAGAGCTCACAGTGGTCTCCCGTGGTGGTGCTGGATGGTCGGTCGGAATGGAATGGGGCGCGATGGGTTCGCGCGTCGGCTAGGCGGCCGACCGGCCGCCGCGCTGGCGCTCGGTCGCGAGGAGGCTCATCGCGTCCTGCGCTGCCGAGAAGCCGGTGGTGACGGAGGTCTCGGTGTAGAGCGTCCCCAGGTAGTCGCCGGCGAGGAAGACGCGGCTCGAGGGGCGCGTGAGCGTGGGCTGCAGCCTGCCGCGGCCGGGGAACGAGTACGGCGAGCCGTGCTCCCAGCGCGAGGCCTGCGCCTCCACGACGCTCGAGGAGAAGCCGCGGTCGAGCACCTGGTCGAGGTCGCGCAGGTGCGTCGTCACGATCTCCTCGTCGCTCTTGTCCAGCAGCGCGCGGCCGAGGTTCGCGGGCGAGAAGGTCATGATGCTGCCGCCGGGTCGGCGCTCCGACTCGGTGCCGCGCACGATGCTCGCCTGGTTGAGGGCGATCGCGAACGACCGCTTGGGCGCGGCGATCGCATAGACGTCGTCCCAGCGCCGCGCCGACCGCTCGTCCGTGAGGAAGGCGGCGCTCACGTGCGGGCCGTACTCGATGCGCCCCAGCGCGTCGCGCACGTCCTCGGGCAGGTCGACCGCGACGCGGTGCGAGACGTTCGCGGTCGTCGCGAGCACGACCGTACGCGCCTCGTCCTCGCGGTCGACGCCGTCCTTGCGGTAGCGCACGACGACGGAGTCCTTCTTGTGCACCACCTCCTGCACCTCCGCGCCGAGCTGCACGCGGTCGCCGATCGCGGCCGCGATGCCCTCGATGAGCGTGGACGGCCCGCCGACGATGCCCCGGTTGAGTCCCGCGCCGAAGCCGAGCACGAGGCTGAAGTAGCCGATGCCGGAGCCGGCGGAGATCTCGTCCATCTCGCCGGCGGATCGGGTGACGGTCGTCTTGATGAGCGCGGCCGCATCCTCCGGCATCCGTCCCACGAAGTCCTGGAACGTTCGGCCGTTCTCGAAGTCGTAGATGCGCTGCTGCCGTTGCGCGCCCGATTCCCCGGGCCGCACGCGCACGACGTCGACGACGTAGCGAAGCACGGATGCCGCGATCTTGACGCCCTTCGTCATCACGGCGACGCGGGCGTCCAGCGGCATGGGCACGCGCAGCGGATAGGTCGCGATCGAGCCGCCGCGCAGCAGCTTCCCGTTCATGGAGAGCCCCGCGAGCGATCCCGGCAGCGCGACGGCGGTGACGCCGACCTCTCGCAGCAGGAGATCGGTCGAGGTGCCCGCTCCCGCGAACAGGTGCCCGCCCCAGTTGAGCCAGTACTGGCCCCGGCGCTCGGAGCGGATGCGCCCGCCGAGGCGGGTGTCGGCCTCCAGCACCTCGATGTCCCAGTGCCGCAGCCGCCAGGCCGCGGACATGCCGGCGAGGCCGCCGCCGATGACGATGACGTCTTTCATTCCGTGGATGTCTCCTCGTGTGGTCGCTGCGCGCCGAGGCGCGTTGGGATGCCCTCCGGGTGACCGACTCGGTGTCCGGTCGCACGGGAGGGTCGGGCGCTGCGCGAGCCTCCCGACCGCTCGCGCAGCGCCGGACAGGTCAGTGCGAGAACCCCTGCGCGGTCTCGGCCAGGGTCTTGCCCTTCGTCTCCGGGGCGAGCCACTGCGACAGCAGCGCGCCGACGAGCGCGATGCCGGCGGCGATGACCATGGAGGTGCCGGCGCCGAGGTGCGTCATCGACCAGGGCAGGGCGAAGGTGCCGAGCGCCGCGCCGATCCGGCTGACCGCGGCCGCGAAGCCCATGCCGATGCCGCGCACCTCGCTCGGGAACAGCTCCGAGGGATAGATCTGCGTGAGCGTGTTGTACATCGCGTTCACGAACGAGAACGTGAGGAACAGGGTGAGCACGAGCCACGAGGGAGCACCCGACCAGAGGCCGATGACGAGCAGCAGGCCCGTGGCGATCCACTGCGTGGGCACCGTGAGCACGCGGCGGCCGACCTTGTCGACGAGCAGCACGCTCGTCACGACCCCGGCCGCGGCGAGCGCCGAGAGCCCGACGCCGCTGGCCCACTCGTTGTCGAGGCCGTACTTCTTGAGCACTTCCACGGCGAAGGTGGCGATGGCGAAGTAGGGCGTGACGGCGCAGAACCAGAAGCCGGCCGTGAAGAGCGTCGCCCGCCAGTACAGGGGCGAGAACAGGGTCGCGAAGGACGCGCTCTTGACCTGCGCCTTCTCCTTGGCCGCCTGCTGCTCGCGGATCACGCGCAGGTCGATCTCCTCCGTGATGCTCTCGTGCATCTCGGCCGACTCGATGTAGCGGCGCGCGATGGCCAGGGCCTCATCGCGGCGCCCCTTGGTGATGAGCCAGCTCGGCGACTCGGGCAGGCCGAATCGGGCGATGAACAGCACGAGCGCCAGCAGCGTGCTCGAGCCGATGATCACCCGCCACGGCAGTCCGGCCTCCTGCAGGAGGGTGCCGACGATGAAGGCGATCATGAAGCCGACGTACCAGGCGACGACGGTCACGCCGAGCAGGCGGCCGCGGAGCTTCGGCGGTGCGAACTCGGACATGAGCGGCCAGCCGATCGCGTACTCGCCGCCGATCGCGATGCCCATGAGCAGACGGATGACGAACAGCTGGATGGCGACCGAATCACCCGAGGTGACGAAGAACTGCAGCGCCGAGGCGAGGAGGAACAGGCCCATGTCGACGATGAACATGGGCTTGCGGCCGAACTTGTCGGTGGCCCAGCCCGCCAGCGGCGAGCCGATGAAGATGCCGAAGAGCGGTGCGGCGGCGATGAGGCCGATCCAGAAGTCGTCGAGCTGGGCGTCCTCGCGGATGAGTCCGGTGATCGGGCCCAGGATGCCCAGGATGTAGCCGTCGAGGATCATTCCGCCGACGAGCACGGCGATGAGCCTCGCCATGAAGCGCCGCTTGAACCGGGGAGTCGTATCCGCCGTGTCGGCAGGGGCGGCTGCTGCCGCCCCGTTGGGTGAACTGTTCACAGGTCCGTCCGTTTCGGAGATGTCTGAGTGGGCTCGCGCTCGCGCGGCCGTGCGACGCTCCGACCGGGGTCGACGAAGCGCGGGAGCACGGATCGCGGGCGCGGGAGGGAAGAGCGGGGCGCGCGGAGGGCGCTGCCCCGCGCCGTACGACGGCTCAACGATGAGTCGCCGCTCGGACGCCGCGATATGCGCGGCATCCGGTCGGTCGAGGAGAATCGGCCTTGAGATCTCTCCGGCGGATTCCTGTCGCTGACTGATATCCAGACGTTAGGAGCTCGCCTCTTCGAGCGTCAACGAATATCCCGTGGAAATCACGCTCTCGTTCCGAGATCGGCGTCATTGCAACGATCTCGGATGCTTCGCAGGATGCGGAAATCACCGCGGATCGAGTCAGCGAGTCAGCGGCTCTGCCGGAAAGGCGTCCACGACGAGTGAGCACGGAGCGGGGCGCGGCGCCCTCGATGCCTGCTCCAGCTGCG
>Ga0153917_1000949_pt1 | contig 14292 bp, 13 predicted proteins | sample TSFL001MetaG_FD_104695 | JGI IMG/M metagenome (GOLD analysis project Ga0153917, IMG submission 104695) | Attine ant fungus gardens microbial communities from Florida, USA - TSFL001 MetaG | ecosystem: Host-associated > Fungi > Mycelium > Unclassified | place: USA: Florida, Paynes Creek Historic... | reverse complement strand
CAGCGCGCGGAAGCGCTTGAGGAAATCGACATTCTCCGGCTGCGTCTTGTCGTAGCGATGCGTCTGCATGCCGTACGGGTTCACATCCGGCGCATCGAGGCCGGTCTCGTCCGGGTTCGGCTCGTGGGGCGGATTGTCTCGCAGCTTCCTGTCGTGGAAATAGAAGTTCACCGTGTCGAGGCGGAAACCATCCACGCCGCGGTCGAGCCAGAAGCGCACGGTCGACAGCAGCGCGTCCTGGACAGCCTTGTTGTGGAAGTTGAGGTCCGGCTGCGAGGTGAGGAAGTTGTGCATGTAGTATTGCTTGCGCACGCCGTCCCATTCCCAGCCCGGCCCGCCGAAGATCGACAGCCAGTTGTTGGGCGCCGTGCCGTCGGGCTTCGGATCGGCCCAGACATACCAGTCCGCCTTCGGGTTCGACCGGCTGGACCGGCTCTCGACAAACCAGGGATGCTGGTCGGACGTATGCGAGATCACCTGGTCGATGACGACCTTCATGCCGAGGCGATGGGCCTCGGCCAGCATCGCGTCGAAATCCGCCAGCGTGCCGAACATCGGATCGACGTCGCAATAATCCGAGACGTCATAGCCCATATCCGCCATCGGCGACTTGAAGAAGGGCGAAAGCCAGATGGCGTCGACGCCGAGCGAGGCGATGTGCCCGAGCCGCCTGGTGATGCCCCTGAGGTCGCCCATGCCATCGCCGGTCGTGTCCTGGAACGAGCGGGGATAGACCTGGTAGATGACCGCGCCGCGCCACCAGTCGTCGGCCTTCTTGCGGGGCTTCGTCATGCGTTCTTGCTCCGGTTCCTGTTGCTCCGGGCAAGATGTAACGCGCGTCCCGTGCAGCGTAAACGGGCGGCAGCCGGATTTTTCGACGGTTGACGAAAGGCGGGCCGGTCTGGATGATGTCGGCAAATTCCATAGAGAAGGTTGCCGTATGACCGATGACGTCACCCTTTCCCCGACGGAAGCAATGGACCTCGCCCGCACGGCGCTGATGCGCGTCGGCATGGCGGAGGCGGCAGCGGCGGCGCTCGCCCGCGCCACGCTGGATGCGGAAATGGCCGGCAAGCGCACGGTCGGCTTCCTGCACCTGACGGACTATCTCAGGAGCCTCGTCGACGGCAGGATCGCCGGACGGGCCGAACCGCTCATCACCTCACCGGTACCCGCAATCATGAAATGCAACGCCATGGGCGGCGTGGCGCAGCACGGTTTTTCGCTTGCCCATGAGGAGCTGGCGGCCAAGGCGAGGACCTTCGGCATCGCCGTCTTTTCCCTGCACAACAGCTATACGACCGGCGAGCTCGGCTGGTATGCCGCCCGGCTCGCCGAAGAGGGCCTCGTCGCGCTCGCCGCCACCAACGGCCCGGCGCTGATGGTCGGCGCGAGCGGCCGCCAGCCGGTCTACTGCACCAATCCCCTCGCCTTCGCCGCCCCCTTGGAGGACGGCCGCCTGCTCCTGATCGACCAGGCCTCCAGCATGGCGGCTTTCGTCGATATCCGCGAGGCGGCGGCGCGGGGCGAAGCCATCCCCGACGGCTGGGCGCTCGATCAGGACGGGGAGCCGACCCGAGACCCATTCGCGGCCATGCAGGGCGCGCTGCTGGCCTATGGCGGCACCAGGGGAGCCAACATCGCCCTCATGGTGGAGGTGCTGGCAGCGGGCCTCACGGGCGCCAACTGGTCGCTCGACGCGCCGGATTTCCAGGCGGGCGAGGCGACGCCCGGCATCGGCCTCTTCGTCCTTGCCCTCTCGCCGCAACTCTTCGCCGACGATTTCCCGGCCCGGCTCGCCGGGCAGGTGGAGCGCCTTTCCGGCGAATTCGGCGTGCACATCCCCGGCCTTCGCCGCATGGAACGGCAGCGGCAGGCGGAAAGCGCGGGCATCGTCTTGCCCCGCCAACTCTTTGACAGTATTTCCTCTTTCCGGCGCAATTGACCGGAGAGAACGGATATGGCGGGACGGCTGCTGGCGATCGGCGAATGCATGGTGGAACTGATGCAGGCCGAGGGTGGCCTGATGCGCAAGAGCTTTGCCGGCGACACGTTCAATACCGCCTATTACGCCCGGCAATACCTGCCGTCCGACTGGAGCGTCGACTATTTCTCCGCCGTCGGCACCGACACGATTTCCGACGAGATGCTGGCCTTCATGGAAGGTCACGGCGTCGGCACCGCCCATGTCGCGCGCATCGCCGGCCGCTCGCCGGGCCTCTACATGATCCACCTCAAGGACGGCGAACGCAGCTTCTCCTACTGGCGCTCCGCCTCAGCCGCAAAGCTGCTTGCCCACGACGGCGACCGGCTGCGCGCCGCCATCGAGGCTTCCGACATCATCGTCTTCTCCGGCATCACACTGGCGATCCTGCCGGCGGAGGATGTGGAGACCCTGCTTTCGGAGCTGCGCCGCGCCAAGGCCGTCGGCAAGCGCGTCGTCTTCGATCCCAATATCCGCCCGCGCCTGTGGGACGACATGGACCGGATGCGCGCGACGGTCACCGAGGGCGCCCGCGCCGCGACGCTCGTCATGCCGAGCCTCGACGACGAGACGACCCATTTCGGCGACGCCTCGCTGGAGGCGACCATCGCCCGCTACGCCGCGCTCGGCGTCGCGGAACAGGTGGTGAAGGACGGTGGCGAGGGTGCGACGCTGGTCTTCGGCGAGAAGCGCAGCCATGTCCCGTCGGCGAGCGTCGAGAAGATCGTCGATACGACGAGCGCCGGCGACAGCTTCAACGGCGCCTTCCTCGCCCGCCTCGCGGCAGGCGCGGCGCCGCAGGAGGCCGCGCGCTTTGCGGCGGACGTCGCCGCCGCCGTCATCCAGCATCACGGCGCGCTGGTCGCAAAGGACAAGCTGCCGCAAGGCTGACCGGCGATCAGCCCGTCAGCGCTTCTTCTTCGCCTTGCCGGCATAGGGATTGTCCGATGCCCGGAAATGGATGCGGATCGGCACGCCCGGCAGGTTGAAGTCATTGCGCAGGCCATTGGTGAGGTAGCGGATATAGGATTCCGGCAGCGCGTCGGGACGCGTGCAGGACACCATGAAGCCCGGCGGGCGGGCCTTCACCTGCGTCATGTATTTCAGCTTGAGACGGCGGCCGGAAACGGCCGGCGGCGGGTGCTGCGTCTGCACCGCGTCCAGCCAGCGATTGAGCTTGGCGGTGGAGATGCGGCGGTTCCAGGTGCGGTCCGTGTCGATGACGGCCTGCATCAGCTTGTCGAGGCCCCTGCCCGTCTGGCCGGAGACCGGCACGGCGCGGATGCCGCGTGCCTGCGGCAGCAGCCGGTCGGTCTTCTCGCGCAGCTCCGCGAGCACGGCCTGCGGATCGTCGATCAGGTCCCACTTGTTGAAGGCGAGCACGGCGGCGCGACCCTCGCGCAGCACGAGGTCGACGATCTGGAGATCCTGCTTCTCGAAGGGAATGGTGGAATCGAAGACGATGACCACGGTCTCGGCGAAGCGGATGGCGCGCAGGCCGTCGGCGACGGAAAGCTTCTCCAGCTTCTCCTGCACCTTCGCCTTGCGCCGCATGCCGGCCGTGTCGAACATCTTGATCGTGCGGCCCTTCCAGTCCCATTCGACGGAAATGGAATCGCGCGTGATGCCGGCTTCCGGGCCGGTCAAGAGCCGGTCCTCGCCGAGGAAGCGGTTGATCAGCGTGGACTTGCCGGCATTCGGGCGGCCGACGATGGCGACGCGCAGCGGCTTCGTCTCGTCGTATTCCGGCTCGAAATCCTCGTCCGCTTCGGCGCCCTCGGCCATCTCCGCCCGCACGTCGATATTGGTCTCGGCCTCGTCGTCTTCGGGATAGGCGCGTTCCTCGCCGATGGCGGCGACGATGGCGTCGCGCAGGTCCAGCATGCCCTGCCCGTGCTCGGCGGAGATCGGCGTCGGCTCGCCGAGGCCGAGCGTGAAGGCGTCGTAGAAGCCGCCGTCGGAGCCGCGGGCTTCCGACTTGTTGGCGACGAGCACGACGGGCTTGCCCTTGCGGCGCAGCATTTCGGCCAGCGTCTGGTCGACCGGCGTCAGGCCCATCTTGGCATCGACCACGAAGAGCGACAGGTCGGCTTCCTCGATGGCGGCTTCCGTCTGGGCGCGCATGCGGCCCTGCAACGTCTCAGGCGCGGCCTCTTCGAGGCCGGCCGTGTCGATGATGCGGAATTTCAGGTCGATGAGGCGGGCGTCGCCCGGCCGGCGGTCACGGGTGACGCCGGGCGTATCGTCGACGAGCGCGAGCTTCTTGCCCACGAGCCTGTTGAACAGGGTGGACTTGCCGACATTGGGGCGTCCGACAATGGCGACGGTGAAGCTCATGAACGTGTTCCGTTATAGCGGCCGGCAGATGCCGGCTCAGGAAGACAGCTTGCCGCTTGCCGTGATCAGGTCAAGCAGCATCTGCGCGCGGTTGGCGACATTGCGCGGGCTTTCGCTGTCGTTGATTATGGCGTCGAACCATTCCTTGGCGCGCGCATAGTCCTCGTGCTTGTAGGCCGAAAGACCGAGAACCTCGCGGGCGGAATGGCGCAGCGCCCCCTGCGGCGTCGCAAGCTGCTCGGCCTCGGCCGAGACCTGGTCGTAGGTGCCGGTATCGACGAGGAGATAGGCGGCGCGAAGGCGGGCCGCATCGCGCAGCGCCTGCGGCACCGAGCCGTCCTTGGAGATCGCCGTGAAGGCATCGATCGCGCCCTTGGCGTCGGTCTCGGCCAGCAGCGAGGCCGAGCGCATGCGGGCAAGCACCGGATAGGAGCCGAAGCCGTCCTTCTCGAGCGCGCCGAGCGCGGCCAGCGCCTCGTCCTTCTTGCCGTCGCGGGCGAGCGTCAGGGCGGCGAGGAACTCGTCGCCGGAAGCGGAAGCCTCGCGGTCGCGCCAGTATTCGTAGCCCACCTTGCCGATCGTGCCGAGCACGACGAGAACGGCCGCGCCGATGAGGATGCGGCCGAAACGCTTCCAGACCAGACGCATCTGATCGGAGCGCAGTTCCTCGTTCACCTCGCGGATAAAGCTGTCGTCCTGATTTACCATGTCCTGCCCGGCGCCAACCAACGTTTAAAGTTAGCGCCTTCTACCCGATTTTCACGGCGTTGTAAGGGGGCAGGTGCGAAAAGCCCCCGGGATAGGCAACGGATCAGGGCAGCGGGGCGACGCCGATCAGCCATTCGTGAAGCTTGAGGACGATCACCGCATAGAGCGCAAGGCCGGCGACGACGGCGATGACGTCGTATTTCGCCGAAACGAAGACCGGCAGCTTGGTTTCCCCCGCCGCGATGCGCTTCTTGAGCGTGATGCGCAGGATGACCGCCCAGGCGAGGATCGTCACGAAGAGCAGAACGGAATAGCTCTCGCCGTTCGCCAGCAGATGCGCCAAGGCCCAGATCTTGATGGCGACGAGGATCGGGAACTTCAGTTTCGTGCGGATATGGCCGGGCGGCAGGAAGCCCGCCACGAGACAGATCGCGGCGATGGCCATCAGCGTCAGCGTGATATGCGCCATGAAGGGGGGCGGGAAATACAGCATCTCGCCGCCGTTCTCGCGTGCGTCGATGAAGCCGTAGACGATGAGGGCGAGGCTTGCCAGCGACACGATGCCGTGCAGCGCCATCCAGCCCGGCTTGCCGAGCGCGGCGATGCCGGCATTGCGCAGCCCCGGCGCGACGGGGCGCAGGAGATGGGTGGCGATGAAGAGAACGAGACCGATGATGAGCAACGTCATGAAAATGCCCCTTGAGGAAAAATCGGCGGATGGCCGTCACCATTGGAATATCCGTCGCGCGGCGACAATTCCAGCCCGATCAAAGGATTGCCGCATTCGGAATCGATGAGAGACCCTTTGCAAATTGTCGCGGGTAGCCATGTCCTCATTGTTTTCGCCTCGTTCCCTCCTTCTTCCCCTCGCCGTGGCGCTCGCCGCCGGGCCGGCGCTCGCGGGGGACGAGGCGGTGGAGACCGCAAAGCGCAAGCAGCTCGTCATCGTCTCCTTCGACGGGGCGCACGATAACCTTCTCTGGGAAAAGAGCCGCGCCATGGCCAAGCGCACCGGCGCGCATTTCACCTATTTCCTCTCCTGCACCTTCCTCTTCCCGAAGGCCGAGCGCGCCAAATACCAGGCGCCGCACGAAAAGCGCGGCCGCTCGAATGTCGGCTTCGCGCCGGACCGGGAGGATACGATCCTCCGGCTCGGCGAGATATGGCTCGCCAAGCTGGAAGGCCACGACATCGGCAGCCATGCCTGCGGCCATTTCGACGGCGGCAAGTGGAGCGCGGAGGACTGGAAGGCCGAGTTCGCCTTCTTCCGGGAGTCGCTGAAGAACGCCTGGCAGAATGCCGGCGTCGGCGAGCGCGAGCCGGCGGACTGGAAGCGCTTTGCCGAAGAGGACATCAAGGGCTTTCGCGCGCCCTATCTTTCGGCCGGAAGCGGCCTGGTGAAGGCGCTGGAGGAAAACGGCTTTGCCTATGATGCAAGCCTCGTCACCAAGGGGCCGGCCATGCCCGTGGCAAGCGGCGATATCGCCCGCTTCGGCCTGCCGCTCGTTCCGGAAGGCGCATCCCAGCGTCCCGTCATCGCCATGGACTACAATCTCTATGTCCGCCATTCCAAGGGCAAGGAGAACCCGGAAAAGAGCGCCGCCTTCGAGGAAAGCACGCTGAAGGCCTATCGCGACGCCTTCGCCAGGCAATATGACGGCGAGCGCATTCCGCTGCAGCTCGGCTTCCATTTCGTCGAGATGAATGCCGGCGCCTACTGGCGCGCGCTCGACCGCTTCCTGACGGAGACCTGCGGCAAGGCGGATGTCGCCTGCGTCAGCTATGCCGGCGCGCTGGACATCCTCGCGAAAGAGAAGAAGGCGGCCGGAGCCGCCCTCTGAGGGCTCACGGCTCGTTGGCCGCAAGCTCGCCCTCGACCGCCGCCTTTTGCAGGTAGCGCTCGTCGATATCGGGCAGCGGCTGGTCGTCGATCGCCGCCTCGAAGGCCTTGAGGCGCTTATAGATCGACAGAAGCTCGACGATCGTCGTCCAGGAATTGACGAGATACTGGAACGACTCGCGCACCTGACCGAACACGTTCTGGATCTGGCTCATCACGCCGAGCGTCAGCTTGCCGGCGACGATGGAGGGCACCAGAACGAAGGTGCCGAAGAGATTGTCGGCCTGCAGGTAGAAGATGCGGGCGACGTTGAAATAGAGATAGTGGAAATAGAGGCGGAAATAGTTCTTCCGCACATTGGCGAAGAGCTCCGCCACCGTCGGCGGCTGCGCCCGGTCGGCATGGTCCTCGCCATAGACCAGCTCCTTGCGGTAGGCCGCCTCGACGCGCTGGTTGCGGAATTCCAGGCCCGGCAGCTTGATGCCGACGGCGGCCAGGAACACCGTGCCGAACAGCGACCAGCAGATCGCCGCCCAGACGAGGGCATGCGGAACCTCGCCGACGAAGGGCAGCACCGTCACCGTGCTGGAGAACTTGAACAGCACCGGAAGGAAGGCGACGAGCGTCATGATCGAGGAAACGAGGCTGACGCCGAGCCCTTCGACGGTGCGCGAGAAGCGCATCGTATCGTCCTGCACACGCTGCGAGGCGCCCTCGATATGGCGCAGCTTGTCCCAGTGGGACATGTAGAAATCGTTCATCGCCGTGCGCCAGCGGAAGACGTAGTGGCTGACGAAGAACAGGTTCAGCGTGCCGACGGTGATGGCGACGAAGGCGATGCCCGCAAAGCCGATCATGCCGACATAAATCTCGGTTTCCGTCGGGATCGGCTCGGTGCGCGCGAGGCCGCGCTGGATCATGTCGTAGAACGGCCCGTACCACGCATTGATGGCGACGCTCACCTGCACCGAGAAATAGGTGTTGAAGATGATCAGCGCCGAGCCGAGCACGGACCAGAGCTGCCATTGATGCGGGCGGTAGGCGAACCAGAAGGCCGCGAACAGCCCGACCATCACCGCATAATAGATGTAGAACCAGAGGAAGGGCGCCGACCAGAAAACGGAGACCCCGACGACCGCTTCCTCGCCCGGCTTCAACGGCGGCAATCCGATATAGGCGCCGAGATCGCCTCCCCCGGCATACCAGATAATCATGGCGAGGGCCGACCAGAGGACGACGGACGGGAAGAACAATCTGGGATAGGGGAAGAAGGAGACGAACAAAGGAATAGCTTTCGTTTCTCGTAGGCCGGGCGACGCGAAGCACGCCGAAGATGCGCAGAACCTAAAGGAGTTTGCGCAGCACAACAATTGGTGCCCCGGGGCATTACCGAGATTTAATGGAAAGCGCGCCGCCGAGCACGGTGATGGCCGCGGCAAGGAGCAGGATGCCGGCCGCCGCAAGGCTAGGCAGGGCGTAGCTTCCCGTGCGCGCGGCGAGGAACCCGGCCCCGAGCGGGCCGATGATCTGCCCGACGCCGAAGGCTGCCGTCATCAGGGCGAGAACCTGGCGCGGGCTCCGGCTGGCGAGAACCCGCCCGAGCTGCAGGCCATAGGCGGTGATGACGATGAAGGTGAGGCCGAGAAGAACGCCCCCGACGAGCGCCGACCACGGAAAGGGCAGCAGGACCGTCGCCGCGACGCCGACCGTTTCCACGAGGATCGCGAGCAGGTAGGCCATGGCGACGCCGCTGCGACGCTCGACGGGTTTCCAGGCGATGAGCGACAACGCCGCCGCGCCGCCGGTGACGAGCCATGTCAGGCATTCGAGCAGCGGGCTCTCCGCCCCTTCCCGCGCGATGGCAACGATGAACGTGGCGGTCACCACATAGCCGATGCCGAAGAGACCGTAGCTCAGCGTCAGCGCCACGAGCGGCCGCGTCCAGACAATCGGCGGCTCGCGCACGGCCGACGCGCCGCCTTCCGGCCGTGGCAGCAGCGCCATGACGGCGGCAAGGCCGGCGGCGGCGAGCAGCGCGCCGAAAAGCCAGTCCGCCCGCCATGCCGGGAGCGCGGAAAAGTCGATGAAGGAGAGAAGGTAGACGAGCACGGCCGAGACCGCGATACCGCTGCCGACGCCGGAAAAATGCGCCATCTGCACGCGCGGATCGCCATGGGCGAGCCCGATGGACAGCACGATACCCGATGTGAAGATCATGGCGAAGGCGCTGGCGAGACCCGCGAGGAAACGGATGACGGACAGTGCCGCGACACCGGAGAAAAGCCCCATGGCCAAAAGCAGCAGGACGGTCGCGGCGAGAGCGCCGATTGCCAGAGACCGCTCCCGGCCGGCGGCCCAGCCATAGGCGGCCAGCACCGCGCCGATCAGGTATCCGGCGAAATTCGCCGCCGCGATGATGCCGGCATCGGCCGCATTGAGGCCGAGCCCCGCCATCATGCCCGGCAGGACAGGCGTATAGAAGAAGCGGCCGAGCCCCATGGCCACCGCCATGGCGAACGCGCCGGCAATGGCGGCGCGCAGGGTCACGCGCGAAGAAGCGGCTGTGCGTTGCATCATGGCGGGACCATTGCACTGCAACATGGCCACGGCAAACGACATTTATTGATCGTCGGATCAGCGCCGGTGAAGGCTCTCAGCCCGGCAGCGTCACCACCAGCGGGCCGTTGCGCGTGGCGACGACCGTGTGCTCGAACTGCACCGTCGGCGCGCTCGGCTCGCTGTAGAGCGTCCATTCGTCCTTGTCGCCGCCTTCGGCCCAGTTCGCCCCGAGCGAGAGGAACGGCTCGACCGTGAAGACGAGGCCTTCCGTCATGCGGCGCTTTTCCTGCGGGTCCGGCCAGGTGGCGATTTCCGTCGGCTCCTCGTGCAGCGAACGGCCGACGCCGTGGCTGGCGAGATTGGCGATCAGCGTATAGCGGTTCTTGCGCGCGAAGGCGCCGATGGCATTGCCGACCTCGGCCAGCGGCTTGCCGGCCTTGACTTCCTTGAGGCCGACCCAGAGCGCCCGCTTGCCGTCGCGGCAGAGCCGCTCCACCGCCGGCACCGAGCGCCCGACGGTGAAGGATGCGCCCGTATCGGCGAAATAGCCGTCGAGCTCGGCGGAAACATCGATATTGACGAGGTCGCCTTCCTTGATCACGCGGTCGCCCGGAATGCCGTGCGCCACTTCTTCGTTGACGGAAATGCAGGTCGCGCCCGGAAAATTGTAGCAGCTTTCCGGCGCCGAGCGGGCGCCCGTCGCCTCCAGCATGCGCCGGCCGATCAGGTCGAGCTCGGCCGTCGTCATGCCGGGCCGGACGGCGGTCGACATGTGCTGCAGCACGTTCGCGCAGATCCGGCCGATCGCCTTCAGGCCGTTGAGGTCTTCATCGTTTCCAAGGGTCATCGCATCTCTCTTTCGCGGGGCGTCCTAGCACGTCCGCGCCGCGCTGTCAGGCGGAAGGGGCCATTTCCGCCCTGGGCTCGTCCGCCAGCATCTCGCGCACCAGCGGCGCGACCTTCGTGCCGTAGAGCTCGATCCCGCGCAGGATGCGATCATGTGGCATCAGGCCGATGGCCATCTGCAGCAGGAAGCGGTCGTTGCGGAAGATCCTGTGGTGGGCGACGATCTTCCGTGCGACCGTCTCCGGATCGCCGAGGAAGAGATGGCCGTCCGGCCCGGTCGACTGGTCGAACTGCGCCCGGCTCGTCGGCCCCCAGCCGCGCTCGCGGCCGATGCGGTTCATCACCTCGGCCTGCGGCCCGTAAAAGGTGTCGGCCGCTTCCGCCGTCGTATCGGCGATGAAGCCGTGCACGTTGATGCTGGTCTTCAGCTTCGCCTCGTCCTGTCCCGCCCGCCGCGCGGCCTCGCGGTAGAGATCGAAGAGCGGCGCATAGCGCGCCGGCGTGCCGCCGATGATGGCGAGCGCCAGCGGCAGGCCATAGGCCCCTGCCCGCGCCACCGACTGCGGCGTGCCACCAACCGCGATCCAGACCGGCAGCCGGCCATGGAGGGGTCGCGGATAGACGCCGATGCCCGAAAGCGGCGGACGCATGACACCGTTCCACGAGACCTTCTCGCTTTCGTTGAGGGCCAGCAGCAGGTCGAGCTTTTCCTCGAAGAGCTGGTCGTAGTCGTCGAGCGCATAGCCGAAGAGCGGGAAGGATTCGATGAAGGAGCCGCGCCCCGCCATGATCTCCGCCCGGCCGCCCGACAGAAGATCGACCGTCGAGAACTGCTGGAACACGCGCACCGGATCGTCGGACGACAGCACCGTCACCGCGCTCGAAAGACGGATGGTCTTCGTGCGCGCCGCCGCCGCGGCCAGAATGACGGCCGGCGCCGAGGCCGCATAATCCGGCCGGTGATGCTCGCCGAGCCCGAAGACATCGAGCCCCACCTGATCGGCAAGCTCGATCTCTTCCAGCAGGTTCTTCAGCCGCCGCTCCCCTTCCCGCCCCTTGTCGGCGGCATTGGGATCGACATCGGCGAAGGTATAGAGGCCAAGTTCCATGGGATGTTCCGGATGAGAGGGTTTTCCCTCAGATATGGCGCTCAGGCGGAGGTTGGAAGAGGCGTCGGGGGAAACAGTGTGTTCACGGCGCGGGAAGCACCGCGCCGTCCGCCGCCTCGCGCTGCATGCTGTCGAGATGCTGGCGGATATGGGCCGCCTCGGCCGAGGTGGTGGCGAGCGCGATGGCGCGGTCGAAGGCCTGATGCGCCTCCGCATAGCGGCCGAGCTGCTTGAGGAGCCCGCCGCGCAGGCCATGGAAATAGAAATAGCCGTCGAGCTTTTCCGCCAGCGGCTCGATGAGCGCCAGCGCCGCCTCCGGCCCCTCGCGCTTTGAGACCGCGACGGCACGGTTGAGCCGCACCACCGGCGAGGGCTGCAGGCGCTCCAGCGTCTGGTAGAGGAGGTCGATCTCCACCCAGTCCGTCTCCGCCGCCGTCGCGGCGCGGGCATGCAGCGCGGCGATGGCCGCCTGTATCTGGAAGGGGCCGGGCGCGCGGTGGCGCAGCGCCTTGTCGATCAGCACCAGCGCCTCGTCGATGAGCGCGCGATCCCAGAGCGAACGATCCTGATCCTCCAGCAGCACGATCTGCCCGTCCGCGTCGAAGCGGGCATCGAGCCGCGAATGCTGGATGAGCAGCAGCGCCGTCAGCCCCATGATCTCGGGCTCTGCCGGAAAGAGCTTGAGCAGCAACCGGGCGAGCCGGATCGCCTCCGTGCAGAAGGGCGTATCCGCCTTCTCCGGCACACCGGCCGAATAACCCTCATTGAAGACGAGATAGATCATCGCCGCGACGAGGCCGAGCCGTTCGGCCCGCGCCACCGCATCCGGCGTCTCGAAGGGAATGCCGGCCGCGCCGACCTTGGCCTTCGCGCGGGTGATGCGCTGCTCCATCGCCGCTTCGGAGACGAGGAAGGCCCGCGCGATCTGCCTGACCGAAAGCCCGGAGACGATGCGCAGCGCCAGCGCGATCTGCTGCGTTGCCGGCAGGTCCGGATGGCAGCAGACGAAGAGCAGGCGCAGGATGTCGTCGCGGTAATGCGCGCCGTCCAGCCTGTCCGCAAGGTCGCTTTCGGTATCTTCGAGGTCGGACAGCACCTCCTCGGGCGGCAGCGGCTGGGTTTTCGCGCGCTTCCGCACCTGGTCGATGCCGCTGTTGCGCCCGACGAAGATGAGCCATGCTGCCGGATCGCGTGGCGGGCCCTTGTCGGGCCATGTCCTCAGCGCGCGAAGGCAGGCCTCCTGAAAGGCCTCCTCCGCCATGTCGAGGTCACGGAAGTAGCGCAGCAGCGCCCCCATGGCCTGCGGCCGTGCCGAGGTGAGCGCCAGGTCGATCCAGGCAAGGTCCGTCATGTTATGGGCACTCCCGGATTGAAGAACTGCAGCGGCCGGATCTCATAGGTGCCGTTCGCCGGATTGGCGGCGGAAAGCTCGCGGGCGAACTGGATCGCCTCTTCGAGGGTTTCCGCCTCGAGCACGAAGAAGCCGAGGAATTGCTCCTTGGTTTCGGCAAAGGGACCGTCCATGACGATATTGTCCGTCGGGCCCTTGCGCACGGTGACGGCAGCCGTCGTCGGCATCAGCCGGGCGACGGGCCCGAGCTTGCCGGCCTCGGCATAGCGCTGGTTGACCGCGCCGAGATCGGCCATGACCTTGTCGTCCATCTCCTTCGACCAGGCGCAGACTTCGCTTTCGGCATCGTAACAAAGAACGGCATACAGCATGATGAACTCCCGTGGTTGATAGACGCAGGAGTAACGCCTCAGCCGACAGGGCGCACCGGAATATTTTTGATTTTCGGCAGGAAGTGCCGCCCGCTCAGATCTTGAACACGTCGTCCTGCCGGAACACGATGACGTAGCCGCCCGTCGTTTCGGCGTCGTCAGCCCAGGCCCGCAATTGCGAATGGTACGGCTCGCTCCGCCAGATATCGGGATGGTCGGGATCGACCAGAACCGTGACCTGCGGCCCCTGCCGGTAGACCATCATGTGCGAGCGCGACGGCTCCCACGCTTCCGCGAGCCCTTCGTCAGTCATCCACAGACAGAGGAAATCCCGGCAGACCGATGGCCGATCCGCATAGATCGAGCACCCCTTGCCCGCGACGCAATGCCTGCACCAGACATTCGCCGGCTTGTCGAGGAGATCGATGTCGGGCAGCCGGCAGCAGAGCGTGCAGGTGCCGCAGGATCGGCCGGCAACGACGTTAGGGGATGATTGCATGGCCGGTGCATAGCATCCGGCCGCCAAGCCTAGAAGGGCCGGTGATGCGAATTACGCGCTCAGCGTCCGCCGCACCGCATCCTTCCATCCCCTGATCTTCACCGCGCGTGTCTTCTCGTCCATCTTGGGCGTGAAGCGCGTATCGCGCGCCCAGGATTTGGCGAAGCCCTTGCGGTCCGGCCAGACGCCGGCGCGCTGGCCGGCGAGCCATGCCGCGCCGAGGGCGGTCGTTTCGAGGATGGTCGGGCGGTCGACGGGGGCATCGAGGATGTCGGAGAGGCGCTGCATGGTCCAGTCGGAGGCGACCATGCCGCCGTCGACGCGCAGCACCGTTTCCTTGCCGTTCGCCTTCCAGTCCTTATGCATGGCGTCGAGCAGGTCGCGCGTCTGGTAGCAGACGGCCTCCAGCGCCGCGCGGGCGAATTCGGCGGGGCCGGTGTTGCGCGTCATGCCGTAGATGGCTGCGCGCGCCTCCGGGTCCCAGTGCGGCGCGCCGAGGCCGGTGAAGGCGGGCACGAGATAGACGTTCTGCGTCGGGTCGGCCCTGGCGGCGAGATCGCCGGTATCGGGCGCGGCCTTGATGACCTTCAGCCCGTCGCGCAGCCATTGCACGGCGGCGCCCGCGATGAAGATCGAGCCCTCCAGCGCATAAGTCGTCTCGCCGTCGAGCCGGTAGGCGATGGTGGTG
>Ga0153917_1000948_pt1 | contig 14320 bp, 10 predicted proteins | sample TSFL001MetaG_FD_104695 | JGI IMG/M metagenome (GOLD analysis project Ga0153917, IMG submission 104695) | Attine ant fungus gardens microbial communities from Florida, USA - TSFL001 MetaG | ecosystem: Host-associated > Fungi > Mycelium > Unclassified | place: USA: Florida, Paynes Creek Historic... | reverse complement strand
AGAAAAACCTGACCTTCACCGATCTATTTGAGCATTACAAATGCACATATCAACTGGACAGAGCCCGACAGAGCGGCATCACGTATCCGTGATTACACCCCATCGGCTAACTGTTTTATTAGAATGATTGGTGGTAAATCCATCCGGGACATCCTGAAAAGTGACCTGTCGGCGTTCCGTACACTGCTGGAACAGTCCCAGGCTAACAGCAGTAAAGTAGGCCGAGGAACGAAGCTGTAAAAAGCGACTTCTACTTCAGACACCGTAACCACATTGCTACTATATTGTGTGTGCGTTGGCACGCATGGCTGTCAGGGGGGCGTTTATCAGTCTAAGCAGAGGCCGGTAAAGCAATTGAGAGGAACTACAATGGATGCAGCATTACTTAACATGATGCGTTCAGGTGGAAGAAATAAAGCCTGGGCGGAAACGATGGTGAATATGGAAGCCAGGAAACTGGTAAATACAGCCAACACTCTGTCGGCTTTTCATCTCAGCGATAGTTTGACTCGAATGAAGTTTGTTCAGGAAATTCGGGACCTCATAGAACATCAGTTTACGTTAGCTCGTCGGGCTAAATCAGATGAAGAATGCATGGAATGCGTTAAAATTCTCAGAGAAGAAAACAGTAACCTGCTGGAACAAGCGCGTTTATTAAGAACGAAGGCAGCGAAGCTTTACGCTAAAGTCGAGTTTATCCGAGAGAATAACAAAATTGTTGGGTATGTGATCTCGGCTGTTAGTGTTGTCCTGGCCGGTGCTGAAATAGCCGCAGGATTTACCCTCATAGGCACTATGACCCCTCTCGGGGTTCTTGCTGGTGCGATTCTGGTTACTGACGGGGCAAACAGCATCAGTAAAGAAGTGGCTCGCTACGCAACTAACAACACTACCAGTGAAGGGCTGGTCGCGAATGCCGCGATGTCTACAGCTGAGTTTATGGGCTTTAGTCGTGAGAATGGGTTAGGTGTCTACAAATCAATTTCACTGGCCGCTAATGCGTACACCATTTTTGGCTTGTTACGGCGACCTGGTACCTGGCGACTGTTTCGTTATCTCCCTGCTGACTATTACCGAAAGGTGAGCACACTGAGCCGCCCGCAGCTTACAATGAAAATAGCGGGTTATGGCCTGAAAGCTAAGATTATTTTTGATCTGTTGTCCGTCAGCGACCCGTCCCAGAATTAGTCAGCATTTTACGATAACGCCAGGATTTGTAGCCAAGTTTTGCTGGCGTTATATACCAGATGAAAGGTAGTACAATCAATAACGTGAGTGCAAGTGTCAGGCTTGTATCCTTGGATGCAAGTAAAAGAGTTAAAGCCAGTATGATGAAGGCAATAATAGTTATCCACTTCATAGCCTTAAAACGATTGGCCAGATCATGAGTTACGCTATCAAACGAACCACCGTAATTTTCAATATTGTTTTTTAGCTTTTGAATATCTCGTTTGCTAAAACCTGATTTTAAAAGTGCCTCTTCGCTGGTCATTCTGTTATCCGTCCCATAACTCACTGAAACCTGTGACGAAGTTTAACTTAATTTGGCGGATAAATCGCTACCTGACGATATTCGTCAAATTTATATATATCAACGAGTTGAAGATATCTTAGAGTATACGCTCGAAAACTGACATTATTGCCCACTGCGGAACTTCGCTGGTAGCAACTCTAATGACTCCTTCGGGGCCGTTTCCAACATCTCCCGCCCTGCCCTGTAGAAGCAACATGCAGATCACCACAGGAGGCTGAATCATGCACGATGAAATCATTAATCAGGCCCGCGAAATCCTCCCTCAGCGGCTCAACCATACCGACACATTGGCATCACAGCAGGGCACCGCGAACTATCTGGCCCTACAGTGAAGCGCAATGCTGCTATTATCTATTCCCCTATCCACGACACCCTGACCACTGCGTCAGTAGCGCATGCAGTTTAGCCGGCTCCAGAGGTTTGCGCAGCACCAGATACCCTTCCTGCTCCGCCTCCAGCAGAACAGGCGAATTAAATTCGCCGCTGACCATCGCGCCGCTCATGTCCGGCAGACGTTCAAAAAGCGCTTTCAGGATGTCGAAGCCGCTTTCGCCGGATCGCAGGCGCTGGTCGCACAGCACGGCGAACGGGGTGAAGCCGTCGTCGATGATGGCGAACGCTTCTTCAGCGGAGGCCGCGCAGCGGACGTTGATTCCCCAAACGCTCATCAGGCTCTCCCAGGCTGACGTCACCAGCGGGTCGTCATCGACGACCAGGCAAGAACCGCGCAGCGGCGCATAGCGTACCGGCGCAGAGGCGTTGTTATCGGCGGGCGGGGTGTCCGTCGCGATCTCTTCGCCAGCATATTGAGTGAAGCGCATCCAGAAGCGTGAGCCTTTACCTTCTATGGATTGCATCCCGTACTTCACCTTCATCAGCCTGGCACAGCGGGCAACCACGGCGAGGCCCAGCCCGTGTCCGGCGCTGTCGATCTTCCAGGCCAGTTCGGGGCGGTAGTAAGGGGAGAAGATTTTACCTTTCTCGTCATCAGCGATACCGACACCCGTGTCCCACACCTCCACCAGGCACTCGTCACCGCGCGGTCGGATGGCAACCAGCACGCCGCCCTGCTGAGTGTAGCGAAGGGCGTTTTGAATCAGGTTAATCAGCGATTGTCGCACCAGCAGCGGGTCGCCCATCACGTGGATGCGGCGTTTGGGTCGACGGGTGGACAGCCTAAGTGCACGGCTATTAGCCTCTTCGCGAAACAGCGTGATCACCGAGTCGAGCAGAGCGCCGATGTCAACTTTGGTAGGGGCAGTGAGCACTTTCCCGGATTCAATCTTGCTGAGGTCGAGCAGAGAATTGAACATCAAATGCACCGAGCGAACGCTCTGCTGCAGGTCAAGCAGCTGGGGCGTCAGGCTGTCGTCCCGGTTTCGGTGGATAATCGCTTCAATCAAAAATCCCATGGCGTGTACTGGCTGACGCAGGTCGTGGCTGGCAGTCGTCAGGAACTGATTTTTATCCAGCAGCGCCTGCTCCGCTTCCTCTTTGGCCTGACGAAACTGTTCTGCCAGGCGTGAGCTTTTTTCCTCAAGCAGCGCTTGCTGAATAAAGTACGCGTGCGACGTTAACGCATGGCGGTAAATGGCGAAGCCGTACAGCAGGTTCAGCATCAGCACAATGAATATCAGCTCGTCCAGCCGCCAGATGATGCCGATATTCAATACTCCCCAGGAGGCGAAGAAAAAGCACGTAAAAGTGCTGATGACTGGCGTCAGATGCGTCGCATTGGCGGCGACGATGGCGGCAATACTGATATTAAGGAGCAGGAAAAAGTCAAAGTTCTGCGTCTGCGGAGTAATTAAATAGAGAGATGAAATCCCCAGCCCGTGAATAAAAGCGATCTTATTTATGCGCGGAAGCCAGCGGCGCAGGACGTCCTCTTCATCATGCTCTTTCACTTCGCGCTGGTAGCGTCGGTGCAATATGCGGATTGCCACGGCACATAGCAGGTAAATAATTATCCAGATAATGGTTGGGCCAAGTTCATCGCCCAGCAAATAGATCCAGATGGCAAAAGGAATACCGACAAATGGCACCGCGCTAAAGCTGAACACCAGCCGCAAAAAAGTGTTGTTTAGCAAACGGATCTGCGCGGGAGATGAGATACCATCTTTCTGTAAGCTCTGGAAAAACCTCATTCTGATGATTCCCGCTTGCCATGCAGAAGCGTGATGGCTTCGACCCGGCTGTTAACGCCTATCTTTTTCAATATATTGCTGATGTGTTCTTTGACCGTGGGCTCAGAAATTGAAAGCTGCGCGGCGATTCGTTTATTTGGCAGGCCGCGCATAATCATATTTAAAACGTCTATTTGTCGCGGCGTTAAGTTAAATTTACTTAACTTCTCATTATTCGATTCAACGGGAAAATCGTTTCTCTCAGGAAACCAGGTCAGATTATCAAGGAGTGCACAAACGGCCCGTGAGAACATTTCAGGCGGTTCGCTTTTCAATACAAATCCGTGTCCCCCGGCGGCGTGAACTTTCTGCCAGATGTCATTATTGTCGTCCCCGCTGACCACCAGGAACCGTACCTGTGGGTAATGTTGTTTTACTTCTTTGAGTAATTTCAGTGCCGTTCCGGACGAAAGCCAAAAATCGATGACCAGCAAACGCGGCGGGCCATTATCCCTAATTTGACGGTAGCAATCTTCCTCATTCGTCACCACGCTCGCCTGCTTAAAATGGCAATGTGAAATCAGAAAATTAGCGATGCCGCTTGCTACCAATGGATGGTCATCAACGACCAACGCATAATTCTGCCCCAAAGGATCCTCCTTTTACCTTCGCATATCTGAGTGTACAGATGAATTATTATCTACCCACCCTACTTTAGGAGGGTTTTTTCGATTAGGAAAGGGAAATATATTATTCGCTGATTTGGGTAATTGAAAACTTAAATACAATCAGTGAAATTAACTGATTGGATATCAAGGATAATTTATGAAAAAACCACTCATCTTTTTAAGCGTTACGTTGATGCTCGCCGGTTGTTCCACGCTAAAAACCGATCAGGCTATTCCACTCCTGCAGGCGGAGACCGCTAAAATGCTGGGGCTGGGCTCATCGGATGAAATAACCGTGACCAATGTTAATGGCGCCCAGCCGGACGCACTGGGAGGGCAAAAACTGTCTTATCGCGCTACGACGGAAAAAGGGCGTATTTTCGATTGCTCATCAATGATGATGCCGGGGATTTTAGGATCCGCCCCGACGCTCAGCGCACCAACCTGTACCCCTGTTGTCACGCATAAATAATTAACGGCAAATGAAAAGGCGTACATAAATAACGCCTTTTATATTTTCTGACGTATCTGAGTTTTCATAAAAACGATTTTCCAGACATCACGCTAATGAGTACGGAGATAGCCCGTGAATAACTCTACATCGCATGCTTTAGCGGTTAAGACGCCGCTTTCCAGACTTTACCTCGCTCTATTTTCCGCGCCACTGTTACTGCTTTCACCTGCCGATTTCGCGCGCGCAGCCGATGCCATTTTTGATGGCGAGGCGCGTATAACCGAAACGCTGGGTTACACCGGAGATGTTTACGTTGGACGTAATCAACCAGGAAACCTGCTGATTGATAATGGCAAAATCACCGCCTATAACATCAACATCGGTCGGCTGTTCGACGGCCAAATTTATGAAAGCGTGGTCACGGTCCGTGGGCCAAACGCTGAGCTTAACGCAGTGAACGATCAGTACGTCCTGCGCGGCGACCTGAATCTTGGCCTCGGCACCCTGCGAGTCGAAGAAGGCGCGCTGGCCAGCGCAAAAGAAATTGTTGTCGGCACCACCCGCGGCTACGACAGTCACCTTATCGCCACTGGCGCCGGCTCTCGCGTGACCAGTAATTTTCTCAGCGTAGGTACCGATCTGGGGGCACGCTCCACGCTGGCGATTGAAGACGGCGCGGCGCTCAGCACCGCCTACGATGCGCGCATCGGCAACGGTACCGGGCCGGGTGAAACCGACACGCTAAGCCCGAAAGCCACCGTCACGGGGAGCGGCTCACAGTGGAACGTTGGCCGTACGTTGACGCTTTATGGCGACCTGGACGTGCTGAACGGCGGTGCGGTTAACGTTGGCGGCGTGCAGGTGGCGGGCGTCTCCGGGGCAGGTAAAACCGCCGAGCTGGTTATTACGGGCAAAGACTCGCGCTTTACCAGCGGCAGCAGCGTGAGCGTGGGCGATTATGGCAATGGCGTGCTGTCGGTGATTGACGGCGGTTCATTTTCCGCTGGCAGCAATACGCTGATCGTGGGGACCTCGGGTTCCGGCTCGAACCGGGGTGCGCTCATTGTCGGCAGCCGCGGCAATATGGACACCGGCACGGGTTTAACTGAGCCAACGCTTGGCACAGCGGGCGGCGCGGGTACTCTCGATGCGAATACGGCAATCAGCCTGCGCGGCGGGCTGTTCGGCAGCTATGTCTACTTCAACCATACCGACGAAAATTACGTCTTTAGCAACAAGATGAGTGGCGAAGGTGAAGTGATCAATACTTCCGGGCAGACAACGCTGAATGGCGATCTTTCAGCCCTTCAGGCGAACGTGACCGCGCGCGGTGGCAAAGTCATTATCGCCAGCAACATCAACACCCAGCCAGAAGACGATATTTTTGATATTCAGACTCTTAGCGCCGAGAACGGCGGGACACTGATCCTCAACGCGACGGCGGGATCCGACGTTAGCGACGGGCTGGGCTACAGCAGCGCCGCCTCAATCAAGGCCGGCGGAACGCTGGGAGGGAACGGCACGCTGGGCCAGACCGAGATCCTTTCCGGCGGGCATATCTCGCCAGGGGATGGCGATATCGGCACGCTGACGCTGAAACGTTATCTGAATTTTGTGGGTGACTCTTTCTATGACGTCGATATCGCCGGAGATGGCCGCAGCGACCAGCTGCTGGTCGCAGGCAAAACGACCATCAGCGACCGGGCTCAGGTACAGGTCACTGCGCTGGATCCGCAAACCAGCTACAAAACGGGCCAAAGCTACCGCATTTTAACCTCCGACGGGGGAATTGACGGTCAGTTCGCGGGGGCGGTGTCCAAATCCGCCTTCCTGGACGTGGCGCTCAACCAGAGCACCAACGCCGTCGATCTGACTATCGCGCAGAAAGAGACCGGCGGCGAGAATCCGGGAGGCGAAAACCCGGGAGGTGAAAATCCAGGAGGAGGAAACCCAGGAGGAGGAAACCCAGGAGGAGGAAACCCTGGCGGTGAGAACCCGGGGGGAGAAAACCCTGGCGGTGAGAATCCGGGCAGCGGCAAGCCGGGGATTTTCCAGACCGTCGCCAAAAGCAGCAACCAGTGGAATACCGCCGGCGCGCTCTCCACCCTGACGCAAAGCGGCCCGTCGCTGGCGCTGTATAACTCGCTGCTGGTACTCAGCGCGCCGGAAGCGCGCGAGGCGTTCAACCAGCTGTCCGGTGAAGTTTATCCGTCAATGCAGTCCAACCTGATCGCCGGCAGCACGCAGGTGTTTAACGTCTTAAACCAGCGTATGCAGCGCGCGTTTGATAACGACAGCCTGCCGATACCACCGTTAGCGATGTCGCTGGTGCAGCAGCCGGAGCCGCAAAACAATGGCGTCTGGGGCCAGACCTTCAGCTCCTGGAGCCGAAACGACGGCGACGGTAACGTGGGCAAGCTGGACGGCAACACCACCGGCTTCCTGCTGGGGGCAGATCGCAAGCTGGCGGATCATAACGTGCGTGTCGGTGGCTACTTCGGCTACAGCCGCGGTGATTACGACGTCGACAGCCGTCGTTCCTCAACGGATACCGATAACTACCACCTTGGCCTGTATGCGGCGGGTCAACAGGATGCGTTCTCTCTTCGCGGCGCGCTGGGTTACACCTGGCACAAGATCGAAGGCGAGCGCAGCGTTGATTTCAGCGGCTTCTCGGATCGGCTGAAGTCGGATTACGACGCCAACTCGCTGCTGGCATTCACCGAAGCGGGCTACCGCTTCGGCCAGCCTGATATGAATATCGAGCCGTTCGCCAATTTATCGTACATTCGACTGCATACCGACAGCTTCAGGGAAGACGGCGGTGCCGCCGCGCTGAGCGTAAGTAACGAAACGATGAACACCTTCTACTCCACCCTCGGGGTGCGCGGTGTGACCGAGCTGCCGAAGAACGTGAACCTCTACGGTTCGTTGGGCTGGCAGCACGCCTATGGCGATAAGAATACCTCTTCGCGCATGGCGTTTGCGGGCAGCGACGCGTTCATTACTCAGGGGCAGGCCGTGGATGAGGACGTGATGGTGGGTGATATCGGCGTGAGCGTACAGCTGTCGCGTGCTGCGACGCTGGATGTGGGTTATCAGGGGCAATATGGTGCGGATACCCGCGCCAACTCGGTTAACGCTAATCTGCGCTGGTCGTTCTGAATTATTTCCAGTAAAAGAACCCGCCCTTGTGGCGGGTTTTTGCTTTTAGGCTCTCAGGAATTCAGGGATCGTTCCCAACCGCGTCCAGCAGTTTGTTTTTAAAGATAAACAAACACGCCTCGTTGAAGTTCTCCGCCCCCAGGCGTTCCGACAGCGCTGTCCGCTTGCGATAGAGGCTCTTCACCGACGTGTTCAGCTCATCGGCAATCGCTTCCATCGACATCCCTGCCCTCAACAACCGCAGCATGATCGCTTCGTGAGTGCCAAGCCGTAAGTTAAGCAGCCATTTGGTGGTCAGACGCCTGCCCTTCATATTGAGCACCAGGTTAAATAACGATGCCATATCCGGCGCCGTAAGCGACGTGTTCATAAACAACTTCATACTGAGTAGATTCTCCTCGCGATGTCGCATATCCAGCATAACGCAGCAGATCGTTTTTTTTGTTCTGGCCGGATGGCGTATCAGGTAATCATATAAACGGAGCGGAGAACGGCTATCAATCAACACAGAATATTCATCTGCACCGTTATCAAATATGTTTCTGTCAATCGAGTCGAGCAGGATAATATCCGGGAAAAATAGCCTCATCCCCCTGACAAGATAGCGATCCTGGGTCACTAACACTATTGAAGTTGCCACTAACCATCCCTTTTAGATTAAAGCAAGAACGCACCTTCAGAAAGAAGGCCGCCTTCGTTTTATAGCGCTGTAATATTAACGACAATATGTATTCTGGCGTTGAACATCCCTCAATACAGACATTGATGAGTAAGACTTCCTGTAGACTTTCATTCAATGGCTGGCGTTAATTATAAATAAAAAACAATCGCAGAAAAGTCACTTTGCTGAACATTAAGAATTTTTGTCATGAAACTTCCCAAACATGCACCAGAAAGTACTTTAATTGCTACAATAAAACCTCGCCAGGAATATAAACAAACTCAAAAACACTTAAATAAATTACATTAATATCAAATAGTTACAAATACACACTCAATTCAAAATAATCACAAAAGACATCTCATTCCAGAATTATCCCAAAACTACCCCTCTGCTTTTCACCATATTTATCCGGCAACATATCAGGTGTACATTACCTTCCACCCAGTTCCCAAAGAGGAGGTTCCATAATTACCTTAAAGTAAGTACCCCATAACGTTACTGCATTCAGATTTAATGTTCTCATTAATGGCCTTTAACGCAGAGTTAAAAGGCGGCCGTGTTATGCAATGGATTCATGATAAACAAATGGCAAATAGATATGGAAAGATCGCTTCGCTTCAATACGTTATTCTTTTATCGCGCCCCAGGATTATTGTTTCTGCTATTTCTGTTTCCTGTTCTCGTTCAGGCAACGGAATCCGTTTATGAGCAACAGATTCAACAGGCACGTAACGGTAATTACACGCCGTTTCTCAATTATCTTCAGCGGTATCAGCAACAGCATGCTCTGACGCCCGAGCAAGTGGCGGACTGGTTACAGGTGGCTGCGTGGGCAGGTCGTAATGACGAGGTGATTCAGCTCTGGCAGCGCTATGGCATTTATATGCCGCTGCCCGCTCGCGGCGTTGCGGCTGTCGCGCAGGCCAGAAGAGATCAAAAAGCGTGGCAGCCTGCCTTATCGCTCTGGAAAGAGGCGCGTAGCCTTGCGCCACATAATGACGATTATCGTATCGGCTATATCAAAACCCTGGCCGATGCCCGCATGGATACGCTCGCTCTGCAGGAAGCCCGCCAGCTGGTGACGGAGGATCCCTCTCCGGCGCATCTTCAGACGCTCTCGTACGTCTGGTTACGCCAGGGAAAAAGCTGGGATCGGCTTTTAGCGGACACGCGCGCGCTGACCCTTGCGCCGGAGAATAACGCGCTCCTTAGCGAGTTGATTGACGCGCTAACGGATAACCGGGTGAGTACTCCCGCGCTGATGCTGTCACAAAGGGTAACGCTGACCCCCGCGCAGCGCCGCCGTCTGGAGCTTAATGCCGCCGCAGAATGGGTTCGCCTTGCCGACGTGCCTGGCAGAACGGAAAAGGAGCGCCTGCAGCTGGCGCAAACGGCACTGAATCGTTACGACGCCCTGCTCTCACGCTGGCAGCACGAACCGCAGGCAGCGGAAGACATCATCCTCGCCCGTATCGACAGGCTGGGTGCGCTGTACGCGCATGGCGATTACCCGCAGGTCATCCGTGAATATCAGTCGCTGACGGAGGCGCAGCATCCGGTGCCGGGATGGGCCATAGGCTGGGCGATCTCCGCGTATCTGCAGGAGAAAAACGCCACTGCCGCCTTCTCGCTGCTGCAACACTATCCGCACTACGCCGCCGATCCGCAGGACGAGGAGCATGCGCTTTTTTACGCCTGGCTGGACACGGGGCAGTATCAGGCCGCTCGCCAGTACGTTGAGCGCCAGACCCGCAGCGTTCCGTGGACCCGCTACGATTTCGGCTCGCCCACTCCGCAGCCCAACGATCGGTGGCTTACCGGGCAGTCGCTCAAATTTAACTATTTGCTCTCAACCAACGCCCTGCCGGATGCGGATAAGCTGGCGCACCGTCTGGCCACAACGGCGCCGGGCAATCAGGGGCTGCAGATTGACTATGCCACCCTGCTTCAGGCGCGGGGCCAGCCGCGCGCGGCCGAGCAAAGGTTAAAAAGGGCGGAGGCGCTGGAGCCATCTAATCTGGAGCTGGAACAGCAGCAGGCTTACGTCGCCATGGATCTGCAGGAGTGGCGCCAGATGGATTTACTGGCCGACGACGTGCTTGCCCGCGCGCCCGTTGCTCGCAGCGCCAGGCGTCTGGACAGGCTCAGAACGGTGCATCACATGTCCGAGCTGCGCCTTAACGCGAGCAAGGGCTTGCACTCCGATAACCCCATCAGCGGGACACACGACCTGAACGGGGATGCCACGCTCTATGGTCCACCGGTAGCGGATAGCTGGCGGCTGTTTGCGGGTACCCGCTATGCGCAAGGTAATTTCGATGAAGGCAAAGGCACCAGCCGTCACCTCCTGGGCGGCGTCGAGTGGCGTCCTCGCGACCTTCAGCTCGAAGCCGAGGTATCCAGCAACCGCTATCACGGTGAAAACAAGCCGGGTGCTCGCCTCTCAACCACGTACTTTCTCAATGATAACTGGCAGGTCAGCGGCAGCCTTGAACGCTTATCCCGCACCGCGCCGCTACGGGCACTACGCAACGGAATTAGCGCCAACCGGGGTGAAGGCGGGATCCGCTGGTATCAAAACGAGCGCCGTGAGTACCAGTTCAGCGCCGCCGTCAGCCGCTTCTCAGACCATAATCGCCGACAGGAATACACCCTTACGGGTAAGGAGCGTCTCTGGCAGACCCCGACCCTGACGCTGGATCTTGAACCGGGGATCGCCGCCAGTAAAAACAGCCTGCGGGACACGCTCTATTACAACCCGGCGCGGGATCTGTCCGTGACGGCCGCCCTGTCCGTGGACCATGAGATGTACCGCCATTACGACACCCTCTGGAGTCAGCAGTGGGTGGCGGGAGGCGGCAGCTACTGGCAGAAAAACCAGTCCGTTGGCGCCATCGCCCTGCTGGGCTACGGGCAACGCGTCCAGTGGAATAACGTCATTGATACCGGCGTGATGCTGAACTGGGATAAACGCCCTTACGACGGCAAACGCGAGAGCAACCTCTCCGTCATGCTTGACGCGACTTTACGCTTTTAAGGATGAATATGCTGAACACACGTTTTTCCGTGAGCCTGATCCTCATCGGCTGGCTCTGCCTCAGCGCGAGCGTCTGGGCGCAGGCGATCTCGTTCATTGCGCCCAGCGAGCGGCCGCAGCCGGAGGCGAGCAAACCCTGGCCGCAGAACCAGTTTCTGGTGCTGGCCTACCACGACGTCGAAGACGATGCCGCCGATCAGCGCTACCTCTCCGTGCGCACCAGCGCGCTTAACGAGCAGATTAGCTGGCTTCTGCACAACGGCTATCACGCCATCAGCGTGCAGGACATTCTGGACGCGCATGACGGCAAAAAATCGCTGCCGCCGAAAGCCGTTCTGCTCAGCTTTGACGACGGCTACAGCAGCTTCTACACCCGCGTCTGGCCGCTGCTTCAGGCGTGGAACGTCCCTGCACTCTGGGCGCCGGTGGGCAGTTGGGTGGATACGCCGGAAAATCAAAAAGTTAACTTCGGCGGCCTGATGACGCCCCGCGATCGCTTCGCGACGTGGGACATGGTGCGCGAGCTCAGTCGGTCTCCGCTGGTTGAGATCGGATCGCATACCTGGGCCTCGCATTACGGCATCGTCGCCAACCCGCAGGGCAGCCGCGAACCGGCCATCGCCAACCGCTTTTATGATAAAGCGACGGGGCGCTATGAAACTGACCAGCAGTTCAGCCAGCGGATCGGCGATGACGTCCGCAAGGTGACGGAGAAAATCGCGCAGGTGACGGGCAAAGCGCCGCGCGCCTGGGTCTGGCCTTACGGTGCCGCCAGCGGTACGTCACTCGCCATCGCCAGGCAGCAGGGTTATCAGCTGGCCTTTACCCTTGAGGACGGGCTGGGGAACGTGCAGGAGCTGGGCAACATCCCCCGTTTGCTGATCGCCGGCAACCCCTCGCTCAAAGCGTTTGCCAGTTCGGTCAGCCGGGTTCAGGAGCGCGATCCCGTGCGCGTGATGCACGTCGATCTCGACTACGTTTACGATCCCGATCCGGCTCAGCAGACCCAAAACATCAACAGGCTGATCCAGCGGGTCTACGACATGAAAATCAGCCACGTCTTCCTGCAGGCGTTTGCCGACCCGCAGGGCGATGGCAGGATCAGGGCGCTCTATTTCCCCAACCGCCGGCTTCCGGTCCGGGCCGATCTCTTTAACTTCGTATCCTGGCAGCTGCAAACCCGCGCGGGGGTGAAGGTCTACGCGTGGATGCCGGTGCTCTCGTTCGATCTCGATCCTGCCCTGCCGCGCGTGCAGCGCCGGGACGATCGAACCGGCCAGCTGCGCGAGGCCAATGAGCCCTACATCAGGCTTTCACCGTGGGACCCGCAGGTTCGCCTGCAGGTGACGGAAATCTATGAAGATCTGGCCCGCCATGCCAGCTTCAACGGGATCCTGTTCCATGACGATGCGGTACTGACGGACGTTGACGCTGCCGGGCAGGACACGACGCGCCAGAAAAGCCGGAGGCTTATCGGATTTACCCGCGCTCTGAGCCAGGCGGTGAAGCACATCCGCGGCCCGCAGATAAAAACCGCGCGCAATATGTTCGTCCTTCCCATTCTGCAGCCCGAAAGCGAAGCGTGGTTTGCGCAGAATCTCGATGATTTTCTGGCGGCCTATGACTGGACGGTGCCCATGGCAATGCCGCTGATGGAGTCCGTTCCGGCGAACGAGAGCAATGCCTGGCTGACGCGTTTGATCAAGGCCGTCGCCGCGCGGCCCGGCGCGCTGGATAAAACCATTTTCGAGCTGCAGGCCAGAGACTGGGAGCAGAAGCCGCAGCGCGCCGTCTCCGACAGTCAGCTTGCGGCGTGGATGCGCGTCCTCCAGCTGAACGGCATCAAAAACTACGGCTACTACCCTGACGATTTCATCAATAACCAGCCTGATATCTCGCGCATCAGGCCCGTCTTTTCTTCCTACTGGTACCCTGACAATGACTGATCGCATAATCGCCTTTTCAATTTTGTGTCTGGTATTCGGGCTGCCGTTAGGGGTAGCCGCCCTCTTTACCGGCGAGCTGATTCTGGATTTTGTCTTCTTCTGGCCGCTGTTTATGTCCGTGCTCTGGGTCACCGGCGGCCTCTATTTCTGGTTTCAGCTTGAACGCCGCTGGTCGTGGGATAAAGACACGCCCGCCCCGACGCTCGCCGGCGAGCCGCTCATCTCAATTCTGATCCCCTGCTTCAATGAGGAAAGAAACGCCAGAGAGACCATCAGCGCCGCGCTGGCTCAGCGGTACGAGAATGTAGAAGTGATCGCCATCAACGACGGCTCGTCTGATAACACCGCGCAGGTGCTGCAGCAGCTGGCGCTGGAGCAGCCGCGCCTGCGGGTGATTAACCTCGCGGAGAACCAGGGAAAAGCCGTGGCGCTCAAAGCCGGGGCGGCGGCGGCCCGGGGCGATCTGCTGGTCTGCATTGACGGCGACGCCCTGCTCGACCGCGACACCGCGGCCTATCTGGTCGCGCCGCTGATTCAGTATCCCCACGTCGGGGCGGTTACCGGGAACCCGCGCATTCGCACGCGCTCCACGCTGATTGGCCGCATTCAGGTTGGCGAGTTCTCGTCCATCATTGGGCTCATCAAGCGGACGCAGCGGATCTATGGCCGGGTCTTTACCGTCTCCGGCGTCATCGCCGCCTTTCGCCGACAGGCGCTGGCGGACGT
>Ga0153917_1000946_pt1 | contig 14334 bp, 10 predicted proteins | sample TSFL001MetaG_FD_104695 | JGI IMG/M metagenome (GOLD analysis project Ga0153917, IMG submission 104695) | Attine ant fungus gardens microbial communities from Florida, USA - TSFL001 MetaG | ecosystem: Host-associated > Fungi > Mycelium > Unclassified | place: USA: Florida, Paynes Creek Historic... | reverse complement strand
TTTTAATTAGTGTTCTGCTCTCTCCGATTCTTATTCCGTTTTTAAGAAGATTAAAATTCGGCCAGAGTATTAGAGAAGAAGGACCGAAATCACATCAGAAAAAATCAGGGACACCGACAATGGGCGGGGTTATGATTATACTTTCTATCATAGTGACAACAATTGTGATGACACAGAAGTTTTCAGAAATAAGCCCCGAAATGGTGCTGCTTCTGTTTGTGACGCTCGGCTATGGATTGCTTGGCTTTTTAGATGATTACATCAAGGTTGTCATGAAGCGAAACCTTGGATTGACATCAAAGCAAAAGCTGATCGGCCAGATTATTATTGCAGTTGTATTTTATGCTGTGTACCATTACTACAATTTTGCGACAGATATTCGCGTTCCTGGAACTGACTTATCATTTGATCTAGGCTGGGCTTACTTTATTCTGGTGCTCTTTATGCTTGTCGGCGGATCAAATGCAGTTAACCTGACTGACGGCCTTGACGGCTTATTATCCGGTACTGCGGCGATTGCCTTTGGCGCCTTTGCCATTCTGGCATGGAATCAGTCTCAATATGACGTAGCGATTTTCTCAGTGGCCGTTGTCGGCGCAGTTCTGGGCTTCCTTGTATTTAATGCTCATCCGGCCAAAGTTTTTATGGGAGATACGGGATCGCTTGCATTGGGAGGAGCCATCGTTACCATTGCCATTTTAACGAAATTAGAGATCCTGCTGGTTATCATCGGCGGTGTATTCGTTATCGAGACATTATCCGTTATTCTGCAGGTTATCAGCTTTAAAACGACAGGTAAACGAATTTTCAAAATGAGTCCGCTTCATCACCATTACGAGCTTGTCGGCTGGTCTGAATGGAGAGTAGTCGTGACGTTTTGGGCTGCGGGACTGTTGCTTGCCGTTTTAGGAATTTACATCGAGGTGTGGTTATAAGTGGAAAATGATCAATTTTTACAGAATCAGCATTTTTTAATCCTTGGGCTTGCGAAAAGCGGGTATGCGGCGGCCTCCATTCTTCATGAAAAAGGCAGTTATGTTGCAGTCAATGACCAAAAGCCTTTTGAAGAAAACGAACCGGCACAAAAGCTCTCTGAAAAAGGAATCGAAGTGGTTTGCGGAGAGCATTCAGTTTCTCTGTTCGATCAGCATAAAATCACAATTCTGATCAAAAACCCGGGAATTCCTTATGAAAACATTATGGTTCAGGAAGCAGAGAAAAGAGGCATTCCGGTCTGGACGGAAATTGAGCTCGCTTACTACCTGACAAACGCCAAGTTTATCGGAATTACCGGATCGAACGGCAAAACAACCACGACAACGCTGATTTACGAAATGCTCAAAGCTGACTCACAAAAAGCACTGATTGCCGGAAACATCGGCACAGTCGCAAGTGAGGTTGCCTATCATGCTGATGGAGATGAATGGATCGTTACTGAACTGTCTTCGTTTCAGCTGATGGGAACACACGCTTTCAGACCGGAAATCAGCCTGATTTTAAATGTATTTGACGCCCATCTAGATTATCACCATACGCGAGAAAACTATGAAAAAGCGAAACAGAAAGTGTATCTTCATCAGACTGCTTCAGATAAAGCCATTGTCAACCAAGATGATGACACGGTTGTGCGTCTTGCTGAAGCCGGAAAAGCCGAAATCGTCCCATTTTCAGTCAGCAAAACGCTTGAACAGGGCGCATATGTAAAAGGCAGTATGATTATGTTTAACGGCGAAGCCATTCTTCCTCTGGAAGAGGTTGTGCTGCCCGGCGCTCATAACCTGGAGAACATTTTAGCAGCGATTGCAGTTGTGAAAACGGCAGGTGCGTCCAATGAGGCGGTTAAAAAGGTGCTGACAAGCTTTACTGGCGTGAAGCACCGCCTCCAATATGTGACAACAGTGAATGGCCGCAAATTTTATAACGACAGTAAAGCAACAAACATTTTGGCGACAAGCAAGGCGCTTTCAGCTTTCGATAAGCCGGTCATTCTGCTTGCGGGCGGACTGGATCGCGGAAATGGTTTTGATGACTTGAAACCTTATATGAAGCATGTCAAAGCAGTGCTTACATTTGGCCAGACGGCGCCAAAACTCGAGAAACTCGGCAATGAGCTGGGAATACAACATGTCAAACGTGTCGATAATGTTGAACAAGCAGTATCTGCGGCGTTTGCGATCTCAAATGAAGGAGATGTCATCCTGCTGTCACCCGCGTGTGCGAGCTGGGATCAATTCAAAACATTTGAAGAACGCGGTGACATGTTTATAGATGCCGTGCATATGCTTAAGTAAGGGCTTGTCTTGAAGTAAATCGGCAGCCCTAATGACTTTAAGCTTGGGGTGTCGATTGCTTTGACTACTAAAAAAACATCGCCTGATTTGTTATTGGTCATCATTACGTTATTATTATTAACAATCGGATTAATTATGGTGTACAGTGCGAGTGCGGTATGGGCGGATTATAAATTTGACGACTCATTCTTTTTCGCGAAACGGCAGCTTTTGTTTGCGGGGATCGGCGTCATTGCTATGTTTTTTATCATGAATGTCGATTATTGGACTTGGAGGACATGGTCCAAATTGCTGATGGTTATCTGCTTTTTCCTTCTGGTGCTTGTTTTGATACCGGGCGTCGGAATGGTGCGGAACGGTTCAAGAAGCTGGATCGGAGTCGGAGCATTCAGCATACAGCCTTCAGAGTTTATGAAGCTTGCGATGATTGCATTCCTTGCTAAATTTCTCTCTGAAAAACAAAAAAACATCACATCGTTCAGACGGGGGTTCGTCCCTGCACTTGGTATCGTGTTTTCAGCATTTTTGATTATTATGTGCCAGCCTGACCTTGGAACGGGGACAGTAATGGTCGGAACTTGTATTGTCATGATTTTTGTAGCCGGCGCGCGGATCGCCCATTTCGTCTTTCTCGGGCTGATCGGCCTTAGCGGATTTGTCGGGCTCGTACTATCGGCTCCATATCGGATTAAGCGGATTACCTCATACTTAAATCCATGGGAAGATCCGCTCGGAAGCGGCTTTCAGATCATTCAATCGCTTTATGCAGTAGGGCCCGGTGGATTGTTCGGAATGGGGCTCGGACAAAGCAGACAGAAGTTCTTTTATCTGCCTGAGCCGCAAACAGACTTTATTTTCGCCATCTTGTCAGAGGAGCTGGGCTTTATCGGGGGAACACTTATTTTGCTCCTCTTCAGCGTCCTGCTTTGGAGAGGAATCAGAATTGCGCTTGGTGCGCCTGATCTGTACGGAAGCTTTGTCGCAGTCGGTATTATTTCAATGATTGCCATTCAAGTCATGATCAATATCGGCGTAGTCACAGGCCTGATTCCGGTAACAGGCATCACGCTCCCGTTTCTGAGCTACGGAGGCTCTTCATTGACTCTGATGCTGATGGCAGTCGGGGTGCTGCTGAATGTAAGCCGCTACTCGAGGTATTAACGAATGTTTTGCCAAGCGCCCTGTCTAACAGGAAGCTAGGAAACAATTGATGCGATAACCCTGTCCAACAAAACAGGGTTATCGTTATGTTATAGAGAAACTTAGACTGGGGGAAAAGATATGCGAATTGCAATAAGCGGAGGCGGTACAGGAGGACATATTTATCCTGCGCTTGCTTTTATTAAAGAAGTGCAAAGACGTCATCCTAATGTGGAATTTTTATATATCGGAACAGAAAACGGGCTGGAGAAAAAAATTGTTGAGCGGGAGAATATACCGTTTCGGTCAATTGAAATTACAGGATTTAAAAGAAAGCTGTCATTTGAAAACGTCAAGACCGTGATGCGTTTTCTAAAGGGCGTCAAAAAGAGCAAATCATATTTAGCGGAATTTAAGCCCGATGCCGTAATTGGAACGGGCGGTTATGTATGCGGGCCGGTTGTCTATGCCGCTGCGAAAATGGGAATTCCGACTATTGTCCATGAACAAAACAGCCTGCCGGGCATCACGAATAAGTTTCTTTCAAAATATGTTAATAAAGTAGCGATTTGTTTTGAAGAAGCGAAATCACATTTTCCTAGCGAGAAAGTTGTATTTACGGGAAACCCGAGAGCCTCTGAAGTCGTCTCAATAGAGACGGGCCGATCAATGGCTGAATTTGGGCTTTCTAAAGAGAAAAAAACGGTCTTAATTTTCGGCGGAAGCCGAGGCGCTGCACCGATTAACCGCGCTGTCATTGACATGCAGGATGCGCTGAAAACAAGAGACTACCAAGTGCTGTATATAACCGGTGAAGTTCACTATGAAAAAGTAATGAATGAGCTGAAAAGCAAGGGTGCAGCTGATAATATGGTCACAAAGCCGTTTCTTCATCAAATGCCGGAGTATTTAAAGGCCATTGATGTCATTGTGGCCAGAGCCGGTGCGACTACGATTGCCGAAATTACTGCACTTGGAATTCCAAGTGTTCTGATCCCGAGTCCGTACGTGACAGCGAACCACCAGGAGGTCAATGCGAGATCTCTCGCCCAGCATGATGCGGCGATTGTACTGAAAGAAACAGAGCTCAGCGGGGAGAAGCTGATTGAAGCGCTAGACCGGGTTGTACTGAATGAGCAAACGTTAAAGGAAATGAGCGAACGAACAAAGTCACTCGGTGTTCCTGACGCGGCTGCCCGTCTATACAGCGTACTCGAGGAATTGAAAAAATAATAGAAAAGCAAATGGAATGCGGAGGTTTACGATGGAGAAAGTGATACAGGAATTAAAAGAACGCGAAGTCGGCAAGGTTCTTGCAAATGAACCGCTCGCGAATCATACAACAATGAAAATCGGCGGACCTGCGGATGTATTGGTCATTCCAAGCAGTGTAGATGCTGTTAAAGACATCATGGACGTGATTAAAAAATATGATGTGAAGTGGACAGTCATCGGACGCGGATCAAACCTTCTTGTTTTAGACGAAGGAATAAGAGGCGTAGTGATCAAACTGGGCGCGGGTCTTGACCACTTGGAGCTTGAAGGGGAACAAGTAACAGTCGGAGGCGGTTATTCAGTGGTCCGCCTTGCTACATCATTGAGCAAAAAAGGTCTGTCTGGTTTGGAATTTGCTGCCGGTATTCCAGGATCAGTCGGCGGCGCGGTTTATATGAATGCCGGCGCTCACGGTTCTGATATGAGCGAGATCCTCGTCAAAGCGCACATTTTATTTGAAGACGGTACGATTGAGTGGCTGACAAATGAGCAGATGGATTTCAGCTACAGGACATCTGTATTGCAAAAAAAACGCCCGGGCGTTTGCCTTGAAGCTGTTTTGAAGCTGGAGCAGAAGGATAAGGAATCAATCGTTCAGCAAATGCAAAGCAATAAAGACTATAGAAAAAATACACAGCCGTATTCAAGCCCATGTGCGGGAAGCATCTTTAGAAATCCGCTTCCGAATCATGCCGGGAACCTTGTTGAAAAAGCAGGCTTGAAAGGATATCAAATCGGCGGTGCAAAGATATCGGAGATGCACGGAAACTTTATCGTCAATGCGGGAGGAGCATCAGCAAAAGATGTACTTGATCTTATTGACCATGTGAAAAAGACAATCCGTGAAAAATACGAGATTGATATGCACACAGAGGTTGAAATCATCGGCGGAAATCGCTGATTCAAGTTCTGACTGAAGCTGTTCATATGATATACTGTAAGCAAACGACAAACGGCATCATAGTATGCCGTTTGTTTTGGAATAGACAGACTTTTAACAGCTGTTTCATTTGAATGAGGTGAACAGGCAATGAACCCGGGTCAAGACCGAGAAAAAATCGTTAACATTGAAGAGCGTATCCCTAAAATAAAAGAACAGAGGAAACAGAAGGCAAACCGCCGTCTCATTTCATTTATTATGCTCTTTTTTATTATGGTGCTGATCATTGTGTACCTGCAAACGCCAATCAGTAAAGTATCAACAATTTCTGTTACTGGGAATGAAAATGTATCTAAAAAGGAAATTATCGACCTTTCCGATATTAACAGCGGAGATACTGAGTTTTGGAGTTTGGACAAGCAAAAAACAGAAAAGAAGATTCAGCAAAATAAATTAGTAAAAAAAGCGGAGATCAGCAAATCGCTTCCTAATAAAATCAACATTGCAATCGAAGAATATAAAGCGATTGCTTATTTGGAAAAAGACGATGTGTACTATGAAGTGCTTGAAAACGGCTCAGTTCTGCCAAATGAAGTAACACCGGATGATGCCGGGCCGATATTGGTGAATTGGACAAACGCGAAGAAACGCTCTCAAATGGCCAAGCAGCTTGATGAGTTGTCAAATTCTCTAAAACAATCGATTTCAGAAATTTATTATACGCCTGTAAAAATGGATGAAAACCGTATTAAGTTGTACATGAACGACGGTTATGTTGTCACCGCGTCTATTAAAACCTTTGCAGAGCGAATGAAGACGTATCCTTCTATCATTTCACAGCTTAGCAGCAATAAAAAAGGAATTATTCATTTAGAAGTTGCCACCTATTTTGAAGAGTTCGGAAAAAACGATAAAGCTGGCAAAAAGGAAGATGGAAATTGAGGGGCAAATCAGCAGTCCTTCTTTCTTTGATTATGCTTATCGCAGGCTTTTTGATTTCATTTTCTTTTCAAATGACAAAAGAAAACAACAAAAGCGCGGCTGAGACGGAAGAGTGGAAAAAAGAATATGCACTGAGAGATGAGCTTCTGAAACAAGAGAAAGAAAATAGGAAGCTTGAAAAAGAATTATACCAAAAACAAAACAAAGTCCGCCAGGCGGAAAATAAGCTGAAGAAAGAGAAGACGGAATACTATAACGTCCTTGAAGATACAGAAAAATACAGGATGTATATTGGGGAAGTCGGTGTGCAGGGAGAAGGCGTTGAGGTGACATTGGAAGATGCGTCATACATACCGAAAGGGGAGAATGTGAACAGTTACATCGTTCACGAAAGCCATATCTTCCAAGTGGTAAACGAACTCTATATCTCGGGCGCAGCTGCCGTCGCCGTAAATGGACAGCGGTTGACGCATGATTCTTATATTAAGTGCAATGGTCCCGTTGTAACGGTAGACGGGGTGCAGCATCCCGCTCCGTTTACGATATCTGCTATTGGAGATCCGGATGTCCTGCTGCCTTCGTTAAATATCGCAGGAGGCCTGATCGATCAGCTGTCACTGGATCATATTTCTGTTTCGGCAGAAAAAGAGAAAAACGTACAAATGAAACCGATTCTAAAAACGAAGGAATGACTGAAAAAGCGGGTGAAACAGATTGAAAATAAAGCGTTCCTTCATAAGCATCAGTGTGCTTATGGTCATCTTCGGCCTGATGATATCTGTTCAGTTTAATTCGTTAAAGTATCCTCAAGTCCGGGATACAAGAGATATGTGGGACATTAGGGAAGAGCTGACATCAGAGCAGAAGAAGCAGGAAAAGCTGCTGGCTGAAATAAACAAATATGATAAACTGCTGAATAGCTATTCGCAAACGAAAGAAATGACAAAAGAAACCGCGCTCAATAATACCTTGCAAACCTTAAAAAAAACAGCCGGCATGACCGATATAACAGGTAGCGGAATTGTCATCACCATTTCCCCGCTTTTTTCTGAAAGCTTAACAGGAGAGCCGATTGAAAATCCGCCTCCGGATTTGCTGAAAAAGCTTATGAATGAACTCAACTCCTTCGGTGCAGAGCATATCTCGATTAACGAGCGAAGAGTTGTGAATCATACAGTCATCAGAGATATCAACGGCACAACAAAAATAGACGGGTACGCTCTTGACGATTATCCTTTAACAGTAAAAGTGCTTGCCAAAGATCCGGACATGTTGTACAGCAGAGTGAAGGGGTCAGGCCTTGAGGATCTTTTTGCATCTGAAAATTTAGCATTAAAAGCCGGTAAATCTGAAAGCAAACTAACATTAAAAGCATATGACAGACCATTGGACGTACAACAGCTGAAACTGCTTAAAGACTGAAAAGGAGGAGAATTGTCATGTGGCTGCCCGTGTTGGGACTGGTGCTCGGAATAGCGATTGGACTGATGACAAACTTAACGATACCGAGTGAATACTCAAACTATTTATCGCTTGCGGTGCTTGCCGCACTTGATACATTAATCGGCGGAATCAGGGCGCATTTACAAGGTACATATGATGAAATGGTATTTGTTTCCGGTTTCTTTTTTAATATTATATTGGCAATAAGTTTAGCTTTTCTGGGAGTCCATCTTGGTGTAGACTTGTATTTAGCAGGTATATTCGCTTTTGGAGTCAGATTATTTCAGAATATAGCCGTTATCAGAAGAAATCTACTAACAAAGTGGACTCTTTCTAAAAAAAATAAAAAAAATGTGATATAAAAGAGGATATACATAGGATATAACGAATATTTTCAATAAACATAAAATGTGAATAGCACATAAAAATATTCTGTTGTTATTTTTTGTTACACACTTGTAAAGCCACATTCATTGTATTGTTGTTCCGCAAATAATAGAATAGAAATGATCGAAATGTGAGGAGGTGCCATAGAATGAACAACAATGAACTTTACGTCAGTCTTGACATCGGTACGTCCAATACAAAAGTGATCGTCGGAGAAATGACAGATGATTCCCTTAATATTATCGGTGTGGGAAATGTACCGTCTGAAGGGTTGAAAAAAGGCTCAATCGTTGATATAGATGAGACCGTTCATTCTATAAGAAAAGCGTTTGACCAAGCTGAAAGAATGGTAGGTTTTCCGCTTAGAAAAGCTATTGTCGGCGTTAATGGAAATTATATCAATATTCTAGATACAAACGGTGTTGTAGCAGTCTCCAGTGAAAATAAAGAAATTCAGGTTGAAGATGTACGCCGTGTCATGGAGGCGGCACAGGTTGTTTCAGTACCGCACGAACAGCTGATTGTCGATGTCATTCCTAAACAGTTTATCGTAGATGGAAGAGATGAAATCACCGACCCGAAAAAAATGCTGGGTGTGCGTTTAGAAGTAGAGGGCACCTTGATCACCGGTTCAAAAACAATCTTACATAATTTACTCCGCTGTGTTGAAAGAGCTGGTATTGAAATAACTGATATTTGTCTTCAGCCGCTGGCAGCCGGTTCTGCTGCATTATCAAAGGACGAGAAAAACCTTGGTGTGGCTCTCATTGATATAGGGGGAGGGTCAACAACCATTGCCGTATTCCAGAACGGACATCTCACTTCTACCCGTGTCATTCCTCTCGGAGGCGAAAATATCACCAAAGATATCTCCATCGGATTGAGAACGTCAACAGAAGAAGCAGAACGCGTAAAAAAACAATTTGGACATGCCTACTATGACGAAGCCTCGGAGGATGAAGTATTTGAGGTAACCGTAATAGGCACCAATCAAAAACAAACATTTACACAGCAAGAAGCAGCGAATATCATTGAAGCGAGAGTAGAAGAAATTCTTGAAATTGTTTCAGAAGAGCTTCGCATTATGGGAATTACCGATCTGCCGGGAGGCTTCGTGCTGACAGGAGGACAAGCAGCAATGCCGGGTGTCATGTCTTTGGCACAGGATGTGCTGCAAAATAACGTCAGGGTGGCAAGCCCGAATTATATCGGTGTAAGAGATCCTCAATATATGACGGGAGTAGGCCTGATCCAATTCGCCTGCCGGAATGCAAGAATCCAAGGCAGAAAAATAGGCTTTAAGATGCCTGAAGAAGCGATACAGGAAATCGCAGTCTCATCATCTGAGGAACAAGAGCAGCATCATCATCAAAATGAGGTGCAGCAGCGGCCAAAAGGAAAACAAAAAACACAAGCCGAACATAATAAACAGAGCAAAATGAAAAAACTATTAAGCATGTTTTGGGAATAGATAGATAGTCATTCGGCAGATTAGGAGGATTTAGCATGTTGGAGTTCGAAACAAACATAGACGGCTTAGCATCAATTAAAGTAATCGGAGTAGGAGGCGGCGGTAACAACGCCGTTAACCGAATGATTGAAAATGAAGTGCAAGGAGTAGAGTACATCGCGGTAAATACGGACGCTCAAGCTCTTAACCTGTCAAAAGCAGAAGTGAAAATGCAAATCGGCGCAAAGCTGACTAGAGGATTGGGAGCAGGTGCGAATCCGGAAGTCGGAAAAAAAGCCGCTGAAGAAAGCAAAGAGCAGATTGAAGAAGCGTTAAAAGGCGCTGACATGGTATTCGTGACAGCTGGTATGGGCGGCGGAACAGGAACAGGTGCCGCACCGGTTATCGCACAAATCGCGAAAGACTTAGGCGCATTAACAGTCGGAGTTGTGACAAGACCGTTTACCTTCGAAGGACGCAAAAGACAGCTTCAGGCTGCAGGCGGAATCTCGGCAATGAAAGAAGCGGTGGATACACTGATTGTGATCCCGAACGACCGTATCCTTGAAATTGTTGATAAAAACACACCGATGCTTGAAGCATTCCGTGAAGCGGATAACGTACTCCGCCAAGGGGTCCAAGGTATTTCTGACTTGATTGCTACACCTGGACTTATCAACCTTGACTTTGCTGATGTGAAAACAATCATGTCAAACAAAGGATCTGCTTTGATGGGTATCGGTATTGCTACCGGGGAAAACCGTGCGGCAGAGGCAGCGAAAAAAGCCATTTCCAGCCCGCTTCTTGAAGCGGCCATTGACGGTGCGCAAGGCGTTCTCATGAACATCACTGGGGGAACAAACCTCAGCCTATATGAAGTTCAGGAAGCAGCAGACATTGTCGCTTCGGCGTCTGATCAAGACGTAAACATGATTTTCGGTTCTGTTATTAATGAAAATCTAAAAGATGAGATTGTGGTGACAGTGATTGCAACTGGCTTTATTGAACAAGAAAAGGACGTGACGAAGCCTCAGCGTCCAAGCTTAAATCAAAGCATCAAAACACACAATCAAAGTGTTCCAAAGCGTGAGCCAAAACGTGAGGAGCCTCAGCAGCAGAACACAGTAAGCCGTCATACTTCACAGCCGGCTGATGATACGCTTGACATCCCGACATTCTTAAGAAACCGTAATAAACGCGGCTAATGTAAAGGGCAAAATCGTTTTCGATTTTGTCCTTTTTTGTTTTTCTCTTCAAACTTTCTTCTTATATAGTCTTTTTCCCTATTACATCCTTCGTTTAGTAACAAAATAGATGAATAGACCTGTTTATTTTCGTGACAATTTTATCATTTTCATATATATGGAAATTAACTGACATGAAACGACAATATCTGTAATTCAGATTGTCTACAGTTAACATACAGCGATGTTCTGACAAACCATTCATTTTTAAAAGGAGGGACGACATATTTTTTACAAAGCATGTTGAAAAAGGGGGATGAAAATGAGGAAAAAAACGAAGAACAGACTCATCAGCTCTGTTTTAAGTACGGTTGTCATTAGTTCACTGCTGTTTCCGGGAGCAGCCGGGGCAAGCAGCAAAGTCACCTCAACTTCTGTTAAAAAGGAGCTTCAATCTGCGGAATCCATTCAAAACAAGATCTCAGGTTCATTAAAGAAAAGCTTTAAGAAGAAAGACAAAACGACCTTTCTGATTAAATTTAAAGATCAGGCCGACTTAGAAAAAGCGGCAAAAGCGGCTGTTAAAAAAGCGAAATCGAAGAAGCTGTCTGCCGCTAAAACGGAATATCAAAAGCGTTCTGCCGTAGTGTCATCTTTAAAAGTCACAGCTGATGAATCCCAGCAAGACGTCCTAACATACTTGAACACCCAGAAAGATAAAGGAAATGCAGACCAGATTCATTCTTATTATGTGGTGAACGGGATTGCTGTTCATGCCTCAAAAGAGGTTATGGAAAAAGTGGCGCAGTTTCCCGAAGTGGAAAAGGTGCTTCCTAATGAGAAACGGCAGCTTTTTAAGTCATCCTCCCCATTTAATATGAAAAAAGCGCAAAAAGCTGTTAAAGCAACTAACGGTGTGGAATGGAATGTAGACCAAATCGATGCTCCAAAAGCCTGGGCGCTTGGATACGATGGAACTGGTACAGTTGTTGCGTCCATTGATACCGGTGTGGAATGGAATCATCCGGCATTAAAAGAGAAATATCGCGGATATAACCCGGAAAATCCCGATGAGCCTGAAAATGAAATGAACTGGTATGATGCTGTAGCAGACGGGGCAAGCCCTTATGATGATTTGGCTCATGGAACTCATGTGACAGGTACGATGGTGGGAGCTGAGCCCGATGGAAAAAATCAAATCGGTGTAGCGCCTGGCGCAAAATGGATCGCTGTTAAAGCGTTCTCGGAAGATGGCGGCACTGATGCTGACATTTTGGAAGCTGGTGAATGGGTTTTAGCACCAAAGGACGCAGAGGGCAACCCTCACCCGGAAATGGCTCCTGATGTTGTCAATAACTCATGGGGCGGAGGCTCAGGACTTGATGAATGGTATAGAGACATGGTCAATGCCTGGCGTGCGGCCGACATTTTCCCTGAGTTTTCTGCGGGGAATACAGATCTCTTTATTCCTGGCGGGCCTGGGTCTATCGCAAACCCTGCAAACTATCCGGAATCGTTTGCAACTGGAGCGACTGATATCAATAAAAAGCTCGCTGACTTTTCTCTACAAGGGCCATCTCCATATGATGAAATAAAGCCGGAAATTTCTGCACCGGGCGTAAATATTCGTTCATCCGTTCCCGGTCAGACATATGAGGACGGATGGGACGGCACATCAATGGCAGGGCCGCATGTATCCGCTGTTGCTGCACTGCTGAAACAGGCGGATGCCTCACTTTCTGTCGATGAGATGGAGGATATATTAACCAGCACGGCTGAACCGCTGACGGATTCAACATTCCCTGATTCTCCGAATAACGGATATGGCCATGGTTTGGTGAACGCTTTTGATGCTGTATCCGCTGTCACAGATGGGTTAGGCAAAGCAGAAGGACAAGTTTCTGTAGAGGGGGATGATCAAGAGCCTCCTGTCTTCCAGCATGAGAAAGCGACAGAAGCGTATGAAGGGGGCAGCCTGCCGCTGACTATAACAGCTGAAGACAATGTGAGTGTGACATCTGTAAAACTGTCCTACAAGCTTGATCAAGGTGAATGGACAGAGGTAACGGCTAAACGAATCAGTGGTGATCATCTAAAAGGAACGTATCAGGCAGAGATCCCAGATATAAAAGGAACTAAACTAAGCTATAAGTGGATCATTCAGGATTTTGGCGGACATATGGTTTTGTCTGACATATATGATATAACAGTGAAACCAAGCATCACGGTGGGATATAAGCAGGATTTTGAAACTGCAGCCGGCGGCTGGATTGCAAGCGGAACAAATAATAACTGGGAATGGGGCGTTCCGTCAACTGGCCCAAATACAGCAGCATCCGGAGAAAAAGTATATGGAACAAATCTGACGGGTAATTATGCCAACTCAGCAAACATGAACCTTGTTATGCCTCCTGTTAAAGTGCCTGATTCAGGAAGTCTGTTTCTTCAATTTAAAAGCTGGCACAATTTAGAGGATGACTTTGATTACGGCTACGTTTTTGTTTTGCCTGAGGGTGAAAAGAATTGGGAGCAGGCTGGTGTGTATAATGGAAAGACATCAAGCTGGACGGAGGAAGAAATTGATTTATCGGCTTATAAAGGTCAAAACATTCAAGTGATGTTTAACCTACAATCAGATGAAAGTATTAACAAAGAGGGCTGGTACATTGATGATGTAGCGCTTTCAGACAAATCAGCCGGGAAAACAGCCAAAAAGAATAAGCTGGGCGTCGAAAAGCCGTCTGGAAAACAAAAGAAAAAGGCAGTAAATCCGAAAAAAGCTAAGCCGTCTCAAAAGACAGCTGTAAAAACCGACAGTAAAGCTATACAGCCTCAAGTTTTGCCGCTCAGGGCACAAGTCAGTGTAGTGGAAACAGGAAAATCAACATATTCAGATCAATCCACAGGGCGGTACACGCTGACGCACAAAGCGGGAGACTATACGCTTATCGCAGAAGCATACGGTTATCAATCGAAAACACAAAAAGTTTCTTTGCAGGCGGACCAGACGACACAAGCTAATTTTACGTTAGAAGAAATGAAGAAGGGCACATTAAAAGGTACGGTTATCAATAAAACGACAAAAGAGCCGGTAAAAGGCGCTTCCATTTATGTTGTAGAGGATGCTGCGGTTGAACCGGCTACGACGAACGACAAAGGTGAATATACGCTCGAGGCTTATGAAGGCGCTTATACGATTAAAGTCGCTGCGCCGGGTTATTACAGCGATGAATTTTCCGTTGAGTTAAAAGGTAATGTTACAAAAGAAACTGCATTGAAGCCTTTCGTCGGTTACCCAGGTGAAATTGCATATGATGACGGGACAGCCGAGAATGCCAATTC
>Ga0153917_1000945_pt1 | contig 14365 bp, 9 predicted proteins | sample TSFL001MetaG_FD_104695 | JGI IMG/M metagenome (GOLD analysis project Ga0153917, IMG submission 104695) | Attine ant fungus gardens microbial communities from Florida, USA - TSFL001 MetaG | ecosystem: Host-associated > Fungi > Mycelium > Unclassified | place: USA: Florida, Paynes Creek Historic... | reverse complement strand
TGCCACAAGGTCGCCCGGCATGCTCCGCCTGCTGCTCCTGCTGCTTCCCCTGCTCCCGCTGACGGCCCTGGCCGAAGCGGGCCACCTGCGCGTGCAGGGTTCCAATACCATTGGCGCGGCGCTGTTGCCTGCGCTGGTGCAGGGGCAACTGTGGGCGCAACAGGCAGCGGACATACAACAGTCACCAGGCGCTGTGCCGAATGAAACCGTGATCACTGCACGTGATGCCCGGGGGCAGGCGCTGCGTATCGACATTGCCGCGCATGGCTCCAGCACCGGCTTTGCCGCATTGGGCCAGGGCAACGCCGACCTGGCCGCAGCCTCGCGTCCCATCAGCGACGCCGAGGTGCGCCAGCTCAAGGCGCTGGGCGATCTGCGCTCGGCCAGCGCCGAGCAGATCATCGGCCTGGATGGCGTGGCTGTCATCGTCCACCCCGACAACCCGCTGCCGCAGCTGACTACCCGGCAACTGGCGCAAATCTTCTCCGGGCAGATCCAGCACTGGGAGCAACTGGGTGTGGCCGGCGGCGCCATCCACCTGTATGCGCGGGATGACCGCTCCGGAACCTATGAGACCTTCAAGGCGCTGGTACTGGAGCCGCACCAGGGCGAACTGGCCCGCCAGGCGCAGCGGTTCGAGTCCAGCGAAGAACTGGCCGAGCGGGTCGGTGCTGACCGCCAGGCCATCGGCTTCAGCAGCCTGGCAGCCGTGCACGGGGCCAAGGTGCTGGCGGTGGCCGAGGGCGATGCACCGGCCCTGTTGCCCGAGCGCCAGCTGGTGGCCAGTGAAGACTACCCATTGTCACGACGCCTGTACTTTTACCTGCCAGCCAATGCCAAACCCCAGGCCCGAGCGCTGGCAGACTTCGCCCAGAGCCCGGCCGGCCAGGCCATCGTCGCCGAGCAGGGCTTCGTCTCGCAGCAGGTCATCGCCCAGCCGGTCGCCACGCAGGCCGGCATGCCGCCGCGCTACCGCAGCCTGGCCCAACAAGCGCAGCGCTTGAGCGTCAACTTCCGCTTCCAGGAAGGCAGCGCCAGCCTCGACAACAAGGCCCTGCGCGATGTGCAGCGGGTCACCGAATACCTACGCCAGGCCGGCAAGCTGCAAAGCAAGGCGGTGCTGGTAGGTTTTGGCGACCCCAAGGAAACACCTGGCCGTGCCGCCTTGCTGTCGCGCCTGCGCGCCCAGGCCGTGCGGCGCGAACTGGCACGGGGTGGCGTCGAGGTCCTGGAGGTGACCGGCATGGGCGATGAATTACCCGTCGCCGGCAATGACCTGGAACAAGGCCGCCTGCGTAACCGGCGGGTAGAAGTCTGGGTCTACTGAGGAGCAAAGAAATGTAACAGCTCGCCATTCGGCATCACCGTGAAACGGGTCTAGGCTCTAACCCATGTGATACCGGGCCCCTCTGACGGCTGCCAAGCCGTGATGTCGGATCACTGTTGCGATCTTCACCTGGCAACGTCGACATTCAAGGAGGGGCTCATGGCAGCTCTGCAGACATTCCTCACCACCCCGTTTCTGGGTACCAGCACCTGGTTGTGGCTGGTGTTCATGGCTATCGTCATCGCTTTGCTGGTGCTCGACCTGGGCGTGCTGCACCGCCGGGACCGCGAGATCGAGATGCGCGAGAGCCTGTTGCTATATGCGGGCTATTTCAGCGTCGGTGTGCTGTTCGGCCTGTGGGTCTGGCATGAGCTGGGCGCCCAGTCGGCGCTGGAGTTCTACACCGGGTTCCTGGTCGAACAGTCGCTGTCGATGGACAACGTGTTCGTCATGGCGATGATCTTCGGCTTCTTCGCCATCCCCCGCCGCTACCAGCACCGGGTGCTGTTCTGGGGCATCCTCGGGGTGGTCTTCCTGCGGGCAATCATGATCGGCGTGGGTGCGGCGCTGGTGCAGAACTTTGCCTGGGTGCTCTATCTGTTCGGCGCCTTCCTGCTGTTCACCGGGGTGAAAATGGCCCTGTCGAAGGAGGACAGCCACCCGGACCTGGCCAACAATCCGATCCTGAAATTCGTTCGGCGGCACATGCGCGTGACCGACCAGATCCACGGCTCGCACTTCTTCGTGCGCCTGACACCGCCCGGCGAAAGCCAGGCCCTGCGTTATGCCACGCCGCTGTTCCTGGCCTTGGTGCTGATCGAGTTGGCCGACCTGGTGTTCGCTGTCGACAGCGTGCCGGCGATCTTCGCCATCACCCAGGACCCCTTCATCGTCTACACCTCGAACATCTTCGCCATCCTCGGCCTGCGTTCGCTGTACTTCGCCCTGTCGGCACTGATGCACCGGTTCGTCTACCTCAAGTATGCGTTGGCGCTGGTGCTGATCTTCATTGGCTGCAAGATCTTCTACCACGGCATGGTCGGCAAGGTGCCTGCGTTGCTGTCGTTGGGGGTGACGTTCGGGTTGTTGCTGGGTGGGGTGGTGGTTTCGTTAGTGAAGACGCGGGGGGAGAAGACGGTGGATGGCACGGAGTTGGAACAGCTAACGGACGGGAAAGGCAAGGTTGGGAAGAAAGAGGAAGACCCGCAGATGCGGGTCTGATCCAGTCTCGGGGAGTGTCACACTGACTTGTCACCCCGAAGCGAACGCGCTACGGCCTCCAGCTCGCCACATGCATCTCGCTGAGGTACCAAGCGAATGTCCACCCGACGATTCTCTGCGCGTCCATTCAAGGTGTCGTTGCTGCTGACAGGTTGACTGGCCGCGACACCTTGGACAGCAAAGCAACTGTCCGGGATATCGCCCATACGCTGCATCCAGTCGCGAACAGCAGAAGCGCGGGCGCGAGAAAGATCGAGATTCCTGGCTGCATCCCCCCGCGCATCGGCATGCCCGGAAATAACGATCAACCAGCCAGGCTGGGCCTTGATACCCACCAGTGCATTGACCAACAGCTTGGTTGAGCCAGGTTTGAGTTCGGCACTGCCAGGATCGAACAGGTTCAAGCTGTCGAGTTGGATTGGATCGGGCGTAGCGGGTTCTTTGGCTTGCCTGGCTGCCCACTCTTGCCAGCCTAACCAACCCATGAATGCAATCGTGACCATCAATGTCAGCAACCACGGCAATACGACACGCTTCTGCACCGCAGGCTGGACAACAAATGTATAAGTCGAAGGCGCAGAAACGACAGCAGCCATGTGAGGCGTAATGGAAGGCTCAGCAACCGTCCCCCAGGTTTGCAGAGGAAGCGGCATTGGCGCCGCTCGGCTTCCCGACACGCGTTGCAGAAGGCTGACTATCTGATTGCGGAAGACCTGCAGCGACACCAATGGCGCATGACCAAGGCGTTCCAAGCGGTGCTCCAGCCGGTTCAGCTCGACAACCAGATTACTCAGCACTGCCGAGTTCGACGTGCCCCACTCCACCCTGCGAACCAATGGATGCAACTGAGTAAACAGCCATGCCATGAGATCGATACGAGCTGACGCCTGCACTGGCCACAAGCGCGACCACTCATCGCTCAGTGTCGTGAGCAGCGACACGCCTTCAGTCAAGCCTGCCAACCCCGTGCGGTAGCTACGCGCAAGCACAAAAGACACCGCGGTCTGCAGTTCTACCCCGTTCAGCTCGAAAAGCCGCAAGCACAGCCCCTCCACTTTTGCCCAGTCCACGTCTGGGCAGGCAGGGTGATTGAGCTTTGCCAACTCACCGTGCAGCATTTTGAACTCATCGAAGTTGCCCGGATCCCCACCCAGGCGTACACGCATCTCAAAAAGCGCCGTCATCTGGCCCCCTGTCAATTCCATTGCACGGGAAGGTAGCCTTCCTGCTTGAGGTGACGCACCACAACCCTGCCTTCGGCGCCGAGTGTGGTCCCAAAGGACGCCCTGCCGCCGCCCTTGATGAGTACGTCAAGGGCATAGTCAAGATGGCCAGGGCGAGACTGAGGTATCAGCTGAACGCTCACCTGCGCCAGCCGTGGCTCATAACGGCGCAACGTGCGGGCGATGTCGTTCATCAAACCATGGGCTGAAGCCGGTAGCCCTTGCAGCACCGTGCCCATGTCCGGCAAGCCATAGTCGGGCAGATGCGAGAGTGAACCTGCACGGCTGTTGAGAATGCGCTGAATGTTGTCCAGCACCGAGAGGGTCAGCTGGTCATCTTCATTCACCTGGTCCAGCGCTAGCTCACCGCGGAAGTTCTGCAACAGGATTTCGTAAAGAGAAGGACTGGTTTCAGGCATGCAGTCAGCCCTCCACGCGCTGTCGGAGGGTCAGTCGGTTATCGCCCAGTTCGAGCACCCTGGCCTGATCCGGTTCGAGGTCGTCCCGCTGCAAGACAACGCGCCACGTATTTTCGATAACGTCTGGACTTCGGAACAGAGCAACCACCGCAACATATCGAGCGTCGCCTTGCAGGGGAGTACTCAGCTGCGCCGCCTCACCGGGCTTGATCACCACCACGCGTTCATCGAGCAGATCATCGCGAAGCACCCGTTCCCCCTGGCTTAGCAGATCGTCATAGGTGGCGTTCTCCAGCGCCTTGTTGTCCTTCAACTGGTAGACCCGTACCAGTACAGGCACCGACAACCCGCTCATCTCTCCTGCAGCAGTATTTATCGCCAACCGGCCGCTCAGATCCAGATGCAGCATTTTGACTTGCTTGTAAAAAATCGCATCAGCAGCAGACGCCGTGCCATCTGCCACCTTCTGCGCAAGGCCGCATCCAGCCAGAACAGCAATCAGCGTTGATGCCATGAAGCACTTAAAAACGGTACGCCACATGCTGTACCTCCTTCCGGCAAGGATTCGGTTGCAGACCTTGATATCGGCCCAGGTTGATTGTGATCGTGTCGTCTTGAGCCGGTGCGGATACGCCCTCTGCCCGCCTCAGTACAGCGGTCATGCCAAGCATCGACCGAGTGCGCCCTAACACCGGAACCGGCACCCTCTCGCGCGCAATCGAGAGCTGCAGCAGCGCTGTGCAACGCCACCCCAGGTACACCTCAAGCAACACCCGCAAATCGGCTAACAGCTGACCACCCGGAAGCCACTCACGCGCTTCATCTTCGTCCTCGGTATACAGCCGCAGGCGCAGTTGGCTGTTCGCGTCGTGCCCGACAGCACCCAATGGCATGCCCTGGCCCAATCTCACCGGGCGCTCGGGTGCCAGGCTGGCAGGTTGCTCAAGCACAACGCTCTGCGGCCAATGCCCGGTCACGTGCGTAACCGTATGCGGCGCCAGCAACTTCACCAACGCCCCGATTCCTTCGGCGTTGCGCGTGGGCAGGCGCATCACACTGAGCAGGGCCAGAAAACGTGACATCGGGGTGGCGATGCGCTCTGCCGTACCGGGAATGCCCAGCCCGATCAAGCCCAACAAACACTGTGAAGTGGCATCGCGCCCGCCCGGCTCGAACGTTGCCGGGTAGGAATACTTGCGCCAGATCCGGTAGAACTGGGTGAATAGCCGATGGTTGAAGATATCGAGGAAGCGCTCCAGCGCCTCATGGCCTTCGCGTCGCTGGGCGATATCATCCAGATAGCCCGTGGGCAACGGAGAGTCGACGCCATGCAAACCCAGCAGCCGGGTTCGCACTGTCAGCGGTTGGTCTGGAGCAACCTCGTCGATTTCAATGGCCTTCAACTCGCCTGCCGGGAATCCCATTCCAGGGTCTGGGCGGAACCTGACCCGGTCATCGCCGGGATGTGCAGTGCTGCCTAGGGGTGGTTGTTCAGCCAACACCTGCTCCAGCACCTGGCAGAAGCGGTAGACGTTAGCGGTCGAAACCTGTTCAGCCAGAACGTGCAGAATGCCTTCGGCCTTTAGCCGGGAATACGCTGACTGTGATGTTCGTTCCATCGCAGGCACCTCCCTGTAGGTTGCAGAATCATCGTCAGTTGCGTGCACAAATGAATGTCCGCATACAAAGCGAAGAACCGGCTGAGCATTTCCCCGAACAGGCAGATGTCCCCCTCGCCTGAAAATCCGTTGCCATCGACCGTCACCTCGATATCCACACCTCGCAGCAAGAAGCCTTTTTCGAAGCGCTGAGTCAGGTGATGCTTGACGTCGACAATGGCCTCCAGACGGCGGCGGTTCGTTTCGCTGCCCGTCCACTCGTACAAGGCCAACGTGCCACGCAGTACCTCGGCACTGTTGAGCATCGGCAGGAAATTCGATCCCAGGTGGCTGAGGACTCGCCAGTGAAAACGATCGCGATTGGGTGGGTAGCACGGTAGTGTCGGCGCGGTCAGGTTGCGCACTCGCAAACCTGCCTGGGTGGACTGCGCCGCAGCATCGAGCAAGGTGCTGCGCAAGGCTTTGCGCGGCAGTTGGCCATTGGTGCCGGTCAGGCGCAACGACAGGCTTTTGCGGTTGAGCAGCACATCCTTGTCAAAGCCCTCTCCGCCAAGGATCAACCAGGTGTCATGAAGACCATTGGCACCGCGCCTCAAGCGGGTATGGAAGTAGCGCTCGGGGGCCTCATCGCGAAGCATGCCCCCTTTGTGGCGAAAACTGCTGAAAGGCACGTAGTCCTGACGCACGCTGTCTTTCGTTCCAGAAACCTTGTCTACCGAGTAGATCTCTGTATGACCGTCCTGCAAGCGCATTGGGCGAAGCAGGTATTCATTCTGCAATGGGTCCAGGGTGAGTGGATCCGCCTCCAGTGCAAACAGATTGATCACGGGAACCGCGTGCAGACGAATGTGCTCTTGCGTGGGCGTGAACGTATGCGACCAGGTTTCAGTGAGTACGACGTCAAGCTCAAACCATGGGGTGTCTGGGGGCAGCGCGAGCGAATCTAGGCCACAGAGTGTGACGAACATGAATTTCTCACGGAACGTGAAGTACTCCAGCAACAGCTGATAACCACTGAACGCGCTGTCGCCATTAGCCCAAAGGCGATCATCGTCGGCAAAACCCATTGGCTTGAAATGCCCCGCAAATGCCTTGCGCTGCGCCGCGCCTGGCAAGCGCACATGCAGCGCGTGCACGTTCAATGTCAGCGCCTGGTGCAGCACACTGGCAAGCGCCGCGTCGCCGTTCAGATACAAGGGAATATGCGCGAGGTCGAGTTGATCCCAATTGGCCAGTGCGCCGCGCGCGAAGCGCAGGCGCAGAACTGCACGGCCATCTGGCTCATGGTCAAGTCGCACGGTTTCCAGATTGAGTGGCCGTAGGGTCAAATCCTGCGTGGTGGAGTAGCGGCAGCGGGTACGGTGCTGACCCACCGGCTGTGACAGCACCTGAAAACCTCTTGCAACCGCCTCGCAGCCTTTCATCTGACTGACATCTGGCATCAGTTCGACGATGGCCAGTGACGGGATGGTGCGCAAGTAGTGGGGCCACAGCAGGCTGACCAGCCCCTCCGTCAGCTCAGGCAGGTCATCGTCCAATTTCTCACGCAGGCGCCCCATCAGGAACGCAAAACCTTCGAACAGGCGCTCGACAAAGGGGTCTTCAGCGCCGGGTTTGTCCAGGTTGAGCTGCGCCGCACGGTCGGGAAAAGCCTGGGCAAACTCCTTGCCCGCTTCACGCAGGTAGCGCATTTCAGCGTCGAAGTAACGCAGGGTTGGGTTGTCCGTAGTCAAAACAGATTCCTGATCAAAGTGAACTAGCTGCACAGCACTGCAGCACGTACCGGGTCAATGGATACGAGTGCTGCCAGCTGATGCTCCATTTGCTGCGCCAACGCAGGCCGGTCAGCGTCGTTGCGCTGGGCCTTCAAACGCAGCAGCTTGAGCAAGCGCGCCTTGACCTCGAAGAGCAGGTCAGGCTCCCAGTCGGCAAAGGTGTGGCGTTGCGCGGCAGCGTCCAGCTCAGTGAACAAATGAATGGCCAGCTCGGCCTTGCCGCACTGCTCGGCCACTCGCGCCATCAGCAAACGCAGTAACCAGCGCTGTCGCCCGGTCTGCACATCGGGCCGGCTCGCCAGCCAGGCCAGCGCCTGCTCGACACCGTCAGCATCCGCTTGCGCCAGTGCCTCGGGTTCCAAGGCGAGTATTTCGCATGCCGCCGCCGACAGTGCGGGGGCCGCTGCGGGCAGCCATTGTTCTGGGCGGTTAGCGCTGACTTGCTGGTTGATCCACTCACGCGTGGCTTCATCAGCGAATGGCGAGCCATCGCTCCAGCACAACAGCTCCACCCCCGGCAGACGGTGCAGCAGCATGGCCAGATCGTGTTTGACGATATCCCCCCAGCTTTTGTAGGGCTCAGCCGATTTGCTCAAGGCTTGATGGAGATACCATTGCAGATCCAACCAGAAGTGATTGACGCCTTCGGCATACATCTGCTCGACCTGATCAATCAACTCGCTCCAGCTTTGCTGCAGGTGCAGGCGCTTGAGCTGCGCGCGATAGTCGCCGCGAGGCGGTGCCAGGCGGGTAATCCCCTGGGCATTTTGCGGCGGCACCTGAAGCACGGTGTCCCAACGCAGGCTCTTCATCAGCCTGTGCGCTGCCAGCCACCCTTCCGGTTGTTCACGCAGGTAGCTGGCCAGGCCCCGGCCACTGTCCAGCAAATCGCGACCGGACTTGATGGGTGATACGCTCGGGCCAGGGGCGCTACTTCTCAGCGGTGAATCACTGCTGGTCTGCGGGACGATTGCATCAACACCTCCCGACACGGCGAGTCGGGTATTGAGTGCGCCGTACAAGGCGTCCAGCCGCGGTCGCTGGTCTTCTGGCCAATGGCTGAAGCCGTGCTCCAACCACACCAACGCCGCCACCGTTCGCTCGCTTTCAGCCTTGACCACCTGAGGGTACAGCGACAGGCTTGCCAGGACCCTGCTGCCGGCAAGCCACTCCAAGGCCATCTTGCGGCTATTGGGGCGCACCGGCAGGATGTCGCAGGCATAGCGTTCCATCAGCGCCGCCAGCAAACTCAGGCCATCTGCCAAGCCGGCCTCACCGTCCCGGTGCAAGCGTGCCCAGAGGTAGTAGGTGGCAACACGAAGGTCTTTGCAGGACTCTTGGAGCAGCTTCTGAGCCAGTTGCACCACAAGGCCCACATCCGCGCCGGAGAGCTTGTTGACCTCTTCGCGCATGCGCTGGAAATCGTCGTCGTAGCCCGGATCCTCTCCCACCGGTGCATCACCGCTGATGGGCGTTAGCCAAGGCTCCCAGGGTTCGCTGTGTTTGCGGGCAATGACCAGCGGCTCGCTGGCGGGCAAACAGCTTTCGACTAGGTTTTTCAGGCTCACTCGATACCCCCGCTCTGCGTGTACTGCGGGATATCACGGCCATCTGCCAGAAAGATCTCTCGCGGCAAGCTGAACCCGCGCAACTTGAGCAGTGCCAACGGGCCTTCGCCCAACTCCGTGCGCAAGTGCCAGGTCAGGCCCAAGCCATCCGGCGCATCCAGCACGACCCTGAAGCGACTGTCGCCATCATCCAGCGCCGTGACAGTCGCCTGCTCCAGTAGCCGAATCAGCCCCCAGGTGCCCTGATAGTCCGCAAACAGACGTTCACCAGTGTGGACGCTGCTCCACGTCAGGCTGATGCCGGGATGGTCACCCTGCCCGGGCCAGCGAAAACGTTGCCAGCTTTCTCGCTGGTTGAAGTAATGATGCTTTTCACCGTTGAGTACGAAGGTGGTCTGCACCACATCACGCACAGGCTTGCCTTGCAGCTCGAAGCTCAAGCCCATACCGCCATCGGTGTACAGCACATCGGCCAGCTGGCTCAGTTGGTTGATCGCTGTGAGAAAGTCCGGGTTGAAACGCAGGCCCTGACTCTGTCGCGCGTCGGCCACCCAGCGGCTGCCTTCCTTGCGCAGAAGCCCCGTGAGCTGCTGAGCCAGGAACTGCTCGATCCGCCCGGAATCGGCACGGATCATCTGCCCCAGCATGGGCAAGGAAGCATCACTGCTGGTGGCGGCGAAGGGATAACGGCCGCTGAAAGCGCCTTGCCATTCATCGACGACCGCGCGCTGCCAGGCCCGGTTGAGGCCGGCCGACGACGGCTGCAGAATCTGCTGCCATGCCTGATCCAGCGGCTGCACGAACAACGTATTAGCCGCTGGCCCCCAGTCGGCGCCGAGGCTGGCGGCGATCAGGTTGCCATAGGCCTGGGTATCGGTCAGGTCCGCGCCTTTGCCTTGGAATACCGTCTGCGCCAGGGCCTGAATCATCGCTTCGGGATCGGGCGCATTGACGACCTGTTGCAGCTTCAAGCGCACGCCGGTGACACGGGTGAGAAAGGCTTGCAGGCTCAGGCGGCCATCGACTGATCGCCCTTCAGTGTCCTTGCCCAGCAACGCCATCAAGGGGCCAAAGGTGCTGTCGAGAGGGCCGCTGGGTGTTTGGGGAAGCTGATCGATGATCGGCGCTGCTTTTTGCCCCACCAACTTCTGTGCGGATTCGATCAGGGAATCGGCCAGGGCCTGGCCACGGACGCCGGCCTGGCCCTGATAACTCAACGTGTTCATCAAGGCGATCAGCGGTGACTGACGCACGTCACTCATCAGCGTCAACTGTGCAATCACATCGCTCAGGCCATGGCCTTGCTGCCAGCGCAGGCTGTTGAGGAAGCCCAGCCAGGCACTGCTGTAATCCTGAAAGTAACGGGCGGTCAGCCGCTCCCTGAGTTGGTCGGGGCTCAGTGCCTTGGCGATGTCGTTGGGGTTGTCGCTGAGTACCCAGTCGATCTCTTCGCGCCGCGCCTGCGCCGCATCCTCGATGGCTGCACGAACCTGCCCTTCCCAGGCTTGGCGGGTGAATACACCGGGGACCTGTTCTGCACTGGTGAACAGGGTGGATGCATCAGTGTCACCCACCATCTGCTGCAAGCCCAACGCCGGGTAGTGGTTCGCCGCGGTGTCGAGGACCTGCTGGTACAGACTGCTTTCAGCATTTCGTTGCCCCAGCTCGCGCAGCAGCACCTGGCGCGTTTGGGCGATCAACCTGAGGTCGGCCTTGATCGCCCAATCCGGGTGCTCGGGCAGATGCTGGCCGTAGGACGTCCACAATGCCGGTTCGGCAGCGCCCAAGGTCTCGGCCAGGAACGCGGCATCGGCTTTTTCCGGGCGTGCCAGCATCAGATAGGCTTTGAGGTAGTTGTACGTCTGCTGTGCCCGCTTGGCGCGCTGAGGGCTCGCCGGAGGCAAGTTGACCAACGCCTTGAGCCGGTTTTCCAGTTCGGAGACGGCGGGGTCACGGAGCAGTTGGTTATTGGCTTGCGTGTAGAGCGGCCACACCGCTTCACGCAGGTCATGCGACCGGTTCAGGCCAAAGCGCTGATACCACGGTGCGCCGTGTTCTGATCGATAGTCCAGGCGGGAGAGTTCGCGCACCAGCTCGCCCAGTGCCTGTTTAGTGTCGGTGCCTGCTACGGGCTGCTGCAACGCGCTGTACGCCGCCGCGATCTGACCGACCTCGGCACGGTTGCTGGCAAAGGACAACAACAAGCCGATGCCCCAGATGGAAGCCAGGCCCAGCGCAGAAACGTAGGCGACTCTGGCTGGGTGCCAGCCCAGCCGGCGGGCTCGGGCGGAGCGATCGTTGAGGATCCCTGACCATGCTGGGTCTTCAGGCCAGTGATGATCCGCGCGAAGGTTGTTCTGGAGTCGCAGCGGTAAGCTGAACCACACTCCACGCAACCAAACGTCGCGTCGTCGGAACAGCGCGGACAATGCAGCGCACCATGCGGAGACACCCTCGGTCGCAACATCGCGTGACAATCGAAGCAAGAAATCATGATCAGAGTCTTTTTGAAGCTGCGATAGACCCTGCTCACGTAAGGGTTGTGCGAGCATGCTTAAGTGGTCGGCGAGCCGCACTGGCGATAATGGTACCGGGAGCATGCAGCCTACCGCTCCGATTTCGCGCGCGTGCTGCGGCCACATACTGTCGCAGACCTGCCACACATGCAGCAGCAATTGGCAGCGTAGGGTTTTGGCCAGATTCTGCAAACGACGAACGCTATCGTTCATCGCACTCACGTTATTGCTTTGGTCTTTGTTCAACACCCAGACCACCCCATTGAGCGCACGGTTGCGGCATAGGCCGCGCCACTGCAAAAGCAACGCGTCTTGCGGTTCACCTTGGATGCTGCCGGCCCACAGCAGCACGGTGTTTTGCCCTTCCAGCCAACGCTGCTCGCTCAACCCAGGGGCAATCGCCTCGATCTGCTCAGACTCACCGACCACCAACAACAGTCGAATTTTGCGCCGCCAGAAGAAGCCGTAGCGTCCCTTCAAATGCGCCCTCAACTCGGGCACGCCGAATGGGTCCTCAGCATTAGAAACCACGTTACTGCCAGTCGAACGAGTCCAGTTGACCCCGAGCTTTTGTCCCATCAGAGCAATAAAATCTCTCGCGCCCAATATTCGGATAGCCAATTCGCCGACGCCATCGAGAAAGAGAAATATCAAACAGCCGATCAACAACACTGCTGACCATTGCAAGCGTGCAGTCTCACTCCTCACCTGCACTACGGGATTATCGACCCAGATCAATACCCCACCCGCAACGAGCAAACACAGGATCACTATCCAGACGCTGATTCTCTTCTTTTTCACGATCAATCCCTATTTCAAGATCTCAAGCAGGCCGGACAATAAAAATTTGAGTAGAGGCATCGTGTAGCAGGACCACCTGCGGACCGCCCTCCGCCTTGGCACACTCACTAGCAACGATTAATGCGACATTACCTACTGCACATCCAGGCAAACCAAACGAATCATCCAGTCGATGACACCTGGCCACGTTAAAAGGGAAACGTGCTGCATTCACAGCGATACTTGTCTCACGTAAAACGTCGCCAGGCACCTGAGCCTGCCAACTGAAGTACGCTTCTTCTCCGGCACGCAGTTGCCCCCAAAGAAATGCATCCGTAACTGCATCCTTGATAGAGCGACCAGCGCACTCAAGTTGGACAGGGCGATGAACCAGGGCGATCGAATCAATTTTTTGCGCGTTACACCACTGCGAAGAGCCCAACAACACAGCTGTCACGGTCTCGGCCTGTTCGGCAACGGGGTTTAGAAAAAGATTAATTTCGACGGACACTAACAACTGATGTCGTTCCGGCGCATCCAACCAAGTGTCCAGCCACATTACGCCATCATCGTCCATTGCAAAGACCACGCTATCCGTTAAACGGGGGTTGGTGGTAACTGCAGACCAAATAGACAGAAGCTCTTCATTGCAAAGCACTTGGTTATGCCTGATACGAACATCCACAGCAAGACTGCGCGCCCCGATCTCTAAATCAGACTCCAACCCACGTAAAACTTGTTGTAAAAATCCACGTAAACGCTTAGCGTATTCGGACTTTGAGTGATTTTGTACAGACGGTTTTAATTGGCTCAACCGCATTGTCAAGTCTTGTCCTTCCAGATAAATAGGCTGGAGAGGCTTACTACCCAAACGCAGGGCTTGAGCAAGTTTATTATTACCCGCCCCGGAACAATAGGATACGGCCAATACGGCAACCGTACGCTGGCCGCGCCGAATGAGTGACCGCTCCAACTCATCGCGACTCTCATTCCAACTCTCTATATAATCTCGATGCTTCTCGTACGCCAACAAACGCAGTGCGTAGATCACTAACCCGGCAATCAAAACTCCTAATAATGCGCAGATCCAAAACCACAATGATGTATGCCAACTGTCCACCCGCCAAAGCAGGACCATCAACCCGCCAACGACGAGCGAACAAAGCAAGATGACCACACCCCATCGCCAGTGCCGAGGTTGCCGGGGTAGCAATCGCCTCTCGGGTAATGAGTTCAGGTCAACTGCCATCTCACCGCCTACCTGCTTGAGGAAGCGACGTGATTAACTCACAACCACAGGAACAGCAATGACCGTCTAAAGCAATGGGCCGACCTTTAACTTTCGAACCTGTATCCCCCTCTGCTATTTCATTCACGCCGTGCCCAGGTATTGGACAAAAAACAGCATCACCTACGCAAGCGACATCAAGCTGCATGAATTTCAATCCTCGGGTACCGGCAAGTACCTTGCCTCCCGAAGACAGTTTATCGCCAACACGAATAACTCCGCGCATATCAATAAGCACCCAATTATAAAATCACTACCCGCCTTTCAGGCAGCCCAAATTTAAATGCCCCCTGAAATATCGAGCTCACCGTTACTCAATCCGACTGTCACTATTAACAACGCACCTAGCCGTTTTATCGCCCAACACAATCATTTTATGTTCAGATGCATAACCATGCGGATTCTCAGGGGTTCTGTGCACATTCACTCCTCCTCCCCAGCTTGGATTGGCATATGCCTGACCACGTGCAACTTTTGTATCCCGGCCATAGTAGTCCTTGGTCACTGGTGTCTCCGGCCCCTGGGGGTCAATTTCAGGGGAGTACTGATAATAATTTTCGTCATACCAATCTTTAACCCACTCCAGCCCATTATCCGACATGGCATAAAGGCCCAACGGATTGGGAGGA
>Ga0153917_1000943_pt1 | contig 14377 bp, 12 predicted proteins | sample TSFL001MetaG_FD_104695 | JGI IMG/M metagenome (GOLD analysis project Ga0153917, IMG submission 104695) | Attine ant fungus gardens microbial communities from Florida, USA - TSFL001 MetaG | ecosystem: Host-associated > Fungi > Mycelium > Unclassified | place: USA: Florida, Paynes Creek Historic... | reverse complement strand
TCGGCCTCGGCCTCGGCATCCGTCTCGTCGTCGCCGTCGTCGACCGCGTCGCCGACCTCGCCGCGCTCGGCGATCGACTCGGCGACCGCGGCCGCCCGGGCCGCGCGCTCCTCCTCGATCTCGCGGGCGCGCTGGGCCTGGTAGTCGGCGAGGCGCTGCGCCCACGGGACCCAGTCGGGCGCGAGGAGCGAGGTGCCGCTGGGCAGCAGCTCCACCTCCAGCACCGTCGGCGCCGCCTCGTCGACGAGGCGCACCAGCGTGACCGTCCAGAACCAGTCGGGGTAGCCGGCGCGACGGCTCTCGAAGCGGATCGAGTAGGCGCCGTCGCCCTCGTCGACGACCGCGACGGGATCGCCGAAGGCGTCCTCCGCGGTCACCTCCAGGAGCGCCTCGCGGGCCAGCGCGAGCGCGGGGGCGAGCTCGGGCGAGTCGAGGTGGACGTGCAGGGGCGCGGGGGCGACTGCCGAGAGGTCGATCGGTCCGCGCTCGTCGAGCTCGGCGTCCGGCTCGACGCTCGTGAGCACCGGGTGCTCGTCGTCGTCGAACTCGTACTCCGAGTCGTCCTCGTCGGCGTCGTCCTCCTCGTCGGCGTCGTCCTCCTCGTCGGCGTCGTCCTCCTCCTCGGAGTCTTCGTCTTCGTCTTCGTCGAGAGCGTCGGCCGACTCGCCGTCGGGGCCGTCCTCCGCTTCCTCGCCGTCCTCGAGGAGATCGTCGTCCCACAGCGATGCCGTGCCGCTCCCGACGACGGCCGCGGTCGCCTCGCCCTCGTCGGCGAGACCGCCGTCCCCCTCGGAACGCTCCTCGGCCGAGGCCTCGACCGCGAGCGCCTCGCCCTCGTCGGGCCGGGCGTCGAGTTCGTGCGTCATGCCTGCGCTCCTTCGTTCAGTTCGTCTCGCCCGGAGCGGCCGGGCACCGTGCCGCGGGTGCGAGCCGTGCTCGCACCCGCGGCCTACGCCTCGAGGTCGTCGGCCACGCGGCGCAGGACGGCCGCGATCTTCTGCCCGTGCGCGGCGTCGGGGTACTTGCCTCGGCGCAGCCCCTCGCCCAGGCCGTCGAGCACCTTCACGAGGTCCTCGATGACGACCGCCATGTCGTCGGGCTTCTTGCGCTTCAGCCGGACGACGCTGGGCGGCGCGTCGAGCACGCGCACGGCGAGCGCCTGCGCGCCGCGGCGCCCGTCCGCGATGCCGAACTCGAGGCGCGTGCCCGCGCGCAGGGTCGTCGTCCCGGCGGGGAGCGCCGTCGCGTGCAGGTACACCTCCTGCCCGTCGTCGGTCGTGACGAATCCGAAGCCCTTGCCTTCGTCGTAGAACTTCACCTTGCCGGTGGGCATGGCCATCTCCTCCGTGGGCGGCGCGATGGGGCCGCCGGTCAGTCTCCACGCTCGACGGGGCGCGCGGACGTCCGCTCGCGCGGTCGTCGACGGCACGGTCCCCGTGCTGAGCGGCCGCGAGCTCGCGCGGCGCGTTCCGTCCAGTCTACGTGCGCGACCCGTGCGCCCGCGCGGAGCCGGGCCGCGCGGGAGGCGTCGCCGCCCGCGGCCCCGGCCGGCGGCCGGCCGATCGCCCGGATGATCGCGCCGCCCCGCGGAGCCCGGCGCTTCCGGGGAGACGAGGGCCTTCTCGGCCCGGTGCGCGACGCGACGTGGAATAAGCTGAACCGGTGACCACACCGCAGCGGACCGTCGACGCCACCCACCGGGTGGAGCGAGCGATCTCGGTGATCGCGATCGCGATCGCCGTGCTCTCCCTCGCGTGCCTCGTGGTTGTCCTGGCCTCGCCCGTCCTGGGCGTCCCCGCGGCGTCGCTCGCCGAGCCCGGTTATCGCGCGGTCTTCCTGACCGGCTACTTCGGCCTCCCCCTCGCCTTCCTCCTGCTCATCGCGCTCGTCGTGATGCGCATCCGATCCGATCGCCGCGCTCGACGAGACCGCGGCTGACAGGCCCTCATGCTCCCTCCGCACCACCGCACGTCGCCGTGCCAGCCCCGCGAGCCGGGAGCGCCCCGGCGAGGGGAGGGCGCGGCATGACGAGCGCGCTGCACGTCGTCGCGCGGCTGCGCGCGCTCGATCGGGAGGGGCTCGAAGCGCTCCTCGTCGCCCGCCGCGTGCCCACGCGGGGGCTCGCCAGCCTGCTCGACGTGGCCGAGTGGCTCGTCGACCCGGCGCACATCCGGGAGGCCGTCGCGCCGCACGGCTGGCGCTGGATGCACCGCATGCGGGCGAACGATCCCCGGCTGCTCGACGAGGCGGCGCGGCTGCTGCTCGCCTTCCGCGAGGAGCGGTCGACCGGGTCCTCCGACGCCGCACCGACGGATGCCGAGCCCGTCCTCCTGCCCGAGACGGTCATCGCCCTCGACGCCCTCCTGGGTGATGACGGCTCTGCGCTGACGAGCCTCGTCGGCGCCGTCTCCGGCTCGGCCACGGACGCCGCCGAGCACGCGTTCTCCGCCTGCTCGCTCGCGATCGACGCCCTGTGGATGCTGGACTCCGCGCCGCGGCCCGTGCGCGCGACCCGCAACGGCGCCCGCATGAGCGGCGTCGAGATCCGCCGCATCGCGGCCGCGCTCGACCAGTCGGTGGACACGGTCACGGCCGTCTACGCCTGGCTGGCGCGGGGCGGACTGATGGCGCCCCACGGCGAGGACTGGGCGCCGACCGAGTCCGGACGCGCCTTCGCCTCGCGCTCGATCGGCGAGCGCTGGCGAGTGCTCGCCGAGACCTGGCTCGACGGCGTCTCGCCGGCCACGCGCGCCATGCTCGTGCACGGCTCCGCCACCGAGCCGTCGGCGGCGCGCGCGACGGCCGTGCAGGCCTCGACCCCGGGCCACGAGCCGGAGCCCATGACGGGCGCGATCCCGGTGGTCGGCGGGTCCGTGCTGAGCGCGCTCGCCGAGGCGTCGACGCTGGGCGCCCTCGTGGACGGCCGACTCACGCAGGTGGGCGCGCTCCTGCTGGACGACCTCGTCGACGAGGCGGTCGCGCTGCTCGCGCCGACCTTCCCCGCGGAGATCGACGGCGTCTACGTGCAGCCCGACCTGTCGATCGTGGCGCCCGGCCCCCTGCGCGCCGACCTGGACGCCCGGCTGCGCGAGAGCGCCGACCTGGAGCAGCGGGGCATCGCCTCGACCTACCGCGTCTCGCCGCAGTCGATCTCCCGCGCCCTCGCCGCCGGTCGGACGATCGACGAGGTCACCGACTTCCTCCGCGGAATCTCGCTCACCGGGCTGCCGCAGCCGGTCGCCTACCTCCTCGGCGAGTCGGGGGCCAGGCACGGGCTCGTGCGCGTCGCGCCCATCGACGTCGAGTCGGGTCGCGGCGCCTACGTGCGCAGCGCCGACGAGCAGCTCATGCGCACGATGCTCGTCGACCAGGCGCTCTCGCCGCTCGGCCTCACGGTCGACGAGGGCAGGCTGCGCACGCGCGCCCCGTGGGAGGCCGCGTTCTGGTCGCTGCTGGACGCCAAGTACCCGGTCGCGGCCGAGGACCGCCGAGGCGAGCTCGTCTCGCTGCGCCGGCAGCCGACGGCCACGGTGCGCCTGAAGCCCGTGCCGGAGGGCACGACGAAGCTCGTGCACGCCCTCCTCGACGAGGTCGAGCGCACGCCCGCGCAGGACGACGCGACGACCTGGCTGCAGCGCCAGCTCGAGCTCGCGCGCCGGGCCAAGTCGTTCGTGCGCGTCGTCATCGCGCTGCCCGACGGCGGCACGCAGGAGCTCGACCTGCGGCCCACGAGCGTCTCCGCCTATCGTCTGCGCGGCCGCGACGCGCACGCCGACGTCGAGCGCACGGTGCCAATCGCATCCATCGCCCGCGTGCTCCCCTCCCCCGTCTCCTGATCCAGCCCGAGACGATCGGCTGATCCGGCCCGAGACGATCGGCCGAGACGCGGGTAGACTCGTCCGTTATGCCCGACGGCCCCCTCATCGTCCAGAGCGACCGCACCGTGCTCCTCGAGGTCTCGCACCCCGAGGCGGAGGAGGCGCGCCACGCGCTCGCGATCTTCGCCGAGCTCGAACGCGCCCCCGAGCACATCCACACCTACCGCATCACCCGTCTCGGACTGTGGAACGCGCGCGCCGCCGGGCACTCGGCGGACGAGATGCTCGCGACGCTCGCGCAGTACGCGAAGTTCCCGGTGCCGGCGTCCGTCGAGGTCGACCTGCGCGACACGGTCTGCCGCTACGGCAAGCTGGTGATCGAGCGCGACGACGAGGGCGAGCTCATCCTGCGCAGCGACGACGCGGCCGTGCTGCTGCAGGTGTCGAGGTCGAAGCGCATCCTGCCCCTCCTGGAGGGGCGGACGCCCGACGGCGCGTTCCGCGTGCAGGCGTGGGCGCGCGGCGAGCTCAAGCAGGAGCTCGTCAAGCTCGGCTGGCCCGCCGAGGACCTCGCCGGCTACACCCCGGGCACGCCGCACGAGATGTCGCTGGTCGAGGAGGGCTGGCACCTGCGCGACTACCAACGCAAGGCCGTCGACAACTTCTTCGCGGGCGGCTCGGGCGTCGTCGTGCTCCCCTGCGGCGCCGGTAAGACGGTCGTCGGCGCGGGCGCCATGGCGACCAGCGGCACGACCACCCTCATCCTCGTCACGAACACGGTGTCGGCGCGGCAGTGGCGGGCCGAGCTGCTCAGGCGCACGACGCTCACGGAGGAGGAGATCGGCGAGTACTCGGGCGAGACGAAGGAGATCAGGCCCGTCACGATCGCGACGTACCAGATCCTCACCGCCCGCCGGAAGGGCCAGTACACGCACCTCTCCCTGCTCGACGCCCTCGACTGGGGCCTCATCGTCTACGACGAGGTGCACCTGCTGCCCGCGCCCGTGTTCAAGCTCACGGCCGAGCTGCAGGCGCGCCGCCGCCTCGGCCTCACCGCCACGCTCGTGCGCGAGGACGGCCGGGAGGGCGACGTGTTCAGCCTCATCGGCCCCAAGCGCTTCGACGCGCCCTGGAAGGACATCGAGGCGCAGGGCTTCATCTCACCCGCCGAGTGCTTCGAGGTGCGCGTCGACCTGCCCTACGAGGAGCGCATGGAGTACGCCGCAGCGAGCGACGACGAGCGCTACCGGATCGCGGCCACGGCGCCCGCGAAGCACGAGCTCGTGCGCGCGCTCATCGCCCGGCACCCCGACGAGCGGGTGCTCGTGATCGGGCAGTACCTCGACCAGATCGACGAGGTCGCGACCGACCTCGGCGTACCCCAGCTCACGGGGCAGACGCCCGTCGCCGAGCGCGAGGAGCTGTTCGACGCGTTCCGCACGGGGAGCGAGCCCGTGCTCGTCGTCTCGAAGGTCGCGAACTTCTCGGTCGACCTGCCCGACGCGTCGGTCGCCATCCAGATCTCGGGCTCGTACGGCTCCCGGCAGGAGGAGGCGCAGCGCCTCGGCCGGCTCCTGCGGCCCTCGTCGACGGGTGTCAAGGCGAGCTTCTACACGCTCGTCGCGCGCGACACGGTCGACCAGGACTACGCGCAGAACCGCCAGCGCTTCCTCGCCGAGCAGGGCTACGCCTACTCGATCCTGGATGCCGAGGCGATCCTGCACCCCGCCGCGGCGTAGCCCGCCGGCCGCGCTGCCTACGCCAAGACCCGAGGAGCCGCCCGCGTGGCGTCAGTCTTCCCCCAGATGGGATCAAGATACTTGTGCCATGAGTGACGGTCCCAAGATCCTGGTTGTCGACGACGAGCCCAACATCCGCGAGCTCCTGTCAACGAGTCTTCGCTTCGCCGGGTTCATGGTGCGCGCGGTCGGCAACGGCGCCGCGGCCATCTCGGCGGTCATCGAGGAGGAGCCCGATCTCATCGTGCTCGACGTCATGCTCCCCGACATGAACGGCTTCGGCGTCACGAAGCGCCTGCGCGCCTCGGGCTACTCCAGCCCCATCCTCTTCCTCACCGCGAAGGACGACACCGAGGACAAGATCGAGGGCCTCAACGCCGGCGGCGACGACTACGTCACCAAGCCCTTCAGCCTCGACGAGATCGTCGCCCGCATCAAGGCGATCCTGCGCCGCACGATGCAGGCCGAGGAGGAGGCCGTCATCCGGGCCGGCGAGCTCACGATGGACCAGGACACGCACGAGGTCTTCCTCGCCGACGAGCCCATCGAGCTCTCCCCCACCGAGTTCAAGCTGCTGCGCTACCTCATGCTCAACCCGAACCGGGTGCTCTCGAAGGCGCAGATCCTCGACCACGTGTGGGAGTACGACTTCAACGGCGACGCCGGCATCGTCGAGTCGTACATCTCCTACCTGCGCCGCAAGCTCGACGCGCACACGGAGGAGCCGCTCATCCAGACGAAGCGCGGCTTCGGCTACATGCTCAAGGTCGCAGCCCCCAAGGCGTAGCACGTGGCCTATCGAGCGCTCCGCTGGAACGGGCTGTCGCTCCGCAACAAGCTCACGATCGTCAACGTCGCGCTCCTGACCCTCGGGATCGTCGTCGCCGGCATCGGAACGACCCTGCTCCTGCGGCCGACGCTCGTCGGCCAGCTCGACGCGCAGCTGCGCGCGGTCGCCGCCGACCCCGTGAGCGTGGTCGGCGGCGACCCCACGACCGGCCGCTTCACCTACGACAGCATCCGCACGACGCCCCAGCCGTACTACGTCGCGATCGTCGCCGACGACGGCACCGTGCTCGTGGACAACTGGGCGCCCCGGCCGCGGGCAATCGCCCCCGACCTCGGCGGCGTGCACGCGCCCGCTCCGGGGCCGGACCGCCCGCCCGTGGGCGCTCCCAGCTATCCCGTGGCGGACCTGCACGACGGCCTCGGCACCTCGTGGCGCGCCGTCGCGGTCGCCGACGGCGACTACCACGCCGACCAGGTGCACGGCACGCTCATCGTCGCCCTCGCGCTGTCGAACGTGAACGCGACGATGGCGAGCTTCCTGGCGATCTTCTTCGGCTTCGGCGTCACGGTCGTCATCTTCGGCGCGGCGCTCACGCGCGTGCTCGTCTCGGCGACGCTCCAGCCGCTGCGCAGCGTCGAGGCGACGGCCATGGCCTTCGCCTCGGGCGACTACGCGACGCGTCTCCCGCCGGGCGCCCCCAACACCGAGGTGGGCCGGCTTTCGAGGGCCCTCAACTCGATGCTCGGCCGCATCGACCACGCCCTCGACGAGCGGCAGCGCACGATCGCGCAGATGCGCCGATTCGTGGGCGACGCCAGCCACGAGCTGCGCACGCCGCTGGTGACGGTGCGCGGCTACGCCGAGCTGTACCGCATGGGCGCGCTCGACGAGCCCGAGAAGGTCTCGCTCGCGATGGACAGCATCGAGAAGGAGGCCCTCCGCATGGGCGGCCTCGTCGAGGATCTCCTCCAACTCGCCCGGCTCGACGAGACCCGCGAGCTCACGAAGGACGTCATCGACCTCGAGCCGATCGCCGAGGATGCCGCCATGGATGCGCGGGCCTCGCGCCCCCACCGTCGGGTGCGCGCGCTGCCCGTGCGCGTCATCCACGACGAGGGAGAGCGCGACGACGTCCCGCGGTCCGAGGCCGCCGCGGTCCGATCGGCCCCGGCGGGCGACGGGGGCGAGCCCGGCTCGCGGGCGGCCGAGGCTGCGCCCTCGTCAGCGGCGGCGGAGGCTCCGAGCCCGTCGACGCCGAGCGCGTACGCGCGCAACGGCGCGCCGCCGTCCGCGGCACGGGCCCAGATGACCGGGCGCGGGGCCGCCTCGGCGAGCGCGGCCGACGCCGTGCGCGGCCCGGCGGACGCCGGAGCGGACTCGGCGACGAGCGGGGGCGCCGGCCGTACGGGCCGCAGGCTCGGGCTCGGCTCGCTGCTGGGAGGCCGGCCCCGGAGCCCGCTGACCGGGGCCGCTCCGATCGGGCAGACGGGGCAGGGCGCCGAGGCGCCGGTCCAGCCCAGGGAGGAGCGGCCGTCGATCCTCCGCCGGATGGTGCGGCGCGGCGTCGCTCCCGCGGCCGACGAGCCGGCCGCGGCGCCGTCGCCCTTCGACGACGCCCTGGAGGAGCACGAGACGGCCGACGTGCCCGCGATGGTGCTGGCCAACGAGGACAAGGTGCGCCAGGCGATCTCCAACATCGTCGGCAACGCCTTCCGGTACACGCCCGACGACACTCCCCTGGAGATCGGCGTGACGGTCGACGTGCCGGCCCGCGAGGCGATCGTGAGCGTCGTCGATCACGGCGAGGGCATCCCCGAGCAGGTGCGGCAGAAGATCTTCCAGCGCTTCTGGCGCGCCGATACGTCGAGGGCGCGGGAGACGGGCGGCTCGGGGCTCGGCCTCGCGATCGTGTCCGCCATCATGAAGGCCCACGGGGGACGCGTCGACGTCATCGAGACGCCGGGCGGCGGCGCCACGTTCCGGCTCATCTTCCCGCTGCTGCTCGCCGACCCTGTGGATGACGAACCGTCCACAGGCGCCGACCGCTCCTCGACCTCCTGACCCGACCGCCCGTAGCGTCGTGCACGGCCGGGCGGAGCACCCGCTCCCCCGGCCGGCCGAGGTCCGGCATCCGCCGGGCCCGGGAGCGAAAGGGGCGGATCATGGTGGCATTCCGAGTCGACAGCGAGCACATGGGGCAGGCGCTCGCGGGCGCGCAGTCGTCGCTCGAGCGCGTGCGCGTGGAGGCGAGCGGTCTCACGACGCAGCTGACGGGCCTCGAGGGGTCATGGCAGGGCGACGCGGCGGTCGCGTTCCAGGATCTCGTGCAGCGCTGGCGCGCGACGCAGGCGCACGTCGAGGAGAGCGCGGCGAGCATCAACGCCGCGCTCTCCTCGGCCGCGCAGAGCTACGGCGCGACCGAGAGCGAGGTGCGCGGCCTCTTCGCCGCGTAGCCGCGAGCGGACGTCCATTTCTTGGTTTCGGCCCTTCTGCGGGTTGCAGAAGGGCCGAAACCAAGAGATGGGTCGCGTGAGGCGGCCCGGCGACGCCGAACGGGCGGCCCCGTGAGGGACCGCCCGTTCGTGTGTCGCGTGCGCGAGGGGAAGGACTAGAAGTCCATGCCGCCGTCGGCGCCGGGGCCGGCAGGAGCGGCCTTCTCGGGCTTGTCGGCGACGACCGCCTCCGTCGTGAGGAAGAGGCCCGCGATCGACGCGGCGTTCTGCAGCGCCGAGCGCGTCACCTTGACGGGGTCGATGATGCCGGCCTCGATGAGGTTGACGTACTCCTCCGTCGCAGCGTTGAGGCCGAAGCCCGCCTCGAGGCCGCGCACCTTCTCGGCGACCACGCCGGGCTCGAGGCCCGCGTTGGCGGCGATCTGCTTGAGCGGCGCCTCGACGGCGACCTTGACGATGTTGGCGCCGGTCGCCTCGTCGCCCTTGAGCTCGAGCTTCTCGAACGCCTTGGCCGAGGCCTGGATGAGCGCGACGCCGCCACCGGCGACGATGCCCTCCTCGACGGCCGCCTTCGCGTTGCGGACGGCGTCCTCGATGCGGTGCTTGCGCTCCTTGAGCTCGACCTCGGTGGCCGCGCCCGCCTTGATGACGGCGACGCCGCCGGCGAGCTTGGCGAGGCGCTCCTGGAGCTTCTCGCGGTCGTAGTCGCTGTCGCTGTTCGAGATCTCCTGGCGGATCTGCGCGACGCGGCCGGCGATGGCCGAGGCCTCGCCAGCGCCCTCGACGATCGTCGTCTCGTCCTTCGTGACGACGACCTTGCGGGCGCGTCCGAGCAGGTCGAGGGTCGTGTTCTCGAGCTTGAGGCCGACCTCCTCCGAGATGACCTGGCCGCCGGTGAGGATGGCGATGTCCTGCAGCTGAGCCTTGCGGCGGTCGCCGAAGCCGGGGGCCTTGACGGCGACCGACTTGAAGATGCCGCGGATCTTGTTGAGGATGAGCGTCGCGAGCGCCTCGCCGTCGACGTCCTCCGCGATGATGAGGAGCGGCTTGCCCGACTGGATGACCTTGTCGACGACGGGCAGGAGGTCCTTGATGTTCGAGATCTTCGAGTTGACGATGAGGACGTACGGGTCCTCCAGGACTGCCTCCTGGCGGTCCGCGTCGGTGACGAAGTACTGCGACAGGTAGCCCTTGTCGAAGCGCATGCCCTCGGTGAGCTCGAGCGTCGTGCCGAAGGTGTTCGACTCCTCGACGGTGACGACGCCCTCCTTGCCGACCTTGTCGATCGCCTCGGCGATGATCTCGCCGATCTGCGTGTCGGCGGCCGAGATCGACGCGGTCGCGGCGATCTGCTCCTTGGTCTCGATCTCCGTCGCCTGCGACAGCAGCTCGGCGGTGACGGCCTCGACGGCCTTCTCGATGCCGCGCTTGAGCGAGATGGGGTCGGAGCCCGCGGCGACGTTGCGCAGGCCCTCGCGCACGAGCGCCTGGGCGAGCACGGTTGCCGTCGTGGTGCCGTCGCCGGCGACGTCGTCCGTCTTCTTGGCGACCTCCTTGACGAGCTCGGCGCCGATCTTCTCGAAGGGCTCCTCGAGCTCGATCTCCTTGGCGATGGAGACGCCGTCGTTCGTGATCGTGGGGGCGCCCCACTTCTTCTCGAGCACGACGTTGCGGCCGCGGGGGCCGAGCGTGACCTTGACTGCGTCGGCGAGCGTGTTGAGTCCGCGCTCGAGACCGCGACGGGCTTCCTCATCAAAGGCGATGATCTTCGACATACTGCGCTGTCGTCCTTTCGGGCCAGAAATCCTTGTGATTGGCACTCGAGCGGGGCGAGTGCAAGCACAATCTTGGCACTCACCACTTGCGAGTGCAAGCAGAGGCGGGCGCCTCCGCCGAGCGCGAACAGCGGGTCGCCGAGCACATCGGCGACCCGCCGCGGCCGCGCTCCGCGTCGGATGCGGGAGGCACGGGCGGACCGGCCCGCGGGCGCGCCCGGCGGCGCGGCCCGTGAGCCGGCCGGAGGGGCGCTCAGACCGCGTTCGCGAAGTCGCGCCCGAGCACGACCGTGAGCGTTCCGGTGCCCGTGGCGCTCGTGCTCAGCTCGGCGCGCCCCAGCCCCAGGGTCTGGACGATGCCCAGGGCCGCGGACTCGTGCTCGGCATCCGGGTAGTAGACGATCGTCTCGGCGTGCGTCTCGGAGTCGGCGTCGCCCACCCGCTCGACCGTCACGCCGAGAGGCGTCAGCTTGTCGCGCGCCTCGCCCGCGAGGCCCGCGGTGGATGTGCCGTTGAGCACGACGACGGGCACGGCCGGGTCGACCTTGGGCTGCGCGGCGGTCGGCGACGGCTGATCCGAGGCCGGCTCCTGCGCGCTCTCCGCCGGCTGCGACGCCGAGACGGAGGGCTGGGCCTGCGTGTCGCCCGTGAACGACACGTTGTTGTCGATGACCGTCATGACGACCACGCCCGCGACGACGAGGACGGCGACGCCGGCGAGCCCGATGAGCCACGGCGCGAAGCGCGAGAGGCGCGTCTGCGGCGCCCGGTGCGCGCCGCGACGATCGAGGGCCGCGGGGATGTCGTCGAATCGGTCCCTGGGGTGGTTCGTCACGAGGTCGACACCGCGCCTTTCGATGAGGTGGTGGGCTGGTCCGGATCGGATCCGGGAGCGCGCCCGTGCTCGGCGATCTCCCGGATGCGGGCGAGCCGCGCCGCAGCGTCCTGCTCGCGCTCGAGCCGCAGCCGCCGCTTGCGCGCCCGGTCGTCGCGCACGCCCTCGCTCGAGCGGCGCAGGCGTCCGATCACTCCAGGGTATTCGGCGATCGCCGCGCTCGACCGCATGAGCGCTCCGAGCGCGTGGTAGTACTGCGACTCGGTCAGGCCGAGCGTGCGGCGGATGGTCTCGGTCTTCGCGCTCGAGGGGCGGGGATGCATCGACTCGAACTCGAGCACGCGACGCTCGAGGGGCGAGAGCCCCTCCTCCGGCGCTTCGTCGGACTCGCGAGGGGCGGCCCGGGACGGCTCGGCTGCATCCACCGCGGCTCCCCTCCCGTGGTTCCGTTCGTCTCGCGTCTCGACGCCCGGGGGCGTCTCGCGCCCGCCCGAGGCGATCATGCAAGTCTAAGTTCGCCCGCCCGGAACTCCTGGACGGCGCGCGTAGACTCCTGCGCCGGAGGTTCCCCATGACGAATCAAGGCCAGGCGTCGTTCCCCGTGCAGAAGAGCGACGAGGAGTGGCGCGTCGAACTCACGCCGATGGAGTACCACGTGCTCCGGCAGGCCGGCACCGAACGGCCCTTCACGGGCGAGCTGCTCGACGAGGAGCGCGCGGGCGTGTACACGTGCCGCGCGTGCGGCGCCGAGCTCTTCAAGAGCGGCACGAAGTTCGACTCCGGATGCGGATGGCCGAGCTTCTACGAGTCGATCCGCCCCGAGGCGGTCGTCCTCATCGAGGACCGCTCCCTCGGCATGCTGCGCACGGAGGTGCGCTGCGCCCGCTGCGGCTCGCATCTCGGCCACGTCTTCCCGGACGGGTACGGCACGCCCACGGGCGACCGCTACTGCATGAACTCGGTCTCGCTCGCCTTCTCCCCGGAGGACTGAGCACCCCGAGGACTGAGCGCCTCGGAGGGCGGAGCGTCCCGGTGGGACGAGGCCGTCGCCCGCCACCGCTCGGCCCGACCCGCGAAGGCCGCGGCGCGCGCGAAGGCCCCCGATCTCCGCGGAGATCGGGGGCCTTCGTCGTGGAGCCGGCTGCGGGGTTCGAACCCGCGACCTTCGCTTTACAAGAGCGGTGCTCTACCAGCTGAGCTAAGCCGGCCGGCCGGCCGTCGCGGTCGGCGTCGGCCCGTGCCGGACGCGCACGACGGCGCTCGGGACATCCTAGCGGGAGCGCGTCCGGCGCTCGCACGCCGGCCGTAGCGCCCGCGCCGCGCGCGCCCGAGGCGTCGAGGCCGCGAGCACCCGCCTGGCTGAGCAAGCCCGTTCGACGTGGACGGCGTGGACGCGCTCAGAACGGCGGCGGGGCGTCAACCGGTTCGGTTGGCACGAACACCACACCGGGACTGCGCGGCGGGTCGTCGGTCAGGACCACCCCGTTCGGGGTCGTCCACTCCAGCCGGCCGAGACCGTCGCCGTCGACGTGCCGCACCTTCCACAAGCGCTCGCCCGTCGTCTTCGCGACCGCATGCTTCAGCACGTGGTGGTGCTTGCAGAGCACTTCCAGGTTGTCTGGTGGGGTCTTCCCGCCGTACTGGTAGTCGAGGGTGTGGTCGATGTCGTCGCCCTCTCGTGGGCAGCCGGCCCATCTGCATCTGACGTCTCTCACGCCGAGGAATCGTTTGAGGCTGCTCGTGGCCCGGTACGCGTCGGCGGTGATCGTCACCCCGGTCAGCGGGTGCGTGACGACCCGGATCACTTCGTCGGCCTCGCCGAGGATCGCGCGGGCCACGTCGTGCCCGATCGGGGTCCTCCCTTCCAGCTCGGGCAGGTCTCCCAGGTGCTCGGTTGTCGTGAGGATGCCGGTGAAGGGCATCGTGATCGCCACCCGCGCCGTGACCGCGGTGGCGAGGCCCGCGAACGCGTCCGGGTCGCCCGTCTCCCCGACCAGGGGCGCCTGCTCCGCGCCGGTCAGCAGCATCGTGAGCGCCTGATCGGCCGCGAGCTGCCCCACCGTGCCTTCCGCTCCGGCCTTCTTGAACGCGCGAGCGATGTCCGTGAGCCGGTTGACCGCGGCCTTCGCGAGCACGGCGTCGGTGTGGATGACGAGATCGGCCATCCCGTCGTCGCGCGGCTCGACCCGAACATGCCGGCCCTTCACTGCCTCGGTATGCCGCTCTTCCAGGGAGCACGGGTTGAGCTCGTTCGCGAGCGTGGTCAGCTTCCCCGGGAGGTGGGAGGCCGAGGTCGCGAGCGCGAGCTGGGCGGCGTCGCCGATCGAGGTCCCGCCGATCAAGGGCGTGCAGAATGCGCACAGCGGGTACCCGCACGCGGCGACCGCCCGCTCATCATCAAGCGCACACGGACGGGGCGGCCTGACGGTGCGCTGCGCCTCCACCGCGGTCACGACGGCGGTGCGGCGGACGAGGTCGGCCTCCAACATCGCCTGGAATCGGAGTGCGAGGTCGAGGCCGGCGCGCGGGCCTTCGGCATCCAGTGCGGCGATGAGGTCGCGGAAGCGGGCGAGCGCAGGAACCTCGGCATCCTCGGTCCGTGAGGCAGCCGATTCGGCGGATGCTTGCTCGCCCGCCGCGATCGCTGGAGCGATCTCGAGCACCCCGATCGCGGGCGCGAGCCCGAACCCGGGAACCGGGCCGGGGACACTACGTCCCGCACGAACCTTCCGACCCGAAGCGCGAGCCCGTGAAGCGACCGGCGCGGGGGTGAACAGCTCGTCGACGAAGTCCACGACGCACCCCTTTCACCCGCGTTCCGGCCACTCGCCCGTGCTCGAGAAATCCCAGATCAGACCGGCTCTCGACGGCAGCTCCAGTCTACCAGAGCGGCAACTCAAATGGGGAGTTCTACGGGAACGATCCCGTCTACCAGCGCCCCTGAATCAGGGGTCGAACCCTCACGAG
>Ga0153917_1000941_pt1 | contig 14385 bp, 14 predicted proteins | sample TSFL001MetaG_FD_104695 | JGI IMG/M metagenome (GOLD analysis project Ga0153917, IMG submission 104695) | Attine ant fungus gardens microbial communities from Florida, USA - TSFL001 MetaG | ecosystem: Host-associated > Fungi > Mycelium > Unclassified | place: USA: Florida, Paynes Creek Historic... | reverse complement strand
GCCAGCGGTAAGGCGGGCGAATCCGGCACGCTGGCCCGATCGCTGGACGCTATCGCCGACCAGTCCAAACCCGTCACCGTCGTGGTGCGCGTGCCGCAGGGCGAGACCGAGGCGGAAACCTCCGCGAACATCATCGGCGGCGTCACCGACGGCCAGCGCACTGGCATGAAAGCGTTGCTGGCCGCGCAGTCGGTGTGCGGCGTGAAGCCGCGCATCCTCGGCGCGCCGGGACACGATACGCAGGCCGTTGCAACCGAGCTGCTAAGCGTGGCACAGAGTCTGCGCGGGTTTGCGTACCTGTCCGCCTACGGCTGCAAAAGCGTGGAGGAGGCGATCGCTTACCGCGCCAACTTCAGCCAGCGCGAAGGGATGCTGATCTGGCCTGACTTCATCAGCTTCGACACCGTGCTGAAGCAGGACGCCACCGCTTACGCCACCGCCCGCGCGCTGGGCCTGCGCGCCAAAATCGACGAGCAGACCGGCTGGCATAAGTCGCTCTCTAACGTCGGCGTCAACGGCGTGACCGGCATTTCTAAGGACGTATTCTGGGATTTACAGGAACCGGCTACCGACGCGGGCCTGCTGAACCAGAACGACGTCACCACGCTTATTCGCAAAGACGGCTACCGCTTCTGGGGTTCCCGCTGCCTGAGCGATGATCCGCTGTTTGCGTTTGAGTGCTACACCCGTACCGCACAGGTGCTGATGGACACCATGGCCGAGGCGCAGATGTGGTCCGTTGACGGCCCGCTGAACCCGTCGCTGGCCCGCGACATTATCGAGGGTATCCGCGCGAAGCTGCGCAGCCTGGTGACTCAGGGATACCTGATCGGCGCCGACTGCTGGCTGGATGCGAGCGTCAATGACAAAGAGACGCTAAAGGCGGGCAAGCTGCTGATCGATTACGACTACACACCGGTGCCGCCGCTGGAAAACCTGCTGCTGCGTCAGCGCATCACCGACCAGTATCTGGTCGATTTCAGCAGCCGCGTGGGCGCATAAGGAGACTGAATCATGGCATTACCCCGCAAGCTTAAGCACCTGAACATGTTCAACGCCGGCAACAACTGGCAGGGGCTGGCTGAGTCTGTGACGCTGCCCAAATTCACCCGTAAGTTTGAGAAATATCGCGGCGGCGGCATGGCCGGCGCGGTGGATATCGACATGGGACTGGACGACGGCGCGCTGGATACGGAATTTACCATCGGTGGCACCGAGTCGCTGCTGTTTAAACAGATGGGCACTACCACCGTGGACGGAATTCAGCTGCGCTTTACCGGCTCCATCCAGCGTGACGACACCGGCGAGGTGCAGGCGGTCGAGCTGGTTACGCGCGGACGTTACAAAGAGCTGGATTCCGGCGAGTGGAAGACCGGCGAATCCAGCACCACGAAGGTGTCAGGCACCAACAGCTACGCCAAGCTGACCATTAACGGTGAGGTGCTCTATGAGTGCGATCTGGTGAACATGATCGAAATCGTTGGCGGCACTGACCTGATGGAAGCGCACCGGAACGCTCTCGGCCTGTAATCAACCCGGCAGGCACCGACCTGCCGCTTCATCCCTTATTAACGGAATCGCATCATGACTGACAAAACCACTGAAAAAGCCATCGAGCTGGATACCCCGCTGCTGCGCGGCAAAACCGAAATCACCCACATCACTGTCCGCAAGCCGCAGTCCGGTGCGCTGCGCGGCACCCGCCTGCAGGCGCTGATGGATATGGACGTCAACGCAATGATGGTTGTATTGCCGCGCGTCACCACGCCCGCGCTTACCGCGCAGGAAATCAGCGAAATGGACCCGGCCGACCTGCTGTCGCTCTCCGTCGAGGTGGTCACTTTTTTGTTGCCGAAGTCGGCGCTGTCAGCTTTCCCGACGGCCTGACGGTAGAAGATCTGGTAGCGGACATCGCTACCGTTTTTCACTGGCCGCCGCCGGTCATGTACGCGGAGTCGCTGACGGACGTGCTGGAGTGGCGGCACAAAGCAATTCAGCGAAGCGGAGCCGGCGACGATGAGTAACACAAACCTGCGCCTGCAGGTGGTATTAAGCGCGGTCGATAAAATCACGCGCCCTATTCAAAGTGCAAGCGACGGCTCAAAAGAGCTGGCCGCCGCGCTGAAGGCCAGCAAAGACGGCCTGAAATCTCTAAATGATCAGGCGGGCCGGATTGACGGTTTCCGCAAGACGCGCTCTCAGCTGGCCGTAACCGCTAACAATCTCAAAGCCGCCCGTGAGGAAGCGGCGCGGCTTGGCGTGCAGTTCACCGAAACTAACCGGCCCACCGCCGCGCAGGCGCGCCTGCTTGAGCAGGCTAAGAACCGCGCCAGCCAGCTGCAGCAGACCTATAACGGCCTGCGGCTGTCGGTGCAGCGCCAGCGCGAGGCGCTGAACGCCACCGGTATTGATACAAAGCAGCTCAGCGCCGCGCAGCGGCGGCTCAAAACTGACGCGCAGGCGGCAACGGGGGCGATTGAGCGGCAGCAGGCGGAGCTGCGCAGGCTGGGCGAGCGCCAGCAGGCGGAGTTGCGAAGGCAAAGCGAATACCAGCAGAAGCTGGCCGCCATCCGGGCGACCCATGATAAAACGATCAATTTACGTAACAGCCTTGCCGGTAACGGCGCGGGCATGGTGGCTTCGGGTGTAGCAACCGGCGTCACCATGATGGCCCCGGTTCGTGCCTTCGTAGAGTCCGAGGACGCAGCAACGCAGCTTGCTGCCTCGCTTATGGGGCCGGGCGCGAAGGTCTCGGCCGAGTTTGAGAAAATCAACCGCCTGGCCGTAAGCCTGGGCGATAAGCTGCCCGGCACCACAGCAGACTTTCAGAACATGATGACCATGCTCCGCCGACAGGGCATGAGCGCGCAGGCGATCCTCGGCGGGCTGGGTGAGGCAACGGCCTATCTCGGTGTGCAGCTGAAGATGGCACCGACAGACGCGGCGGAGTTTGCCGCGAAGCTGCAGGACGCCACGCAGACCAGCGAAAAAGACATGATGCGTCTGACGGACATCATTCAGAAGGGATTTTACGCCGGCGTTGACCCCGGCAACATGCTGCAGGGTTACGCCAAAATCAGCAGCGCAATGAACATCATCAAGATGCAGGGAATTGATGCAGCAAAAGCGTTTGCGCCGCTACTGGTGATGGCTGACCAGTCAAGCATGGCCGGCGAGTCGGCGGGCAACGCCTACCGCAAGGTGTTTCAGGGCATGATGGACAGCGAAAACATTCAGGGCGTGAATGATGACCTGAAAGGCACCGGGGTGAAATTCAACTTCACCGACGGCAAAGGCGAGTTCGGCGGGTTTGAGAAAATGTATAAGCAGCTGGCGCAAATCAGCCAGCTGAACACCGAGCAGAGACTTTCCACGATCAAGAGCCTGTTCGGGGATGACGCGGAGGTGTCGCAGGTCGTCCAGATCATGATCAGCAAAGGCATCGCGGGCTACCGGGACGCGGCGCAGAAGCTGGAAACGCAGGCCTCACTGCGTGAGCGCGTTGACGCCTCGCTGAGCACTCTGGGCAATAAATGGGAGGCGGCAACCGGTTCGTTTACTAACGCAATGGCCGCCATCGGTGAAACGGTGGCCCCCGCGCTGAAGCTGCTGGCCGACTGGCTCGGCGAAGTGGCATCCGGACTCGGTGAGTTCGTTAAGCAGCACCCGCAGCTGACGGCGGCGCTGTTCAAAATGGGCGCCGCGTTTGCCATTGGCGCGACAGCTCTCGGCGCGCTCTCACTGGCGGCAGCGGCAATCCTCGGTCCGCTGGCGCTGCTGCGGCTGAGCTGCAGCGTGCTGGGGCTGAATGGGATCACCGCGTTTGGGCTGCTGAAAAGCGGGATTGGGATTGCTGGCAAAGCGGTGCAGTGGCTGGGATTTAAGGCGTTCAGCGCGTTCGGGTTGTTCAAAAGCGGGATTGGCATTGCCGGCAACGCGGTGTTGTGGCTAGGGCGGCTGATGATGGCGAACCCGATTCTGGCTGTGATTGGCCTGATTGCCGCCGGGGCGCTACTTATCTGGCAGAACTGGGACACGCTCGGGCCAAGACTTTCCGCGATGTGGGACGCCATCAGCACGAAGGTGGGCAGCGTCTGGACCGCGATCCGCAGCTACATCAGCAACAAATGGAACGAAATTGTGGCAGACGTGCAGGCGCTGCCGGCACGGTTTCAGGAAGCCGGCGCGCAGATGATCGATGGGCTGCTGGCAGGCGTCAGCCAGAAATGGGACGCGCTGAAAAGCAAGCTTTCATCCCTCACCGATTACCTGCCGGACATTCTGAAGCCTGACGGAGATAAGCCGCGCGCACCGCAGGTAAAAACGGGCGGCGGGGTATCGCTGCCGCCGGGCGGGTTTCCGGCATTTGCCGGCATGTACGACAGCGGCGGGTTTATCCCGTCCGGGCAGTTTGGCGTGGCCGGCGAGAACGGGCCGGAGCTTGTCAGCGGGCCGGCGAACGTCACCAGCCGCAGGAGTACTGCGCAGCTGGCGGCGCTGGCGGCGCTGGCGCTCGGCGGCGCGGCGGCTAACGGCGAGGCGAAACCGCTGCACCCGCTGAGCCTGCCCGCGCAGGCGTACCGGCAGGACGTGGCCCGTACAAAATCAGCGGCTGGTGCCGTCCCTGCTGTCAGTATTCACGCGCCGATCACCATCGTGCAGCAGCCAGGGCAAAGCCAGCAGGATCTGGTGGATGAAGTGATGCGCAGACTTGAGGCAAAAGAGCGGCAGGCGCAGGCCCGCGCCCGCAGCAGCTACCGCGACAGGGGAGGATTTGACGAATGATGATGACGCTGGGAATGTTCGTTTTCATGCTGAAAACGGTCCCTTATCAGGAGCTGCAGCTGCAGCGCAGCTGGCGATTTCCGGCAAACAGCCGGGTGGGCGTGCGCCCCTCGCTGCAGTTCCTCGGGCCGGATAACGACACGCTGACGCTTTCCGGCGTGCTGCTGCCCGAGATTACTGGCGGCAGGCTGACGTTATACGCGCTGGAGCAAATCGCGGAGCTGGGGCGCGCATGGCCGCTGATTGAGGGCAGCGGCACAATTTACGGCATGTTCGTAATTGAGAGCCTGAGCCAGACCAAAGCGGAGTTTTTCAGCAACGGTGAATGCCGGCGCATTGAGTTTACGCTCACCCTGAAACGTGCCGACGAGTCGCTGGCGGACATGTTCGGCAGTCTGAGCGATCAGCTCACTGCCATGCAGAGCGCGGCCTCCGCCACTGCCGGCAGGATGGCTACCGCTGCGGGAGGGCTGTTTTCATGACGGGCGGTCAGTGGATTAACGGGGCGGGGAACGCGCCTGCATTCCGGCTGACGCTGGAGGGGGCCGACATCACACAGAAGCTTGAAAAACGGCTGCTGAGCCTGACGCTGACAGATAACCGTGGGTTTGAGGCCGATCAGCTGGACATCGAACTGGACGACGCCGATGGACAGCTGCAGCTGCCGCGCCGTGGCGTTTTGCTGGAGCTGGCGCTGGGCTGGCAGGGTGAAGTGCTTTTCCCGAAAGGCAGCTACACCGTGGACGAAATCGAGCACACCGGCACGCCTGACCGTCTGGTGCTGCGCGCCCGCAGCGCCGATTTCCGGCAGACGCTTAACATCAAAAGGGAGAAATCCTGGCATAAAACCACCGTGGGCGAGATGGTGAAAGATATCGCCGCCCGGCACCGGCTGGAGGTCGCGCTGGGTGAGGACGTGGCGAAAATGGCGATCGATCACATCGACCAGACCAACGAGTCAGACGCCAGCTTTCTGATGCGACTTGCGAAGCAGTGCGGCGCCGTTGCGTGCGTGAAAAATGGCAACCTGCTGTTTATCCGGCAGGGGCAGGGCAAAACCGCGAGCGGCAGACCGCTGCCGGTTATAACCATTCAGCGAAAAGATGGTGATGGCCATCGCTTTACCCTGGCTGACCGCGAGGCCTATACCGGCGTGATCGCCAGCTGGCTGAACACCCGCGAGCCGGAAAAAAAGCCGGAAGCGAAGGTGAAGCGCCGGAGCAAAGCCAAAGTCAGAAAAAAGGAGCCGGAAGCGAAGCAGGGGGATTATCTGATCGGAACGGATGAAAACGTGCTGGTGCTGAGCCGGACCTATGCCAACCGGAACAATGCAGAGCGCGCCGCCAAAATGCAGTGGGAACGGCTGCAGCGTGGCGTGGCGTCCTTCTCGCTGCAGCTGGCCCGGGGGCGTGCAGATCTATACACAGAAATGCCGGTGAAAGTCAGCGGGTTCAAGCAGCCAATCGATACGGCTGAATGGATTATCACAACACTTACACATAGCGTGAGTGCGGATAGTGGATTCACAACAAGTATTGAGCTTGAGGTAAAAATAAATGCTTTGGATATGCAATAAGTGATAAATTCACCAATAGTGAATAATTTTGCTTGAGGAGAGCACGAATCATGATGAATTGCCCAATTTGCGGTCATGCAGCACACACTCGCAGCAGCAATCAGGTGTCTAAAGAAACCAAAGAGCGTTACAACCAGTGCCAGAACATTAATTGCAGTTGCACCTTTAAATCGCTTGAGACGGTAGCGCAAATTATCTCGTGTCCGGGAAAGATTAATTCAGTACCCCCACATCCGGATCGGGGGAATCAGCAAGTGCTGTGGCTTTAACTACGTGGACGCAAATTGGACACGGACAAAAAAAAGAGGCTACGTTTTCACGTAACCTCTTGTTTTGTTTGGTGGAGCTGGCGGGAGTTGAACCCGCGTCCGAAATTCCTACATCCTCGGTACTACATGCTTAGTCTGGTCTTTACATTCGCTTGCCAGCTGCGGACAGACACGCCACTAACAAACTAGCCTGATTAGTTTTAACGCTTCAACCCCAGGCAGGGCATCCACGCGATCTCTTTTAGGTTTGACCTCTCTTGATCCCCGTCCTAAGAGCGGAGGCTAGGGAGAGAGGGCTCTAAGCAGGTTATTAAGCTGCTAAAGCGTAGTTTTCGTCGTTTGCGACTATTTTTTTGCGGTTTTTTAGCGAGGCCTACCGCACCTCGGCATGCACCTTGGGTTTCGCGAATCCCGTCGAATCCAGAATCAGCCCCAAGACTTGTTACTCTAGCAAAAAATTATAAAAGATTCCAGTGGTTAACGGCTGGCATTCTTCATAATTCGTGCTTTGTCCATCTTCCACTCGCGATCTTTAATGTCCGCGCGCTTGTCGTGTTCTTTCTTACCGCGTGCCACACCAATCTTCAGCTTGGCCCAGGCGTTTTTCCAGTACAGCGACAGCGCGACCACGGTGTAACCTTCGCGGTTAACGCGGCCGTACAGGGAATCCAGTTCACGCTGGTTCAACAGCAGTTTACGGTTGCGCGTGGGATCGCACACCACGTGGCTTGATGCCACTGCCAGCGGCTGAAAAGTGGAACCGAACAGATAGGCTTCGCCATCGCGCAGCAAAATATAGCTGTCGCTGATGTTGGCTTTACCGGCGCGCAGTGATTTGACTTCCCATCCTTGCAACGCCATGCCGGCCTCGAACTCTTCTTCAATGAAGTATTCATGGCGGGCGCGTTTGTTGAGGGCAATAGTGGCTGAACCGGGTTTGTGAGCTTTTTTCTTTGTCATAGTGCGGCGTAGTCTACATCACTCAGTCTGTGGGCGCATCCCCTGTCCTGCGGGGCGGTAAAAAACACACTATTTTAGCACAGCTGGCAAAGGCGTGAATTTTTGTTTAGTAGCTTAAAATGGTATAATTCAACGGTTTTGTGACCAACAGGAACCATTATGGCCCAGATTAGCCGTTCAGCGCTGGTCCCGTATAGCGCTGAGCAGATGTACCGGCTCGTGAATGATGTGGATGCTTATCCTGAATTTCTTCCGGGCTGTACCGGCAGCCGCGTGCTGGATAACAGCGGTAATCAGATGACCGCCGCGGTGGATGTCTCCAAAGCCGGCATCAGTAAAACTTTTACCACGCGTAACACCCTGACCGATAACCAGAGCATTCATATGCAGCTGGTCGATGGGCCGTTCCGCAAGCTGACCGGCGGCTGGAAATTTATCTCGCTCGGCGACGATGCCTGCAAGGTTGAGCTCAGCCTCGACTTTGAGTTCACCAATATGCTGGTCGAGATGGCGTTTGGCCGCATCTTTAAAGAGCTGGCCAACAGCATGGTGCAGGCGTTTACCCAGCGTGCCAAAGAGGTTTACCGTGGCTGACATCAGCGTTGAAGTGGTGTACGCGCTACCGGATAAACAGTATCTGCGAGAGGTTAGTCTGGAAGAGGGCGCGACGGTTGAGCAGGCGATTCAGGCATCCGGACTGCTGACGCTGCGCAAAGATATCGACCTGAGCAGCAACAAAGTCGGCATTTTCAGCCGTCCGGTCAAGCTGAGCGATACGCTGCAGGATGGCGATCGGGTAGAGATTTATCGCCCGCTGATTGCTGATCCAAAAGAGATGCGCCGGCAGCGGGCAGAGCGCGCGGCAACGAAAAAGTAAATTACAGGCGTTAAAAAAGGCGCTCAGGCGCCTTTTTTGTTGCGGCTCACTCAGTCTTCAGTGCCGGTGAGACGCGGTTTGTTATCGATGTTCGTCAGCGTACCGTTGCTGTCGAAGGTCAGCGTCAGCGTCTGCTGCTTCACGCTCTCATGACCTGGCTCCTGACGGAACACGTAATACCAGACGTTGCTGCCAAACGGGTCGTGCATCATCGGCGTACCGAGCGTGTAAGCAACCTGCTGCTGCGTCATGCCGGTGTGAATCTTCGAAACGTCGTTGGCGACCAGGTAATTCCCCTGATTGATATCCGGACGATACACAACGCGCTCAAGGGTGGAACATCCGGCGGTCATCATCAACATTACCACTGCCGCGGCAGTCAGCGTTTTACAGCGCATCTATACATTCCTTTTCTGGGGCCAAACGCCTTTCATCAGGCAGTTTTGTTGCCATCAAATTCTGAACTCTGCATACGGCAGGCTTTATTATGGCGATATGACTGCCGATGATAATAAACCTTTGAGCTATTGGAAACCTCTACAGAGCAAGCATATGACCACCAGGCCGCAAAAAAGTGCGGTGTCAGGCTGCTAAAAGTTCTTTTGCGTTCGCCAGCGTGTTGCGTGTGACTTCGCTGCCGCCGAGCAGGCGCGCCAGTTCCTGCAGACGCGCACGCTTATCCAGCGGCTGCATGTGGGTTTCGGTCATCGCACCGTCGGTCTCTTTGCTGACGAAGAAGTGCTGATGACCACAGCCCGCCACCTGCGGCAGGTGAGTTACGCACATTACCTGAGTCGATTCGCCCAGCTGGCGCAGCATCTGGCCAACGACAGCGGCCGTCGGACCACTGATACCGACGTCAACCTCATCGAAAATCATTGCCGGAGTTTCCATTTTCTGTGCGGTGATCACCTGAATCGCCAGCGCAATACGTGACAGCTCACCTCCTGAGGCCACTTTACCCAGCGGCTGCAGCGGCTGGCCCGGGTTGGTGGTGACACGGAAATCAATACGGCTGGCACCTTCGGCCGTCAGCTGATCGGCATTGAATTCCAGCATAATGGCAAACTCACCGTGCGGCATGGCGAGGGTGCGCATGCTTTGCGTAATCAGCTGGCTCAGCTCCTGCGCCGAGGCAACGCGTTGCTGATGCAGGATTTCGGCACAGGCCAGCGCAGCCTGATGATGAGCCACAACATCACTCTGCAGGCTTTCCTGATCGCTCTCCTGCTGCGACAGCTGTTCCGCTTCATCCAGCAGCTGCTGATACAGCACCGGCAGCGCTTCCGGTGAAACATGGTGCTTGCGTGCCAGCGCAATCTGCCGCGACAGACGCTGCTCCAGCTCGTACAGGCGATTAGGATCGAGGTCGAGCCGTTCACAGTAGTGGCGCAGCTCATCGCTGGCTTCACTCAGCTGAATCGCGGCTTCTTCCAGCAGGTTAAATACGCCGCTGACTTTATCATCCAGCGAGACCAGCTCACTCAGCATATTACGCGCGCTGTAGAGCAGGCTTTGCAGGTTGGTGTCATCGCTGTCGGCAAGAATTTGCAGCGCCTGCTGGCTGGTAGACAGCAGCTGACCGCTGTTCGCCAGGCGCTTGTACTCTTCATCAATCTGCTCAAACTCGCCTGGCTGCGGCGCAAATTCGTTGAGTTCTTTCAGCTGATACTGCAGCAGTTCGCGGCGGGCTTCACGCTCCTGCGACAGCTGCTGATGCTGTGCCAGCGCGCGGCAGCTGTGGTGCCAGCGCTGATAGTGCTGACGCATCTCCGCCAGCCGATCGTCGTGCGCGGCGTAGGCATCCAGCAGGTGTTTCTGGTGATCGGTTTTAAGCAGCAGCTGATGCGCATGCTGACCGTGGATTTGAATCAGTAACTGACCGAGTTCGCGCAGCTGCGACAGCGGTACGGACGTGCCGTTGATAAAGCCACGTGAGCGGCCATCGGCACTGATCACGCGGCGCAACAGGCATTCGTTGCCGTCGTCGAGCTGGTTCTCCGCCAGCCAGCGCTGGGCTGAGGGTGACGCTTTCAGCTGGAAGCGCGCGCAGATATCTGCGCGGCTGGCCCCCTGACGCACCATGTCTGCTTCAGCACGGCCGCCAAGGCACAGGCCCAGCGCATCAATCGCGATGGATTTTCCTGCGCCGGTTTCGCCGGTGATCGCTGTCATGCCACGATGAAAGTCGATCTCCAGTTCACGAACGATTGCAAAATTACTGATGGTCAGTTGTGCCAGCATACAATCACCTGTATGTAAAAACAGATATGGTTTTTCATACAGTATAAACTGGTTTTTTATCCAGTAAAGTAGCCGGCAGGCCTTTTCAGAATAATTTTTTTGACCATCCGAGTTTTGAACTTAAGGTGTTAAAATAATTATAATTTTTTGGATGAATTAAATTGAGGTGATTGGCGCTGCGGCGAATCAGCACATCTTCTCCTTCCTGAATCGGCAGGGCGATCTGGCTGTCACAGCTGATCTCCAGGTCGCTGCGCAGCGAGGAAAAACGCAGGCGAATGGTGCTGCTACTGTTGATCACCAGCGGACGCGCCGACAGCGTGTGCGGGAACATCGGCACCAGCGCAATCGCATCGAGTGACGGCGTTAATATCGGCCCGCCCGCCGACAGCGAATAGGCAGTTGAACCGGTTGGCGTGGAAATAATCAGCCCGTCCGAGCGCTGGGAAAAGGCGAACACTTCGTCGATATAGACTTCAAATTCAATCATGTGCGCCACTTTGCCCGGATGCAGCACCACTTCATTGATGGCGCTGCCGATGCGCGGCGAACACTCTTCTTTGCATACCTGCGCTTCCAGCAAAAAGCGGCTTTCCACGAAATAATCGCCCTGCAGCACGTCATCCAGCTGCTGCTGCGCGTTATCCGGATCGAGGTCCGTGAGGAAGCCGAGATTGCCGCGGTTGATGCCAATCACCTTGATGTCGTAACGAGCCAGCACGCGCGCGGCGCCCAGCATGTTGCCATCGCCGCCAACCACCACCGCCAGATCGGCGTACTGGCCGATGTCCGCCAGGCTGCCGGTACGCACATCCTGCAGGTTCAGCTCGCGAGCGATTTGCTGTTCCACGATCACATCATAGCCTTTGTCAGTCAGCCAGCGCCAGAGCATTTCATGGGTGGTTAACGCAGTGGGATGGCGCGGATGGCCGACGATCCCAATGCAGTTAAAGTGTTTGTTCATTTAGCGGGTGTTCCTCATAAGCCAAAACGGCCAGGCAATGTGATGGGTTCACTTGAAACCGTCAAACTGATCCCCATAATAAGCCAACCAGCGAGATGAATGTGCAAAACGCGGAGAAATTCATGAGTAGTAAAGAACAGAACACCCCAAACGAGCAAGTCTCAGACGAAATTCAACAGGAACAACAGCAGCCGGAAGCGGAGACAGCAACTGAGGTGGATCCGCGTGATGAGCGTATCGCCCAGCTGGAAGCTGAATTAGCGCAGGCGCAGGGTGGCGTGCGTGACGCCCAGCTGCGCGCGCAGGCTGAGATTGAAAATATCCGTCGCCGCGCCGAAATGGACGTGGAAAAAGCGCACAAGTTTGCGCTGGAAAAGTTTGCCAACGAACTGCTGCCGGTGATTGATAGCCTGGAGCGCGCGCTGGAAGTGGCGGATAAAGAGAACACCGAGCTGGCTTCGATGATTGAAGGCATCGAGCTGACGCTGAAATCACTGCTGGGTGCGGTGCGTAAGTTCGGCGTGGAAGTGGTGGGCGAAACTAATGTGCCGTTCAACCCGGATGTGCATCAGGCGATGTCGATGATGGAGTCTGAAGAAGTGGCGCCAAACCACGTGCTGATGGTAATGCAGCGCGGTTACACCCTCAACGGTCGCCTGCTGCGTCCGGCGATGGTTGCGGTATCGAAAGCCAAAGGCTAAGCCGCTCCCGTGCAACAACGGCCGCTGATGCGGCCGTTTGTGTTTTCAGGGCAGCACCGGCGTCCAGTCAATGGGCGTCTGGCCGGCCTGGCTCAGCAGCGCATTAGCTTTGGAAAAATGCTGACAGCCAAAAAAGCCGCGATGGGCCGAAAGCGGCGAAGGATGCGGTGCTTTCAGTACGTGATGACGCTGCGCATCAATGATGCTGCCTTTCTTCTGCGCGTGCGATCCCCACAGCAGGAAAATCACCCCTTCGCGATGGGAGTTGATGGCGCTGATCACGTTATCGGTAAAGGTTTCCCAGCCGAAACGCGCGTGCGAATGCGCTTTGCCGGCTTCCACGGTTAACACCGTATTCAGCAGCAGCACACCCTGTTTCGCCCAGCTTTCAAGAAAGCCGTGCTGCGGACGCTGAAAGCCAGGAATGTCCTGTTCCAGCTCTTTGTACATATTCAGCAGCGACGGCGGAATGGCCACGCCCGGCAGGACCGAGAACGCCAGGCCATGCGCCTGATTCGGGCCGTGGTACGGATCCTGCCCGAGGATCACCACTTTAATATCGCCCAGTTCGGTGAGACGGAACGCGTTGAACACGTCCTTTTGCGGCGGATAGACCGTCACGCCCGCCGCACGCTCTTCGGCTACTGCTTTCAGCGTTTCCACGAAGTAAGGTTTTTCTTTCTCTTCAGCCAGCACATCGTGCCAGGTCAGCTTCTCAGCCATCATTGACTCCCTGCAAATTGATGCCTTTAGCTTAGCGTGTCCGGCGGGGCAGCAGAAGGGTAAAAATAAGTTGAACAATTACAGAAAAAGTTAATGATAAAAATTATTATAAATCAATTTATTAGAGTGGGGGCAAAAATTCTGGCCGGACGAAATTGATACAGGTCAAAACGAGCCGGTCAGCGCGGTGATATACCAGAGCATCACATAACCCGAAGAACCGCGCTGTGCTCCTGCCGCAGCGCTAAGCCCTGGAGGCCTCTATGATTACCGGTATTCAAATTACTCAGGCACAAAATCCGCAGTTGCTGAACTCGTTCTGGCTGCTGGACAATGAGAAAGCCGAAGCCCGCTGCCTGTGCGCAAAAGGCGATTTCACGGAAGATCAGGTTGTTGCAGTCAGCGACCTTGGCGAGATTGCTTACCGTGAAATTCCACTGGAGCAGAAACCACAGGTGCGCGTTGAAGGCGGTCAGCACCTCAACGTTAACGTGCTGCGCCGTGAAACGCTGGAAGATGCGGTAAAGCATCCGGAAAAATATCCGCAGCTGACCATTCGCGTGTCGGGCTATGCGGTGCGTTTTAACGCGCTGACGCCAGAACAGCAGCGTGACGTTATCACCCGTACCTTTACCGAAAGCCTGTAATTGATCGGCTGACGAAAACGCATACAGCAATACAAGCCGCGCCGGTGCTTACTGGCGCGGCTTTTTTTATTTCCTGAAGAGAGAAGAGGGCTGACTGAGGGGTTTTACGCCGCGAAAACGCGATTTCAGCAGGTCAGAAAGCAAAAAATCGCCTCAGGGAGGCGATTTAATTGCCACGATGCTGTTTTATTCCGCACCGCTCTCCGGTGTGCTGCTGCCGCTTGGCTTGCGGCGTTTACCAATATTTTTAGTATCGCGGTGACGTTTCTTCACGCGCGGTTTCTCTTCTTCTTTCGCTTTCTTCTCTTTGCGCTTCTCAAGCGCCTTTTTCGACGGTTTACCGGTGACTTTAGCACTCGGTGCACGCGTTTCCGGACGCAGCTCATCAATTACGCGCGATTTCAGCGGCTCATTGACGTAGCGGCTGATTTTACCCAGCAGCGGATGGTCATGTGCCTCTACCAGCGAGATCGCAGTCCCTTTACGTCCGGCGCGGCCGGTACGGCCAATGCGGTGCAGATAGACATCGGCGGTGCGCGGTAAGTCATAGTTGATGACGTGGGTGACGTTATCAATGTCGATACCGCGCGCGGCGACATCGGTCGCGACCAGCACGTTAACGCGACCGTCATTCAGGCG
>Ga0153917_1000939_pt1 | contig 14420 bp, 6 predicted proteins | sample TSFL001MetaG_FD_104695 | JGI IMG/M metagenome (GOLD analysis project Ga0153917, IMG submission 104695) | Attine ant fungus gardens microbial communities from Florida, USA - TSFL001 MetaG | ecosystem: Host-associated > Fungi > Mycelium > Unclassified | place: USA: Florida, Paynes Creek Historic... | reverse complement strand
CCTGCTGGAACTTCCCTCCTGAAAATCCACTCAAACCCGGCACATCGCCCGCGTGGCGGGCCGGTTAGTGGCCGCGCGCCTCATCAATGAGAACTGCTCCGTGCTCATGGCCAAGAACCCTCCTTCGTCATTTTCAGGTACACCGCCTCCCGAAGCTGCACAAACCTTGCTGGCCCTGTTCCATGCCCAGGGCGAAGTCGCCCGCCTGAGTGAGCGCGAACAGCTCTACAGCTCGCTGCTCGACAGCGTCAACGCCGTACTCTGGGCCTTCGACTGGGAAACCCGCCAGGTGCTCTACGTCAGCCCCGCCTACGAGCGCATCTTCGGTCGCCCGGCCAGCCTGGTGCTGGCCGACTACAACGAATGGCGCGACAGCATCTACCCCGACGACCTGGAGTTCGCCGAGCGCAGCCTGGCCCAGGTGCTGCTCAAAGGCGCAGTGGAAGACCGCGAGTACCGCATCCTCAACGCCAGCGGCCAGGTGCGCTGGCTCAGCGACAAGTGCTACATCAACCAGCAGGGCGACGGCGAACGGGTGATCATCGTCGGCATCGCCGAAGACATCACCGAAAAGAAGCAGCTCGAAGGCGAACTGCAGCGCCTGGCCACCACCGACGTACTGACCCAAAGCAGCAACCGCCGGCATTTCTTCGAATGCGCCCAACAGGCCTTCGTCAGCGCCCGCGAAGACGGCACGCCGCTGGCGTTCCTGCTGCTGGACATCGATGACTTCAAACGTATCAACGACAGCTACGGCCACCAGGAAGGCGACCAGGTGCTGCAGCGCATCGCCGACAGCGGCAAGGCCGTGCTACGCCGGGGCGACCTGTTCGGGCGGATTGGTGGCGAAGAATTCGCCGCGGTGTTCCCGGGCTGCAACGCCCAGGTGGCGGAGCAGATTGCCGAGCGGTTGCAGCGTGAGATCCAGCGGCTGGGGTTCAGCCATGGGGATGAGACGTACAACGTGACGGTGAGCCAGGGGCTGACCGGGTTGACGGATGAGGATGAGGTGCTGGATAGCTTGTTTGCGCGGGCTGATGCGGCGATGTATCAGGCCAAGCGGCAGGGTAAGAACCGGATTGTGCGTGGGTGATTGGCCCGAAGCAGATGTGGTAGCAACTGTCTTGCTCAATTTCTGAAATCTAGCTCGTCCCCTGTGGGAGCGGGCTCGCGATGCGCTGCGCAAGCAGCGCCCAATCCCACAGGCCCTACCCCATCAACGCCGGAGCTGGTCCAGAATCATCAAGTGGACATCCATGTCGACCTTCACCAAATGCTCAAGATCGGCACGTCCGCCAATGCACAATGCTGGCTCAAAAGCGTACATTTGGTTTTCGTTGATTGCCCCAAGCTTGCTCAATGCCCGCTGAACAAGGGCACTCCCGCACGGTCCTTGAAATCGAAATACTGAGGAATGGCCGTACCGAACAGAACACCCACAGCCGTGTCAGGGTTCGGATCACGTTTTCTCAACTGATTTTTTAGCGCGACGACTCCGCCCGCCAAACTGGAGACAGTGATAGTGCGCTGATAGCGTTCGCCCCACGCATACAAAGAACCAAACGCACTCCTGGCGATCACGTGATAGTTATCAGTCTCAGCAAACTCAGTGCCTTGGAGCATCCTGTCGAGCGCTTCTTTGTAAGCGTCCGGGTCCACGGTCCAGAAAAGACCATGGGCGTAAGAGGCCCAGCCCTCTTCCTGCCAATACCTCAAAAGCGCTTCGGGCAGTTTAGAGCGATATTTTTCGACACGTGAATGTGGAGCGGCTTTACGTGTACACGCCTCTCCGAAAACCTCGATAAATTGCTGAAAAAACTCGTCTCTCACGTTGCTCTTCCTCTGAGCCGCTCCAGCTTTACACTCACATCCTTCAAGCATTTACCACACCAGCAACTGGCCATACACCTCAGTCATATCTGAAGTCAGCACTGAATTTAGCCGTCCGTAGATCCAGCTTGATCCGGCACCCTCTCCAAGGCTTGCCTTGCTCGAACAAATTGTTCTGCGCAAAAAACGCTCTGAGCTTTACCAACTGCAGTAGAAGGTCTCTGCTGACACGCCCACTTTCAGGCGTGAACCACTGCGTGTCGCCACCTTCGATGTCGTAGTCGAACAGCATCTTCCCATGGTCCCCTTCAGGAGACACCTGTGCATCCAGATACACGACCGTCGCATTCTCCGGTGCAATGGCCAGCAAAATTTCGCCTATGCTTTGATAGATTTCGTTGTCACTAGTCATATGCCCCCCGGAGCATTGATGAAGATTTCCTGGACGGGGCGCCCTCGCCCTATCTGATAGTCCACCGTGAAGCTGTCGGGCCTCACGGACGAGCCTGTGTAGTTGGGCTCGATTTTAACACTCACAGAATCACCTTTCTTCAACGCACTGGCCCATTCATTCTCCATCACCTTCCAAGCGCCTTTGTTCAGATTGCCATTCATGGGCAAAATGTTGAGGCTTTCGCCTGGGCCGTTGAAAATACTTGCGATGAGGTGCCCACCTTCATCGCCCTCGACTCCACATTTGCCTGCCTTGCATTGCTGATATTTGTTGCGGTCCTTGGTGTTGAGTGTGAGGGTGGACTCCACCTTGTCCACTCGGCCCAGTTCATCAGTGCGATAAACCTTGTCCCCGTCCACCTTGTACACGGTATTCGGCTCAGGCTTGTTCAGCCCCTTGGCCCAATCACCCTTACTCCCCGACTCCATCTCAACAACGCGCAGCGGCGGTTTAACTGCAGACTCAGGCAGCATCGATGAGAAGTCACCTGGGTTCTTCACCGTCTGGCCGTTGAGCGTGACAGTCTGAGAACCGTATCCGGCAGGTTGACTGGCGCTATATGGACCGTCCTTGGCGGCCCATTCCAGGTTCTTCAGCGTTTGCCTTTCGGCCATCTGTTCAAGCTTGTCAGTGCCAAGTTTCACACCTGCCTTGGCCAACTTGACACCGCCTTTAGCGACTCCTCCTACGCCTGTAACCAGCCCACCGACGTCCCATACAAGCTCACCAAGGTCACGTCCCAGTTGCATGGCGTTATCGTCTCCACCTTCGATGAGCGCCGTTTCGACCCTGGCAAGCTTTTCCTGAAGCTGCTGGCGTACTTCAGCCGGATACCCTGCGAGCACTTGCGGATCGTCGATCAACTTGCCGATAGCTTTGACAGTGTCTACAGGGTGAAGGAACAACTGGACGAACCCTTGGACATCATCGAAACCAGACTCCACAAGCCCTGCACCAATGCCTGTCTGGGTCAGCAAGTCCTGCCTTTTGCTGATGAACCCCCACTTGGCTATCACCTGCATCTTGGCAAGTACGCCGTCAGCTTCTTCTACCTCCTTCTTCGCCTGCACAAACTGCTGCGTGGCCAACCAGTTGTTATCCACAGCCCCCGCAGCCGCCCCGGTCGCGGTCGCGGCGTCCAGCCCGGTGGTGGCCGCAAGGCCGGTAACCAGGCTGACGATCAGATTGCGCTTGGCCTCTCGCTGGCTTTCGCTCTCGGTCGGGCTGGCCTCGGAGAACAGCCCGGTCAGCAAGCTCGACGCAGCTGCGCCTGCGGCACCGCTGCCACAGCTCTGGCTGCTGGCCGCAGCGCCAGCGCAGGCGACAATGCCGTGCAGGGCGGCATGCAGCGGCGAGCCTTCATCGAGCGTGCCGTTGGCCACCAGATCGCCGATGTAGCCCGCGCCTTGCTGCTGCACATAGTTGACGACCAGGCCCTGCAGGAAGGCGCCGTTACCTGCGCTGATATTGCCGCTGGCGGCCGCCACCAGGGCCGTGGTGATCTGCCGGTAGGTGCCACCCGAGCCCCAGTTGCCGGCGATACCATCGGCTTGGCCGCGTAGACGCTGAGCTTCATCGCGCAGCGCCTGGGCAGCCTCGTAATCGGCGGTTGTCTTGGCTTTGGCGTCTGCCTCGTCGGCCGCCTTGCGCTTGGCATCGACCTCCTTGGCCTTGTTCGCCAGCAGCGTGCCGGCCTCGTTGGCAAAGGCATTGACGATCTCGAACCCGGCGCGGATCTGCTCTTCGTCGAAGATCGGCTTGAGCGCGTTGCTGCTGTCGCGGTCGCTGGAGACATCGCGGTTGAGCTCGGCGATGGTCTGCTCGGCGCCCTTGCCGGTGCGCTCGCGCTGGGCAGCGTCGTCGGTGATCAGGATCGAGCCGCCACTGATGCCGCTGCGGGTCACGCTGCTGGCGCTGTCGCTGGCACTGATGGCAATCGGCAGGCTGGCACCGAATTCGTCGCCGTTGGTCGGCAGTTCGGTACCCGGGGTAACCTTGCCACCGGTCTGCACCTGGCCTTCCTGGTCCTTGCCGGCAGCCTTCCAGCCACCCCCGATGCTGAAAGTGCTGGCGTCGTACTCGGCCTTGTTGCGGATGTCGCTGCTGGTCAGGCTGGCGGTGACCAGGCGGTTGTTGCCGTCGTGCACAGCCTTGTCGCTGCTGGCGATGACCGCGCCGACCAGGTCGGTGTTGCCGCCAACACGCACGTCAAAGCCTCCGTCGCCGGCCTTGATACCCGATTGTTCGGTGACACTGGCGTAGTCCGAGTCCATGTCGGTGCCGCCGAAGTTGGCACTGGCGCCATCCACCGACACCGAGCTGACACCAGCACAGAACGGCGGGATGCACAGGCTGATGCCAAAGCCCATGCTCTGCTCGTCGACCTTGAAGGTGTCAGTGTCCTGCAGGCTCTCGATGTTCAGGTCGCCGCCCACGTCGGCGATGACTTGCTTGCCGCTGACCACCGCACCGCGCAGGTTGGTGTCGCCGCCGGAAATCAGCGTGGCGGTGTTGCCGGCCTGCACATGGCTGTTGGTGTGGGTCAGGGTGTCTCCGTCGGCCTCGCCACGGTTGCCACTGACGCCGAGGTCGAGGGTAAAGCCGTTACGACTGCCGCCCAGCGAGAAGCCGATGCCCACGCTGGCGCTGCTGCCCTTGCTATCGCTGTCCTGCTGGCTGGTGTTGCGTGCGGCCAGCAGGTTGATATCGCCATCGGCCACCAAAGAGGCATCGCGCCCGGCACGGATGTCGCTGCCCTGCACGGTGATATCGCTGTTGCTGCCGGCGCCGGTGGCGCGCAGGCGCACATCGTTGCCGGCGATGATGGTCGAGCCAGCAGCGGCATCGCTTTGCTGCACGGTGGTGCTCTGCTGCTGCTTGGTGCCCAGCGACAGGCTGATGTTGATGCCGCCGGCCATCCCCGGGTCCTGGGCCACGGCGGTGGCGGCGTTATTCACCGCCAGCGCCGTGGTCGCCGCCGCCAACGCCTGCATGCGGCCGTCCTCGGCCTTTTTCGAGGCGTCGTGCATCTGCTGGGTGGTCTGGATGGCGCTGATTACCGGGTTAGTGACGGTCAGGGTGAAACCGGTCTGCTTGAAACGGGTTTCATGGGTACGTTCGCTGGTTTCGCGGGCCTCGGTAATGGCGATCTGCTGGGCCAGTACATCCACATCCCCCTGAGGCGCCATCACGTCGCTGCCGACCTGGCGGTACTGGCGCCCAGCCTCGAGCAGGATGTCGCCTTCGGTGCTGCCGACGGTGCTGGCGCGCGCGGTCTCACGGGTGGTGAGGTCTTTGACGCTCTGCGACTGCGTACCCATGGTCACGGCGATACCGCCGCCACTGAACAGTCCGCTTTTCTTGGTCGCCTTGTCGTGGCGCTCGCTGCTGCTTTCGCTGGCCGCTTCGATGTTGATATCGCGCTCGGCCACCAGCACGGTCTGCTGGGTGGACACCACATCGCTGCCGCGCACATTGATATCGCGCCCCGCCTGCAGGTAGGCCTGTTCGGCGCTCAGCGTGGTACCGCTGGCCTGGGTCTGGCTGACCGTGTCGCGCAGGGTGGTGGTCTTGCTGGAGAACAGGCCGTTGCTGCCCTTGAACTTGTGCGCCTCGTCAGCGAACTGGTACTGCTCGGCGGCAGTCAGAGTCACGTCGCGCCCGGCCTCCGCCAGCACCATGCCTTGCTCGCTGCTCAAGGTGGCGCCACGGGCAGCGATATCCTGCCCGGCCTGCACGCGCAGGTCGCCGGTGGCCTGCACGGTGCTGCCGACTTCGCCGCGGCTGGCCTCGTTGCGCCAGTTGCTGGAATTCCATACCAGCGATTGCTGATGGCTTTCACCCACGGTGGTCAGGTTGACGTCGCGCCCGGCTTCGAGCTGGGTAACGCCGCCCGCGCCGGTGTTGACCACTTGTGCCGCCGCCAGGTTGAGGTCGTTGCCTGCGGACACCTTCATCGTGCCGTCGGTGCCGCTCACGAACAGCCCGGCCACCCGCGAGACATTGCTCCGGCTGCCTTGCTCGCTGCTGCTGTCGCGGGTTTGCGACGTGAGGTTGATGTCGTGCCCGGCCTTGATGGCCAGGCTGTCGGAGGCGCCGATCAGGCCACCGAGGTTGTTCAGGTTGTCGCGAGTCTGCAGCGAGACTTTGTTGGCCCGGATGCTCCCTGCGAGGTTGTCGATGTTCTGCGCGGTCAGCGCCATCACGCTGCGCCCACCAAGGCTGCCGCTGTTGAGCAGGTCGCCACTGAGGTCGAGCTTGAGCTGCTGGCCGGCGATCAGCGCGCCGTTGCCGGTGAGGTCGCCCTCGCGTACCCGCACATACACCTGCGGCACCAGCACCTGGCGCGTTTCGCCGTTGGCCAGGGTCACCGAGCGCTGCACCAGCCAGACGATATCGCTGGTCAGCTGGGCCATCTGCTCGGCCGTCAGGGCCACGCCCGGTATCAGGTTCCAGTCGCTGGCCAAGGTGACCGCGTTGTCGATCAGCGCGCGGTACTGGGCTTCGTCACTGGCATAGCCATCGAGGAAGCGGCGCCCGGTGAGCTGGGCGATCTGCTCGCGGATCAGTTTCTGTTCGTAGAAGCCATCGCCCAGGCGCAACTGGGTGGTGGCCGGGTCGACCTGCAGGCGGTCGAGCATGTAGTCCGACGACAGCCACTGGCGGTAGCTGGTGAAGCGCGGGTCGGACTCGATCAGGTAGCCTTGGGTGCCTGCGGGGTTGGTCTGGAACAGGCTGTTGCTCGGCAACGCCAGGCTCGGGGCGCCGCTGCGCACCAAGTCGGCGACGCCCTGGCCATCGTTGAGCTTGACCTCCACCACCGCGTCCACCCGGTGCTGCTCGCTGACCTGGGCATCGATGGCGCCAACAGTGGCCACCTGCTGGCCAACGGTTTGCTGCTCGCGCCCGCTGATCTGCATGCCGCTGCCGTTGATGGTGGCGTGCTCGCCATACTCCGTCGGCGTCAGGTCGATATCCTGGATCAACGGCGCCGGGCGGTAGGCGGTAATGCTGGAGCCCTGGCGGTCACGGCCTTTGCGCTGGATGCGGTAGAAGTTGGTGGCGGTACCGGCATCGGTGGTGACGCGCTGGCCGTCCACCTCGGTGTTGGTAACGCTGCCCGCACCGGCTTGCAACAAGCCGCCGGCGAGGATGCGGCTCTTGTCGTTGAGTACCGAGTCGCCGCTGAAGCTCAAGTTGCCGCCGGCCAGGATCTGCCCCGGCGCCGAGGTGAGGATGCGGGTTTCGCTGACCGTGCGGGTGTAGTCGTAACGGTTGAAGTTGTCGCGGGTGCCGTTGGGCGTGCGCAGGTGGTCGACCTCGTCGTTGTAGACGGTAACTTCATCAGGCCGGTAGCGGCTGGGCGAGCCGCTGATCTGGTACTCGCGCAGCTGCTCGCTGCTGACCTGCACCTGGGTGGTGCTGAAATGCTCGTTGGTGTTGCGCAGTTCGCCCACTGCCAGGCGCAGGTCGCCGAGGGATTCGACGGTGGCACTGGCGTTGGTCAGCAATGCCGCGCGACCACTGGCCTGATCGCTGGCGTCGAGTGCGCCGCCGATGGCCAGGTCGCCAGCACTGAACAGCAGCGCGTCTTCGCGGTTGTCGATGCGCTGGGCGCCGATGTCCAGTTGCTCGCGTGCCGCGATCACGGCGGCACGCCCTTGTTCGTCGCGGTTGTACAGGGTGTTGGCGGCGATGGCCAGCCGGTCGCCATAAATACGACCGCTGCCGAGGTTGTCGAGGGTAGCCGCCTGCAGCCGCACCTGCTGCCCGTCAAACAGGCCACGGTTGCTCAGCAGCCCGGCAATCTGCACATTCACAGCGGTGGCAGACAGCTCGCCGCTGGCCCGGTTGTCCAGCGCCTGGCTGCTGAGCGTGAGCGCCTTGCCCGCCAGCAGTTGGCCGCTGTTGCTCAAGGTGCCGCCGATGGCGATGTCCAGGGTGCCGTTGGCTTGCAGCTGCCCGGCCGTGGTCAGGTCACCCTGCTGACGCAGGATCAGGTCACCCAGGCTCAAGGCGCGGCCACTGCCGCTGAAGTAGGCGGCGTTCATCGACAGCAGGCTGCCGGCAATCAAGGTGCCGCTGCCATTGTCGATGCGCAGGCGCGCTGCACCGCTGTCACGGTCGGCCAGCAGCAGCTGGCCACCGGCCGAGACCAGGCCCGCGTCGTTGCTCAAGCCACTGGCCAGGCCCAGGTCGATAGCGTTGTCGGCGCGCAGTGCGCCCGAGCGGTTGTCCAGGGTATCGGCGCGCAACAGCAGCCCCTGGCCTTCGATACCCTGGTCATGGCCAGCCGTGGCGCGGTTGTCCAGCTGCGCCGTGGTCAGGCTGAGTTGCCCGGCGCTGCGCAGCAGCCCGTTGCGGTTGTCGAGGGTGCGGCTGTGCTCAAGCAGCAGGGCGCCGCGCGCCTGAACCTCACCGCCCTGGTTGTCCAGCCGCTCACCGGTCAGGCGCAGTTGGCTTTCGCCCATGATCTGCCCGTGGTTCTCAAGGCTGTCTGCGGCCAGCAGCACGTTGCCTTTGCCGGCGATGAACCCTTTGTCGTTGACCAGCTGCGCCGCGCGCAACTCGACCTCACCCTGGCCGACGATGCCCTTGGCAGTGCCCGAAGCGCTGTTGAGCAACGCCTGGTCACCGGTATCCAGCAACAGGCGGCCACCGGCCTGGATCAGGCCGGCGGCGTTGCGCAGTTCACCGCTGCGCAGGTCGAGGGTGGCGGCGGCATTTAGCGTGCCGTCGCCGTTGTCGACTGCCAGGCCGCGGCTGTCGAGCAGCAGGTTACGGCCACTGATCACGCCCTGGCGGTTGTCCAGGCCGGCCGCACTCAGCTGGATATCGCCTGCTGCCTCCAGGCGCCCGCCCTGATTGAGCAGCGCCTTGTCCAGCGTCAGCTGCAAGCCGGCATTGACCGAGCCCAGCACCCCGCCGCTGTTGTCCAGCTGGCCGGCCATCACCTGCATGGCCTCGGTGGCCGCCACGATACCGGCCAGGTTGCTCAACTGCCGGGCCTGCACGTTCAGGGTGCCGCCAGCACTCAGGGTACCTTTGTCGTTGAGCAGCTCTGCTGCTGCGAAGCGGGCGGCGCCGCCCGCAGCCAGCGTGCCGCCGCGATTGTCCAGGCGCTGGGCATCACGCACCTCGAGGGTGCCGCCTTGGGTGGCGATGACGGTGCCGTCGCGGGTGTCCAGCGTGCGGGCCTCGAGCAGCACCTGGCGAGCCTGGACCTGCCCTGCGGCGAGCACCGCGTCTTGCGCCGCAAGGTGCAAGCTGCCATTGCTGGCCAGAGTGCCGGCCTGGCCGTCCAGCGTGCCGGCACGCACCGCCAGTTGGCCGCTGCCGGCATGCTCGACCTTGCCTTGCTGGTTGATCAGGCGGCTGGCTTCGAGGCTGAGATCCTGGCCATTGCTGGCGATCCTGCCGGCGCGGTTGTCCAGTGTGTCGCTGGCCTTGAGGCTGGTTGCGCCCTGGCCGGTCTGCACCAGCTCGCCGCCCGCGTTGCTGATGTCCTTGGCCGAGAGCTGCAGATTGCCGACATTGACCTTGGCCTTGTCACTACGCAAGGTTGCGCTGGCGCTGGCCGAAAGGGTGCCGGCGCTGTCGATCTGGCTGGCGGCCAGGTCCAGGTCACCCTGGGTGGCATTGAGCTGCAGGTCGCCGGCCTGGGTCCGGCTGTTGCGCAGGTCGATGCTGTCGCCCTGCAGGTCGAGCGTGCCACTGGCGTGGTTCTGGCCATTGGCGTTGATTCGTTTCGCCCTGGCCTGCATGCGCGCACTGCCAGTGGACTTGCCATTGGCGTCGACGCCTGCGGCCAGCAACGAAGCCTGGTCGCTGTCGAGCTGGCCGGCCTGGATGCTCACATCGCCCTGGGCAGCAAGCACACCCCTGTTGTTCACCGTACCGGCGCTGGTCACCGTCAGCGCGCCCTTGGCATAGGCACTGCCGCTGTTGTCGATGCCCGCGGCCGCCACCTGCAGTGCACCTTCGCTGCTGATCGCACCCGGGTTGATCAACCTGCCATCGGCGCTGATCACCACCTCCCCGGCCATGGCGCCGATCTGCCCGGCGTTGCGCACGCCCACGCCCGCCTCGGTGCCCACCAGCTTGATCTTGCCGGCGTACATGCCGCCCAGCGCCGCCACGTCGATCGCCACTTCGGGCTTCTGGCTGCCGTCGTCGGCCAGGGCTGTGGCTTGCGTGTTGTCGGCATTCACCTGGTTGCGACCGGCCGTCACCTTGAGGTCATTGGCCCAGACGCCGGCATTGACCTCCACCGTGCGCGCGATCAGGTCGGTGTAGTCGCTGTCGCGGGCATCCAGGCCCTTGCCGGTAATGCTCAACGTGCCGCCTTCGACGCGGTAACCGGTGATCTGGCCGTTCTCCAACCGGGCCCGACCGGTGGTCAGGGTGGAGCGGTCAGCGTTGATGAAGCCGCAGCCATCGCAGGTGATACCGGCCGGGTTGGCGATCACCACTTCGGCGCGCTTGCCGGCCACCTCCACATAGCCACGCAACTGGCTGGGGTTGCTGGCGTTTACCTCGTTGAGAATCACCCGGGCGCTGCCATTGCCCAGATTAGGGTTGCCTTCGACCCAGCCGGCCAGTTGCGTCTGGCTATTGGACGCGGCGTTGTTGAGGATGGCGCCACGGCCATCGACATCGAACTGGTTGTAGGTGTTGTGCGACACACCTGCCCCGCTGGGCGCCCGGATGTTCACCAACGGGGTGCCATTGGCGCTTTCCATCACCATCGGCTGCTGACCGCCCGGTGCCGAGGGGTCTGCAACGATACCGGCCGCCCAGGCCGGTGCAACGCTCAGGCTCACCAGGCCCAACGCGCCCATCACCGCGAAACGCAGGCGGCCCAGGGTGACGATGCACGGCGCTGCACGGCGCCCGGGTGCCTCACTGGTACCCGGCGCCTTGCCCTGGCCGCTGACATTCTCGGCCACCACCATGAGCAGGCCGCGCGCCTTGTTGAAGATGATCCGGTACAGATGCTTGTTCATGACGATTCCCTTTGCGCAGCCGGGTCAGGCAGGTGTGGCCAATGGGTGGGCGGCAAACCAGGCACGCGCGTGTTCGGGGATCACGCCAATGCCATGGAAGGTCTTGATCTTCAGCCCACGTTGCTCACCTTTGTGGTAGAGCGCGCGGGCACAACTGTTGGGAAATACGCGGCTGAGCAGCAGGCGGCTGAGCGCCTCGGTGTGGCCGAACGGGGCAATCCAGTCATTGACCCAGATCCGCTCGCCGCTGCGCCAGTCGGCCTCGTCCATCTCGATCGGCGAGCGAGTCAGGTAACGGCGCTCGGCAGCCTCGTCCAGGCTCAGCCACGACAGGTAGAACACCGGCTTGCCGCCCTCGCTGCCAAGCACGAACTGGCGGTGCTTGAGGGCCGGCAGCAACAGGCTCGACAACGTGTGCAGGGGAGCGTCACGGTGCGCTGCGGAGTGCATCCACAACCAGGTGGCGCTGCCCAGGGCGGTGGCTTCGTTCCACGGTTCGTCGAATACCCCGGGGGCAGTGATCTCAAAGGTGTCGAAGCGCATGGCAGGCTCCTCAGAACGACAGCGCGACGGTGAAGGCGCTGGTGAAGTTGGCGGTGTCGAAGCCGTCCGGCTTCTTCAGTGGCGTACCCCACGACCAGTCGTAGGACAGGTTGCGGTAGGCACCGCGCACCCCCACCACGGCGCCGGCCAGGCGCCGGCCGACCAGATAATCGGCGGAGTTGCCGCCGACCTCGCCGTAATCGACAGCGGTGTAGAGCTCCTGCCCGCTGTTGCCCAGGGCCAGGCCCAGTTCGTTGCTCAGGGTCCAGCCGCGGTCGGCGGAAAGAATATTTTCCCCGTCGAAGCCCCGCACGCTGTAACGGCCGCCGATGGCGAAGCGGTCCTGGGGCACCAGCTCGGTGCGGTTCCATTGCGCGCGCCAGGCGCCGAGGTAGCGCAGGCGCTGGCCGTAGGCGGCGAACGGTACTTGCCACTGGGCGTCGGCGAGGATGATCTTCGAACGTGCCGTGCCGTCACCGAGGGCGTCTTCCGGCGCTTCCAACGAGCCATGGGCACCGGTGCCACGGCGGTAGCTGGCGCCCAGGTCGAGGGTGGCCGGGCCGATGAACTCGCGGTGGTTGACCCCAGCCTGCCAGCCGGCCATGCGCCGGTGCTGCTGCTGGATCTGCGTGTCGTCGATGAAGTTGTCCGAAGAACGCGTCCACAGGCTGCTCCACAACGTGGTCTTGCGCACTGCGTCGCGGTACACCAGGCGCGACAGGCGCAACTCGTTGTTCCGGCTTTCGCCTCGGTACTGGAAGTCCTGGTTCACCCCGGCCACGGTCTGGTGGTAGTCATACTCGCTGCTGGTCACCGCCAGTTGCCAGTAGCCGAACGGTACCGAGTAATGCAGGGTGTGGCCTCTGGAGCCCTTGTCCCCCGACTCGCCGCCGCCCAGGTCATGGTTGAAGCTGGCGTAGAACAGGTCGTTCAGGCTCAAGGGGTTGTCCAACGACAGCGCCACGGCGCCTTGATACTTGCCGGTGGTCTTGCTGCCGCCGTTGTCTACCGACACACTCAGGCGCGCCGGGAAGCGCTGGCGCCAGGCGATGATCACATCGCTCTCACCTGGCCTGGCCTGGCTGCCGCTGGCCGGGGCGATGCGGATATCGGCCTCGGCGGTGGGCACACGCTTGAAGTTTTCCAGGGCCTGCTCGATATCGCGCAGGTTCAGCAAGTCACCGTGCTTGGCCGGCACGGCGTTCCACAGGTTGCCGCGCGGGCTGGTGCCAGGGGCGAAGCGGATATCGCCGATACGCCCCGGCAACAGGGTGAGCACCAGAATGCCGCTGCTCAAGTCCTGGGCTTCGGCCAGCACCCGGGTGGTGATATAGCCCTTCTCGATGATCGCATTCTGCATGCGCTTCATGGTCAGGTTGATACCCGCCGAGCCCAGGCAGCGCCCCAGCGCCGGGTCGTTTTTCGGGTTGGCTGCCTGCAAGGCCCACTGGAACTGATCGGCGGCATCGCCGATCAGGCGGATGTCGCTAATCGTGAAGCAGGGTGTTTCCTGCCGGGGCAACAGCCCCTGCCCAGCAGTGGGCGCCTCCAGGCGCACATCCGGTTGGGTGTCGAGCTGTTCGCGCAGCGCCCGCTCACGCTGTTGCTGGCGCAGCAACGGGTCGTCCGGGGTGGCGGCGAAGCTGCCTTGGGCAACGCTCAGGCAGGCCAGCAGGAACAGGCGGTGGGCGAGTGGGGACATGTCACATCCTTGTGGGCCGGTCAGTGCGAATGCACTGATCGCGCGATGTGACGTGCCGCGACAGGAAAAGTTGCAGTTGAGGCGACGAAAATTAGTGGAATATCGCTAATTGCAATGGAAATCCCACAGAGAACGTCGTGTTTTGTCGCGATTGCCGGATCTTAACCCGTTGTCGGGTGGTGGCTGCGGCGGTTGCATTCGCCCTCAAGGTTCGGGGGTGTCGGGCGCGGGCTGCGGTGCTGGCTCGGCCTTTGGTTCAGGGTTCTCCACCTTGCGCAAGCGGCTCAGCTCGGGCAGGGACACCTTCAGCAAACGCGCCGTCTTGCTGTTGGCAATCTTTTCCAGCCCCTGATCCGCCGGCAGGCGCGCCAGTTGCCCGGCCAGGTTCAGGGCCAGGATTTCCCGCGAATACACCCCGCCACCCAGCTGGTAGATCGCCGCGATCAGCTCACGCAGGCTCAGGGGCAAGCGCCAGCGGGTACGCAGCGCCGAGCCGAACGCTGCGCCGAACTCATTGAGCGACAGCTGCACGCGGTCTTCGTCCAGCTCGCCCCCGGCCAGGCGCCACTCCTGCAGGCAGCGCAGCACCGCCAGGTCGCCCAGGCAATGCAGCAGGCCGGCGCAATAGCAGCGCTCCTGATCCAGTTCGAGCATACGCGCCAGCGTGCGGGCGTATTCGGCCGTGTGCAGCGACAGGTTCCAGTAATGCGTGGCATGTTGGGTCAGCAGCGGGTCGCTCAGCCGCGCACTGCGCTTGAGGGTGAGGCCGAGAATGAGGTTCATGCTCTGGGTGCTGCCGAGCTTGTTCAGCGCCTGCATCAGCGTCTGCACCGGTGCGTCACGGTGCAGGCTGGCACTGTTGGCGGCGGCGATGAGCACCGCCGTG
>Ga0153917_1000938_pt1 | contig 14422 bp, 14 predicted proteins | sample TSFL001MetaG_FD_104695 | JGI IMG/M metagenome (GOLD analysis project Ga0153917, IMG submission 104695) | Attine ant fungus gardens microbial communities from Florida, USA - TSFL001 MetaG | ecosystem: Host-associated > Fungi > Mycelium > Unclassified | place: USA: Florida, Paynes Creek Historic... | reverse complement strand
TGCTGGCGCGCAGCTACGGCGACATCGACACCCGCCTGCAATAGGACCTGCCATGGATGCCAGCACCAGCCGCGTCGATCCGAAACTGCTCGAGCTCCTCGTCTGCCCGCTGACCAAGGGACGGCTGACCTATGACGCCACGGCCGGCGAACTCGTCTCCGAAAAGGCGAAGCTCGCCTACCCGATCCGCGACGGGATTCCGATCATGCTGATCTCGGAGGCGCGGGAGATCAAGGACTGAGGCACGGATGCCGCCAAACCGGCTGCCTCTCCATCACCATCCTTGGGCCCTGCCCGATCATGCCCCGGAGACGGAAAGGTCCTGGCTGCAGGTGCGGGCAATATCAATCCACCCGCACCCGCCAACCCGCATCAGAACGTCGCCGTCATCGGGTCCGGCCCGATGCGCTTGCCGTCTTTTTCCAGCGTCGCGAAGGTCGCCATGTCCTCGGCGTCGAGCTTGAAGTCGAAGACCTTGAAGTTCTCGGCGATACGCGAGGGCGTCACCGATTTCGGGATGACCACCAGCCCGTTGTCGATGTGCCAGCGGGTGATGACCTGCGCCGGGGTGCGGCCATGCTTTGCGGCGACCCTGGCGACGACCGGGTTTTCCAGCAGCGTGCCCTGACCGAGCGGGCTCCAGGACTGGGTGACGATGCGGTGCTTGTCGTGATAGGCGCGGGCCTCCTTCTGCGGGAAGTCCGGATGCAGTTCGATCTGGTTGATGACCGGGGTCACGCCCGTTTCGTCGATCAGGCGCTGAAGGTGCTCGGGATAGAAATTGGAAACGCCGATGGAGCGGGCGCGGCCTTCCTTCTGGAGCTGGATGAAGGCCTTCCAGGTCGCCACATACTGGTCGCGCTTCGGCGCCGGCCAATGGATGAGGTAGAGGTCGACATAGTCGGTGCCGAGGCGCTTGAGGCTGGCATCGAAGGCCTTCAGCGCCGCGTCATGGCCCTGGTCGGAATTCCAGAGCTTCGTCGTCAGGAAGATTTCGGAACGGTCGACGCCGGAGGCGCGGATACCCTCGCCGACACCTTCCTCGTTCTCGTAGATCGCCGCCGTGTCGACATGGCGATAGCCGGTGGCGAGCGCCGCCTTGACGGCGGTCACGGCCGTCTCGTTCGGGGTCTGCCAGACGCCGAGGCCGACCTGGGGAATGCTGTTGCCGTCGTGAAACAGGATTGTCGGTTGATCGCTCATCAGAATGTCTCCATGAAAAGGGATGGCGTGCTTGAACCCGAAGGGCTTCCCGTGGCGCCTTGCAGCCCGGCGACGGTCGAGGCAGATATAGGCGCGCCGCACGTCATTTCAAAGAACGCGAAGAACGGTTCCGCGCCGCAGATAGGGAAGAATGCGCAGCATGTCGCGCCGGGCGATGGCGACGCACCCCGCCGTCGGCTCGTAGCCGGGACGAATGAGATGGAAGAAGATCGCCGAACCGGCATTGCGCCGGCGCGCCGACACGTTCCAGTCGAGCACGAGGCAGATGTCGTAAAGCTCGTCCTTGCGCGCCAGTTCCTCGTGGCTCGGCCGGAAGGGCGCGTTGACGGGCCGGTTGTAGCTCGGATGCTTCGGTTCATCGCACCAGAGCATGGACGGGCGTATGCGCTTTATCGGCAGGCCGGTCTTCGGCAGGGACAGGCGATCGCCGCGCGTAAAACCGGAAAGAAGCGGCATGGCGGCGATAGGGGTCGCCCCGTCCCCCTCTCGCTTGCGGCTCGTGCGGCCCGAGCGGCCGATGGCGGCGGGGATGCGCAGCGGCCCCACCTGCATGATGGCGCGGGTCTTGCTGCCCGGCGCGGGGCGCACGAGGATCGTCTTCACGCAATGTTCAGGAGATGTGATCCGGTTCATTTCCGTCCGCCATATTCGCGCCATGCGGCAACCTGATCGGCTAAGCCACAGGCGGGCTTGCCAAAAGCGCCAGTTCCCTTACTTTCCAGAGGAATGCCGAGAGGTAAAGCATGACATCCCGCACGATCCTACTTGTCGACGACGACAACGACCTTCGCGAGACGCTCGTCGAGCAGCTTTCGCTCTACGAGGAATTCGCGACGCTCGAGGAAACGACGGCCGGCAAGGGCATCCAGACGGCGCGCAGCAACCAGATCGACCTCCTCATCATGGATGTCGGCCTGCCCGACATGGATGGCCGCGAGGCGGTGAAGCTCTTGCGCAAGGGCGGCTTCAAGGCGCCGATCATCATGCTGACGGGCCATGACACCGATTCGGACACGATCCTCGGTCTCGAGGCCGGCGCGAACGACTATGTCACAAAACCCTTCCGCTTCGCCGTGCTGCTCGCGCGTATCCGCGCACAGCTCCGCCAGCACGAGAGCAGCGAGGACGCCACCTTCACCGTCGGCCCCTATACGTTCAAGCCCGGCCAGAAGCTGCTGACGCTGGAGAACGGCCAGAAGATCCGCCTCACCGAGAAGGAGGCGGCAATCATCCGTTACCTCTACCGCGCCGACCAGAAGGTGGTGACGCGCGACGTGCTGCTGGAAGAGGTCTGGGGCTACAATTCCGGCGTCACGACCCATACGCTGGAGACCCATGTCTACCGTCTTCGCCAGAAGATCGAGCGGGACCCTTCCAATGCGGAGATTCTCGTGACAGAGAACGGCGGGTATAAAATCGTTCCGTAATCAGTAAGGAGCGCCCGACGTGGCTCTCAGCGACGACATCGCCCTTCTCTCTCGCGTGCCGCTCTTCGCCGGCCTTTCCGACGACAAGCTGCGGCTGATGGCCTTCGGCGCCGAGCGCCGGCGGCTGGTGGAGGGGCAGACGCTGTTTCGCGAGGGCACGTCCGCCGATTGCGGCTTCGTCGTCGCCTATGGCGCGTTCCAGCTGACATCCACGCTTCGGGACGGTTCGACGCGCAATGAAGGCACGGCGGGCGCCGGCACTCTTCTCTCGGAACTCGCCATGATCTCCGCCGTCGAGCGGAAATATACGGCGGTCGCGCTGGAGGACAGCGAGGTCATCCGCATCAACCGCCCGCTCTTCCGGCGCATGCTGGAGGAATATCCCGACGTCGCCGTGCTGGTCGACGCGCGGATCCGCGAGAATCTTGCGGCAATGATCACCCGGATGCGGGGGCTGGCGGGGCGGTTTGCCTGAGACTCCGTAGCGGGCTGGATTGGCCCCTCACCCTAACTCTCTTTCCCAGGCGGGGAGAGGGGACTTGCCCCACACGGTACCCGAAAGTCGGGAAACGGCGCGTCATATCTCCTTCGCCCCGCTTGCGGGGAGAAGGTGGCCGGCAGGCCGGATGAGGGGCGGCTTCCGCAGGTGATCATCCTTGTCCGAAAGACGCCAGCGTGAAACCTCCCGCAAGCACCCTCAGAAATCGAATTCCGCGATAACCGGCACGTGGTCGGACGGTCGTTCCCAGCCGCGCGCCTCGCGGATCACCGAGATGTTGGTAAGGTGCGGGTCGAGATCGGCGGAGGACCAGATATGGTCGAGGCGGCGGCCCTTGTTGGCGGCCTGCCAGTCGGCCGAGCGGTAGCTCCACCACGTATAGAGTTTTTCCTCCGCCGGCACCTTGCGGCGCATCAGGTCCACCCAGGCCCCCTTCGTCATCACGTCGATCAGCCCCTCGGTCTCGATGGGCGTATGGCTGACGATCTTCAGGAGCTGCTTGTGCGACCAGACGTCATGCTCCAGCGGCGCGATATTGAGGTCGCCGACGAGGATTGAGGAAATGCCGGCCTCGGCCTCCGCGTGCAGCAGCTTCATCTCCTCGATGAAATCAAGCTTATGGCCGAATTTCGGGTTGATCGTGCGGTCCGGCTCATCGCCGCCGGCCGGCACATAGAAATTGTGCAGGCGGATCGACTTGTTCCGGTGATGGAAGACCACCGAGACATGCCGCGCATCGCCGACGCCGCAATAGTCGCGCCGCTCGACGATCTCCGTCAGCGGCAGGCGCGAGACGGTGGCGACGCCGTGATAGCCCTTCTGGCCATGCATGACGATATGCTCGTAACCGAGCGCCTTCAGTGGCTTTGACGGGAACTGGTCGTTCGGACACTTCGTCTCCTGCAGGCACAGGACGTCCGGCGAATAGGTCTTCAGGAAATGCTCGACGAGCGGCATGCGCAGCCGCACCGAGTTGATGTTCCATGTCGCGATCGAAAGTGTCATGCCGGCCCCCGGGAAATCGTCCGGGGGTCTTAAAGCATTTTGCCGGCGAGTGGAATCACTTCACGGCGCGCAGGAAGGCTTTCGCGCCGTCAGTTGCGGCCGCGGTTGCGGATTTCATCATAGGGGATCGAGAAGACCTTGTCGTCGAGCGGCACGCCGGTCTTGACGTTGAAGATCATCACGGACGTGTCCTTGCCCTGCGCGTCGGTGATCGTCCACTGGCGCAGGTCATAGGTCTTAGGATCGAACATCATGGTGATGGTCGAATCACCGAACACGCTCTTGTCGCCGAGGACGATGGTCGTCAGGTCCGCCTCCTCCTTCACGCCGCGCACCATCTTGGAGGAAAGGTCGATCCTGTTGGCGAGCAGGAGGTTCAGCGGCGTCTTGGAGAGCGGGTAGATGTCCCAGGTCTTGAGCTTGCGGTTGCCGATGACGACGGACTTGCCGTCGGCGATCACGCGCATCGGCGAGGGATCCTCGTAGTTGAAGCGGATCTTGCCGGGACGGTCGATATAGAACTTGCCGCCGGTCTGCTCGCCGCGCGGGCCGAACTGCACGAACTCGCCCATCATCGTCTTCACGGAGGCGAAGTGATCGGCGATCTTCTGCGCGGTGCCGCTCGCCTGCGCGGAGGCGGGCGCGGGCGCGAGCACCGAGAGACCGGCCGCGAGCGTGAAGGCCAGAAGGCCGGTAAAACCGCGGCGGGTCAGTGTGCCGGCCGGCCGGCCGTGTTCGGATCGGATCATGTCGGTCTCCTTCATGCGTCTGTCATGCGAGCCAAACGCGGCGCCATAATGGCACTGGCTCCTGACGTGAGACTTGCCGGAGAAAACGCCGCGGAAGGCCCCGCGTTCCCGGTCATCGTCCCGAAATTTCGTCTTCCGTCGGCACGAGGATCTCGCGCTTGCCGGCGTGGTTGGCGGGGCCGATCAGGCCCTCCTTCTCCATACGCTCGATCAGCGACGCGGCGCGGTTGTAGCCGATGCCGAGGCGGCGCTGGATATAGGAGGTGGAGGCCTTGCCGTCGCGCAGCACCACGGCCACCGCCTGGTCGTAGGGATCGTCCGAATCGTCGAGGTTGGCGGTGCCGGCCGGGCCGTGGCCGCCCTCGCCGTCCTCGTCGTCGTCCTCGGTGATGGCGTCGAGATATTGCGGCGCGCCCTGCGTCTTCAGATGGGCGACCACCGCTTCCACCTCGCCGTCCGAGACGAACGGGCCGTGCACGCGCTGGATGCGCCCGCCACCGGCCATGTAGAGCATGTCGCCCATACCGAGGAGCTGTTCTGCGCCCTGCTCGCCGAGGATGGTGCGGCTGTCGATCTTCGACGTCACCTGGAAGGAGATGCGCGTCGGGAAGTTCGCCTTGATCGTACCGGTGATGACGTCGACCGAGGGACGCTGCGTCGCCATGATGACGTGGATGCCGGCCGCGCGCGCCATTTGCGCGAGCCGCTGCACGGCGCCCTCGATATCCTTGCCGGCCACCATCATCAGGTCGGCCATCTCGTCGATGATGACGACGATATAGGGCATCGGCTGCAGGTCGAATTCCTCCGTCTCGTAGATCGCCTCGCCCGTCTGGCGGTCGAAGCCGGTCTGCACGGTGCGGGTGATCGTCTCGCCCTTGGCGAGCGCCTGCTCGACGCGGCTGTTGAAGCCGTCGATGTTGCGCACGCCGATCTTCGACATCTTCTTGTAGCGCTCCTCCATCTCGCGCACCGTCCATTTGAGGGCGACGACGGCCTTCTTCGGATCGGTGACGACGGGGGAGAGAAGATGCGGGATGCCGTCATAGACGGAGAGTTCCAGCATCTTCGGGTCGATCATGATCAGGCGGCACTGTTCCGGCTTCAGGCGGTAGAGCAGCGACAGGATCATGGTGTTGATGGCGACCGACTTGCCCGAGCCGGTGGTGCCGGCGACGAGCAGGTGCGGCATCTTGGCGATGTCGGAGATGACCGGCTCGCCGCCGATCGTCTTGCCGAGCGCCATGGCGAGGCGGGCCTTGGAGGTCTCGAAATCACGGCTGGCGATGAGTTCGCGGAGATAGACGGTCTCGCGGCTCTGGTTCGGCAGCTCGATGCCGATGGCGTTGCGGCCCGGCACGACGGCGACACGGGCGGCGATCGCGCTCATCGAGCGGGCGATGTCGTCGGCAAGGCCGATGACGCGGGAGGACTTGATGCCGGGCGCCGGCTCCAGCTCGTAGAGCGTGACGACCGGGCCGGGGCGCACATGGATGATCTCGCCCTTGACGCCGAAATCCTCCAGCACGCCTTCCAGCATGCGGGCGTTCTGCTCCAGCGCGTCGGCGGAAAGCGTCGCGTCGCGCACCTGGCCCCTCGGCTCGGCGAGCAGGTGGATCGGCGGAAGCTGGAAGCCGTCCGGGCCGACGAAGGAGGTCTGCGCTTCGCGGTCGGCGCGCTGGCCGGGCTTCGGCCGCGCGGCGGGGGCGACGACGCGGGCACCTGCGGCAGGTTCCGCCTGGCGGGCCGGCGCGCGGCGCGGCGCCCAGTCGGCGGCGATGTCGTCAGCGTCCTCGTCCGGCAGGATACCGCTCGGGCGGGCGAGCGGCTCGTCGCCCATGTCGAAGGGCAGGTCGTCGTCGTCGAGCGAGATCGACGGTGCGGCGACGGCGCGGCGGCCGTCCATGGAGGGCTCGACGCGCTCGGCGGTGCGGCTTGCGGCGCGGGCGCGCACCGGCTCGTTCAGCGTGCCGAACTCGTCCTCGTTGAAATCGTAGGGCTGCTCGATGCCGCGCGCCCTGCGGCGCTGGTTCGAGAGGCCGAAGATGCGGCGCACGCGCGCCTGCCCGGTATACCAGGCATGGGTCATCGCGCCGGCAAGCACGGTGAGCGGGCCTTCACGCTCGTCGTCCTCGTCGTCTTCCTCGGCCACCGCGCGGGCGCGGCTCTGGGCCGGAGCGGGTGCATGGTCGTCCTCGTCATCGGCCGGGACGGCGCCGACGAGGCCGGCGCTGAACACCATCAGCCAGGCGGCGGGTACGGCGACGATGCAGCCGATGACGGTCGCGAACATGCCGGTGGGATAGGCGCCGGTGAAGAGGGCGGGGAAACGCAGGATCATGTCGCCGAAGACGCCGCCGAGGCCGGTCGGCAGCGGCCAGGTCACGGGTCCCGGCACGCAGGCGAGCGCGGCGGAGGCGAGGATCGCGCCGCCGAGCCAGGCGACCGCGCGCTGCGGAATGCGGTGGAAGCGCCGGCCGCTCACCATCGCCAGTCCCCAGGCGACGACCGGCAGCAGCGCGATGACGCTGGCAAGGCCGAAGAATTGCATGAAGAGATCGGCGAAGACGGCGCCCGGATAGCCGAGGATGTTCTTAGGCTCGCCTCCTGAAGCGTAGGAGAGGCTGGGATCGGAGACGTTCCAGGTGGATAGCGCGGCAATGGCGAGCGCCAGACCGGCGAAGATGCCGAGCCCGGCGAGGACCTGTATCTGCCGCAAGACGAATGCCGACAGAACGAAACGGTCGTGACGGTTGTCCAGTCCTGCCGAAATGCTTCTGCTCATGGTTCCAGCCTGTGCCTACACAAGGAAAATCGCGGCGATCCGCATGATTCGCGGAAGTGCCTGACTGCGAACCCTACGAAGGAAGGTTTAATGGCATGTTAACCATGCGGTGCCGCATCATGGTTTCCGCAGCGTAAACGAAAAAGACCCGGACCGAAGTCCGGGCCAGAGGCGGATATGGCGGACCATATCCGCGATGGATAGTTGTGCGGCGGCCGGGCGGGCCGCCGCGGAGCCTAGGCGTGGTAGGCCGCTTCGCCGTGGGACGAGAGGTCGAGACCCTCGCGCTCGGCCTCGACGGAGACGCGCAGGCCCACGACCATGTCGACGATCTTGTAGAGGATCGCCGAGCCGACGGCGCACCAGACGATGGTGATGGCGACGGCGGTGAGCTGGGTCATGAACTGCGAGGCGATGGAAAAGTCCGCCGCGCCCGTGCCGCCGAGCGAGGGAGCGGTGAAGATGCCCGTGCCGAGCGCGCCGATGAGACCGCCGACGCCATGGACGCCGAAGACGTCCGCCGTGTCGTCATAGCCGAACTTGTTCTTCACCACGGCGACGAAGAAGTAGCAGACCGGCGAGACGATGAGACCGAGCACGATGGCACCGAACGGGCCGACGGAACCGGCAGCCGGCGTGACGGCGACGAGGCCGGCGATCATGCCGGAGGCGGCGCCGAGCAACGAGGCCTTGCCGCGGGTGAAGGTCTCCACCACCGACCAGGCGAGGATCGCGGCGGCCGTCGCGACGAAGGTGTTGACGGTGGCGAGGATCGCGCCGCCCGAGGCTTCGAGGTTGGAGCCCGCGTTGAAGCCGAACCAGCCGAACCACAGCATGGCGGCGCCGACAAGGGTGAGCGTCATGGAGTGGGGCGCCATCATGTCCTTGCCGAAGCCGGTGCGCTTGCCGACCATGATCGCGCCGATGAGGCCCGCGACGCCGGCATTGATATGCACGACGGTGCCGCCGGCGAAATCGAGCGCGCCCATCTTGAAGATCAGGCCGTTGCCGTCCCAGACCATGTGGGCGATCGGGAAATAGACGAAGGTCGACCAGAGCAGCGTGAAGAGGATGACGGCCGAGAACTTGATGCGCTCGGCGAAGGCGCCGACGATCAGCGCGGGCGTCAGCGCCGCGAAGGTCATCTGGAACAGCATGAAGATATATTCCGGGATGACGACGCCGTCGGTGAAGGTCGCGGCCGTGCTCTCGACGGTGACGCCCGTGAGGAACACCTTGGCGAAACCGCCGAAATAGGCGCTCGTCGAGCCGCCGAAGGCGAAGGAGTAGCCGTAGATCACCCAGACGATCATCATCATGGCGCCGATGACCGTGCATTGCATGAGGACGGACAGCATGTTCTTGGCGCGCACCAGGCCGCCGTAGAAGAGGGCAAGGCCCGGGATCAGCATGAAGAAGACGAGCAGCGTCGCGAGGAACATGAAGGCGGTGTCCGCCTTGTCCGGAACGGGTGCGGCGGCTGCGGCCTGCGTTGCGGCCGGGGCGGTTTCCTGCGCGAAGGCGGCAGCCGGCGCAAGCAGGGCCGCCGCGGCTGCGGCCGCGCGGGGGAGGATGCGGGTAAGCGTGAATGAAGACATGTTGAAAAGGCTCCCTGACAGGCCGTTTGCTTAAAGGGCTTCGGTATCGGTTTCGCCCGTGCGGATGCGCACGGCATGGTCGATCGAGTAGACGAAGATCTTGCCGTCCCCGATCTGGCCGGTCTTGGCGGCCGACGCGATCGCCTCGACGGCCTTGTCGACGACGTCGCCCGGCACGGCGATCTCGATCTTCAGTTTCGGCAGGAAGCTGACGGCATATTCGGTGCCGCGATAGATTTCCGTATGCCCCTTCTGGCGCCCGTAACCCTTCACTTCGGTCACGGTCAGGCCCTGGATGCCGACGGCGGTGAGGGCTTCGCGCGCCTCGTCGAGTTTGAACGGCTTGATAATGGCCATTACGATTTTCATCTGGTTTCCCATCCTTCGTGCTTGTCCCCAGCCGGGGCCATCTCTCTGGCCGTTGGCAGCCAACGACTGGAGATACACATTCAAGGGGCGTGCCAGATTCGAACGCCTTGGCTAAATGCCTGAAATCAAATCGATAAAAATCGCAGACATGCTGCGGTGCAAAAATTCACCGCCGCACATGCTCAAAAAATAGTCGTCAATGGAATGGCGCGCAAAATTTAGGCGGTTGCCTTTTTCCGAATCAGCCCCTCCTGGGCGACGGAGGCAATGAGCGTGCCGGAGCGGGTGTAGATCGCGCCGCGCGTCATGCCGCGGGCCCCGAAGGCCGAGGGGCTGTCCTGGCTGTAGAGCAGCCAGTCGTCGAGGACGGGCGGGCGGTGGAACCACATGGCGTGGTCGAGGCTCGCCACTTGCAGCGAACGGTCTAGAACCGATGTGCCATGGGCGAAGAGCGAGGTGTCGAGCAGCGTCATGTCGGAGAGATAGGCAAGCACGGCCGCCTGCAGATGGCGGTCGGCGGGCACCGGCCCCGTGGTGCGCACCCAGATGTTCTGGTGCGGATCGAGCTTCTCCGAGGAAAGATAGTGTTTCAGCGAGACCGGGCGCAGCTCGATCGGCCGCGGACGCTCCCAGTAGGCGCGGATATGCGGCGGCGCGGCGGCCATGAACTGCGCCTTCAGCTCCGCCTCGCCGATGAGCTTTTCCGGCGGCGGCACGTCGGGCATCGCCGTCTGGTGCTCGAAGCCGTCCTCGTCGTCCTGGAAGGAGGCGGTCATGAAATAGATCGGCCGGTCGTGCTGGATGGCGACGACACGGCGCGTGGCGAAGGAGCCGCCGTCGCGAATGTTCTCCACGTCGTAGATGATCGGGATGGAGGGATCGCCCGGCCGCACGAAATAGGCGTGCAGCGAATGCACGAAGCGGTTTTCCTCCACCGTGCGCGTGGCGGCGACCAGCGCCTGGCCGATCACCTGCCCGCCGAACACCCGCTGCCAGCCGACCTGCGGGCTTTCTCCACGAAACAGACGGGTTTCCAGCCGCTCGATATCGAGCGTACGGAGGAGAACATCCATGGCGGGGTTGGCGGTCTGGCGCGACATTTGGACGTGGCTCCTCTCTTGGACCCGAGGTAGGAAAGCGCTTCCTCCTCCTCTATATAGGGGAAGGAAAGACCTCAAGCGCCGTGGAGACCGCCATGCCCGAAGCCCAGATGCTCGACGTCCTCGTCGCCGGCGGCGGCTATGTCGGCCTGTCGCTGGCCGTTGCCGTCAAGAAGGCCGCGCCGCACCTCGCCGTCGAGGTGGTGGATGCAGCGCCCGATCACGCCTGGCGCAAGGACGAGCGCGCCTTCGCCATCGTCGCCGCCGCGCGCAACCTGCTCGACGTGCTCGGTATCTGGAGCGACATCGAGCCGGAGGCCGAGCCGATCCGCCGGATGGTGATCACCGATTCGCGCACGGCCGACCCCGTCCGCCCCGTCTTCCTCACCTTCGAGGGTGCCGGCTCCGGTGACGACGGACAGCCCTTCGCCCATATGGTGCCGAACCGGGCGATCACCGCCGGCCTGCTGAAACAGGCGGAAACCCTTGGCGTATCGATCCGATGGTCGACCTCCGTGGAAGGTTTTGCAACCGCCCAGCACTCCACCACCGTCACCCTTTCCGACGGCACGGAACGCCAGACGCGTCTCCTCGTCGCCTGCGACGGCGTGCGCTCGAAGCTGCGCGACATGGCCGGCATCAAGGTGGTGCGCTTCGACTACGGCCAGTCCGGCATCGTCACCACCGTCCAGCACGAGCGCCCGCACGAGGGCACGGCGGAAGAGCATTTCCTGCCCGCCGGCCCCTTCGCCACGCTGCCGCTCACCGGCAACCGCTCCTCGCTGGTCTGGACCGAGCGCACGGAGGACGCCCGCCGTCTCGTCGAGAGCGACGATCTCGTCTTCGAGGAGGAACTGGAGCGCCGTTTCGGCCACAAACTGGGCGCGCTGAAGGTCGTCGACGGCCGCCGCGCCTTCCCGCTCGGCCTGACGCTCGCCCGCGCCTTCGTCGCCCCTCGCTTCGCGCTGGCGGGCGACGCCGCCCACGGCATCCACCCGATTTCCGGCCAGGGCCTCAATCTCGGCTTCAAGGACGTGGCGGCGCTGGCCGAGACCATCGTGGAAGCCGACCGCCTCGGCCTCGATATCGGCGCCGTCTCGGTGTTGGAACGCTACGAGACCTGGCGCCGCTTCGACACGGTCCGCATGGGCATGACCACCGACGTCCTGAACCGCCTCTTCTCCAACGACGTAACGCCCCTGCGCGTCCTGCGCGATGTCGGCCTCGGCGTCGTCGACCGCCTGCCCGGCCTCAAATCCTTCTTCATCCGCCAGGCCGAGGGCACCACGGGCGGAAACCATCCGCGCATGCTGGTGGGGCAGCCGATCTGACAGGGCGGGTCAGAGGCTCGCCTTGGAGAAGACCAACCTGCTTCCATATCGCTCCATGCCGCCGTCCAATCGATTGCTGTCTGGTGGCAATCCTACCGCAATGCCTTTGGCGTGACGAAGGATTCGAGGCGGCCCCTGCCGGGTGCCGCTTCAGCCCAGAGCTCGATATCCAGAGCAATCACGGCGAGGCCAGCCGTTGGGTATTTTTCTCCTAGCCGGCTAATCGCATCCGCATCTCCTGTTGGCGCCAGCAGCCTCGCAAGATTCTCGAAACCGGGATTGTGACCGATGACGAGCAGCCTTTCGCTTTCCTCCGGCGCATCGCGGATCGCTGCGAGGATCGCCTGCGGCTCGGCCTCGTAGATCGACGGCACCGTGCGGGAGGGGCATGGCTTTACGAGGGCCGGTTCCACCAGCGCCCATGTTTCCTGCGTGCGCCGTGCGGAGGAGATCAACGCGAAATCCGGCTGGAGGCCCGTTTCGGCCATGTAGGCGCCCATGCGGAGAGCGTTCCGGCGGCCGCGGTCGGCGAGGGGGCGGTCGCGGTCGGGGACGCCGTCCGGCCAGGCGGACTTGGCGTGGCGGAGCAGGAGAAGCTGCTTCATCGGGATACTCCTAAAAGGAAAAGGCCGGGAGCGTGCTCCCGGCCTTCCAGCATATCGGCAAACGCCTGGGCTTACTGCCAGTCGCGGATATCGACGAAGTGACCGGCAATGGCGGCGGCGGCGGCCATGGCGGGGGAGACGAGGTGCGTGCGGCCCTTGAAGCCCTGGCGGCCCTCGAAGTTGCGGTTCGAGGTGGAGGCGCAGCGCTCGCCCGGCTTCAGGCGGTCGTCGTTCATGGCGAGGCACATGGAGCAGCCAGGCTCGCGCCAGTCGAAGCCGGCTTCCTTGAAGATCCTGTCGAGGCCTTCCCGCTCGGCCTGCTCCTTCACGAGGCCGGAGCCCGGAACGATCATGGCATTGACGGTGGGGGCCACTTGCCTGCCTTCGACGACGGCGGCGACGGCGCGCAGGTCCTCGATGCGGCCGTTGGTGCACGAGCCGATGAAGACGCGGTCGATGGCGATGTCGGTGATCTTCGTGCCCGGCTTCAGGCCCATATAGTCCAGCGCGCGCCACTTGGACGAACGCTTGGTCTCGTCTTCGATATCATCCGGGTTCGGCACGACACCTTCGACGGAGACGACGTCCTCGGGCGAGGAGCCCCAGGAGACGATCGGCGGCAGGTTGGCCGCGTCGAGCACGACGACGCGGTCGAAATGCGCGCCTTCTTCGGTGTAGAGCGTCTTCCAGTAGTCGAGCGCCATTTCAAGCGCCTTGCCCTTCGGCGCGCGCGGCTTGTCCTTGATATATTCGAAGGTCTTCTCGTCCGGCGCGATGAGGCCGGCGCGGGCGCCGCCTTCGATCGTCATGTTGCAGATCGTCATGCGGCCTTCCATCGACAGCGAGCGGATGGCTTCGCCCGCGAATTCGATGACATGGCCGGTGCCGCCGGCCGTGCCGATCTCGCCGATGATGGCGAGAATGATGTCCTTCGCCGTCACGCCTTCGGGAAGCTTCCCGTCGACGCGCACCAGCATGTTCTTCGCCTTCTTCTGGATCAGCGTCTGGGTGGCCAGAACGTGTTCCACTTCCGACGTGCCGATGCCGTGCGCCAGCGCGCCGAAGGCGCCGTGCGTGGAGGTGTGGCTGTCACCGCAGACGATGGTCATGCCGGGCAGCGTGAAGCCCTGCTCGGGGCCGACGATGTGCACGATGCCCTGGCGGACATCCTTTTCCGAATAGTATTCGACGCCGAAATCGGCCGCGTTCTTCGCGAGCGCCTCGACCTGGATGCGGCTTTCCTCGTTCTTGATGCCCTGGTGGCGATCCGGCGAGGTGGGGACGTTATGGTCGACGACGGCGAGCGTCTTCTCCGGCGCGCGGACCTTGCGGCCGGTCATGCGCAGGCCTTCGAAAGCCTGGGGAGACGTCACTTCATGGACGAGGTGACGGTCGATGTAGAGAAGACAGGTGCCGTCTTCCTGGCGGCTGACGATGTGGTCGTCGAAAATCTTGTCGTAGAGGGTACGGGGTGCGCTCATGGCTCTTCATCCGCTGGCATGTTGAGGGGGTTCTGGAAATCCGCAGCGCATGGCTGCGGGATCGCGTCTGGAAGCGGCGATCAGGATAGGCGGCTGATGAGCGCCCCGAAGACACGCGCAAAGAAGCGTGCCGGCAGGCGCTTGTGATCCTGCAGCACGACGACATGCTTTTCCGTGCATCCGAACTTGGATTCCATGAACCCGCATATAGCGATTTTTGCGCCTTTCGGCAATTGCGAAGAATCAAGG
>Ga0153917_1000937_pt1 | contig 14431 bp, 16 predicted proteins | sample TSFL001MetaG_FD_104695 | JGI IMG/M metagenome (GOLD analysis project Ga0153917, IMG submission 104695) | Attine ant fungus gardens microbial communities from Florida, USA - TSFL001 MetaG | ecosystem: Host-associated > Fungi > Mycelium > Unclassified | place: USA: Florida, Paynes Creek Historic... | reverse complement strand
GAAAACGACTAGAAAAAAAGCCTCCGGCACGTCATAGTCCATGGCGTTAACCATGCAGCCGGTCCTTACTTCGTCACCGCCAATCGGAGAAGAATGGCGTTACGAAGTAAAATATGACGGGTACCGATGTATTCTTCGCATCCATTCTTCAGGTGTGACCTTAACCAGCAGAAATGGTGTGGAGCTCAACACCTTCCCTGAAATCACACAATTCGCCAAAACCGTCTTTCAGCATATGGAAAAAGAACTTCCGCTGACACTTGATGGAGAAATCGTATGTTTGGTGAATCCTTGTCGTGCAGATTTTGAACATCTTCAAGTACGGGGACGTTTAAAAAGGCCAGACAAGATTCAGGAATCGGCAAACGCGAGGCCGTGCTGCTTTCTCGCCTTTGATTTATTAGAGAGAAGCGGAGAAGATCTAACGCTTCTTTCGTATCTGGACCGCAAAAAATCGCTGTATGACCTCTTGTCCGCAGCAAAGCTTCCTGCGTCTCCAGATCCTTACGCAAAGGAAACCATCCAATATATCCCCTGTTACGATCATTTTGATCGCCTTTGGGAAATGGTAATGAAATATGACGGAGAAGGAATTGTAGCGAAGAAAACAAATAGCAAATGGCTTGAAAAGAAGCGGTCATCCGATTGGCTCAAATATAAAAACTTTAAACAAGCTTATGTTTGCATAACAGGCTTCAACCCTAACAATGGGTTTCTGACGGTGTCCGTATTAAAAAACGGAATCATGACACCGATTGCCTCTGTCTCGCACGGAATGCGTGATGAGGAAAAAAGCGCGATAAGAGAGATTATGGAACAGCACGGGCATCAAACACCTTCTGGCGAATTTACGCTTGAACCTTCTATATGTGCAGCTGTTCAATACTTAACGATTCTCCAAGGCACACTAAGAGAGGTATCGTTTGTTGGCTTCGAATTCCAAATGGACTGGACCGAATGCACGTATGCGCAAGTCATACGCCACTCCAAACCGGTTCACCCAGAGCTTCAGTTCACAAGCCTGGATAAAATCATATTTGAAAAGAATAAAAAAACAAAAGAAGATTTTATTCAGTATATGATTGAAGTCAGTGACTACCTGTTTCCATTTCTGAAAAACCGTGCTGTCACCGTCATTCGCTATCCGCATGGATCTAGGAGCGAATCATTTTTCCAAAAAAACAAGCCGGACTATGCGCCGGATTTTGTTCAATCCTTCTATGACGGAAGCCATGAGCATATTGTCTGTGAGGATATGTCTACGTTGTTATGGCTTTGCAACCAGCTTGCTTTGGAGTTTCACGTTCCTTTTCAAACCATTAAAAGCAGGCGTCCGGCTGAGATTGTCGTTGATTTAGACCCGCCTTCGCGAGATGACTTTATTATGGCCGTTCAGGCTGCAAATGAACTGAAGCGGCTGTTTGACTCCTTTGGCATTACTTCGTACCCGAAGCTATCCGGCAACAAAGGCATCCAGCTTTATATTCCCTTGTCTCCTGAGGCTTTCACGTATGAAGAAACACGCCAATTTACACAGCTGATTGCCGAGTACTGCACCAATGCATTTCCCGAGCTATTTACCACTGAACGCCTGATTAAAAACAGGCACGGCAAATTGTATCTTGATTATTTGCAGCATGCAGAAGGAAAAACGATTATCTGTCCCTATTCGACGAGAGGAAATGAGCTTGGGACTGTCGCGGCACCGCTTTACTGGAATGAAGTGAAATCATCTTTAACACCCGCTTTGTTTACAATTGATACCGTCATTGATCGGATTAAGAAGAAGGGCTGCCCATTTTTTGATTTTTACCGCAACCCGCAAGACGAACCTCTTAGCGCTATTTTACATCAGTTGAAAAAAAAGAGCTGACTAATGAAGTCAGCTCTTTTTTTTCAACTGTACTTTTTCTCTAATCGCTCTTTTTCCTGGCGCTGAAGCGGGCTCAGCGGCTCATTATACAAATCGATATCAATCGCGTATTTCGGGCGTCTTTTCACTTCGGAAAAAATCGTCCCGATATACTCTCCGATGATCCCAATTCCCATCAATTGCAGCCCGCCCAAAAACCAAATTGAAATGATGAGAGACGCCCAGCCTGCATTCGTATGGCCGAGCAGCTTTTGAATAAACGCGCCAATCCCTGCCACAGCGCTGAGAAAAAATAAAACAAACCCTAAAAGCGTAAAGAATCGAATTGGTGCGACACTGAATGAAGTAATCCCGTTAAAAGCGAAGGATAGCATCTTTTTCAGCGGATATTTCGTTTTGCCGGCAAAGCGTTCCTTGCGGTCATACAAAACTTCGGCCGATTTAAAGCCGATCATAGGGACAATACCTCTTAAAAACAGATTCGCTTCCGGATAACGCTCAAGCTCTTCAAGGGACCTTTTATTCATTAAACGAAAATCAGCATGATTATAAATTAATTTAATCCCAAGCTTATTCATGAGACGATAAAATCCTAACGCGGTCGTGCGTTTGAAAAAGGTATCGGTTTTTCTGCTCCGGCGGACACCGTAAACGATCTCGCAGCCCTCATGATATTTCAGTATAAAATCCCGGATCACAGAGATGTCGTCCTGAAGATCAGCATCAATCGAAATGACACAGTCTGACCTATTCTTCGCTTTATGGAGTCCGGCTAAAAGCGCTTTTTGGTGGCCGACATTGCAGGCTAATTTTAGACCGGTAACCTTCTTGTTTCTTATGCTCTCCATGGCAATCAAAGCCCAAGTGCGGTCTTTGCTGCCATCATCGACGAATAGAATTTTACTGTCTTCAGCAATTAATTTCTCTTCAATTAAATCGTCTACAACCTCTGTCAGCTGACGGCTTGTTTCTTGAAACACTTCCTCTTCATTGAAACACGGGACGACGATGGTTAATACTGGCTGTGGCTGTTTCAATCGATATCCTCCTTATCTTGTTTCATATAAATAAATGCGCCAAGCGGAATCCTTATGGTCAAACGTCTTGACAAGCGCGAGATGATTTTGTTCAGCATTCATGATCGGAACTGAAGATAAAATGTACCGTCCGCCCATTTTTTTAAATACCTCTGTATTTAATTGAAGATTGTTGATCGTTTTCTTCGAGTTCTTTTTGAAATCGTATCGTTTACCGAGTTCATCGACAAAAAGGTAGCAGCGGCTGCCCCACTCATCAAAATATTGTTTCAGCCGAGCGTTTTTTTCCAGCTCTTTTTCAATGATTTTCCTAAATTCATATTTATAAGAGAGCGGATACAGATTGTTATACGTATCTAACGTATAAAACCCGTTATATTGGGCGATAGACGGATGCAGGCCGATGCTCGCCACCCTGTACGAATCTTGCGGGCGTCCGATAAATTCTTTAATCTCTTTGAATTGCTCGGATGCATAAAACTCCCTGAATGTCGGCGCGTTGTAATGAACACCATACGTATACTCTTCATTAAAAGGCGCCAGCACCATCAGCTGTGCAGCGACCGCGGCGTACACAAGCCATTTCCATCCTTTCCCCATCCGCCAAATAAGATATAAAGCAAGCGCAAAGCTCACGTATATAACAAGCGGTCGCAGAAAATGAAAACGGGCAAAATTAAATTCTGCTAAAAAGGCAAATTTCTGCTTAGGCACTGCCCAAATTTTGTTGAACCAAAACGCATACCATAATGACAATCCGTAATTAAGTACACATAAAAACAGATAAACATTTTCTGGCTTTGTCCGATTTCGTTTGAACAGCAGAGCAGCAAATACGAGCAGCAGAATCGGGAGGATGACAACGGTATGAACGGTCATCACATGATTATGGCCATAGACAAAGTTTTTTACGGATAGCCGAAGAGAATGCCAAACGTCATGCCTGGATGAGATAAATTCGATACGATGCATCGGTGCATGCTCAAACAGCATCGAATAGACAAGCCGATATTCAACGAAAAGATAGATACTCGTCATAAATGCAATACTGCCTAAGAAAATCAGATTCCATCTTCTTTTTGTAATGGCATCATACAGCCAAAAACACGCCATTCCTGCCAGGAAAAAGAAGAAGCCTAAAACAAAGCTTGAATATAAAGGAAGCAGTCCGAGCGTCAGCCATTCTCTCCATGAGATATCCCCTTTTCGGATATTTAAAAAAGCCCACAGTGCCAAAGGATACCCAAGCGTACTCAGCATCCCCGAAGGCCAGAAAGGTGTTAAGGCAAATGCAAGCGATACGCCAATTCGGATGAAAGCCGCTTTTGGTTCAGGGATCACATGTTTCTTCAGCAGCACATACATTCCAAAAAAAGCGACAACTCTTGTAACCGTCTGGCTTATTGCATAGGCGGTCATGGAAGAAAAGAAAGCATGGAGCCAAACAATTCCGCTCCACTCGGTGCCAAAGGCATCCCGGGGCAGCCCGTTAATGATTTGCGGAATGGCAGCGTCAACCTTGCCGACGATTTCTCCGCTATCGGCCAGAACCTTGTACCAAGCGATGTTGGAATCTAAATTATCGTGGACCCGGATATGGGCATCTTCCTTTAAAATAAAAAGCGGGGATACATACAATAAAAGAAGAAATAATGCGATCCAGAGATAATATGTTTCTTTTTTTTGTTGTCTCATCAACCGTAACATTGCTTACACATCCATTTGTTATTCTGACTCCGTCGGCATGTTCTGCCTCATGTGTCAAAATTTATTATCCCTTTTCCCTTCCAAATCATTCATCATATGACAATCCGTTTTTCAGCCTGTCTCTACCCATTAATTCCCGCTATCCATAGGGCTTGCTCACTTACTATACTGATATGAGGGAGGGGATATATTTTGTTTACAATCTTACTTTCATTGGCCATACTCGTATTTGTGCCATTTCTATATAAAGCGAACCGCAATACAAAAGATGTGAAGGTTAACACCATTTCAATCGACCAAAAAGACGGCCTTCCAGCCAGAAAAAAATTAAATATCCTTCATTTATCAGATCTTCACTTGGAAAACATTTCAGTCTCACCTGAGGAGCTGTATCATTTAACAAAAGATCAGCCTGTGGACATCATTGCTCTTACCGGGGATTTTCTTGATCGGAAACGTAATATTCCGAAGCTGGCAGCTTATTTGAATGCCTTGCAAAAGCTGAAGCCTGCATATGGAATGTACGCGGTGTTCGGTAACCACGATTATGTATTGAAAGAAGAGGACTTTCAGAGGCTGAAGCGTGTTTTAGAGGAAAACGACTGTATCACGCTTCAAAATGAACATGTTCGAATCGATACGGCTGCAGGGCCAATCAATATAATTGGCATTGATGATTACAGTACGAATCGCAGTAATATTACCGGCTCTTATCAAAGTCTGGAAAACGGCTATCATCTTGTACTAACACATGATCCAAATATTATTCTGGATATGAAAGATGTTCATTATGATTACCTGCTGTCAGGCCATTTTCACGGCGGGCAAATCCACTGGCCAAAACCGTATCATTTGGTGAAAATGGGCAAACTCGTGCGCATGAACATGATTAAAGGTCTTCATTATCATCACGATAAGCCATTTTATATCAGTGAAGGCTTGGGACAAACTGGCGTAAATATCCGTGTCGGAAGCCGCCCTGAAGTGACATTTCATCAGATTTAAGCAAAAAAGACTGTGCTGACCGTGGCATCAGTCTTTTTTTTGATAGGTTTTCTGCAGCTTTTCTTTTGAGATAAACAAATAGGATGAATTCGGTAAATGCCGCAAGCTCACAGGCTTTGAAGTCAAATATAAAATCGGCACATGGGACATTTTTTTAAAGCATCTGTAAAAAGGGTTCACCGGGGTAATCACATCAAAGCCGAGCCTTTTCACACCTCTGTCAAGCATCGTAATCCCAATGATCCCTTTGATTTTCTCGCTTTTTTTATGATTGTTGATATAGTCAAGAAGAAGCGGCATTGATTGATATACTTTCTGATAAATAATGATTCCTTTTCTGACCGTACTCTCAATGCTTTGCAGTTCTCTTATCAGTTTAATATTGTGCAGATGGATTTTAACGAGCACATCATTTTTTCTAATATGCGTTCCGTCGCTCAGCACGACATGATGTCCTTTATACTTCGTCAGCCTGACTCGAAAAACGCTTTTTTGCTCTTTGTCAATCAAGCTTAGCCTTGAAAAAAAGAAATAAATTGGGTCAACCATTCTCCAAATGGAAAGGAAACAGGTTTTCATCTCTTCACCTTCCTTATGATCAAAAACACCCTTATATTTTGTGAGCGTTCTCCCCAAAATATAGTTGCCATATTTTTTTGGGAGGACTGTCATGAAAAACATTCTTATTTTTCCTTTTTTAAGCATTTCCACCGGCCATCATCATGTCGCTGATGCATTGCAGGCTGAATTGGAGTCTCAGGGGCTTGCAGCTGAGAACATTGATATCTTTTCACATGCGTATAGGCGGTTAGAAAAACTGTCCTCCGTGGCTTATTTAAAATGGATTCAATATTTTCCGAAAACGTACAGCGGCATTTACAGGCTACTCGCCTGCGGAGAATATCAGCATGACAAACGATATTCCATGTACGAATGGCTGTTCACACAACAAATGAGGCACATCCTCCAAGAAAAACAGCCTGATATCGCCTTCTGCACACATGCGCTGCCTTCTTATCTGCTGGACCGGCTAAAGCCTGAATATCCAGATCTGACGGTTGTGAATGTATACACTGATTTTTTCGTGAATCAATTATGGGGACGGAAGAATATTGATTACCATTTTGTTCCGAGCATGGAAGTAAAGAATCAGCTCATATCAGAGGGGATCGATCAGAACAACATATACTTGACCGGCATTCCAGTTCACCGAATGTTTGAAATGGAATCAGCAGATACCTTGCAGCACCATCCGCCATATACCATCATCATCACAGGGGGCAGTATGGGGGTTGGGGGAATGTTAAAATGGGTGCAGAAACTGTCGCCAGGCGGAAAGATCTTATACAAAATATTATGCGGCAGAAACGAAAAGCTCTACTGCTATGTCAAAAGTTTACACCACCCTTTAATTGAGGCGATTCCTTACCTTCACAGCAAAGCAGAGATGAACCGTTTGTACGAACAGGCGACAGGCATCATGACAAAACCCGGAGGCGTGACCATCAGTGAATGCTTACAGAAGCAGCTCCCCGTATTTATTTATCATGCACTGCCGGGCCAGGAGGAAATGAATTTGAACCTTTTAAATGAAAGGAAGCTTGTCATAGATATAAGAAACTGGGATGTACAAAAAGCAGAAGAGCGTTTTGCGGTATTTTTTCAATCAAATGAACAGATGAAGAAATATAAAACAAACGTCAATGGATATCTTGGTGAAATGTCTGACAGGAAGATTGAAGATGTTTTAAAAAGAATCCTATAAAACAAAAAAACACTCTCCAGAAAGAGAGTGTAGAGTCGTTAACGAAACAGCAAATGCTGACTGTGTATGCCTGCTTTCTTGAGCAGGACGATCAGCTGGTCCTGTTCATCAGGCGAAAGGCCTGAAAACGCTCTCGCAATACGCAGTGCATGAATCGGATAAATTTTATCCAAATACTCATTTCCCTTGTCAGTTAAATGTGCGTAAACGGAGCGTTTATCTTTCGGGTCCTGCTCCCTTACTAAAAACCCGTTTCTTTCTAGTTTGTCGATAACATATGTGACGTTTCCGCTTACAAGCAGAAGTCTCGACCCAATTTGCTGTAATTTTTGCGGGCCTCTTGTGTACAGGAGCTCCAGTACAGCAAATTCAGTGGGATTAAAACCGTGCTCTTTGCTATCACGGATACTATGTTCGGACACACTTTTGAAAGCCCTTGCAAAAACTCTGTACAAATTCATCGCACGCTCAACTTCTTCTTCGTTAAACGATAATCTCATCATATCTACCTCGTATATAGGATTTTTATAAAAAAATAATGAAAACCCTTACATATAATAAGAGTTCAGTCCCTTACTATACGTATTCGCTATAATTCGAGAAATTCCTTCTAAAAGTAAAAAAATCCTTATACATTATCTTGTATAAGGATAATTTCTGTGATTTGTAATGCTTCGAAAGAAATAAGCATATTCTTTCCGAAGCTCAGAAATCGTCATTTTGTTCATGACCTCTTTATTATAAACTCCAATTTGATAGAGTTTTTCAGAATAATGGCTTCGTTCTTTTTCTAAAGCGGATTTCAATAAATTACTCATAGCGTCCTCCTTCATTTTGAGGTATCCTATACAAAAGATACTCTATTTAAATGAACGTGGTATGAATCTAATGTAAAGAATTTATGTTTACGAAGATTTACGGTACCGTCCGTTTTGAACGGATCTTAATAATTGAAAAGCCTGTTCTCCGGCAAGCTGCATAAACGTCTCCAGCATTTCATCACGCTTGATATCCAACTCGATAATTTCTTTTGCCAGTGAGACCGCTTTTTCTTCCTCCATGATTATCCTTCCTCCTCGTTTGTTCGTTACATAAAGGATAAAACGCGCTTGTGTGTTACGCATTATTCTTGTTAATTTTTCTTCCGCATTTTTTCAAAAATCTTCTATTTGATGTTAGAAAATATGACAAGCGTCAGGTTTTTTCTCTTTGTTTTTTATATACTATTATCAAAAGACATCCAGGGGTGGAAAAATGACCACAGAAGATCATTCTTATAAAGACAAAAAAGTGATTTCAATCGGAATTGTGAGTGAATTGACAGGATTGTCCGTAAGACAGATCAGGTATTATGAGGAACGAAAGCTCATTTACCCGCAGCGTTCTTCAAGGGGGACAAGAAAATACTCCTTTGCCGATGTGGAGCGGCTGATGGATATCGCCAATAAGCGTGAAGACGGTGTACAGACGGCAGAGATTTTAAAGGATATGCGCAAAAAAGAACAGATGTTAAAAAACGATCCGCAAGTGCGGAAAAAAATGCTGGAGGGGCAGCTTAATGCTCACTTTCGGTACAAAAACCGTTAAATGATAAAAGTCCGGCTCGCAGTTGAGACGGACTTTTTATGTTTATAATGAGTGTATGAATGCAGTGGCAATGCCAAAGTAGATTAATAAAGATAAAATATCGTTTAACGTTGTAATCAGCGGTCCAGAAGCAATCGCCGGGTCTACTTTCAGTTTGTGCAAAATAATAGGGATAATCGTTCCTGACATCGTGCCGATGATTAAGGTTAAGAACAGTGAAGAGGCGACTACAAATCCCAAAAGCGCATTCCCCTGCCATATGATGGAGACAATCGCGATTAGCACAGAACAAACCGCTCCGATAAAAATACTTGTTCTGAACTCCCGGAAGATCAGTCGCACAATCGTTTTTTTGTTCATTTCTTCTTTAGACAAGCCTCTGATGACAACCGCGAGAGATTGTGTTCCCGTATTTCCTGTCATCCCTGACACCATCGGCATGAAAAACGCAAGCGCGACAACCTGCTTCAGCGCATCCTCAAAATAGCTGATAATGCTTCCTGAAATCAGCCCGATAAACAAGAGTAAAATCAGCCATGGCAGGCGCCGGTATGCCGCCACGTAAGCTTTTGTGTCAAAGGTGATATCTTTACCGGAAGCGGCAAATTTTTCGTAATCCTCATCAGCTTCCCGAATAACGACGTCGATAATATCATCGACCGTTACGATGCCGACAAGCACGTTGTTTTCTTCTACCACCGGTATTGCCAAGAAATCGTAACGTTCAATCAGGCGGGCAACTTCTTCCTGATCCTGAAGAGCATCTGCTGATATGACGCGGGTAAACATTAAATCCTGCACCTTTTCTTCAGGTTCGCCCAGGATCAAATCGCGGTAGGAAAGAACCCCAACCAGCTGTTTGCTTTCATTAATAACATATAAGTAGTTGATTGATTCAGCGATTTCAGCGAAGCTTTTCAGTTTGACGACCGCGTCTTTTACCGTGTAATGCTGAGGAATCCACACATACCGGTTTGTCATCATGCGTCCCGCTGAATCAGCCGGATAATTCATCAAGAGCTGTACAGCTTTTGACTCTGCCGCTTCCATGCTGGACAAAAGCTGCTCCTTCAGTTCTTCGTCCATTTCTTCAAGCAATTGAGCGAGGTCATCGTTGTCCATTTTGTTCATCGCCAGTGTTGCTTTTGTTTTTCCGACTTTATTTAAGACGACAAGCTGAAATTCGCGTTCCAGCTCCCCGATCATATCAGTGATATCGTCTACAGTTAAATAAGATAAATAGCGGGCGCGGTGTTTTTCCGGCATTTCTTTAAAAATAAATGCCATGTCATAGGGCTGAAGCTCATCAATAACACTTCTGAAATCCCTGATTTTCCCGTCTCGCAATAAAATAATGATGCGTAAAATGAGTTCGTCATAAGTCATGTTTTGAACCATCGGACTCGTACCTCCTCTACGGAGACGTGCCGGCCTCGCCAGAAGGTGCGGCAGTTCGTCTCCTCATCGTGTAATCAATTGCCTTGTTGTCATAGTATATGGGTACTTCTTCAGATTGACTCGAATGGGGAGAATCCATACTCCGCACCTCCTTTGATTGGTTTCGTTTTAAAGGCATAAAAAAAGCCTTCAGGATTGAAGGTGAAAGAAGCACGTCAAAAAAAGCGTGCGGGCGCCTTCAATCGTAGAGCTTTAGCACTGTATGGCATAGGACAATCATCCAGCTGCATTAAAAATCACCTTATGTCGATGATTTCTGTTGACCCATTGGCGTCTTTGGACATTTTTGGGCAGCAGCGTATCTCCATACAGGAGCCTCACCTAACGAAGTTCCTAATTGAATTGACACACTGAGATTACAGAAAAAAACAAGCTGTGTCAACTCAAAAAAGTAATAAATGCGCTTACATCACAATTACGGAACAAAACAAGGGCCTAAGCCCTTATTCTGTTGTTTGTGTCTCGTCATCTTCAGAAAGCAAATGATACGTTTCATGAAGAAATAAGGCATACTCTCCTTCCTTCGTCGGATGAGGGACATATTCAGCCTGATTGATGTATTGCTCCTCTTTCTTTTCCATGCGTTTCGCCTCCTTTTCTACTTAGATTGTCCAAAAAAGGGTTTCTTATCATGAAAACCCCCCCTGCAGCGGGGGTTTGAATAGTCATCTATCTCAGTTTTGATCATGCGGCCATCTTTTGCGGAAATTTCAAATTCTGTCTCAGTTCCTTGTTTCGTTTGGATTTCAATTTCATAGATGTAAGCACCGTCATCTTCGTCAAGCTTACTTTCTGTTACGGTTCCATAATATGTGTCCTTTGTCCAAATGTGATCATCCTCTCCTGTCCCTATATGAAAAAAATGATTTCGTTGTTTACAAAATGATTCTTATCATCTATTATGATGTCAAAATAAAAAATTGTATACGGTAAGCACTAGGGGTGCTGTTTTGGCTGAGATAAAACGCGTGAGAAACGCGTTTTGATCCCTTATGACCCGATCTGGATAATACTAGCGTGGGGAAGTGCAGGTTGACCGAATGGTGTATTTTTTTGTGCGCTTAATCGATCTATGACTGCATATTCCCTTAGGATATGCAGTTTTTTATTTTATCCAAAAAACAGGAGGCTTTTAGAAATGGAGCATATTTGCGGTACAAGCAGAATCGCCGGTTTTCGCTTCTCTTTATATCCGATGACGGATGATTTTATCAGTGTGATCAAGTCTGCGCTGAAAAAAACAGATACATCCAATGTTTGGACGAAAACCGACCATATCAGCACGGTGTTACGCGGATCGATTGATCATGTATTCGATGCTGCAAAAGCCATTTACCTTTATGCAGCAAACAGCGAAAAACACATCGTCATGAGCGGCACGTTTTCCATTGGGTGCCCGGGCGACACCCAGGGAGATACATATCTTTTCACAGACGATAAGCGTGCCAATGAAGATGCTGTCCGAGGCTTGAACGCGGAAGCGCCGTGCCAATTTGCGCTTTATCCAATGAATGAGCCGGATTATATGGGATTGATTATGAAGGCTGTCGACATCGCAAAAGCCCAAGGCACTTTTGTACAGGGTGTCCATTACGCGAGCGAGCTTGACGGGGATGCGCATGACGTATTCAGCACATTGGAAGCCGTTTTCCGCATGGCTGAGCAGCAAACAAACCACATCACCATGACTGTGAATCTTTCGGCTAACAGTCCATCAAGAAAAAACAGAAAGCAGGGATAACATGAAAAGCTGGAAAGTAAAAGAAATTGTCATCATGTCCGTTATCAGTATCGTATTTGCCGTTGTTTATTTATTATTTACACACTTCGGAAACGTGCTTGCAGGTATGTTTGGGCCAATCGCCTATGAACCGATTTACGGCATTTGGTTTATCGTTTCGGTCATCGCCGCATACATGATTCGAAAACCGGGTGCGGCGCTCGTTTCTGAAATCATTGCCGCTCTCGTTGAGTGCCTGCTGGGAAATCCGTCTGGCCCGATGGTCATCGTCATCGGCATTGTTCAAGGACTCGGGGCTGAGGCTGTATTCCTTGCAACACGCTGGAAAGCATACTCTCTCCCTGTCCTTATGCTGGCCGGTATGGGGTCTTCAGTAGCCAGCTTTATCTATGATCTCTTTGTTTCTGGCTATGCAGCCTATTCACCGGGTTATCTGCTCATTATGCTTGTGATCCGCCTCATTTCCGGCGCGCTTTTGGCGGGGCTTCTCGGAAAAGCTGTCAGCGACTCTCTCGCTTATACAGGTGTGTTAAACGGAATGGCACTCGGAAAGGAACTGAAAAAGAAACGGAAGCGGGCGTCAGAACATGCAAGCCTTTGATGAGCTTCTGACAGTTGACCAGCTCAGCTTCTCTTATGAAGAAGACGAGAAACCGGTTTTTCAAAACATTTCGTTTGAGCTTGAAAAAGGAGAATGTGTTTTATTGCTAGGACCGAGCGGGTGCGGTAAAAGCTCGCTCACCCTTTGTTTAAACGGTCTATATCCGGAGGCTTGCGACGGCATTCAGTCCGGACATGTATTTCTATTTCAAAAGCCGGTCACAAACGCTGAAACCTCCGAAACGTTTGCTCAGCATGCCGGGGTCGTTTTTCAGGATCCTGATCAGCAGTTCTGCATGCTGACGGTGGAGGACGAAATCGCTTTCGGGCTCGAAAATCTGCAGATTCCAAAAGAAGAAATGACAGAGAGAATCAATGCCGTATTAGAAAAATTACGTATTCCCCATTTAAAAGAAAAAACGATATCCACCCTTTCAGGAGGACAGAAGCAGAAAGTGGCTCTCGCCTGTATTTTGGCGATGGAGCCTGAGCTTATTATTTTAGATGAGCCGACTTCTCTTTTAGACCCTTTCTCAGCGCGGGAATTCGTTCAATTGATGAAAGACCTTCAGCGGGAAAAAGGTTTCAGCCTCCTCGTCATTGAGCATCAGCTTGATGAATGGGCGCCTTGGATTGAGAGAACGATCGTGCTCGATAAATCAGGGCAAAAAGCGCTGGATGGTCTGACGAAAGATCTATTTCAGCACGAAGCGGAGACAATAAAGAAATTGGGCGTCGCAATTCCAAAGGTCTGTCATCTGCAGGAAAAGATGAGTATGCCGTTTACTTTATCAAAAGAAATGCTGTTCAAAGAGCCCTTTCCTGCCGGGCGTGCTGAAAAGAAGGAAACTCCTTCTGGAAAGAGTGTGCTCGAAGTCCGCAGCCTTTCGTTCGCGAGAGGACAACAAACGATTTTCGAAGACATCAGCTTTTCATTGCGCGAAGGCTCTTTGACGGCGCTTGTCGGCCCGAACGGCACTGGAAAATCGACGCTCTTATCTGTTCTGGCCCGTCTTATGAAACCGCAAAGCGGCAAAATTCTTCTATTTGATCAGCCGCTGCAGAAATATAAAGAAAAAGAATTGCGAAAACGAATGGGTTTTGTTTTTCAAAACCCTGAACATCAATTCGTCACCGATACGGTGTATGATGAGCTGCTGTTCGGCCAGAAGGTAAATGCTGAAACTGAGAAAAAAGCGCAACACCTGCTGTATCGTTTCGATCTTGCGCATTTGGCTGATCATCATCCGTTTGCGATCAGCCAAGGGCAAAAACGGCGACTGAGCGTTGCTACCATGCTCATGCATGACGTAAAGATTTTATTATTAGACGAACCAACCTTTGGCCAGGACGCCCGCACCGCGGCTGAATGTATGGAAATGATTCAGCGCATTAAGGCAGAGGGAACCGCCGTCCTCATGATTACACACGATATGGAGCTAGTCTCTTCGTATGCTGACAGTGTGCTTGTGCTTCATGATACGGGCTTGGCCTTTGACGGATCTCCAGCGCAGTTGTTTTCTCTAGAAACAGGGCTTGTCCAAAAAGCAAAGCTCACCCTTCCCCTTCTATATGAATGGATGGCATATCAAGGGGAGGTGCGCGATGAAGCAGCCGTTACAACTCATTAATCCAACGGTAAAAGCGGCGGCGGTTTT
>Ga0153917_1000936_pt1 | contig 14439 bp, 10 predicted proteins | sample TSFL001MetaG_FD_104695 | JGI IMG/M metagenome (GOLD analysis project Ga0153917, IMG submission 104695) | Attine ant fungus gardens microbial communities from Florida, USA - TSFL001 MetaG | ecosystem: Host-associated > Fungi > Mycelium > Unclassified | place: USA: Florida, Paynes Creek Historic... | reverse complement strand
GGTCGTCATGCCGACCGCCGACTTCGGCCTCAACCGGGCGCAGCAGGTGTTCTTCGCCAGCCAGGAGACCCTCGACGACCCCGAGCGCCGCGAACGCGCCCGGCAGTTCCTGCTCGCCACCCGCACGGGCACCGAGCGCATGCTCGCCGATCACACGCGCGCCGCGCAGGTCACCGTCGACATGTACGGCAAGGACCTCGGCCTCGTGCTCGCCGACCAGGTCGCCAACCTGGACGCGCTCGCGCCGTACGTGCCGGGCGGGGCGAGCGAGTCGTCCGAGCTGTTCACGATGTCCGACGCGCTCGTGAGCCAGACGCTCGACAGCCTCGACCTGATCGGGGTCAAGGCCGACGCCTCGCTGTTCACGAACGAGCTGCTGACGCGGTGACCGGGAGGGACGCCGCCATGACCGGCCACGACACGATCGACGGGACGAGCACGATGGGCAGGACGAGCACGCCCGGCGGCCGCCGCGCCGCGGACGCCCGGCCGAGAGGGACGCGGCCCTCGACGGGCGGCGCGGACGACGGCATCCGCATCGAGGGGCTCGGCAAGGTCTTCGACACCGGCGAGGGCCGGGTCGAGGCGCTGCGCGACTTCTCCTACACGGCCCGCCGCGGCGAGTTCGTGGGGCTCCTGGGCCCCTCCGGATGCGGCAAGTCGACCGTCCTGCGCGTGCTCGCCGACCTCGAGACGCCCACCGCGGGCACCGTGCGCGTGCACGGCACGACCCCCGCCGAATTGCGCGCGCGGCACCGCATCGGCGTGGGCTTCCAGGATGCCGGGCTGCTGCCCTGGCGCACCGTCGAGGCCAACGTCCGGCTGCCGCTCGAGGTCGCCGGCCGCCGCGACGACGCTGCCGTGGCGGAGCTGCTGGAGCTCGTCGGGCTGAGCTCCTTCGCGAAGGCCCGCCCCTCGCAGCTCTCCGGCGGCATGCGCCAGCGCGTCTCGCTCGCCCGCAGCCTCGTCTCCGACCCCGACCTGCTGCTGCTCGACGAGCCCTTCGGCGCCCTCGACGACCTGACCCGCCAGCACCTCAACTTCGAGCTGCAGCGCATCTGGGCCGAGCGCGGCACGACGACCGTGCTCGTGACCCACGGCATCGGCGAGGCCGTGCTCCTCTCCGACACCGTCATCCTCATGTCGCCGCGCCCCGGGACCATCCTCGACGTCGTGCCGATCGACCTGCCTCGGCCGCGCACGGCCGAGCTGCTCGAGCGGCCCGAGTTCCACGAGCTGTGCGACCGGCTGTCGCGCCGCCTGTTCGCGGGCGAGGGAGGCGGGTCGCGATGACCGCCACGGCATCCGTCGCCGTGCCGACGCCCGAGGAGCCGGGCGCTCACGGCGCGCCGGGGCCCGGGCCGGGCGCCCGCACGGGCGGGCGACCCCGGCTTCGCGCCGCGCTCCGGCGGGCGGCTCCGCCCGCCGCGTCGGTGCTCGTCCTGCTCCTGCTCTGGCAGCTCGCCTCCCTCACGAGCCCGCTCGTGCCGGGGCCGGCGCAGGTCGTCGGGCAGATGATCGACGACGCGCCCTCCTACCCGGCGAACATCGCCGTGACCATGTCCTCCGCCGGGCAGGGCTACCTGTGGGGCAACGGCATCGCGGTCGTGCTCGCGCTCGTCACGCTCCCCTTCCCGCCCGTGCAGGCGCTCCTCGAGCGCATCGCGGTCGGCGCCATCGCGCTGCCGCTCATCGCCGTCGCCCCGCTGCTCGCGCTGGCGTTCTCGGGGAACACGCCGAGCATCGTGCTGGCCGCGCAGGCCGTCGTGTTCACGACGCTCGTGGCGACCATCCTCGGCCTGCAGAACGTCGACCGCAGCGCGCTCGACCTCGTGCGCTCCACGGGCGGCGGCGCCTGGACGGCGATCCGCAAGGTGCGGCTGCCCGCCGCGATCCCGAGCCTCGTCGTGGGGCTGCAGATCGCCGCCCCCAGCGCCATCCTGGGCGCCATCATCGGCGAGTACATGGGCGGCCGGAAGGGCCTCGGCGTGGCCATGATCCAAGCGCAGGGCGCGTTCGACGTGCCGCGCGCCTGGGCGCTCGCGATCGTCACCTCGCTGCTCGCGGCCGCCGCGTTCATCGCCGTGCCGCTCCTCGTGCGCTGGACGATGCCGTGGGTGGGCGCCGCGAGCACGACCATCGGCGCGCGCGCCGTCGCGACGCCCGTGCGGCGCGAGTCGCTCCCCCGTACGGCGCTGCGCGCGCTCCTCGGCCTCGTCGGCACGATCGCGCTCGTGCTCGCCGTGTGGTGGCTGCTCGCCTCCGCCGTGCCCGGCGGTCGCGCGGTCGCCCGCGGGCCGGTCGAGGTGATCGGCTACTTCGCGACGAACGAGACGCACATCGCCTCCCTCTCGGGCGCCACGCAGACCGCGGTCGAGAGCCTGCTCACGGCGCTGGGGCGCACGGCCCTGGACGCGGGCGTCGGCTTCGTCGTCGGCACCCTGCTCTCGGTCGTCATGGCGGTGATCGTGCACGAGTTCCGCGTGGTCGAGGCCGTGCTCATGCCCCTGTCGATCGCCCTGCGCTCCATCCCGATCGTGGCCGCCATGCCGCTGCTCGCGCTCGTCTTCGGCCGCGACATCGTCGCCGTCACGGTGCTCATCACGCTCATGACGTTCTTCCCGACGCTCGTGAACCTGCTGCTGGCGATGCGCAGCGCGCCCCAGGGGGCCGTCGACCTGCTCCGCGTCACGGGCGCCTCGCGCCTGCAGACCATCGGCAAGCTGCTCGTGCCCTACGCGGTGCCGGCGCTGCTCGCCTCGATCAAGATCGCGCTGCCGCTGTCCATCGGCGCGGCGATGGTCGCCGAATGGCTCGCCACCGGGCAGGGGCTCGGCGCCTCGATGACGGTCGCGGCCACCATGTCCGACTACGACTTCGTGTGGGGCGGCGTCGCCGCGGTGCTGCTCGTGTCGCTCCTGCTGTACCAGGTGGCGGGCTACTTCGAGGCGCGCGTCGCGCGCCGGCTGAGCTGAGCCCGGGGCGGCCGCGCCGCCGCACGGCGCGTGGGCCGTCGCCCCCGCCCCCGCATCCACCACCTCCCGGCCCGGTCGTCGACAGCGCCGTCGTTCAGCGCGCCGTCGCGCCGGAAGCCCCTGAGACGAAGACCCCCATGAGACCCACGAGAGAGGAACTGCCAGCCATGCGCACGATTCTGCGAAACGGCCGCGTCGAGGGCGCGGCGGAGCCGAGCTCCATCGTCATCGCCGACGGCGTCATCGAGCGGATCGCCGCCGACGCCGCCGTGGAGGCCCGGCCGGAGGACGAGGTCGTCGAGCTCGAGGGGCGCATCGTGCTCCCCGGCTTCGTCGACGGCCACGCCCACGCCGACAAGAGCATGTGGGGCGAGCCCTGGGTGCGCCGCTCCTCGACCGCCATCACGATGGACCAGATGTTCGACGACACACTCGAGCAGTGGGCGCTGCCGCAGGCGAGCGTGTACGAGCGCTCGCGCCGCTTCCTCGAGATGTGCGTCGCCTCGGGGTCGACGACGATCCGCGCCTACGCCGACGTCGCGCCCGAGATCGGCCTCGAGGGCGTGCACGCCATGCTGCGGCTGCGCGAGGAGATGGCGCACCTCGCCGACATCCGCGTGATCGCGTTCCCGCAGCTCGGCATCCTGCGCAAGCCCGGCACCGAGGAGCTGCTCGCCGCGGCCCTCGCCGACGGCGCCGACGGCGTCGGCGGGCTCGACCCCGCGGGCGTCGACCACGACGCGCTGCGGGTGCTCGACATCGTCTTCGGCCTGGCCGAGCAGCACGGCGTCGCCGCCGACTTCCACGCCCACGAGGAGGGCGAGCTGGGCGCCTGGCTCGTCGACCGCATCGCCGAGCGCACGAAGGCGCTCGGCATGGGCGGCCGGGTGGGCATGTGCGACGTGTTCGCGCTCGCCGAGCCGACGCCGGAGCGCTTCGACCGGCTGAGCACGGCCTTCGCGGATGCCGGCATCGCGTTCTCCATCGGCGTGCACGGCCTCCTGCCCGTGCCCGACGTGCGGCGGCTCCACGAGGCGGGCGTCGCGATGTGCCTGGGCTCCGACTCGGCGCGCAGCCTGTGGTCGCCGTGGGGCGACGGCGACATCCTCTCCCGCGCCATGATGATGTCGTACAAGCGCTACTGGCGCACCGACGACGACCTCGAGTTCGCGGCCCGCATCGCCACCTCGCTCGGCCGCCGCGCCCTGGGCCTGGAGGCGCAGGGCGTCGAGGCGGGTGCCCCCGCCGACCTCGTCGTGCTGCCCGGCGAGACGGTCGCCGAGCTCGTCGTGCAGCCGCCCAGGCGCTCGCTCGTGCTCAAGCGCGGCGTCGTCGTCGCCCGCGACGGCGAGCTCGTGGGGGCCGGCGCCCGTGTCTGAGCCGCCTTCCCTTCGCCGCCTGGTGCCCGGAACAGGCCCTTGAGCCCTGGGCTGAAGGGCTCATTCCGGGCACCAGGGGTTCAGCCGTCCGAGTCGCGCGCGGTCAGCCCGTGCTCGTCGATCACCGTCCGCACGAGGTGCTCGGCGATGGCGAGCGACGACGTGGCGCCGGGCGAGGGCGCGTTGCGCAGGTGCGCGACGGCGCCGACGTGCTCGATCACGAAGTCGTCGACGAGCCGGCCGTCGCGCGACATCGCCTGGGCCCGGATGCCGCGGGGCAGCCGCTCCGCTCGCGCCCCCTCGACCGCGGGCACGTACCGCGCCGCCGCCTCCACGAACCGGCGCGGCGAGAGCACGCCGGGCAGCTCCCGGGCGGCGCCCGCCAGGTTCTTCGACGCGAACCGCCAGAACGCGGGATCGCGGGCGATCGCGAGGGCGTCGCTCGGGTCCACGCCGAGGCCGCGGTAGACGCCTCGGGAGAACGACAGGAAGGCGTTGGGCCCGACGGTCATCTCGCCGTCGACGCGCTTGGTCAGGTGCACCCCGAGGAAGGGGTAGCGCGGGTCGGGCACGGGGTAGACGAGCCCGCGGGTGATGTCGCGGAACCGCGGCTCGAGCACGAGGTACTGGCCGAGGAACGGCACGATCGAGGGGTGCGCGCCGGAGCCCGAGCGGGCGGCGAGCCGGTCGGACTGCAGCCCGGCGCAGGCGATCGCGAAGTCGAACCGCTGGGCGTGCCGTTCCCCCGTCGTCGTGTCGCGCGTGCGCACGCGGACGCCCGAGGCGCCGAGCGGCTCGAGCGCCGCGACCTCGGTGCCGAGCCGCACGCTCGCCCCCGCATCCCGCGCGTCCGCGACGAGCGCGCGGGCGACGGCCGGGTAGTCGACGATGGCGGTCGAGGGCGAGTGGATCGCGGCGATGCCGCGTACCTCGGGTTCGAGCTCGCGCAGCTCCTCCCCGCCGATGAGCCGCACGCCCGGCACCCCGTTGCTCGTGGCGCGCGCGAAGATCGCGCCGAGCCGCTCGCGCTCGACCTCGTCGAGGGCGACGACCACCTTGCCGCAGCGCTCGAAGGGGATCTCCCGCGCCTCGACGAACTCGCCGAGCAGCCACACGCCCCGCCGGCACAGGCGCGCCTTCAGGCTGCCCGGTTCGTAGTAGAGCCCGGCGTGCACGACGCCCGAGTTGTGCCCCGTCTGGTGCGCGGCGAGCTGCTGTTCGCGCTCGAACAGCACAACCTCCGCGTCGGGCAGGCGGCGGGTCAGCTCGCGGGCGACGGCCGCGCCGATGATGCCGCCGCCGATGACGGCGAAGCGCTGGATGCGTGCCATCGGGCCTCCTTGTCCGTTCGACGGGTCGTCCAGGACGAGTCTGGCAGGCTCGGCCGGCCCCGGGTGCAGCCGGCGGGACGGGGCCGTGCGGAACCCCGGCCGAATCGTGGGGATCTTTGATCCGAGCGCCCTCGCAGACCCGCGTGGTTCCGCCGTTCGTCACGCCTCGACGCGCGCGTCGTTCGCATCGGCACCCACGATTCGGCCGGGGGCCTCGAGACCCGCATGCGTCGGTTGACGTACTACGTCACACGTAGTACGTTCGATGCAGTACGAACGGGCCGCCGCGTGCGACCCCGACCCGAAGGAGGTCCGTCATGATCAGCGCCGACGCCATCCGCGGCTACGTCGACCTCATGGTCCTCTCGCTCCTGCGCACGGGCCCCTCCTACGCCTACGAGCTCGCGCAGCGCATCACCGCGGTCACCGGTGCCGACTACGCCATCAAGCAGACGACGCTCTACTCGGCTGTCAAGCGGCTCGAGGCCGGCGAGCTGGTGAGCTCGTACGCCGGCGTCTCCCCTTCCGGCAAGCCGCGCACCTACTACCGGATCACCGCCGCGGGCGCCTCGCACCTGAACCTCAAGATCGCCGAGTGGCGCAGCACCAAGTCCGTCGTCGATCGCTTCATCGAAGGAGTCGAATCATGAACGTCGTCATCGCCTACCTCGACACGATGTTCGGCGCGTACCCCCAGACGCCCCGCCTGCTCGAGGCCAAGGCCGAGCTTCGAGGCATGATGGAGGACGCCTACACGAGCCTCATCGCGGAGGGCCGGTCGGAGAACGAGGCCGTGGGCCAGGTGATCCGCGACTTCGGCAACCTCGAGGAGCTCGCGCCCGTGCTCGGCATCACGGCCGACCTCGCACCCGCCGGGGCCGCGACCGGCGCCGACCGCGCGAACCCGGCGGCCGCCCGCATCCAGCACCCGCCCGTGACGATGGAGGAGGCGCAGGGCTACGCCGACGTCCAGCGGCGCTGCCGCTTTCGACTGGGCACGGCCGTCTCCCTCTTCGTGCTCTCGCCGGTCGCGCTGATCATCCTGCCCACCGCGGTCCAGACCGGCGCCATCGGCCTCGACCAGGGCGTCGCGTCCGCGCTCGGCATCCTGCTGCTGCTCGTGCTCGTCGCCGTGGGCGTGATGCTCGTCATGAGCATCTCCCGCGACGCCGCGCCGTTCAAGCGGCTCGAAGAAGGCCGCTTCAGCCCCGATCCGGCGGTGACTCGCTGGGCGGAGTCGCTCGCCCAGCAGCACGAGCCCGCCCGCGTGCGCGCGCTGCAGATCGCCGTGGCGTTCTGGATCCTCTCCCCCGCCCCGCTCATCGCGCTGTCGCTGCTCACGCAGGGCGCGCACCTCAGCGGCCTGTGGAGCGTCATCGGCGTCGGCCTCGTGCTGGGCTTCGTCGCGACGGGCCTGGCGATCCTGCTGCCCGCAGCCTGGGCGAACGGCGTCGCCGAGAAGCTCGGCCGGGGCGCGGCCGGCGCCGGGCGCGGCTCGCACCACGGCGACGAGCAGCGCAGCGTCGTCGGCGTGATCGCCGCCTTCTACTGGCCGCTGCTCACGGCGATCTACCTCGCCTGGAGCTTCATCGGCGACGCGTGGGGCAGCTCGTGGATCGTCTGGCCGGTCGGGGCCGTGCTGTTCGGCGCGATCGCGGCCGGGGGCGGGGCACTGGAGAGCTACCGCAGGTCGCGGCAGTAGGCCGCGACCCGGGCCGCCGCGCGGCTATGCGGGGCGCCGGCGGAACCGTGGGGATCGACAGGGCCGACGGTGTCACCGGATCCGCATGATTCCGCCGTTTCTCGGTCGCCGGCTCGCGCACCCATCGCGTCGGCGCCCACGATTCGGCCGCGAGGCCACGCGCACGGCGCCCGCACGGCGGCTACAGCGCCGCTACAGCGCCGCCCGTGCCCGCCGCTCGGCGTCCTGCTCGGCGGCGATCGCGCCGAGCAGCCGCATCCGCTCCTCCGTCGGCGAGCCGGGCTCGGCCGCGTAGAGGATGAGCGCGAGGCCCGGGTCGGCCGAGGGCAGCAGCTCCTCGAAGGCGAGGGTCATCTCCCCCACGATCGGGTGCACGAAGCGCTTCGTGCCCGCCCCGTGCTGACGCACGTCGTGCGCCGCCCAGAGCTCGCGGAAGACCGGGCTCAGCGTGGACAGCTCGCCCACGAGGTCCTGCAGGGCGCGGTCGTGCGGGTTGCGACCGGCCTCGGCGCGCATGATGTCGACGCACATCGCGGCGAAGAGCTCCCAGTCGGGGTAGAAGTCGCGCGAGGCCGGGTCGAGGAACTGGAAGCGGGCGAGGTTGGGCGTGCGGCCGCGGCCCGCACCGCTCCCGCCGCTCGCCGCGCCCGGGCCGGCATCCGGATCGTCGCCGATGACGGGCGAGTAAAACACGCGGCCAAGCGCGTTCGCCGCCAGGAGGTCCTGCTGCGCGTTGCGCACGAACGCGATGCCGTGCGTGATCGACTCGAGCGCGAGCCGCAGCGCCGGCCGTACCTCGTCGCGACGGGTCGCCGACCGACGGGGCCGCCCCGAGGCGGGGATGCCGTCCGCGGCGCGCGCGAGGTCGAACAGGTGCGCACGCTCGACGTCGTCGAGCTGCAGGGCCGTCGCGATGGCGTCGAGCACCGGTGCCGAGGCGCCGCGGATGCCGCCGCGCTCGATCTTCGTGTAGTACTCGACGCTCACGCCCGCGAGCATCGCCACCTCGGCGCGGCGCAGCCCGGCGACGCGCCGGTTCCCGCCCGCCGGCAGCCCCGCGCGCTCGGGCGCGAGCCGCGCCCGCCGCGTCGTCAGGAACTCTCGCACCTCGGCTCTGTTGTCCATGCTCACGAGGGTAGGGCGACGCGCCCGCCCGAGAGAGGCTCTCCCGGTACTCCCCTCCGCGCTCTCCCGGCGCTCGCCCGACGAGATCGGTCGGCATCCCCTGCCTCTCTTGTCGGCCGAATCGACCCTGCCCCGGCTCGACCGGCAGCAATCGCGGTGCACGGATGCTGTTCCAGCCGGGAACGACGATCGGCCCCCCGGAGAGGGGTTCTGCGGGTACCTCTCTCGGGCGGGACTCCCGCGGGGAGCGACGATGCGATTTCCTGATGGGGTCCGCACGAGACCGTCACCTCTAGGAGGAGCACATGCGCGCCGTCACCATGCACGCCCCGGGCGATGTCCGAGTCGAGGAGGCCCCGCGGCCCTCGATCGTCGAGCCGACGGATGCCGTCATCCGCGTCGGCGCCGCCTGCATCTGCGGCTCCGACCTGTGGCCGTACCGCGGCGCCGAGCCGCTCGCCGGCCCCACCCGGATGGGCCACGAGTACCTCGGCGTCGTCGAGGAGATCGGCGCCGACGTGCGCGACGTCGCGGTCGGCGACCTCGTCGTCGGCTCCTTCGTCGCCTCCGACAACACCTGCGAGATCTGCCTCGCCGGCTTCCAGTCCCGCTGCATCCACCAGGTCATGATGGGCGCCATCGGCACGCAGGCCGACTTCGCCCGCATTCCCCTCGCCGACGGCACGCTCGTGAAGGTGCCGGGCGAGCCCACGCCGGCGCAGACCCGCAGCCTCCTCGCCGCCTCCGACGTGCTCGGCACGGGCTGGTTCGCCGCCGTCGCCGCCGAGGCAGGCCCGGGGAAGACGGTCGCGGTCGTCGGCGACGGCGCGGTGGGCCTGCTCGGCATCCTCGCCGCCTCGCGACTCGGCGCCGAGCGCGTCATCGCCATGTCGCGCCATGCCGACCGGCAGGCGCTCGCCCGCCGCTTCGGCGCGACCGACGTCGTCGAGGAGCGCGGCGAGGCGGGCGTCACCCGGATCAAGGAGCTCACGGGCGGCTACGGCGCGCACTCGACCATCGAGGCCGTCGGCACGCAGGAGTCGATGCTGCAGGCGATCCACGCGACCCGTCCCGGGGGCCACGTCGGCTACGTCGGCGTGTCGCACGGCGTCGAGCTCGACGGCCTCGACCTCTTCTTCTCGACCGTGAGCCTGCTCGGCGGGCCGGCCCCCGTGCGCCGCTTCCTGCCCGAGCTCATCGACCTGATCATGAACGACGAGATCGACCCGGGCGTCGTCTTCGACCTTGAGCTGCCCATCGAGGAGGCCGCCGAGGGCTACCGCGCCATGGACGAGCGCCGCGCCACGAAGGTGCTGCTGACCCTCTGACGCCCACCCGGCCGGGCGGCTCGGCGGCCGAGCGGGTGAGCGGGTGAGCGGCGGCGGCTCGGCGGGTGAACGCGGGGTGCTCCGCGCGCCGTCGGGTCGCCGCGCCGTCGCGCCTCACTAGGCTGCGAGCGCATCGGCGTCGTGTCCGCCGGTCGCAGCGAAGGAGCCACCGTGACCGAAACCCTCTTCCTCGGCGTCGTCGAGACGATGGATGCCGTCCGCCCGCGCGCCGAGGCGCTGCTCCTGCGCGACGACCGCATCGTCGCGGTCGGCTCACGCGCCGAGGTGGCCCCGCAGGCGGCCGCCGACGCCGAGGTGCGCGAGCTCGCCGAGGGGCAGGTGCTGCTCCCCGGGCTCATCGAGCCGCACGGGCATCCGACGATGACGGCGATCGTGATGGGCGACGGCGTCATCGACATCCGACCGGTCGTCGTCCAGTCGGCCGACGAGGTCAAGCGCCTCATCCACGAGGCGGTGGCCGCCGCCGACCCGACGGTCGGCGTCCTCGCGAACGGCTGGGATCCGCTGCTGCAGAAGGGGCTGGTCGAGCCGACGATCGAGGGGCTCGACGAGGCCTCGCCCGAGGCTCCCCTGGTCATCCTGCACAACTCCGGGCACGCGGCGTACTTCAACTCGGCGGCCGCCGCCGCAGCTGGCGTCGACGCCTCGACGCCGAATCCCCCGGGCGCCGAGTTCCGCCGCGACCGCGACCGGGGCGGGGCGCTCACGGGCGTCGCCCTGGAGGCGGCCGCCGTGCAGGCGATCGCCGCGCCGTTCATCGCCCGCGCGATGGCGTCGATGCCCGCGACGCTCGTCCGGCAGTCGCGGGACGCCAACCGGGCGGGCGTCACGACGATCGCCGATCTCGGCTGGGACGCCGCCGACGCGCCCGCGCTCGCCGCCGCGCGGACGATCGACGGCGGCCTCTCGACCCGACTGCGGCTCTACGAGATGTCGCGGCCCGGTGCCGCGGCATCCACGACGCTCGAGAACGGCGACGCGCTCGTGCGGCAGGTCGGGGTCAAGGTGTGGGCCGACGGCTCGCCGTGGACGGGCAACATCGAGACCTCGTTCCCCTACCTCGACACGCCCGCGACGCGCGCCATCGGCCTCGATCCGCACCACCGCGGCTCGTCCAACTACGACGAGGCGCAGATCGAGGCGATCGCCCGGCAGTACGCGCCCGACGGCTGGCAGCTCGCCTGCCACGTGCACGGCGACGTCGCGGTGGACCACGTGCTGAACGCGTGGGAGCGGGTGATCGGCGACCTCGGTCTCGTCGACCACCGCTTCCGCCTCGAGCACGTCGGCACGATGACGCCCGAGCAGTTCGCGCGCGCCGCCTCCCTCGGCGTGACGGCGAGCGTCTTCGTCGACCACGTGCACTACTGGGGCGACGTGCTCGTCGACGACCTCTTCGGCGAGCGCGGCGCGGCGTGGGCCGACGCGCAGGGCGCCGTCGAGGCGGGGCTCGCGCCCACGTTCCACAACGACGGCATGGTGACGCCGCTCGAGCCGCTGCGCAACATGTCGGTCGCGATGACCCGCCGCTCCCGCTCGGGTCGCGTGCTCGACGGCGCGCGGGGCGTCTCGATCGACACGGCGCTGCGCGCCCACACGATCGAGGCGGCGCGCCAGCTGCGCTCCGAGCACGAGATCGGCAGCCTCGAGCCCGGCAAGCTCGCCGACCTCGTCGTGCTCGGCCGCGACCCCCGCGCCGTCTCCCCCGAGGAGCTCGCCGACGTCCCCGTCGTCTCCACCTGGCTCGCCGGCCGCGAGGTCTTCTCCGCCGCCGGCTGACCAGCCCTCTCCCCTGCACGCGGCCCGCCCGGCGGCGTATGGGTTTCGCATCCTCGTATGGCATACGAGGATGCGAAACCCATACGCCGTCGCAGAGGGTGCCGGGCACCTACATGTCGATGAGCTCCGGGGTCACCGCGTCGGCGCCCTCGACGATGAACTCCTTGCGCGGGGCGACGTCGTTGCCCATGAGCAGGTCGAACACGCGCTCGGCGGCCGCCGCGTCGGAGACGTTGACGCGGCGGAGCAGGCGCGCGGAAGGGTCCATGGTGGTCGACCAGAGCTGGTCCTCGTCCATCTCGCCGAGGCCCTTGTAGCGCTGGATCGGGTCCTTGTACGACTTGCCCGCTCGCGTCAGCTTCGCGAGCAGCCGCTGCAGCTCCTGCTCCGAGTACGTATAGATCGTCTCGTTCGGCTTCGAGCCCGGGTTCACCACCACGACCCGGTGCAGCGGCGGCACGGCGGCGAACACCCGCCCGGCATCCAGCATGGGCCGCATGTAGCGGAAGAAGAGCGTGAGCAGCAGCGTGCGGATGTGCGCGCCGTCGACGTCGGCGTCGCTCATCAGGATGACCTTGCCGTAGCGCGCCGCGTCGAGGTCGAACGACCGCCCCGAGCCCGCGCCGATCACCTGGATGATGCTCGCGCACTCGGCGTTCGAGAGCATGTCGCTCACCGACGCCTTCTGCACGTTGAGGATCTTGCCGCGGATCGGCAGCAGGGCCTGGAACTCCGAGTTGCGAGCCGGCTTGGCGGTGCCGAGCGCCGAATCGCCCTCGACGATGAACAGCTCGGAGCGGGCGACGTCGTTCGAGCGGCAGTCGACGAGCTTCGTCGGCAGCGACGACGACTCGAGCGCGTTCTTGCGCCGCTGCGTCTCCTTGTGGGCGCGCGCCGAGATGCGCGACTTCATCTCCGAGACGAGCTTGTCGAGCAGCAGGTTCGTCTCGGCCTTGTCGGGACGCTTCGTCGACGAGAACTTCTCGGTCAGCCCCGCCTGGATGACGTTCGAGACGATCGACCGGATGGCGGGGGTGCCGAGCACCTCCTTCGTCTGCCCCTCGAACTGCGGCTCGGGCACCCGCACCGTGACCACGGCCGTGAGGCCCGCGACGATGTCGTCCTTCTCGAGCTTGTCGTTGCCGACCTTCAGCCGGCGCGCGTTCTTCTCCACCTCGGCGCGGAAGAACTTCACGAGCGACTGCTCGAAGCCCGCCACGTGCGTGCCGCCCTTGGGGGTGGCGATGATGTTGACGAAGCTCTTGATCGTCGTGTCGTAGCCCGTGCCCCAGCGAATGGCCACGTCGACCTCGGCGCGCCGCTCCACCTCGCGGGAGACGAGCTGCTGGCCGGTCTCGTCGAGCACGGGCACGGTCTCGCGGAACGTGCCCTCGCCCTCGATGCGCCACGTGTCGGTGGTGGGCGCGTCGGGGGCGAGGAAGTCGGCGAACTCGGCGATGCCGCCCTCGTAGCGGAACGAGCTCGACACGCGGTCTCCCCCGCGGTCGTCCTCGATGACCATCTCCAGGCCCGGCACGAGGAACGCGGTCTGGCGAGCGCGATCGGCGAGGTCGTCGGCCTGGAAGGAAGCTTCCTTGATGAACACGAGCGGGTCGGCCCAGTAGCGCACGCGCGTGCCGGTGACGCCGCGCTTCGCCCGGCCGACGACGCGCAGCTCGCTGTGGTCGACGAAGGGCGCGAACGGCGAGTCGGGCGAGGGGACGCCGCCGTTCGCGGCGTCGTCGAAGACGCCGGGCTCGCCGCGGCGGAAGCTCATGGCGTAGGTCTTGCCGCCGCGGTCGACCTCGACGTCCAGGCGCGAGGAGAGCGCGTTCACGACCGAGGCGCCGACGCCGTGCAGGCCGCCGGCGGCGCCGTAGTTGGAGGCGCCGAACTTGCCGCCCGCGTGGAGCTTCGTGAAGACGACCTCGACGCCCGTGAGGCCCGTCTTCGGCTCGATGTCGACGGGCACGCCGCGGCCGTCGTCGTGCACGGAGACCGAGCCGTCCTCGTGCAGCACGACCCGGATGCGCTCGCCGTGGCCCGCGAGCGCCTCGTCGACCGAGTTGTCGATGATCTCCCACAGGCAGTGCATGAGGCCGCGGGAGTCGTTCGAGCCGATGTACATGCCGGGGCGCTTGCGCACGGCGTCGAGGCCGTCGAGCACCGACAGGTGCCGGGCGGAGTACGAGTCGGCGGACGATTCGACGGCCACGGAGATCCTCTCGTTCGGGCGCCCCGCGCGGCCGCATCCGATCGACGGGCGTCGCCGCGCTCCGGCACGCGAGACGGCGCCAGGAGACGGGGAGAAGGCGGCCCCTAGACTATCGGTGCCCGCCAGGGCGCGAGAGGAGCGACGCACGTGACACGCGACACCGGGGTCCGCAGGATCGCCACGGTCGATCTGGACGGGCTGGTCGCGAACGCGCTCGCTCTCGGCGACGACGCCCGCCCGACGCTCCTCGCCGACGCCCGCGCCGACGCGCTGGGCCACGGCCTGGTGCCCGTCGCGCGAGCGCTCGACGGGCTCGGCTTCGCCGGCATCCTCGTGTCGGACGCGGAGGCCGAGCTCGAGCTGCGCTCCGCCGGGGTCTCGTCGCCCGTCTTCGTCGAGGGCTCGCAGGCGCCGGATGCCGGCATCGCGCGCGACGGGCTCTACGGCTTCGCGGGCGGGGCGAGCGCGCCCATCATGCGGCTCACGGCCGAGATCGTGGGCGCGAAGCCCGTGCGGGCGGGCGAGGGCGTCTCCTACGGCTACTCGTACCGCGTCGCGGAGGACGGCGTGCTCGCGCTCGTCGG
>Ga0153917_1000934_pt1 | contig 14459 bp, 14 predicted proteins | sample TSFL001MetaG_FD_104695 | JGI IMG/M metagenome (GOLD analysis project Ga0153917, IMG submission 104695) | Attine ant fungus gardens microbial communities from Florida, USA - TSFL001 MetaG | ecosystem: Host-associated > Fungi > Mycelium > Unclassified | place: USA: Florida, Paynes Creek Historic... | reverse complement strand
TTTGTACATAAGCGAGGACATCATGGATACTGAAATAACCCCAACACAGCTGGCAATTGAATATTTACGTCGCGATAAGAGCAACCTGTCTCCGGCGCAGTACCTGAAAAAGCTGAAACAGCTTGAGCTGGAGTTCACGGATCTGCTGGCGCTCTCTTCGAATGAACTGAAAGAAGAGATCTACTTTGCCTGGCGGTTGGGCGTTCACGTCCATTGAGTGAGTGTTGTTGAACAGGCCGCGAGTGCGGCCTTTTTTGTGTCTGACATTCAGTATTTAGCGGGGAGCTTGTTGATTTTAATAAGCCTGCCTTCTTCCATTTCGATAAATCCGCCGGTTTTTAAATCCGCCAGAATGCGCATTACGCCGCTGCGGGAGAGCTGGGTTTTCTCCCGAATATACCTTTCCGCCGTTACGCTGCTGCGATAACTTTCATCTTCCTCCATCAGCTTTATGAGCTGCTGGCGAATCATCTCATACGCCGTCGGTGCGCCCTGCGGCATCACGTTGTTATAAAGCCGGCTATAGACAAACATCAGTTGTTTAGAGAGCAGCCCCCATAGCGCCTTTTCCTTGATAATCTCATTCACCCGTTCGGTGGTGAGTGTTCCTATCAGGCACGGGCTAACGGTCTTCAGGTAATCATTGAAATAGATATCTGTCAGATTAGCGAGACCGAAAAGGGCGGGGCTGCGGGCCGTGGAGAGCATCATGTCGTCGCTTCTTCTGTAGATAGCGACCGTCCCCTCAAGAATTAAATAGCACATTCCCTGACCGTTGATCTGAAGATCGAGCCGCTCACCGCGAGCGGTGCGTCGCGTTGTGCAATCAGGCAGTAAGTGAGAAATAAGCTCTTGTGCGTAGGGCGAGCCACGGTGAGACTTTTCTGGAAGGGACATGGTAGCCGGTAACCTTAAAAATAACCTGGCTAATTATAGCGTTTCTCGCCGGGACAGGCACGGTGGCAATCAATATTTGCGTGGCAGATGGTGAATTTCAAGCAGCACGCCGCGCTCCATGGTGATGTACTTGCCGGTCCGCAGTTCCGACAGAATACGCATAATTCCGCTACGTGAAAGATACGTACGGCTTTTTATGTAGGCTGCCGCCGTCGTATTTTGCCGTATGGCGTCCGGCTCCTGCATCAGCTCAACAAGCTGGAAGCGGATGATATCGTAAGCAGACATTTGCGATATTTGTGCACAATGTTCGTATACCCGCGAGGCGGTATAAATAAGCAGCCTGGAGAAGTGTTCCCATAAATCGTGCTGCGACACAATTTGATTGAAACTCTCCAGCGACACGCGTGCGATCTCGGCGGTCTCCAGCGCCCGGACGTACAGGTGCTCAGAGGAAAACTGGCTGCTGACGCCCAGAATAAACGGCGCAGATTCAGAATTTAACACAATGCCGTCGCCGCGACGATGAAGCGCTACGCTGCCCTGAATAAGCAAAAAGCACTGTCGGACATCATCTTTATAATAATGCACCGTCTCCCCCCGGCTGATGATCATTCTGCTGGCCGCGGGCAACACGTGCTTAATCAGCGCGTCTATGTGGGCGAAAGGCTTTAAATCCAGAACGGAGAGCTGGTAATTATTCAGTGGGGTGGACAAGCGTGTATTCATTAAGATACCTCACATCGACTTCGTATGTGATCAAATTTTGATCTGCGCAAAGAATTATCTTAAAAATGAAGAGCTCAGGGAATATTCCGACGAGGTCTAAAAGTAGACCCTCCTATCCTTGAGGACTAACCTGCTGAATAAAAACAAAAAGCCGGCCGAGTCTAATAATAGACCTTCATTATAAAAGATGAGATTTTCCTGTAGTAGATGTTGATTTTTCGTTAAATCAGAGTCCAGAGCTAGACCATCTAAAAGTTGTATTCATTAAAATGATTATATAAATTTTAACCAGTCAGTCAGGAAGGCCTTAAGCCATTCAGCGAAAAATAAAAGAATCCTTAGCGATTCTTTTATCGGTCTTCTGCTGCTTGAATTTCAATAATAAATAAAGTTATCCCGTAAACAGGAATATGAACATTATGAAAAAGAGTATTATTTTAGCGATGGTTGCGACGGGTTCAGCCTTAATGATGGGCAATGCTCTCGCCGCCGCAGGAATCGTTAATTTTAATGGTAACATCCTCGATTCAGCCTGTGACGTGGCGGTAGCCTCTCAAAACCAGGTGGTCGTATTAGGCGATTATTATAAAACAGAATTCCCGACGACGGGTTCCAGAACGGCGGCAACGAAATTCGATATTATTCTGAAGAACTGCCCGGTTACGGTCACCAGTGCTAAAGTTCGTTTTGACGGTACGCCCGATCTGTCTAATGCCGATCTGCTGGCGATTGATACATCTGTCGCCGGTGCGGCAACGGGTGTCGCCATTAATTTGATGACCGCTGATAAAGCCGATCTGCCATTGCACGGCAGCAACGGCTACAACTATGTACTGAGCAGCACCGCTGACAATACGCTGAATTTCTACGCACAGTATATTTCAACGGCGGCATCGGTAACGGCCGGTCCTGCCAACTCCGTCGCTAACTTCTCCGTTGTTTACAACTAGTCATTAAGCAGAACAAGAGTCAGCTCCGCGAGGCGCTGCGCGGGGGCATAAACTGCCCCCTTGTTTTAAGAGGTCCAAAATGAATTTTATTAGCAAAACCCTGCTGAGTGCGGCGGTTATTACTGTATCTGTTTCGCATGCTTATGCCGGGGTTATTATTGGTGGTACCCGTGTAATTTTTGATGGCGGGAAAAAAGAGGCATCCATAAGTGTAAACAATGCGGATACCGCCCCTTATTTAATCCAGTCCTGGGTCGACATGCCAGAGGGTAATGCTAATAAAGCACCTTTTATCGTCACGCCACCTTTGTACAGACTGAACGGCGGCCAGCAAAATATTGAACGGATTTTAATTTCCGGCTCATTGCCGCAGGATATAGAAAGCCTCTTCTGGTTAAATATTAAAGCGATACCTTCAGCGAGCAGACAGGAAAACTCGTTACAAATTGCCGTTAAAACACGTATTAAGCTTATTTATCGCCCGAAAAGCCTGAAGGCGTCAACACCGGAAGAACAGGCGAATAAATTAACCTGGTCCCGGAGCGGAAACAACCTTCAGGTCACAAATCCTACACCGTATGTGATCAACTTTAATGAAATAAGCGTCGGCGGTAAAAGGCTGGAGGATGTTTCCTGGGTTGCACCTGGCGCAGTGGCAGCATTTCGCTTACCGCCAGGCGTTAATGGCAATCAGATCGTATTTAAAGTGATTAACGATTATGGCAGCCCGGGAATAATACATCAGGCCAGCTTTTAGTTCCTGAGAAAAGTGGCATCCGCAATATCGAGTCAGGTTTATGATGATGGCAACAAGCAATATAAAAATGCAGCCCGCGCGTCTGGCAATGTGTATTGCCTTTGCGCTGGCGAATGCAGTCCCCGTGGTTAATGCCCGTGATTCCTTTAACGCCGAACTGGTGGAGCTGGATAATCCGGGAATGGTTAAAGCCGATTTATCTGCATTTGAATCAGGTTTGCAGGCACCAGGGAAATACCATGTTGACATCATCCTCGACGACCAGCTTATTGAGACCAGCGATATTGATTTTGTTGCCGGGAAAGATTGGCAGGAAAACGATAGCCTGCAGCCCTGCCTGAGCATGGATCAGCTAAAAAAATGGGGCGTTAAAACGGCGCTGTTCCCCAATCTGGCGGTTGAAAGCACCTCCTGCGTCGACCTCCAGGCAATTCCTCACGCCACTACGAATTTTCAGTTTGGTGCACAGCGGCTTGTTATCAGCATTCCCCAGGCCGCGATCGACCTGCCTGCGAGAGGGTATGTCCCGCCAGAACAGTGGGACGAGGGGATCGCCGCTGCGATGCTCAACTACAGCCTGAGCGGAGCCAACAGCTGGGCGAAACAGAGCGAGAGTAAAAACAGCAGCAGTCAGTATGCCAACTTACGTCCAGGCCTCAACGTTGGGCCATGGCGACTGCGCAACTACACCACCTGGTCGCGTGATGAGAACGGTCAGGACAAATGGGATACCGTCTACACCTATGCACAGCGGGCCATTATTCCGCTCAAGGCGGAGTTCACGCTGGGCGATAGCTCCGCGCCCGCCGACGTGTTCGACAGTATACCGTTTCGCGGCGGACAGTTGGCTTCCGATGACGACATGCTCCCTGATTCGCTCAAAGGTTACGCACCCGTCGTGCGTGGGATTGCGCGTACGAATGCTCAGGTCATTGTTCGCCAGAATGGCTATCAGATTTACCAGACCTATGTCGCGCCCGGCACCTTTGAAATTACCGATATGTATCCCACCGGCGGGGCAGGCGATCTGGACGTCACCATTAAGGAAGCTGACGGCAGCGAGCAGCATTTCACCCTGCCTTATGCCTCATTACCGGTTTTGCAGCGCGAAGGTCGCCTGAAGTATGCGGTGACCGGAGGGCAGTATCGTTCTTACAGCAGCAGCGTGGTTAAGACCCCGTTTGGCCAAATCACGGGGATTTATGGTCTGCCATATGGCCTCACGCTCTATGGCGGGCTGCAGGAGTCGAGTAAATATCAGTCGATCGCCACCGGGATCGGGAAAAACATGGGGGATTTCGGCGCGATTTCGGCGGACATGACCCAGGCCTGGTCAACCCCGCAGGGGGAAGAAAAATCCAACGGGCAGTCCTGGCGTGCGCGTTACAGCAAGAACTTTGTCGGGACAGGTACCCAATTTTCGATTGCGGGCTACCGCTATTCGACCAGCGGTTACTACGGCATGCAGGAGATCCTTGATTCCTGGGGCGACAGCTCTGCGCTCCAGGACCGTCGTCGTAACCGTGCCGAGCTCACGATGAGCCAGACGTTGGGCAGCAATCTTGGCTCGCTGACGCTGAGCGCGGTCCGTGAAGATTACTGGAATTCGGGCAAAAGGATGGCGTCTTACAGCCTGGGTTACAACAACTACTGGCACAACATTAGCTACGGACTCACCTGGACTTACAGTAAAAACGGCAGCGCGGGTTCATATGACGGCAATAAACGCGACGACAACGATCAGCTGCTGGCCTTTAACGTCAGCATTCCGCTTGAAAAATTCCTGCCGCAGACCTGGGCTAACTATAGCGTGAGCGCCAGCAAGAATAACGGCACCACGCAGAACATTGGTCTGAACGGCGTGGCGCTGGAAAACCATGGGCTGAACTGGAACGTGCAGCAAGGGTATGGGTCGGACGGCGTTGGCTATACGGGCAACATGAACGGGGATTACAGGGGCACGTACGGCGAAGTGACGGCAGGCTATAGCTACGACAAAAACAGCGAGCGTCTTAACTATGGTTTGCAGGGGGGCATTCTTGCTCACAGAGAGGGGATTACGCTTTCTCAGCCTCTGGGGGAGACCAATGTTCTGATTAGCGCACCGGGCGCGCATGACGTAGATATCCGTAATCAGCCGGGGGCAAAAACAGATTTCCGGGGATATACGGTGGTCAGTAACCTTTCCGCGTACCGTAAAAATGACATCACGCTTGCCCCGGAAAGTGTGCCGGATGACGTTGAGCTGGATATTAATACCCGCACGGTAACGCCGACGCGCGGTGCAATTGTCCTGGCCGACTATAAGGCGAAAGTGGGAAGGCGGGCATTATTCACGTTAATGCATAACGGCCATTTTGTTCCTTTTGGTGCAATCGTGAGCCTGAAAGGCAGCGACAACAGCAGCTTTATTGTTGGCGACAAAGGGCAAGTCTATCTCACTGGCCTGGATTCGCAGGGGACAGTATTCGTTACGTGGGGAGTGGAAAGCGATCGGCAGTGCCGCGCACCGTTCCGGCTTTCGCCGCAATCTTCGGCAGGCGGAATTACTGAAATTAACGTCACTTGTATTTAGGGTTTTTAAAATGCGCATACTTAACATCCTGTTCCTGCTGTGTATCACCGCTGCCTGGAATAGTGCTCATGCAGGAACCTGCACAACAATTACGCCACAGGAATCCACTTTGTCCATCGGCACAATTACGGTGCAGCGTGATGTCGCGGTTGGCACGGTATTATTTTCAAAAAATGCGTCGGTCACTGGGTCCTATTTAAGCGGCTGTACCAATCCGTTAATGCTCGGGTTTAGCATGCGGTACCTTAATGCAACGCCGAGTAGTTACGGTAATCACGTTTATAACACCAATGTAAGCGGTATTGGCGTGCGCTTTTCATCAGGTAATTATTTTGAAAACCCGATCTATACCTTTTCTTATAACGCGCAGACAAGTTATGTCGAATGGTGGGGCGGTAAAATAGAACTTGTCGTTACCGGACCCGTTGCCTCTGGCTCGCTGACGCCCGGCGTACTGGGTGTCGTTATGCTGCAGGGGAGCGATGGTGTGTATCGCGATGGCCTTACGACGACGCTTCTGGACGGGACCATCAACGTGCTGGCCTGCAGCATAACGACGCCGCAGCTGACGTTTCCCATCGGCGATATTTCTGCCGCGACGTTTGGCTCAACGGTCGGAACCACGCCGACGGGCGCTCAGAATACGCAAAACCTGGGTCTGAACTGCGACCCGGGGGCAAACGTCAACGTTTCGCTCAGCGGCATTCAGAACCCGGACGTAGCAACAACGAGCGTGCTCGCGCTGACGGGGCAGGGTAATACCGGCACGGCGAAAGGGGTTGGCGTTCAGCTGCTCTATAACGGTACGCCTCTCTCGTTAAATACCCGTCTGCCGTTAAATGCCGCCGCGGGTGGGCAGCAGGCATTTCCATTAACAGCGCGTTATTACCAGACCCAAACGACGGTTGAACCCGGTACTGCCAATGCGTCTGCAACCTTAAATTTGACGTATCAGTAAAGGATAAATGATGAATATTCTGCGCACGGCAGCGCTTGCCGCCATATTAGTAAGCTGCAATACCTTTGCGACGGACAGCGTTAGCGTCAGCGTTACCGGAAATATTGTGGCCTCTCCCTGTATCTTTAATGGGGGAAATAACAGTCTGGATATCAACCTTGGCAATATTCAGGCATCCAATATGGCTACGCCGGGGTCATCGTCCGATCCTGTGCCGTTTAACCTGCTGTTTACCCAGTGTCCGACAGGGACGCGCAGCGTGACGGTCTCCTTTACCGGAAACCCCGATCCGGTCGCCGGGGCGGATTACTACATGAACAGCGGTTCGGCCACGAACGTCGCGATTGCGATGAGTGAGGCCGCAACGGGTGCAATGAAGGGAACCGGAACAAGTATTACACAAACTATTGCAGCAGACAGAACCGCAACGATGGCCATGCTGGCATCGGTCAGGTCTTCCACGGGCGGCGCAACGCCGGGGAGCATTAGTGCCGTCGTGGTCATGACGATGCAGTACAACTGATATGCTGAATATTGTGATTAAAGAGACCGACGCATTTTTCAGAGCGGGATTGCAGTGTTTTCTTGAGGATTTCTTCTTTCATAATTTCAAACATCTGCTTCACTTTGACTGCGAACTTTCTCATGAAAATGTCAGTGCCGCTGATATTATTTTTCTCTCTTTATGTCAGGGGGAAACCCTGACCTGTTATCCCGAATTACAGGCGCGGAAAAAAGGAATTGTGGTTGGGCTGGTGGATGATGAACACCGTTTCTCGACATATCCGTCCTGTTTTCAGGATATGATTTTTATCTCCCGCCGCGCTTCGCTGGACAGGATCACCGAGGCGCTGTTTATCGCATGGTACCGCACACAGCTCTCAAGCTTTCACTGGAGGAAGAGAACCTGCAGCGAATGCCAGCATAAAATATTATCGCCACAGCAAATTCGCGTTATGGTGAGTTTTTACAAAGGATTATCGGTAGGGCAGATCGCGAATGAGCTTAAAACAAGTGATAAAACTATTTTTACCCATAAATATTTGCTGATGCAAAAATTCAACCTGCGCAGTGATTTTGAGCTGGTGGCCTTGATTCACAGGATGGTGGAGAAGAATACCCCTGCAAACCGCTTGCGAGACTATCTGACTCATCATCATGGTTAACAAGTATTAGCCAATAACCTAACAGGGGCGCAATATTCTCATTCGTTATCGCGCCCCTGATTTTGTGAATTACAAAACATAGTGTGCGGTTATGCCTCTATAGAATAGCGTGTGCGGCATGGTATTTTTTATGCTTTATAAAATGACGCCTTAGCTATGCAAATTCATAAAACCATCAAACCGATTTTCGTCAGTAAGTTTCAGTGCGTGGGGTCAGCATGTTTAATCTCATGTTGTCGTGGCTGGACGATCGCTATTGATAAGAAAACCCACCAAAAGTACGTCCAGTCCACGCACGCAGAAATTGCCGCCATTGCAAAAGAGAATCTGATCCTTCAGCGCAAGGGCAAGAACAACTACTCCAGAGTGAAGCTAAACGAAAAAGGGGAGTGTCCTTTTATCGATGAAAACAAACTCTGCATGGTGCACCGTGATTTAGGGGAAGAGGCGCTCTCACATACCTGCAGTACGTATCCCAGAAGCGCAAGCCGTTATCAGGATGAAACACGGCATACGATGACGCTCTCCTGCCCTGAAGTGGTCAGACGCGTCCTGTTTGACCCGGAGGCCATGCTGTTTCAGGAGCAGGATGAGTTAGTGGCAACCTACAAAACTAACCTGATTGGGCAACGTCAATCCGCCTCACAGACGCAGCAGGTGATCCATCTTTTTGCCTGGAACCTTATTCAGTCGCCTTCCCGCAATGTTGAAGAAAATTTGATGGCGCTGGCGCAGTTTATTCTCTGTCTTCAGCACGTTAATTTTGATTTACATAATAAATTTGCCGAAGTAGAACAATTTTACGATGCGTTACGCAATGACCTGCAAAACGGGAAATCGCTGATCGATGCCTGTCACCTCACGCATTCAAATGCGATGAAATATCTGGCACTGTCCGTGATGGGAACGAACGTGGCGAAAGATTCGGTGCGGGACGGTTTTATTCTTCAGGGGCACCAGCAAATTGCCTCGTATCTGGACATGGCCGGCCTGAACGACGCTTCTGAACTGGAAGCTAAATTCGACGGGATTAATCAGCAGTGGCACAAGCTGTGCGAGTCATCCTGCTTGTCAGAACCCTACGTGTTACGCAATTACCTGCTGTATAAACTCTATAGCAGCTATTTCCCTGGTAAAAATACGGCAAACATCATGCGCCAGTTTTACCGTATTGTACTGGATTTTTTCTATATCAAATTCATTCTCAGCGTGCGGTCGATGCAGGAAGACATTGACCAGCAGGTCGTGATGAAAACCATCGCCAGCCTCTCTGAAAAGACCATGCACAATCAGACCATAGATGCGCGCATGGACTTTGCTATTGATAAAATCAACGGTGGGGATGATTTATCCTGCCTGCTGTTGATTGGATAAACGCGCAGACTCAGAGGCTCACGCGGTGAGCCTCCTCTCCTTATACGTTATACGTTATACGTTCACGGCATTGATCAACCGCGTTTTCATCGTCTGGTAAGACGACGCCGCAAAATCCTCCGCCCAGCGCTGGTCCTCAATGGCTTCCAGCTTTACCGCGCAGTACTTGGTTTCCGGCGTTTTGGAGACAGGGTCAAGGTTATCCTGCGTTAACTCGTTGCAGGCGCCAATCCACCACTGGTAGGTCATATAGACCGCACCGGCGTTGATACGCTCACTGATGCTGGCGCGGGTGATGACCTTGCCCCTGCGTGAACGAACCCACACCAGCTGGCCGTCACTGATTCCCAACTTATCCGCATCGGCAGGATTCACCTGCACCCGTCCCGGCTCATCGGCCAGGCTTTGCAGCGCGGCGCAGTTCCCGGTCATTGATCGGCACGAATAATGTCCCACTTCACGCACCGTGCAGAGCACAAGAGGGTAGTCATCATCAGGGGTTTCTGCCGGTGCACGCCACGGTGCAGCAAAGAGCTGCCCCTTGCCGGTTGGGGTGTCGAACTGATTGTCTTTGTACAGGTATGGCGTTCCCGGATGATCCAGCGTCGGGCACGGCCACTGCACGTGGCCCATCTCGCCCATTTTTTCATACGTCACGCCGTAGAAGAGCGGGCACAGCTCGCGCATTTCATCCCAGATCTGCTGATTATCGTCGTAATGCATCGGATAGCCCATCTCGGTGGCGAGCAGGCTGACGATCTCCCAGTCGCGCTTCACGTTGCCTTTGGCCTCAACAGCCTGGCCAAAACGCTGGAAACCCCGGTCTGCGCAGGTAAAAACGCCGCCGTGTTCGCCCCATGAGGTGGCAGGGAGCAGAACGTCCGCCACTTCCGCCGTTTTGGTCATAAAGATGTCCTGAACCACGACAAAATCGAGCGCCTCGAAACCGCTGCGGACCAGGCCGAGATCGGCTTCCGTCTGCAGCGGATCTTCCCCCATGATGTAATAGGCTTTGACCTTGCCTTCCAGCGCAAGGTGCGGCACCTCGGTAATGCGCGTCCCGACGCGATCGTCCATGTTATTCACGTCGATCCCCCAGGCATCGGCGAACTTCTGCCGGACAGCCGGATCGGTCACATCCTGATAGCCGGGGAACATATTCGGCAGAACGCCCATATCGCAGGCGCCCTGAACATTGTTTTGTCCGCGCACGGGACCGACACCGACGGCAGGGCGGCCGAGGTTGCCGGTCAGCAGTGCCAGGCTGGAAAGCCCTTTGACGACATCGACGGCCTGGCCAAACTGGGTCACGCCCATTCCCCACATTACGGTGGCGGAAGGGGCCGCCGCGAAGGTGCGCATTGCCTGACGAACGTCGCGGGCGGGGATGCCGGTGAGGTGTTCTACGCGCTCTGGGGCATACTCTTTCACCGTCTGCCGATAGGCCTCAAGTCCTTCGGTAAACCGCGCGACATAGTTCTTGTCGTACAGCTCCTCTTCCAGAAGTACGTAGCCAAAGGCGTTCACCAGCGCCATGTTGCTACCGTTCTTCAATTGCAGATGCTGATCGGCAATGCGCGCCGTTTCGATGCGGCGCGGGTCGCAGACGATGATTTTCGCGCCGTTTTCACGGGCTTTTAGCACGCGCCGGGCGACGATAGGGTGGGAGTCTGCGCAGTTATAGCCAAATACCAGCAGGCATTTGGAGTGTTCAATATCGTTGATAGAGTTGCTCATTGCACCGTTGCCGAGGGTCTCCTGAAGTCCGGCGACGGAAGGACCGTGACAAACGCGCGCGCAGCAGTCTACGTTGTTGGTGTTCAACACCGCGCGGGCAAATTTTTGCATTACGTAGTTGGTTTCATTGCCGGTTCCGCGCGATGAACCGGTGGTCATGATCGCCCGCGGGCCGAACTGCTGTTTAATGCTGCTGAGCCTGTGGGCGGTGTAGCGGATCGCCTCTTCCCAGGTCACGGGGGTGAATGCTTCGCCTTTGCGGTAGCGGATCATCGGCTGGGTGAGGCGGGGAGTGAGGAGGCGGGTATCATTGAGGAAGTCCCAACCGTAAAATCCTTTCAGACATAAGGTGCCCTGGTTTGTGACCCCCTCTGCCGCTTCGGCACGGATGATACGGTTATTTTCAACGACAAGGTTTAGTTTGCAGCCTGCACCGCAGTAAGGGCAGACGCTGGCGATCTTTTTCATCAATAACAGACCTGTTAAGAAATGAAGCGAAATGACTGGTAAGCCCAGTCCCGTAACAGGGAGTAAGCAGAAACCATGCCATCTTTATAACGCTTCTTTACAGGGGGGTTATGAAGAGAGGGGGGTGTCATCGTCAGCATGTTCGACAATTCTGACGATGACACGATCGCTGAATGCAGGGCGTTTAAACGTCATCCATGGTGTAGCCCACCACGATTTCCAGCGTCTTGCGAATCACATCCGCCTGAACCACGTCGTGAGTGGCTTCCAGCGTCTGAATGAGCCACAGGATGATCGCTTTATTGGAAATATGACCTTCAGAGGCCAGAACACAGCGTACTGCAGTAGAAAAAATAGCGGACTCTTCAGCAAAACGATCGCCTGCGTGACGGAAATATTCCGCCAGCGCACTGTCTAAAAAAGCAGAGTGGTATTCGGGTTGAAGCTGAATATTTTGTCTCATTTGTTCTCACCGTAGCTGTTAAAATGCAGTCAATGTATTTTTTTGGGATCGGACGGCTTTCCCTTTCCAAACAACGACACTACATTGCCTCTGTTATCATTGAGAGGTCCCTCTCTGCTCATTCGTCCTTGCGCGGTTCTGCGACGTTTTAATCCGAGGCTTTTTGATCCGATATCGGCAATCGCCTTCGCCAGTGTCTCCCGCCGCCGGGGATTCTTTTCATGTGTTTTCATCTGCCGCAGACGCTGAACCAGAGCTTCAGTTGTAACGGGGCCACGCTCTCTCAAAAGAGAAAGAACGGCTTCGCCAATCAGCTGATCGGTCAGTTTGTCTGCGTCACTGCGGTTCATCACGTTATCGTTCGAAGAGCAAGCCAAGCAGCATATGGTAATGCTGTTCCTCTTCGGGGCCCTCGGCCCTTTCAAGGCGACTTAACAGTTTGGTACAGAGCGATTTGCGATTGAGATTTCGCCCGTCGCTAAGGATCTCAACAACGACCTGACCCAGCGTTTCCTGTTGGGTTGGAAGTGTGGCTTTTTCGAAGTACTGTGCGATCGCTGCTGCGGAATCTGCGACGTAACCTTTCTGCTGCATGTTTCGCTCCTGTAAAATTTTGTAATCAGTAACGTTACATTTAAGGTATACACTTTTTCTAAATCTGTACATTAAAAATGTACAGATTTTTAATAAAATCAGGATATATTTAATAAATGCTATATTTCTCAATCGCTTGCTTGTTTATCATGAAACGGTAATGCTACAGAATATATTGTACAAATCGCACGGCCGCTGTTAAGTTGTACAACACTTGTGAGAGTGCCATTAACGGGCGTAAATGATTGAGATGTAAATTATTTGTGAGGCAATTAATGTGCTATAAGAGAAGTCTCTCCACATGTTTTTGTGGTCAAAACCCTTAACCCCCAGGAATCGCATGCTTACAACCATCATTTACCGCAGTCATATCTGCGAGGACGTTCCAGTGAAAGCACTGGAAGCTATGGTCGCTGCTGCAAATAATAAAAACCGGCAAGCCAACGTCACGGGGATCTTGCTGTTTAACGGCACACATTTTTTTCAGTTGCTTGAGGGGCCAGTGGAGCATGTTTCTGCTATTTATGAGGAGATCTGCAACGACCCGCGACACCATAACGTAGTCGAGCTGATGCGCGATCACGGCCCCGTCCGGCGTTTTGGCAACGTGGGGATGGAGCTTTTTGATTTGCGCCAGTTCGACAGGAACGAGGTGCTGCAACAGGTGCTGAACAAGGGAACAACACGCTATCAGCTGACTTACAATGACCGTCCGCTGCAGTTTTTCCGTACCTTTGTCGAGGCCACGGAAAAAGCGAACTATTTTGAACTGCCGCCTGCGGATTCCTGGGAGTTCGTTCGCGAAGAAACACGCTTGTCAGCGCAACCCGAGGTGGTCGCGAAAGGAGCGGATTGCAGCTTTGCTTTCCAGCCGATAGTTGATCCGTTTATGCAGCAGGTTGTCTCCTGGGAGGCGCTTCTGCGCACCCCGTCCGGCGACTCTCCGGGGGCCTATTTCGCCAGCCTTACGCATGATGAAGTTTACGCGTCTGATTTGCAGAGCAAGCAGGTGGCGCTCTCGATGGCCAGCGCGCTGGGGTTACAGGATCAGACGTTATCCCTTAACCTGCTGCCTATGACGCTGGTTAACATTCCCAATGCGGTGGACTTTCTGCTCACCGCAATTGAAGCAAACGGTTTTGTACCTGAACAGATCGTGGTGGAGTTCACCGAGAGCGAAGCCATTTCACGTTTTGAAGAATTCACGGATTCAGTCAGACAGCTAAAAAGTGCAGGCATCAGCGTGACGATCGATCACTTTGGTGCCGGCTTTGCGGGACTACAGCTACTGGCCCAATTCCAGCCCGACAGAATTAAGATTAATCGCGATCTCGTCGCGAACGTGCACAAAAGTGGCCCTCGACAGGCCATCATTCAGGCGATTATCAAATGCTGTTCCTCGCTTGAAATTCAGTTCTGCGCGGTCGGCGTGGAGAAGGCAGAAGAGTGGATGTGGCTGGAATCTGCGGGCATTTCCCAGTTCCAGGGCCATCTATTTGCAAGCCCCCGGCATGGCGGAATTCCGGCGATTGCATGGCCGGAGAAAAAATTCGATTTTTGATAAAGCTGTACAAAATCCGGCAGACTTAGCTGTACGAGAAGCAAATTTTAGACAACAATGTATTAACAGGTGAAGGGTGAACGACCCCTTTCACCTGTGCAAAATGCGGTCTTAGTTATACAAATGGTTTGTACAATCTGATAAGGTTGGTGTAGTTAGGTATGGAAGTTCTGAGCGTGAGGGAGTTAATGGCCTATTACAGTATCGGCGAAGTGGCCGAACGATGCGGT
>Ga0153917_1000933_pt1 | contig 14460 bp, 17 predicted proteins | sample TSFL001MetaG_FD_104695 | JGI IMG/M metagenome (GOLD analysis project Ga0153917, IMG submission 104695) | Attine ant fungus gardens microbial communities from Florida, USA - TSFL001 MetaG | ecosystem: Host-associated > Fungi > Mycelium > Unclassified | place: USA: Florida, Paynes Creek Historic... | reverse complement strand
TGGTGCTGGTGTTCCTGGTGATGTTCCTGTTCCTGCAGAACGTGCGCTATACCCTGGTCCCGTCGATCGTGGTGCCGGTGTGCCTGCTCGGGACGCTGATGATCATGAAGCTGCTCGGCTTCTCGGTGAACATGATGACCATGTTCGGCATGGTGCTGGCCATCGGCATCCTGGTGGACGACGCCATCGTGGTGGTGGAGAACGTCGAGCGGTTGATGGCCGAGGAAGGTCTGTCGCCGGTGGAGGCGACCATCAAGGCGATGGGGCAGGTGTCCGGGGCGATCATCGGCATCACCCTGGTGCTGGCGGCGGTCTTCCTGCCGTTGGCGTTCATGTCCGGTTCAGTGGGGGTGATCTACCAGCAGTTCTCCGTGTCGCTGGCGGTGTCGATCCTGTTCTCCGGCTTCCTGGCCCTGACCTTCACCCCGGCGCTGTGCGCCACGCTGCTCAAGCCGGTGCCCCATGGCCACCATGAAAAGGCCGGTTTCTTCGGTGCCTTCAACCGTGGCTTCGCCCGTGTCACCGAACGCTATTCGCTGCTCAACAGCGAACTGGTGGCACGTGCCGGCCGCTGGATGCTGGCGTATGTGGGCATCCTGGTGGTGCTGGGCTATTCCTACCTGCGCTTGCCGGAGGCCTTCCTGCCAGCCGAGGACCTTGGCTATAGCGTCGTGGATGTGCAGTTGCCACCAGGCGCCAGCCGGGTACGCACCGACCACACCGCTGAGGCGCTGGAAAAGTTCCTGATGTCCCGTGACGCGGTGGCCAACTCGTTCATCGTCAGCGGCTTCAGTTTCTCGGGCCAGGGTGACAATGCCGCATTGGCGTTCCCGACCTTCAAGGACTGGTCGCAGCGCGACAAGGCGCAATCGGCGGAGGCGGAAACGGCAGCGATCAATGCACAGTTCGCCGCCAACGGCGACGGCGCCATCACCGCCGTCATGCCGCCGCCGATCGACGGCCTGGGCAACTCCGGTGGTTTCGCCCTGCGCCTGATGGACCGTGGTGGCCTCGGGCGCGAAGCACTGCTCGCGGCCCGTGACCAGTTGCTGGCGCGTGCCAACGGCAACCCGGTGATCCTCTACGCGATGATGGAAGGCCTGGCCGAAGCACCGCAGCTGCGCCTGCACATCGACCGGGAAAAGGCCCGCGCCCTGGGCGTGAGCTTCGAGGCCATCAACAGCACCTTGGCCACCGCCTTCGGATCGGCCGTGATCAACGACTTCACCAATGCCGGGCGCCAACAGCGCGTGGTGGTGCAGGCAGAGCAAGGCGAACGCATGACCCCCGAAAGCGTGCTGCGCCTCTATGCTCCCAATGCCCACGGCGAGCAGGTGCCGTTCAGCGCCTTCGTCACCACCCAGTGGGAGGAGGGCCCGGTGCAACTGGTGCGCTACAACGGTTACCCGTCGATCCGCATCGCCGGCGACGCCTCGCCGGGGCACAGTACCGGGCAGGCAATGGCCGAGATGGAGCGCCTGGTCAGCGAGCTGCCGCCAGGTATCGGCTACGCCTGGACGGGCCTTTCCTACCAGGAGAAGGTCTCCAGCGGCCAGGCGGCCAGCCTGTTCGCCCTGGCCATCCTGGTGGTGTTCCTGCTGCTGGTGGCGCTGTACGAAAGCTGGGCGATCCCGCTGACGGTGATGCTGATCGTACCGATCGGTGCCCTGGGCGCGGTGTGGGCAGTGACGCTCACCGGCATGCCCAATGACGTGTACTTCAAGGTCGGCCTGATCACCATCATTGGCCTGGCGGCGAAGAATGCCATCCTGATCGTCGAGTTCGCCAAGGAACTGTGGGAGAAGGGCTACAACCTGTGCGACGCCGCCATCGAGGCCGCGCGCCTGCGTTTCCGTCCGATCGTGATGACCTCCATGGCGTTCATCCTCGGCGTGGTGCCGCTGGCCATCGCCTCCGGCGCGGGTGCGGCAAGCCAGCGCGCCATCGGTACCGGCGTGATCGGCGGCATGCTCAGCGCCACCTTGCTGGGCGTGGTGTTCGTGCCGGTCTGTTTCGTCTGGGTGCTGACGCTGCTCAAGCGCAAGCCCGCACCTGTGCAACCGGTCGAGGTGGCCAAGTGATGATCAAATTCAATCGTGTGCTTCCCTTGGTCCTGTCCTTGACCTTGACCGGTTGCTCCCTGGCGCCCACCTACCAGCGCCCAGAAGCACCGGTGGCGGCCGAATGGGGCGATGCTGCCGGTCATGCCGGCCGTTCGGTGGAGCAGTTGCAGTGGCAGGCGTTCATAGTCGACCCGGTGCTGCGTCAGCTGATCGCCAGTGCCCTGGACAACAACCGCTCCTTGCGCCAGACCCTGCTCGACATCGAGCAGGCCCGTGTCCAATACCGGATCCGGCGAGCCGACCGGGTGCCGGGGCTGAACGCCAGCGCCTTGGGCAATCGCCAGCACCTGCCGTCGACGCTTTCCAGCGATGGCCGCGAGGGGGTAAGCAGCACTTATCAAGTGGGCCTGTCGCTGCCGGAATACGAAGTGGACCTGTTCGGTCGTGTCAAAAGCCTGAGCGATGCGGCCCTGGAACAGTACCTGGCCACCGAGGAAGTCGCGCGTGCAGCGCGCATTGCCTTGATCGCCGAGGTGAGCCAGGCCTACCTGACCTTGGACGGTGCCGAGCGGCGCCAGGCGCTGACCCGCCAGACCTTGGCCAGCCGCGAGGACTCTCTGGCGTTGGTCGGTCAGCGTCGCGCTGCCGGCACGGCCACGGCGCTGGACCATCAGGAGGCGTTGGGGCTGGTCGAGCAGTCCCGTGCCGAGCTTGAGGTCACCGTGCGCCAACAGCGCCAGGCCTACAATGCGCTGGTGCTGTTGTTGGGCAGCGCCGAAGCGGCCAAGACGATGCCCACTGAGCGCCCGGATGAGCCCACGGTGCTCAATGACATTGCGCCGGGTACACCCTCGGCAATGATCGAGCGTCGCCCCGATATCCTCGCCGCCGAACACCGGCTGCGTGCGTGCAATGCTGATATTGGCGCGGCGCGGGCAGCGTTTTTCCCGCGTATCAGCCTGACCGGCAGCTTTGGGACCGCCAGTGCGCAGATGTCCGGGCTGTTCGACGGAGGCTCGCGTAGCTGGACCTTCATGCCGCAATTGTCGCTGCCGTTGTTCGACGCCGGGCGCAACCGTGCCGGGCTCAGCCTGGCCGAGGCACGCAAGGACTCGGCCGTGGCCGACTATGAAGACGCGATCCAGGTCGCCTTCCGCGAAGTGGCCGATGCGCTGGCCGCCACCGACACCCTGCGCCGCGAGCAGGCTGCGCGAAGGGCCCTGGTTGATACCAGCCGTGCGACCCTGGCGCTGGCCAAGGCACGTTACGAGGGGGGAGTGGACAACCATTTGCGCTACCTGGACGCCCAGCGCAACAGCTACGTGAACGAAGCGGCCTTCATCGAAGCCAGTACCCAGCGGCAACTGGCGTTGGTCGACCTGTTCCGCGCGCTCGGTGGTGGGTGGTCGGGCAAGGGCTGAAACGGCCTCCTTTGGTTGGCATGTCCAGCCACTTGGCCCCAGGGATCGATGCCCTGGGGCTTTTTTTTGCGTGCGCAGTCAGGTCAGCGGGCGGGTGCCGCAGCGCCGTCGAGGAACATCAGCTCCAGCGTCTGCACGGACGTCGCGCTGGCCGCCCGCCCGCGTCGTTCGGCATCGACGATGCCGTACACCATGCTCAGGAACATTTCGGTGAAGATCGCCGCGCTGATATCGATACGGAAAGCCCCCGCCTGCTGGCCGCGCAGGAAGAAGGCATCCAGGGCGTCGGCATAGGTCCGCCACGGGCGGTTCGCTTCGCTGTCGTCGAACGAGTCCGGGCGGTATTGGAAGAGCAGGAAGATCATCATCTCGCGATGCTTGAGGTGCTCGACGATGAGTCGATGCAGGGCTGCGGTCGGGTCGCTGCCGTGCAGGTCAGCGTTGCCGATGACCTGCGTAAGGACCTGGTCCCCGTAGTTTTCCAGCATGCTCACCAGGTTGTCACGGGTGCCGCAGAAACGGTGCAGGGTCGCCTTGCTCACGCCCGCCGCCTCGGCCAGCTCCTTCAAGGTGGCTCGGGGGTGGACGACGATTGCGTCGGCCAGCGCTTTGAGCAAGCGCTCATCGGTAGGGAGGTGCATCAGAAGATTCCACACTGCATATCGTTCAGGCATTGTGAAGGAAAACGGCTCATATGGCACCCATTTGAGTAAATAATGGCTCAACCAAGGCTTGCAGGTCGCAGCCGTGCGGGTCCTTGCTTGCGGGCACCAAGGCACCGCCTCCCTCGGCGTTCCAGGTCGAGGGAGGCGGCGAAGCTCAGGGCAGGGTGAAGAGCACTTTGACCTTGTCATTGACGGCCGAGGTGTCGACATAGCCGATGGCATTCGACTCGCTGCCCACTTTGGCAATCACTGCGGCGTCATCATCCACGCTCTGCAGTGGTTGCCCCTTGCCCGTGAACACCAGGCCTGACCAGTACGACTTGAGCTGAGATTCGTTCTTGTTGGTCAGCGCGCTGTAGAACCTTTCCTTGGTGGGGTTCCAGCCTTTCTGGTCGAGGCCCTTGAGGCTGGTGTTCTTGCCCAGGAATATGTTGGCCACCTCGGCCTGGGACGGTGCGGCGCTGGCGCTGGCATTCACGATCACGGCCACTTCGGCGCGGGCCAGGGTGCAGGCCGTGGCCAGGGCTGCGGCGAACACTGCGGTGATGAGTGGTTTCATGTGGCGCTCCTTAGAAGACGAAATCGACGCCGACGCTGACGATATCGCCGTCGTAGTTGCGCGAAGGAGTGCCGGCGGCACCGTTGCTAGCCGCGAAGACTGCCTGGTCGAAGGTCTCCTGGGCGTTCTGCACGAAGGTGCCGCGGTAGCCGTTGCCGCGCGTGTCCACCCGCTTGTACTCGCCCTTGAGCACCAGGTTCGGCGCCAGGTTGTAGTTCACGCCGTAGGTCCAGGAGCTCTGGCGGCCAGCGTCTTCGTCGAGCTGAGCGTAAGTGAGGTGGAGCAGCACGTCGCCAAAACGGCGCCCGCCCATGAGGTAGAAGGCATCGATGCTGCCTTGCTGGTCACCTTCGGTGTTGTTGCTGGTCCACTCGTTCGAGGAGACCCAGGTGCCATTGTCGTACTGGTAACCGATGGATGCGAAGCGGCCTTTCTTGCGGTTCAGGCTCAGGAAGTCGACACGCGTGGGCGCTCCCCCAGGGGCGACCACCGACGCACTGAGGTCCGTGTCGATGTCTGCTTCGGCATACCCGACGCGCAGCGTGCCGAAGTCGTAGGTTTCCAGGCTGACATTCGCCGCGAAGATCTTCTTGTAGTCGATGTCGTACAGGTCATCCATGGCGAACAGGTTGCGCTTGGCGGCTTGGCCGCCTGCCACCTGGAGCGTCACGGAGCCGATGCCGGTGGGCAGGGTGTAGAGGGCATCGGCGCCTTCGTAGTTGCTCAGTTGGACCTGGCTGTAGACCTCATCCGGCAGCCGCAACCAAGGGTGGGTGACGCCGACGTCGAGGGTTTCGGAGTACATGTAGATCGGCAGGCGCAGCCGGCCTGCGCGCAATGTCAGGCCTTCGGTCGCCTTCCAGGAGAGGTAGGCCCATTCCAGGTTGCCTTTCCAGGTGTCCTGTTCCGGTTTGAGGGTGCCCTGCACGGTCATCCCCAGCGTGTCGGTGAGCCCATATTGGAGCTGGCCGCCCAGCCGGGAGAGCTGGTCACCGCGCCAGGCGTCCGTGGTCTGCCCGCTGATGCCGAAGCTCCGTCCTTGACCCTCGCCTCCCAGGTGGGTGAGGCCGGCAGTGCCGAAGCCGTTGAATCGATAGTCTCCCTGGTCCAGGGCCATTGCCGGGGTGGTCGCGATAAGGCCTGCGATACCGAGTGCTCTAATGCCTTGCATGCTTCAACTGCTCTTGTGGTGGGTAAGGGTCAAATGCGGAACTGAGCGGTGGCGCTGCGAAGGTGGTTGCCCGTACCGACCAATTGCTCACCGAGCCGTGCGGTGGCGTCGGCACCTTGCGTGGTGGCCTGGGTATCCTGTTGCAGCTTCTCGGTGTCTTGCTGGATCGAACGGGAAAGGCCGATCTGCTCGTTGGTGAAACGGGCGATGCCGGCGTTCAACTCATCGATCTGGCGAACGGCCTTGGTAATCGCCTCCAGGGTCTGCGTGGCATGTTCAGAGCGCTCGATGCTTGTCCTGGCCTTCTCGCCGTTCAGGTTCATCGCGTGCAAGACACTGCTGGCGCTGTTTTGCAGGCGCTGGATGATGTCTTGGATCTGCGCGGTGGAAGCGGTCGTTTTCTGGGCCAGGTTGCGCACCTCATCGGCGACCACGGCAAAGCCCCGCCCTTGCTCGCCAGCCCGTGCCGCTTCGATGGCGGCGTTCAGGGCGAGCAGGTTGGTCTGTTCGGCGATGCTGCGGATCACCGTCAGCACCGAGCCGACGTGCTGGGTTTCTGCTTCCAGTTGTTCCATGGCCTGCACCGAGCTGAGCACGCTGTTGCCCAGGTCGCCGATGCTCAAGGACAGGCTGTCGATGTTATGCCTGGCTTCGTTCGCTTGACGCGCCGCGGCGCTGGCTTGCTCGGAGGCCTGCTCGGAGCGCTGCGCCACTTCCTGAATGCTATTGGTCATGGTGTCGATGTCACGGCTGATGGACTCGGTGCGCTCTTGCTGCGAGCGCGCACTGTCCTCCGCGCCCTGGGTGAGCCGGTGCAGTTCGCGGGACATCTGCTCCAGGGGCGCTGCGGTTTCGATGACCTGGCGCAAGGTGCCTTGCAGGCTGTCCAGCAAACCGTTGAACAGGCCGATCATCTCGCCGATTTCGTCCGAGGAGTCGACCTGCACGCGGCGGGTCAGGTCGCCATCGCCGCTGGCAATGGTCTTGAGCGATCCGATGACGCCGCGGACATTGCTCATGACCTGACGAATCACCCAGGCCGCGCTGGCGCTGACCACCAGCAGCAAGCAAAAACTGAGCAGGTAGCCGACGCGCGTGGTGGTGGCGTTGTCGGCGCGGACTTGGGTCAAGCTGCTCTGGAAGTCGGCATAGGCGTGGCTGCGAAACTGCTCGCCGAGCGCCTGGGCGTTCTTGAGGTCGCTGGCCATGCGGTCAAAATGGGGGCGTAAATCATCGAACGCCGCCCCATCGAGCAGTTGCCCGGAGGAGACGAACGCGTTATCGGCGTAGCGCTTGATCGCCGCCGACCAGGCTTGAAGCTCTTGGCGCCGATCGGCCCGTTCAGCGGTCAGCGGTTCCAGGTCGCGCAATCGGGCATGGACGTCGGCCAGCACTTTGCTCGCTTCATTCAAGGTGTCCCGCTCGCCCGCTGCCACGGCGCTGTTGAGCAGGCCGGGCAGCCGGGAAAACTGGAAAATCACCTTGTCGGCAGCCTCCAGCGTTGGGTAGCGCTGTTTTTCGAGCGACACCAGTCGACTGTCGTTGTCATCCAGTTGCACCGCGGTGTAGCCCACGAACAGCAACAGGCCGAACAGGGCGACGGCGGGCGGCAGGGAGAGTTTCAAGGTCAGCGAAATGGTTTTGAACATGGGCTGTGCGGGCCTCGGCGGGACGAAGGGCAAGTCGCAGGCAAGCAGGGCCGCAAAAGCCGGTGCGCTTTTGGCAGTGCGTGCTATCGCGAGGGGTCGGACAAAAAGGGCTGTCCTTCGACAGGGAAGTTAGCGCTACGTGATCATGGCGCCCCTCCGTGACCCGTTGCGAATTGGCCGCCCAATTGCGTGGAGGGTCAGGCCGAGGCCAGGTTTGGAGAGGTGGAGAAAGGTGAGGTCGTCAATTTCAGACAACCTGCGTCTTTGTGGAATAAGGATCCGGTAGCCCTGGCATGCCCGCTCGAACCGCGACAGCGTCTTGGTGCTAAGGCCCATTTTCGCTCCTGCCACTTGTTGTGTTTTATTTGTTATATCAAGTGTTTTGTAAAATACAGGAGTTTTGCTTACATGCAAGACGCAATGGCACCAGAATGTGCAAAAAGCAGGGCAGTCGCCATCTGGGCCTGGTGCTTGGGTTGGATCGGCAAGGCGCGGGGCGACAGTTGCGCGACGACGGAAGGCGGCGAAGACAAGAGCGGTTTGGTGGGGGTGACGCCTTCGAGGGAAGGCGCCGGGTTTACCGGGGGGCGACTTAGGACTTGGCGGTTTTGGGTGGAGAAATCATGACAATGAAGGCGTCAATCAAGGCTCTCCCGCGCTCTGCGCTAACGGGTTCGGACTCGAAAGGCAGCATCATGAGCCAGCCATCACTGAACGCGGCAATGTGATCGGCCAACACATCGGCCGGCACATCTTCACGGATCTGGCCCTGGCGCTGTCCGGCCTCCAGCACCGAAGTGGCCACTTCGCGGAAGTTGGTATAGCGCTGCTTGATGACGCTGGCGAACGCGGGCTGGTGCCGGGCATGGGTGAGCAGTTGCAGCCATGCAAGCCAGTTGCCTGGCTCGTCAAGGCTGATCCATTGGTGCCACTGCTCAATGAGCGACTTGATGTCGACCTGATCGAGGTCGATGTCCAGCAGTGCATCGACCTTGTCGAACAGGGTCTGCGCAACGGCACTGACCATTTCTTCCTTGTTGGCGAAGTAGTAGGTCACCGCGCCTGTGGTACACCCGGCGTGCTGCGCCACCTTGCGCATGGTGGCGCCGGCATAGCCTTCTTGCGCGATCACCGCGATCGCCGCTGCCAGCAGCTCGGACCTTTTGGCGTCGCGATCGCCAACCGGGCGCCCGCGACGGGCAAGCGGTTCGGATTCGCTTTCATGGGCAATGGCGTTTGGGGCTGTGCGGAGATGCTCTTTAGGCATAGGAAGCGAATTCATCGGTCATCAAATCGGGCTAGCAGTTTGTCATAGGACAGTCGTCGCATGCGATGTTAATGGTTCGAAGGATTAGGTGCTCCACCCCGAATTGGGGAGTTTGCTCTATCGTAGACGGGGCTTCCCCCTTGCGGTCTCGGAACCCACCAGTACGACTACGCAGGACTTCCCTGTCAGGCGGTCATCACCTCACTTTTCAATTGCTGCATTATCCTTTTTCTTGACCTCTTCCCACTCGTTCGGCATATAGACTTTCTGGTCATCCAATGCATCGATGTTTCGAACTTGCTGGGTGCGCCAAAAATCATTATTGAAGTGGAAACTGAAGAAAACATTCCTTGCCCATTCCATAGCTCCTGCTTAGGGGCGGACGACTTTGTAGTACTAGATACGATCAAAGCTAAATGTGAATTGCTCCTGGCTTCGTAGCCACTTTTGATGGTCGCTCGTGGCCGCTTTTGGCCCAGGCTGTGTGAAAACTCCTGCGGTTATCTAACCTTCTGATCGTCGTCATTGTGGTGGGGGCAATTATGAAGCGATTCATCGAAGGTGAGGCTCGGACACAGGTCACATTGCTACCGGAGTGTCTGGACGACTACATAACCGATGAAAATCCAGTGCGAGTGGTCGACGTCTTCGTCGACGAACTCGACCTGGGTACGCTCGGTTTCGCAGGCGTCGATCCAGCAGCAACGGGGCGCCCTGCTTACCATCCAGCAGTCCTGCTGAAAATATACATCTATGGCTACCTCAATCCGATTCAGTCCAGTCGTCGGCTTGAGCGTGAGGCATAGCGTAATGTCGAGCTGATGTGGTTGACGGGGCGTTTAGCTCCTGATTTCAAAACGATTGCCGACTTTCGCAAAGACAACGGTAAAGCCATTCGCAGCGTGTGCCGCAACCTCAATCTTTTCTCTCAATCCATCATCGCCATCGACAGCAGCAAATTCAAAACCGTGAATAACCGCGACCGTAACTTTACCCAGGGCAAAGTGAAGGCGCGCATGCTGTAAATCGAACAGAGCATTGACCGCTATCTGGCGGCGATGGATTCTGCCGATAAGGCAGCGCCAGAGGTAGCGGAGGTTAAAACCGAGCGACTGACAGCGAAAATTGAAAAGCTCAAACAGCAGATGCAGAAGCTCAAGGGCATTGAGGCGCAGCTGCACGAAAGTACGGATCAGCAAATCTCTCTTACCGATCTTGATGCCCGCTCAATGGCTACGAGCGGCCGAGGCACCGGCACTGTGGGAACCGCAGTAGACGACAAACACCATCTGATTATTGCCCATGGAGTCACCACTGTAGGCAATGACCGAGCACAACTGAGCAATATGGCGAACCAGGCACGCGAAGAGATCGGCGCTGAGGGTCTGACGGTGGTCGCTGACCGAGGCTATTACAAAGACCCGGAAATCCTTGCCTGCGAGCAGGCTGGCATCACCACTTTTGTACCGAAGCCACTGACATCGAGCAGCAAAGCTGTAGGTCGATGCGTTTGTTCCGCTGCCCAGATTCGAAAGGTTGAGCGAAAACCATGCTGGGTGAGATGCCCCACGGCCATACGCGGATTGTGTGGGCGCTGTTACTGGCGGTCATCGGCATTGGCCTTCTTAAAGTAGGCGGTTTGAAAGCCGTTCAAACATCTACGATTGTCGTTGCACTGCCTTTGATCCCTGTGCTTGGCATGTTGGCCTGGTCACTGCTTCGTATGATTCGGGAAGATCTCAAGAATGAACTAGGATCTAGAGAAATTGTTCTGGATGATACGATCAAGCTTTCGGCTTCACCTGAGATGGGCGTACCCCGGACGGCAGAGAGGGCTTTGATGGCGACTGATCCAGAGCCTAGGTGATAACTATCTCTCTCTTTTTTACCAGCAGAAGCCTTGGATTTCCTAGGCTTCTGCTTTATCCCTGGTCCAACTCCATAGGGGTTTCATGAAACTTCCGAGGATTTTTCGGTGGCTTGACACTGTGTTAGGTCGCGGCTGATCAACTGTCTTAAGCGTGTTGCGCGTATGGTTATCAGTTGTTTGGGAAAGATTTATGGGGAGCCAGCCCCGCCCAGCGCTTTGAATGCAGCAACCGCAGCACGGGCCGATTCGGTTTGCGCCTGGGCCCTTGAGTCAGAGGCGCGCAATAGGCTTTCGTCGGCCTGCAACACTTCGATCAGGCTGGCGACACCTTGTTGGTAGGAAGAGAAATACACCTGCCGCGCTCGGCTGAGTGAGTTGACCCCTGGTCCATTAGACTGGCCTGTTCCTCGCGCTTGATTAGGGCTGAGAATGCACTTTCCACGTCCTCGGTAGCCCGTAGCGCGGCGAGTCGGTAAGCGGCTAACTGCGCGGCTTCCTGCCAGCGCCGTATCTGGGGCTTTACTCGGCGTCCAAAACGCCGTAGAGGGGCTGTCCGAAACTCTTGATCGAAGTACGCCAGTTCGGCATCCGTGTCGCCCTGGTCGAACCCTCATTTATCCGAACCAATCTGGACCTGAATGCACCTCAGGCCGCCTCCCGTATTGCAGCCTACGACAGCGAACGGGAGACCGTCTCACAAGCGATACAGGTAAACGTACAGAAAGCCCCTTCACCCGACGGCGTTGCCGCCACTGTCGTCGAGGTCGCCCTCGGTACTTGGAGAATGCGCCAGACCCCGAGGGGCAATGCCTCTCTCCTGAGAATTCTCCGGCGCTTCACCCCATGAGTAGGTATGAACTATCCACCGGCGCCAAATGCCCGATTGCTACCCTTCAGTAGAGCAGCTTAGGGTTGAAAACGGTCCGTAAAAATTGGTGGTGATTTATCTAGAAGTAGTATATGAGTTCTGGGGGCAAAAATATATTGAAGCGGAATAAATAAGGGGCGAATGCCCCTTATCTTGAGAGTAGCCAATCGACTATCCCCTCGCTACTCCAGTAGCGCTGAGCATAGCTAGTGCAATAAATAACCCAGCGGCTGATCATTTTTGTCGAAGCAGAGAATTGTTTCACAGTATCCGCCCAGCTGATCGGCATTCGATTCGCTGATGTCCGGTAACCATTTACCCAGTTCGGCTTTCGGAACCTTCTTGTTATTTATATAGCAGTCATCATCCATCCGCGGATTGCACCAGGCGGTTTTGACTTCTGGCCATTCGGGTTGAGAGGCAGAAGGACCGTTCGTCACGGCTGATGCAGTCCCGGCTTTAGCTTGGTTCCAAGCTGCCCAACCTCCGATATACCGCTTGTCGAAGGTCGAAACCAGCTCATTGTCCGGAACACCTGCATCTACATAGAACTTCATCAGCAGGCTACCCGCTTCCGTATATGAAACTTGACGGTTTGTGTTGACACGATATGCGACTGGCTTGCCATCAGTACTGCTACCAATGCGATACCAGATCGAGAGTTGGAACGGTGTATCTTCTTTCCAGTTACCAACCTCCGCACTTTGAATCCGGCAATTGCCACGCTGACACATGCCGTTGACTTTATTGGTGATACGTACGTTTTGTTGACGTTGCGCGTCCCAGAGCTCCACGTACCGCGTACTGGTAAGCCACGTGCAGAACAGCATAGGTTGACCGGTATGAGCAGGTCTGGTGACACAGGGGATGGCGTCGGGTAGACCGCGCGGTGAGGTTTCATCGGGAAAGAAAGCCGCAGTACCTTGGTATGCGGAAATTTCAGCGTTAGCCTGAGCACAGGACGCAAGAAGAAGGATGCCAAAGATACGTTTCATGGTTTATTTCTGACTATGGAGGGGGAAGAGATGGACTGAGCAAGACTGCTATTTCTTGTAAACAACCTTGAGCTGTTTGTTGACGTAGTCCTTGATGATTTCGTAGTCGGGGTTGTATGTAACCAGCGTATGGCCTACACCAGCCGCGGCCGTTAGTGTTGCAATGGTCAATGTCGCAGGTGTTGTCAGCACGCTGAATACAGCCCCCAGTGCGCCACCCTGTGCCACAGTACTTTTCACATCGCTTCTGACACGACACCTCAGTCCATGGCTTTCAATCTTAGTTTCAACCAGTTTGATGCCTGCCATGAACTGGCCCCTGAGGCCGCGGATCTCGAAGGATGCTTTGCTTTTCACGAGAGCCTCAATCTGCGCTTCGTTCAGGCCGGTTACGACGATCATGGTTTTTCTCAGCTCCCTGCAAGGTGTGGAGATAAAGTTGGATATCAACCCTTTGGGTTGAGTCTCATCCTGCAGGGTCCTTCATGTCAACAGGTTGATCCCCAACCATCCAGGTTGATCTGGAGGGTGGCATGTCAAAAATTGATTCGAAGCAGTTGGCTGAGGTCGTGGGGCAGGCGATTGCCCGCCAGCGAGTGCGATGCAAGCTCAGCCAAGAGCAGGTCGCGGAGCGATTGGGAATAGGCAGTGAGGCTGTCTCGCGGATTGAGCGCGGGGTTGTGATGCCTAATGTTGAGCGTCTGGTTGAACTGGCGGCGATCTTTGGCTGCGAGACAGCCGATCTACTCACCGAGGGCAGTTCGCGTCCTGAGGATCAAGCGCGTCGACTGCAGGTGCTACTGTCACCGTTGAATCTGGATGATCGCGCGCTGGTGCTGGAGCTAGTGGAACGTTTGGTGGCGCGTCTTAGTAGGGGCTAAGAGCCTTTCAGAGTGAAAGTTCGAGTTGTTTCGTACTCCAACTGGGTAGAAGCTGCCAGGGCCGCTGGCAGCTTAGGTATTACGTCTGCTTCGATGTAGCCGTGGAGTCTGCTGCCCTGGGGGCCGATGTATTTGCTAGGCGGCAGAAAACCCAGCACGCCAACAATATGGCGATCAGCAGTGGCGGGAAGCGCACTATCAGAAGTACCAACAGCAGAAGGGCCACGCTACCTGCGAGGATGCCTGCGAAAAGGAGCATGGCAAGGAAGGCCCGTAGCAGTTTCATCATTATGATTTCCTCCAAAGTACCCCTGTCCTTGGGGATGAGTGGCAGTCGATTCACTGTGCTTCAGCGCGTGCACCCAGCTTCTCGGCCAGGCTGGTTTTCGCGGAACGTTGAGAAAGGACGGTTGGTGTCTGGTTTTCTTCGGTAGGGTAGAACTCCTCGGCGATGGCGCTATCGTCTTCCTCGCTATCCTCGAAGGTGCCATTGTCGAAGCCGCGCTGTGCCGTCTTATCCAAGGCTGCCTGATCGAAACCTGCTGCTTGTCGCTGCGTTTCGAGCTCACAGGCTGCCTGTAGCGCCTCTTTCATGCTCATGCCGACTCGTACCGTTAGGTCAACATAGAAGATTGGCGTGCCGAGGCTTTGGCGAGTCGATTTGCCACGTAAACGCAACTCCAGCGGTAGGCAGGCCAGCCGATTTCCTGAGATCGCCTGGAAGTAATGCAGGCGAGCCACCAGGGTCCGGATGCTGTTGAAGCCGGTGGTGCGGAACACGAAACTACCTAGTGGATCGTCATCGCCAAGGACCACGTTCAGCCGGCCGTAGGGCTTGCACGCTCTACCTTTGGCCAGCGGACAGGCATCGGGCGAAGGGCAGGGCAGCGACTGTATGCCGTTTTGGGTGACACGCTTGCAGGTCTCACCATTGCCGACACATAGCGGCCGTCCAGACTGTCGATCGAACAAGGTGTAGTCGGCACGGAAATTCAAATCCGGCTCGTTGAATAGCATTCGCACCGGGATGTTGCGCAGCTTGTCTCCCTGG
>Ga0153917_1000932_pt1 | contig 14465 bp, 16 predicted proteins | sample TSFL001MetaG_FD_104695 | JGI IMG/M metagenome (GOLD analysis project Ga0153917, IMG submission 104695) | Attine ant fungus gardens microbial communities from Florida, USA - TSFL001 MetaG | ecosystem: Host-associated > Fungi > Mycelium > Unclassified | place: USA: Florida, Paynes Creek Historic... | reverse complement strand
TAGTCGATGTAGTAGGCGTGCTCCCAGACGTCGCAGGTCAGCAGCGGGGTGTCGCCGCTGGTCAGCGGGCAGCCGGCGCCGATGGTGCTGGCCAGGGCCAGGGAACCGTCGGCCTTCTTCACCAGCCAGCCCCAGCCGGAGCCGAAGGTGCCAACGGAAGTCTTGGTGAACTCTTCCTTGAACTTGTCGAAGGAACCGAAGGCGGTGTTGATGGCATCGGCCAGGGCGCCGGTCGGCTGGCCGCCGCCGTTTGGCGACAGGCAGTTCCAGTAGAAGGTGTGGTTCCAGACTTGAGCGGCGTTGTTGAAGATGCCGCCCGAAGAGGTCTTGACGATCTCTTCCAGGGTCTTGCCCTCGAATTCGGTGCCTGGGACCAGGTTGTTCAGGTTCACGACATAGGTGTTGTGGTGCTTGTCGTGGTGATACTCCAGGGTTTCCTTGGAGATGTGCGGCTGCAGGGCATCATGGGCGTACGGCAGCGGCGGCAATTCAAAAGCCATGGTGGATCTCCTGATTCAGGTCTGTTCGCGGTTGCGCAAGGCCGATCACGGGCGGCCCGAGGTGCGTCGGCGAGTTTGACACTCTGTTGCGACGCAAGGGCTGGATCATAGCACCGGCCCAAGCGCATAACCACGCAACAAAGATAGGGAATAGAGGTTCCCCTGTGCGCAAGCTTGGCTGACGGATGGTGAACGGGGCCGTTGCGCAGCCCTTCGCGGGCAAGCCCGCTCCTACAGGTCCTGTGCAATTTCGACTCAGCGGTCATCTTGTGGGCGCGGGCTTGCCCGAGAACGGTCGCGCAGTGGCCTTCTTGCTCAGTTGAAAATCAACTGGGCGGCGACGGCGAACATCATCACCGCCACCATCAGGTCCAGCAGGCGCCAGGTGGTCGGGCGGGCCAGCCAGGGGGCGAGCCATGCAGCGCCCAGGGCCAGGGTCGAGAACCACACCAGCGAGGCGCTGGCGGCACCGGCCACGTAGGCGCCCGGCACGGTCTGCTGGGCTCCCAGCGAGCCGATCAGCAGCACGGTGTCGAGGTAGACGTGAGGGTTGAGCAAGGTCACCGCCAGGGCGCTGAGCAACACCGCCCGGCGCGAGCGCATGCCCTGGCCCTCCTGGTGCTGCAGGCTCTGCTTGGAGCACGCGCTGCGCAGGGCCTTGGCGCCGTACCAGATCAGGAACACCGCGCCACCCCAGCGCGCGACCGCCAGCAGGGTCGGGTTGTGGGCCAGGACCGTGGCCAGGCCGAACACACCGGCGGCTACCAGAATGGCGTCGCAGACGATGCACAGCGCGGCCACCGGCAGGTGATGCTCACGACGCAGGCTCTGGGCCAGGACGAAGGCGTTCTGCGCGCCGATGGCCATGATCAGGCCGAAGGCCACCAGCATGCCGTTCAGATAGCTTTGCCACATAGCAGGAACACTCCACTGACGCCGACGCTGCGTCGGCGTTTGTTGCCTAAAGAAGATGCTGGCCATTGTGGGGAAAGCCCCTGTATAAGAAAAACAAATAAAGCTGATCTGGCATTAGGGAAATCGATGTTCGACTACAAGCTGCTCGCGGCCCTCGCCGCCGTCATCGAACAGGGCGGTTTTGAACGCGCCGCCCAGGTCCTGGGCCTGTCGCAATCGGCCGTGTCCCAGCGCATCAAGCTGCTCGAGGCGCGGGTCGGCCAGCCTGTGCTGGTGCGGGCCACGCCGCCGAGCCCTACCGAGGTCGGCCGGCAGTTGCTCAACCATGTGCAGCAGGTGCGCCTGCTCGAGCGCGACCTGCAGCGGCAAGTGCCGGCGCTGGATGAGGAAGGCATGCCCGAACGCCTGCGCATCGCCCTCAACGCCGATAGCCTGGCCACTTGGTGGGCCGGCGCGGTAGGGGATTTCTGCGCAGGGCAGCAGGTGCTGCTCGATCTGGTGGTCGAAGACCAGGAGGTCGGCCTCAAGCGCATGCGCGCAGGCGAGGTGGCGGCGTGCCTGTGTGGCAGCGAGCGACCGGTGGCGGGGGCGCGCAGCCTGCTGCTGGGGGCCATGCGTTACCGGGCGTTGGCCAGCCCTGCCTTCATGGCCCGGCATTTTGCCCAGGGCTTCGAGGCGCGCCGTCTGGCGCGCATACCTGCAGTGGTCTACGGCCCGGATGATTTCCTGCAGCACCGCTACCTGGCATCGCTGGGGATCCAGGAGAGTTTCCTGTATCACCTGTGCCCCTCGTCCGAAGGCTTTCTGCGCATGACCGAGGCCGGTGTGGGCTGGGGCCTGGTCCCCGAGCTGCAGGCCCGGGAGCAGCTGGCCAGCGGCCAACTGGTGGAAATCTGTGCCGATACCCCCATCGACGTGCCGTTGTACTGGCATCATTGGCGCAACGGCGGGCAGTTGCTCGCCCAGCTGACCGAGCATCTGCGCCAGACGGCGTCGAGCTGGCTGGTGCCCTTGTAGGCACGGGCGACGTCTGCTGCATCTGTAATCTGGCAAGGCGGAGTGTCACATGCGAATTCTGGTCACCGGCGCGAGCGGCTTCATCGGCGGGCGCTTTGCGCGCTTCGCCCTGGAGCAAGGCCTGGAGGTGCGGGTCAATGGCCGGCGCGCCGAGGGCGTGGCGCATCTGGTCAAGCGCGGCGCCCAGTTCATTCCTGGCGACCTGGGCGATGCCGAGCTTGCGCGGCGGCTGTGCCAGGGGATCGACGCGGTGGTGCATTGCGCAGGTGCCGCGGGCCACTGGGGGCGTTACCAGGATTTTCACCAAGGCAACGTGGTGGTTACCGAGAACGTGGTGGAAGGGTGCCTCAAGGAGCACGTGCGACGCCTGGTGCACCTGTCGTCACCGGCGATCTACCTGAATGGCCGTTCGCGCCTGGATATCCGTGAGGACCAGGTTCCACGCCGCTTCCATGACCACTACGCGGCGACCAAGCACCTGGCTGAGCAGAAGGTCTTCGGCGCCCAGGAGTTCGGCCTCGAAGTGCTGGCCCTGCGCCCGCATCTGGTCACAGGGGCCGGCGATGCCAGTCTCTTCCCGAGGCTGGTGCAGCTGCAGCGCAAGCGCCGTCTGGCTATCATCGGCAATGGCCTGAACAAGGTCGATTTCACCAGTGTGCACAACCTCAACGAAGCCTTGCTCGGCGCCTTGTTCGCCGACGAGCAGGCCCTTGGCCAGGCCTACAACATCAGCAACGGCCAGCCGCTGCCGCTGTGGGATGCGATCAATTATGTGATGCGCCGGATGCAACTGCCCCAGGTCACCCGCTATCGCGGTTACGGCCTGGCCTACAGCCTGGGTGCGCTGAACGAAGCCGCCTGCCTGCTTTGGCCTGGCCGTCCGCAACCGACCCGCTCACGCCTCGACGCACAGCTGATGAGCAAGGATTTCACCCTGGACATCAGCCTCGCCCGACAGCACCTGGACTACCGACCCAAAGTGGACCTGTGGGCCGCGCTGGATGAATTCTGCGCCTGGTGGAAGAACGTGCCTGGCCAACAGTGAACCCCGGGCTCGGATAATGGTCATCAGTGCGCCGCTTAGCCGGTTTATACTCATGTCTCTTTGCTATTGCTGTGGTTGAAAGCCTCCATGCGTAACGACCCCTTAGATGATTTTGACGACGTGCCGAGCCTGCGTGCCGGTACCCCGGACGATGACGAACTGCTCCCGGCGCACGTGGCGCGCAGCCGAGCCAAGGCCGCGCGACCCGCCAGCACGGGCCCGTTGTGGGCACTGCTGGGGGCGTCGTTCATCGCCCTGGCGGGGCTTGGATGGTGGAGTTTTCAGCAGATTTCGCTGATGGAGCAGCAACTGGTGGCGACCCAGGAGAGCTTTGCCCGGATCAGTGAAGAAGCGGCTGGGCGACTGCAAGTGATCAGCGGCAAGGTCGAGGCCAGCGAGTCCAGTGCCAACACCGGCAGCGAAGCGTTGAAGCTGCAGATCCGCCAGTTGCAGGCGAACCTGGCCGAGCAGGGCAAGCAGCAGCAAGGTGTAGCGGGCCAGGCGGGTGACCTGGGCAAGCGCCTGGAGCAGGTGCTGGCCGATACCCGTGCGCAGCAGAAAGCGGTGACCGAGCTGCAGGGCCAGTTGCAGGCGCAACTCAAGGTGGTCAATGGCGAACTGGCGGCGCTCAAGTCCGGCCAGTTGGATGGCGGCAAGCTCGATGGCCAGCTCAAGAACCTGGGCGAAGAGGTGGCGGCGCTCAAGCGCCAGGGCAACCTCAAGGCGGCGGTCGACAGCCTGGAGCAGGACGTGCTGGTGCTCAAGAGCCAGGTGGACAACCGCCCGGCGGCGTCCAGTGGCGCATCGGTGCAGGAGTTCGACGCCTTCCGCGGGCAGACGACCCGCAACCTCAATACCCTGCAAAGCCAAATCCAGAACCTGCAACAGCAGATCAACGCCCGGCCTTGAGAGCGGCTGGGTTCCCTTCGCGGGTAAATCCCCCACAGGGTGGCTGTGATCCTTGTGGGAGCGGGCTTGCCCGCGAAGGGGCTTCAATCACATCCGTGGGTAGTCGATGTAGCCGACCGGCCCCTTGGCGTAGAAGGTTTCCGGGTGCGGCTCGTTCAGCGGCGCATCGGCAGCCAGGCGTGCCGGCAGGTCGGGGTTGGCGATGAACGGGATGCCGAAGGCCACCGCGTCGGCCTTGCCGCTGGCCAGCGCGGCATTGGCACTGGCTTTGTCGAAGCGCTCGTTGACGATGTATGGGCCACCGAAGGCTTCCTTGATCAGCGGGCCGATGCTGTCGTCGGCTTCCTGCTCCCGCGAGCAGATGAAGGCGATGCCGCGCTTGCCCAGCTCGCGGGCGACATGGCTGAAGGTTTCGGCGCGGTCGGCGTCGCCCATGTCGTGGGCATCGGCGCGTGGCGCCAGGTGCACGCCCACGCGATTGGCGCCCCATACCTCGATCGCCGCATCGGTCACTTCCAGCAGCAGGCGTGCGCGGTTCTCCAGGGAGCCGCCGTAGCGGTCGGTGCGCTGGTTGGTGCTGCTCTGCAGGAACTGGTCGAGCAGGTAGCCGTTGGCGCCGTGGATTTCCACGCCATCGAACCCGGCCGCCTTGGCGTTTTCGGCGCCGGTGCGGTAGGCCTCGACGATATCGGCGATCTCCTCGGTCTCCAGGGCGCGCGGTGTCGGGTATTCGGTGATCGGACGGATCAGGCTGACATGGCCCTTGGGCTGGATCGCGCTCGGGGCCACCGGCAGTTCGCCGTTCAGGTAGTTGGCGTGGGAGATGCGCCCTACGTGCCACAGCTGCAGGAAGATGCGCCCGCCGGCGCCGTGCACGGCCTTGGTGACGTTGGTCCAGCCGCGTACCTGTTCGTCGGACCAGATGCCGGGCGTGTCCGGGTAGCCGACGCCCATGGGTGTCACCGAGGTGGCTTCGCTGAGGATCAGCCCGGCACTGGCGCGCTGCACGTAGTATTCGGCCATCAGCGCGTTGGGCACGCGGCCTTCGTCGGCGCGGCAGCGGGTCAGCGGGGCCATGATGATGCGGTTGGGCAGTTGAAGGTCGCCCAGGGTGATCGGATCGAAGAGCGTGGTCATTGGCTTAGCCTCGCGTGGGTCAGTTGGAAGCGGGGGCCAGTTCGGCGTTGCCGCCGCGCTGGCTGAAGGTGATCAGGGTGACGATCAGCGCCAGCACCGCCAGGGCCGCCGCGGCCAGTGGCACGCGGGTCAGGCCGAAACCGTGGGCGATGACGCTGCCGCCGGTCCAGGCGCCCAGGGCATTGCCCAGGTTGAAGGCGCCGATGTTCAGGGTCGAGACCAGGTTTGGCGCGGCCTTGCCGTAGGTCACCACGTTGACCTGCAGGGCAGGCACGGCGGCGAAGGCGGCAGTGGCCCAGAGGAACAGGGTGATCTCGGCAGGGACCAGGGCATTGCTGGTCCAGCTCAGAGCCGTGGACACCACGGCCATCGCCGCGAACACGCCCACCAGCGTGGCGCCCAGGCGGCGGTCGGCGAGCTTGCCGCCCAGGATGTTGCCCAGGGTCAGGCCCAGGCCGATCAGCAGCAGGGTCCAGGTCACGCCGCGTGGCGAGACGCCGGTGACATCACCGAGCAGCGGCGCCACGTAGGTGAACAGGGCGAACATCGAGGCCGAGAACAGAACGGTCATGCTCAGCGACAACCAGATGCCGGCACCCTTGAGGGCGGCCAGTTCCGCGCGCATGTCGACTTTCTCTTCCTGGCGTTGCAGCGGCAGGTAGCGCACCAGGCCGATCAGTGCGATCACGCCGATGCCGGTGACTGCCCAGAAGGTCGAGCGCCAGCCGGCGGCCTGGCCCAGGGCAGTGCCCAGGGGCACGCCGAGCACGTTGGCCAGGGTCAGGCCGGTGAACATCAGGGCCACGGCCGAGGCGCGGCGGTTGGCCGGTACCAGGCTTGCCGCCACTACCGAGCCGATGCCGAAGAAGGCGCCATGGCACAGTGCGGTCACCACGCGGGCGAACATCAGCAGGTCATAGTCCACGGCGATCGCGCAGAGCAGGTTGCCGACGATGAACACGCCCATCAGCGTCACCAGCGCGGCCTTGCGCGGCAAACGCGCGGTGGCCAGGGCCATGAACGGCGCACCGATGGCCACGCCCAGGGCGTAGCCGGTCACCAGCCAGCCAGCGCCGGGAATGGTCACGCCCAGGTCCTGCGCCACATCGGGCAGCAGGCCCATGATGACGAACTCGGTGGTGCCGATGGCGAAGGCGCTGAGCGCCAGGATCATCAGGGAAAGAGGCATTGCAAGGTCCTTGTCAGAGCTCTTGGCTCATCTGCTGGAGGAACGCCTGGATGGTGTCCTCGTTGCGTTTGAAGAAGTGCCACTGGCCGATCTTCTGGCTGCTGATGAGGCCCGCGCGCTGCAAGGTGGCCAGGTGGGCGGAGACGGTCGACTGCGACAGGCCGCAGCGTTGATCGATCTGCCCGGCACAGACGCCGTATTCGGTGCTGTGCTGCTGGTCAGGAAATTGCGCCGCCGGGTCCTTCAGCCAGGTGAGGATTTCTCGCCGTACCGGGTGGGAGAGGGCTTTTATTATTTCGTCGAGATCGAGAGGCATGGAGGAGGCTCATGGTGTGTAGCGCTATATCGCGATGAAGCGAAATATAAATCGGTATTTCGCGATATACAAATATGAAGAGGTTCTTAGTCGAGTCCGAATCGCTATATCGCGTTATAACGATATGGGTGGCGCGGGTGCTAGACTGGGCGCCATGAACTACCTCGCACACCTGCACCTTGGCGGTCGTGAGCCGCAACAACTGCTCGGCAGCCTGTATGGCGATTTCGTCAAAGGCTCGCTGGAGGGGCGCTTTCCGGCCACGCTTGAAGCCTCGATCCGCTTGCACCGCCACATCGACAGCTATACCGACAGCCATCCTCTGGTGCTGGCGGCGTTGGCGCGTTTTCCCCGGGAGCGGCGACGCTATGCCGGGATTGTCCTGGATGTGTTCTTCGACCATTGCCTGGCGCGGCATTGGGGGGACTATGCCGAGCAGCCGCTGAGCGCTTTCACCGGTGATTTCTACCGCGTGCTGCTCGCCGAGCCGGCACTGCCCGGGCGGCTTGCGCATATCGCCCCGTTCATGGCCGCGGACGACTGGCTGGGCGCCTATGGCGATTTCGACACGCTGGAGCAAGTGTTCCGCGGTATTGCCCGGCGATTGTCACGGCCTGAAGGCATGGACGGGGTGATGGGGGAGTTGGAGGTGTTGTACGAACCGTTGTTGGCGGACTTTCGCGAGTTCTATCCGCAGTTGCAGGCTTTTGCGTCGGCGAGTCGATGACAGTTCATGCGCCCGCGAAACGGCCGATTGAACCGCCACAAGACTCAGGCCGCCTTCGCTTGCCGTTTCGGCACCGCTTCCAACTCGTCGGCCCCATACAAGGCCAGCTGAACCGCCTGCTGCGCCTGGAACGCCAGCACCGCACGTTCCTTGCCGATGCTGGCAATCGGCTGCAGCAACTGGATGACCACTTCCCCCCGTGGCTGGCTGAACAGGCGCATCAGGTGCGACACCAGGTCATCATCGCCAATGAAGGGTGCGATCGGATCGGGCTTGCCATCGCGCAGGTACTGGATCGCCACCGGCTGCACCGGCGTGCCCTGGTCGATGGCACCGGCCAGCAGGCGGCCATGAAAGGTGCGCAGCCCGCGACCGTCGGTGGTGGTGCCTTCCGGGAAGATCAGCAGTGGCCGTCGTTGGCCCAGCTGGTTGCCGATCTGCTGGGACAGGCGCTGGCCATCACCCCCGCCGCGTCGGATGAACAGGGTGCCGGCTTTCTCAGCCAGCCAGCCGGCCAGCGGCCAGTGGCGCACTTCAGCCTTGGACAGGAACGACAGCGGCGTGAGCATGCCGAGCAGGGGTATGTCGGTCCAGGAAACATGGTTGCTGACCCACAGCATCGGCCGCAATGGCAACGGCCCGACCACACGGACTTCGAAGGGCAGGGCGGCGGCCAGGCGCTGCATGAACAGGCAGGTCCAGCGTTGCCTGCGTTCGCAGGAGGCCTTCAGCCCCAGGCGTTCGCCCAGGGTGATCACGCTGGCCATGGCCATGCCCAGTGTCAGCACCAGCAACAGACGGGAGAGGCGGGCGAGCACCCGCAGGCCAGGCATCAGACCGCCGCCTTGAAATGGCGGGCATAGCGCGGGCAGAGGTCGTCGCGCTTGAGCAGGATGAACACGTCGGCGACCTGGAAGTCCTCGTCCCAGCAAGGTTCGCCGCAGATCTTCGCACCCAGGCGCATGTATGCCTTGAGCAAGGGCGGCATTTCGGCGATGACGTTATTCGGCAGGGCCAGGGTCGGCAGGGGCTTTTTCGGCTCGGCGCGCAGGTGTTCGGTGCACAGGTAGCGGTCGCGCAGGCGCTGCATGATGGCGTGGGCCTGTACGCCGCCATCCTGCATGGGGATGCTGGCGCAACCCATCAGGTAGTTGTAGCGGCCTTCGTTGAGCACTTCGGCGAGCTCGCCCCAGAGCACGGCGATGGTGCCGCCATTCCGGTACGCCGGGTCGACGCAGGTACGGCCCAGTTCGAGGATCGGCCCTTGCAGTTGCAGCAGGCCGTGCAGGCGGAACTCTTCTTCGCTGTAGAAGCGGCCCAGGCTGCTGGCGGCCTGGTGGTCGAGCAGGCGGGTGGTGGCGACCAGCTGGCCGGTGGCCAGGTCACGCACGCCGATGTGGCGGCAATGAATGTCGTAGTCGTCCATGTCCAGGCCCAGTTCCGCGCCCTTGAGCTTGGCCTGGAATTCGCCGCTGAACACTTTGAAGCGCAGGGCCTGTGCCTCCTGCAGCGCCGTGGCGCCCACCAGGCGTTCGGCTTGCAGACGGCGTTCGGTGCTGTTGTCGCCAGAGTGAGCGATCCGAGTCATTGCGAGTCTCCATGAGCCAGCCAAAGGGTTGCGGCCGGTCGGCTTTGTTGTGCAAAGTCAGCCTAGGTAGGCGCGGTGTCACCCCCGTGACTCTTTGGTGATGCTTGCGTGACAACCCCTGACGAGGAGCGTCCGATGGCCTGGTTGCAACGACTCAACGACCCTTACCGCCAGGCACAGGCCCAGAACCTGGGAGAGGGCCATGCTGCGCTGCTAGAGCGCCTTGGCCCGGTCAATCCCTTCGAGCTGGCGGTGCTGGGAGGGCGGGCGATGGCGACACCGGGGCTGGCCTTTCTGGTCGGCTACCAAGCCGCCTTGCGCGTGCTCTGGCCCAGTGCCCCGGCCAGCCTCGGTGCCTTGTGCGCCACCGAACGTCGCAGCGTGCGCCCGGCGGACATGCAGACCCGGCTCGACGACCTGCGGCTGACTGGCAGCAAGGATTTCGTCACCGCCGGGCTGGAGGCCGAATGGCTGCTGGTGGCGGCACGTAGCGAGGCCCAGGGAGAGAAGCCACGCCTGCAACTGGCCGTGGTCCATCCCGGTGAAGCCGGCGTCACGTTGGAAACCTTGCCCACCTTGCCGTTGATGCCCGAGGTGGGCCATGCGCGGTTGCAATTGCGGGAGGCCGCCTGTGAGCTGCTTGCTGGCGACGGCTGGGACGCCTACGTCAAACCCTTCCGTTCGCTGGAGGATCTCTACGTACTCGCTGCCCAGGTCGCCTGGCTGTATGGCGTCGGCCAGGAAAGCGCCTGGCCCCAGGCGCTGCGGCTGCGTCTGCTGGGGCTGCTGGGTGGTTGTGCCGAGGGCAGTCGGCAGTGCGCCGACAGTGCCACGTGCCACTTGCTGCTGGGCGGCTTGTTCGCCCAGTTCCATGACCTGCGTGACGACATCCATAAAGCCCTGGCAGGTGGTCCAGCCCACTGGGCCCAGCTGTGGCAGCGCGACCAGGGGGTGCTGGCGCTGGCCACGGCGGCGCGGGAGAAACGGCTGCAAAAGGCCTGGGCCGCCGTCGGACTGTCATGAAACCCTGGCAGGCTCGCCTGATCCGCGACGAGAGGGCCGGCCATGGGTTCGCTGGGAAAACTGCTGGGTATCCTGGCTCTGGTGAGCGTTTCAGCCGGGGCCGAGCAATGGCCGGACCCCGACTGGCGCACCGCGCCTGCGGCCCTCGACTGGCAGGCGGTCGAGGCCTATGCCTTTCCCGCCCGTGACGACATCGGCCGCACCGGTGTGCGCAGCGATGCGCTGTTGGTCATCCGTGACGGCCGCATCCTGTATGAACACTATGGCGTACCCACCCGCGCCGATACCGCGCACCTGACCTGGTCGATCAGCAAGAGCGTGCTGGCCGCCGTGCTGGGTGTGGCATACGGCGAGGGGCGGTTTGCGCTCGACGATCCTGCCGCGCGCTACTACGCCCCGCTCCAGGCTCATCCAGGGGTGCGCATGATCGACCTGCTGCACTGGGCCAGCGGCCTGGCCTGGCAGGAAGACTACGAATACGCGCCGCTCGACTCCTCGGTGGTGGCCATGCTCTATACCCGCGGTCGGGCCGACATGGCCGCTTTCACGGCGGCGCTGCCGGCGGCGGTGGCACCGGGCGAACGTTTTCTCTATTCCAGTGGCGACAGCAACCTGCTGGCCGCGGCGTTGCGCGGCATGTTGGCGCCGGGCCGTTATGACGATTATCCGTGGCAGGCGCTGTTCGAGCCCTTGGGCATTCGCAGTGCGGTCTGGGAGCGGGACGGGGCCGGGACCTATGTGGGGTCGTCCTACCTTTACCTGAGCGCGCGCGACCTCGCGCGCATCGGCTTGCTGATGCTGCGTGACGGGCGCTGGCAAGGGAGACAGCTGCTGCCGACTGGCTGGGTGGCGTTCAGCCTGCAAGTGTTCGAGCACGCCGATGCCGTTCCGGGCGAAGCCAACCCGGGCGGGCATTGGTGGCTCAACCGACCGCTGCCGGGCACCCCGCCACCCTGGCCGGACGCTCCGGCGGATACCTATGCGGCGCTTGGCCATTGGGGCCAGGCGCTCTATGTGGTGCCGTCGAAGAAGCTGGTGATCGTGCGCTACGCCGATGACCGCGACGGCACCTACCAGCACAACGAACTGCTCAAGCGCGTGCTGGCAGCTGTGACGGGAGAGGGCGCATGAAACGGGTGATCCTGCTGCTGGCGCTGGCATCGCTGGCGTGGCTGTGGCATGAGCGCCAGGCGTTGGCGGACTTTCCGGGCATCCTGTCGGCCTACTCGGCCAAGGAGTACTGCTCGTGCCGCTTCGTCATGGGCCTGGATGAAGCCTATTGCCGGGGATACGTGAAGCAATACCTGCCTCTGGGCAGGCTGGAGGAGGACAAGGCGCGGCGTGAGGTGCTGGCCGAAGGCCTGGGGCGTCGCAACCGGGCCATCTGGCAGGGCCCTCGGGAGGGCTGTCGCTTGCTGCCGTGAGGGCGGGCGGGTAAGGTTGACGGCCTTGTTACACGGAATTTCACATGTTCAAACTGCCCCGCCTGCTACCTGCACTGCTTCTGGCCTTGTGCCTGCCCGCCCACGCCAGTTGGCACCTTGATGGCGAGTCCTCGCGCTTGTCCTTCATCACCAGCAAAAGTGGCGATACCTCCGAGGTGCACCGCTTCCTGGTGTTCCACGGCAAGGTGGACGGCAAGGGAAATGCGCAGGTAAGTATCGAAATGGATTCGGTCAGCGGTGGTATCCCGCTGCGCGACGAGCGCATGCGCAACACGCTGTTCGAGGTCGACAAGTTCCCCGAGGCCCTGGTGCAGGCGAAGATCGACCTGCGCCCGATCAACGACCTGGCCAATGGCGCCCAGATGGAGATGCGCCTGCCGGTGACCGTGACCTTGCATGGGCAGGCGCACAGCTACGACACCTTGCTTCTGGCCACCCGCCTGGACGAACGCCGCTTCCAGGTGGTGACCCTGGAGCCGCTGCTGCTGCGCGCCGAGGACTTCGGTCTGCTGCCGGGCCTGGCGACCTTGCGCAAGCTGGCCGGTGTTTCCTCCATCAGTCCATCGGTGCCGGTGAGCGCGGTGCTGATCTTCTCCGCCCGCTGACATGCCGGGGCCGGTCTTCCCCTGGCGGGATGGCAACGAATTCGAACTGCTGATCGACGGCCCCGATTTCTTTCCGCGCATGCTCCTGGCGATCATGCGCGCCGAATTCCAGGTCGACCTGGAGTTGTACCTGGTAGAGGCCGGTGCCTGTGCCGAGGCCGTCGTCCAAGCCCTGGAGCAAGCCGCCGCCCGTGGCGTGCGGGTGCGCTGCCTGTTCGACGACTACGGCTCGTTGGCCTTCCCTTCGGCCATGCGCCAGCGGCTGGAGGCCGCGGGGGTGTACCTGCGCCACTACAACCGGTTGCGCTGGCGGCGCGGGGTCCGCAACCTCTATCGGGATCATCGCAAGCTGTTGCTGGTGGACGAGTGTTGGGCTGTGGCGGGCGGGACGGGCGTCACCGACGAGTTCTGGACACCCGGCACCGACACCAGCGAATGGCACGAAGTGATGGTGCGGATGGAGGGGCCGATCGTCACCGACTGGCAACTGCTGTTCGATCGTCAGTGGCATGCCAACAACCGACGCACCGCCTGGCGCCCGGCGGAAGGCTTCGGCCTGCCGCGCCTGCCACGGGTGCCCGCCCAGGGTCAGGGCATGGGCCGGGTGGCCTATGCCGACGCCCGCCAGCATCAGGACATCCTGCATTCGCTGGTGCGCGCCCTCAACAGCGGTCAGCGGCGTATCTGGCTGGCCACGCCTTACTTCCTGCCGACCTTCAGCGTGCGCCGGTCCCTGCGCCGGGCGGCGCAAAAGGGCATCGACGTGCGCCTGCTGCTCACCGGCCCGCGCACCGACCACCCGGCGGTGCGCTATGCGGGGCATCGCTACTACCCCCGTTTGCTGCGTGCCGGCGTGCGGATCTTCGAGTACCAGCCGTGTTTCCTGCACTTGAAGATGGTGCTGGTGGACGATTGGGTCAGCGTAGGCTCGTGCAACTTCGACCATTGGAACCTGCACTTCAACCTGGAGGCCAACGTCGAGGCCCTCGACCCACCGCTGACCGCCGCCGTGGTCGCCAGCTTCGAGCGGGATTTCGCCCTCAGCCAGGAGGTCGACCTGGCGCGCTGGAGTGCGCGGCCATTCTGGCGTCGCTTGCAGCAACGGTTGTGGGGATGGCTCGACCGGCTGGTGGTCAACCTGCTCAATCGCCGCGACTAGACCTGCGGTGGATACCCGCCAGTGCCGAAGCAGACTATCGTGCAGGGATTGTTCCCATGCAATCGAAGGAGTGGATGCGATGACGGCCAAGAAGATTCTCATGTTGGTGGGCGACTTCGTCGAGGACTACGAGGTGATGGTGCCGTTCCAGGCGCTGAAGATGGTCGGGCATACGGTGCACGCGGTCTGCCCGGAGAAGCTGGCGGGGCAGACGGTGCGCACGGCGATCCACGACTTCGAGGGCGACCAGACCTACAGCGAGAAGCCTGGGCATAATTTCGCCTTGAACTTCGACTTTGTGCAGGTGCGGGCCGAGGGGTACGACGCCTTGTTGATTCCCGGTGGCCGGGCGCCTGAGTACCTGCGTCTGGATGAGCGGGTGCTGGCGTTGGTCAAGGCCTTCGACCAGGCGGGCAAGCCGATTGCGGCGGTGTGTCATGGCGCGCAGTTGCTGGCGGCGGCGGGTGTGCTCGAGGGGCGCGAGTGCAGTGCCTACCCTGCGTGTGCGCCGGAGGTGCGGTTGGCGGGGGGGAGGTTCGTGGATATCGCGTTGGACCAGGCGCATGTGGATGGGAACCTGGTGACGGCGCCCGCCTGGCCGGCGCACCCTGCTTGGTTGGCGGCGTTTTTGCGGGTGCTTGGGTGATGTTTTGGGGGGGCGGTAGTGGTGTTGGTATTGGTGTCGGTGGGTATATCCATTTGATTTGTCGACGCTGATTCACCTTTCCGCCCTTACGGCGGCTTACTTTTTTCTTGGAAAAAGTAAGCATGGGCCTGTCCCATGACAACGGACGCCAAGAAGCGATACTTACATCGCTATCCTGGAGGTTGCCATGTACCCACGTACTCGCCGTAACTACACCGATGAGTTCAAAACCCAAGCTGTTGCG
>Ga0153917_1000930_pt1 | contig 14486 bp, 12 predicted proteins | sample TSFL001MetaG_FD_104695 | JGI IMG/M metagenome (GOLD analysis project Ga0153917, IMG submission 104695) | Attine ant fungus gardens microbial communities from Florida, USA - TSFL001 MetaG | ecosystem: Host-associated > Fungi > Mycelium > Unclassified | place: USA: Florida, Paynes Creek Historic... | reverse complement strand
GCCAACTTTAGCTGCATACCGATTTTCCCTGCACTGACAATGATAAAATCAAGCGTTTCTGCAGATGCATCAATATAGGTCGGGAACAATTTTTTCATGCCAATTGGCGAGCAGCCGCCGCGAAGATAGCCAGTTACCGCTAATAGCTCCTTCATTGCAATCATCTCTATTTTCTTTTCCCCTGTCACTTTTGCTGCCTTTTTTACATCTAACTCTTCTGCTACAGGTACAACAAAGACATAATATTGATTAGTTCCTGCTGCTGCCACCAATGTTTTATATACATACTCCAAAGGATAACCGATTTTCTCCGAAACAGAGATGCCATCTGCCGGCTGGCCGTCTGTTTTATACCCTAATAACTCATAAGAGATGTTCTGCTGTTCTATCAGACGAACCGCATTTGTTTTTGCCAATTTTTTCGCCATCGTTTTCACCCACTATCAAAATAAATATAATCTTCTTTCTTGCAGTTAATATGTAAATTCTATCATCCTAACCTGCATTTTCAAGGTTACTAGCATTGAATCAATGAAGGGACAAATTGATTATCTTGGACGCCTATAGCTCATTATTAATCAACATGAAACAAAACAGGAATGAACGAATGACACCCACATACAATTTGTATGAATGTTAAAATAAGGAGTGGTTGCTTTGTATCATTACTTGTATGGTCCTGCGTTAATTCCTTACTTTTCACATACTCATACTCCTCAAAGAAGTCCAGACTTTTCAGAAAGACAGCGAAGAAGAGAAATCACATTGACTGTAGACGGCATTATCCCCCCATCTTCCTCCGAGGATCTCGGCGACGGCTTTTATTCTTACGCATGGACGAACCAGCAGGTCATCAATCCAGGTGAATACCTAGTTTGTCATCTAGAAGGCAGGGATATCAACGTGCTAAATGGCGGGTTCACTCCGCGGGATACTGCTCCATTGTATGCGGTAGCAAGCTTTCCAAGACGAAGAAACCAATGGGTCATTATCATTCATAATCCTGTTCAAACCCAAAGAGCACTATCGCTTTATTTGATTGCGAAAAGGTAGCACAACATGTTTTCAGAAATCCTGCATTCAGCACAGAAAAACGGGTAGGAATACTTTGACATCGGCGTTTTCCTACCCATTTTGGTCTGAGCAAACTCTTAGTTTTCAATAAAAACAATTCTTTCAATCCCCCTCAAGTTCTTCTATCTCTACTGCCAACGTACCAGAGAAAATTGTTATATGTTATCATTATTCCCAGTAAAAAGAAAAGAGGGTTTGTTATATGGTTCTCCTTGAAACGAATCGATTACGATTACAAGCGATTGATATTCCCCTTCTTGACGCCGCGTCCAAACAAGATCATCAGGCGATCAAAGACTTAGGTTATGAAACAAATGGTGAATGGCCAAATTCTGATTTTTTTGAAGCGATACCTTATTTTCGTGAGATTTTAGTGAAAAACAATGGAACAAAAGGATTTGATTCATGGATTATTGTAAAGAAGGACAGTCATGAAATTGTTGGAGGAACTGGATTTTTAGGTGACCCAGACGAGAAAGGCATGATTGAAATGGGTTTTGCGACAAATAAAAGTCATCGCCGCAAAGGTTATTGTGTGGAAGCTGCCCAAGAACTAATAAACTGGGCATTAAGCCAAGAAGCAGTGAACCTGATTACCGCAAGATGTGAACATGATAATCTAGGATCACAAAAAACTTTGGAGAAGCTAGGGTTCACATTGGATCATAAATCAGCGGATTATATGCATTGGATATATGTTACAAAGTAGAGTCCTAATACAAAAGCAGGCTTTGGGCCTGCTTTTGTTGGATTATTTACCTCTGTGCTTCTTTTTCGCTTTTTGCTTTTTGAGCATATACCTCTGCTCTTTTACATGTTCTCGTTGTTCTTTCGTTATTTGTTTTTTCTTTTGCTTTCTTGCATCAAGCTCTAGTTTTATTGCCTCTTGCGCTTTTGAAGTTACTCCGGCATTTTTCACTTCTTTGGAAACCTGACGCTGTAATCTTTTTGGATTGATCTTTTTTTGACGTCTGCCTTGTAAACGAACTCCTTCCTGCTCTGTTTGGGCCATCATATTCAGGAGTTGGTTATGAACAAACGCTAGTACTTCAGAATCCTTCGGCTCTTTGCCAAAAAGATGACGAAAGGCTCTTAGCTTTCCATTGTTCACAGTTTCAACAACGCCTACCCAAAACTGACCATCATAGTAAACCGTTAATTTCATAACGATTCCCTCCTCATAAAAAATACGAAAGAATGATGGACATCCCGAGGAGGGGAAGGTTACTGACATGATCAATCATGCATCCGGACTACCAACCGAATCGTGTTTTTTCATTCTTTACCATATACAGAAAATAGTGTAACACTTCTTCTCCGACTATTAAACTCTTACTTGATTTAAATCATCGCTGGAGAATAGGAGTCTTCACTCGCAAATTTATTTCTCAAGCCCTGCCATGTTACAGATGGGAGACGATACATTCGGCATACCCTTCGAGTTTAAATTCTCCAAAACCATGAGGCAGCAACATATGATCTCCTTTTTTGAAAGGATAGACATACTCACCGGAGATCATACGGCCCTCCCCTTCAATCACACTGATAAGAAGGAATGGTTTTTGCTGCTTTAAGCTTGCGGATCCTGATAAGTTCCATTTCCCCACCGAAAAGTAAGCGCATTCAACGAATGTCGTTGTAAGCAAATCTTCAATTTGTTCATGGTGAACTGTTTGCCGTTCTGGAATAGACGGGACCCCTATCACTTCGATGCTCTTTTCCAGATGAAGCTCGCGCAGCTTGCCTTCTGCATCTTTTCGGTCATAATCATATAATCTGTAGGTTGTGTCTGAGTTCTGCTGCGTCTCTAAAGCCAGAATACCTTTTCCAATCGCATGAACAGTACCGCTTGGCACATAGAAAAAATCCCCCGGCTTTACCTTTACTCGGCGCAAGAGCTCATCCCATTCTCCACGCTCTATCATGGTAATTAGTTCTTCCTTTGTTTTTGCATTGTGGCCGTAAATAATCTCTGCATCTTTTTCGCAATCAATAATGTACCAGCATTCAGTTTTTCCAAGCTCACCGTTTTCATGTATTTTGGCATATTCATCATTCGGATGCACCTGAACAGATAAGTCCTGATCAGCATCTAATATTTTTGTTAGAAGAGGGAAACGGTCCCCTTCAAGCTGTCCGAATAAATGTCTGTGATGTTCCCATAATTCGCTGAGCGTGAACCCCTTATACATTCCGTTTTGAACAACGCTTTGACCATTTTGATGCGCGGCAAAAGCCCAGCACTCCCCTGTTCGTTGTGACGGAATGGTATAGCCAAAATCAGCTAAAGCGGTCCCGCCCCAAATTCTTTCTTTGAAAACAGGCTTGAAAAATAACGGTTCAGTCGTCATGAAAATCCCCCGCTTTATTCGATTTCTTCTAGCAGCTTGTATGCTTCTTCTGTTGTTTGCACGGAGAGCAGCCGCTCCCTATAATTGTCATCCATTAGCTTTCGAGATAGCATCTGCAGTATTTTGAGATGCTGGTTCCCCCCGCTCTCTTTCGGTACAGCAATCATAAAGATTAATTTAGCTTCTGATCCATCCAGGCTATTCCAATCAACGCCTGATCGTTTGATCCCAAAGGCAACACTCGGCTCCCTGACCGCCTCAGACTTTCCGTGCGGAATCGCGATATTCATGCCAATCGCCGTTGTTCCCTGTTGTTCACGCTTCAAAATGGCTTGTTTAAACCCGCTCTCTGAAAGCAGCGCACCTCTGCGGGACAATTTCTGAATCAATTCATCTATGATGTCATCCCTCGTTTCCCCCAATAAATTTGGTTCAATTAATTCTGGCCTGATAATATCAGTCAGTTTTTTGATTTCCGCTATCTCAGCTTTTTGGCTTTGAATTGGCTGCTTTATTTCATTTGCTGCCGCAGCTTCACTTGGCGCGGAGGGCGGTGCAATTTCACTGAGCACAGGAGACGCCGTAATATCCTTTTTTAGTACATTAACGAACAGAGCAGTGACAAGAGATCCTGCAATCACAGCAATAAAAAACATCAAAACATGATCAACTGCGCCAAGCACTGCAACGATAGGTCCGCCGTGCGCCACTCTGTCTCCCACATTGCCAATCATGGCTATCACAGAACCTGTCATAGAACCTGCCATAATACTTGGAATGACGCGCAGAGGGTCCTGCGCCGCAAATGGAATCGCTCCTTCAGTAATGCCAAAGAGCCCCATCGTAAATGCCGCTTTCCCCATTTCTCTTTGGGATGTCTCAAATTTTCTTTTTCCTAAAAACGTCGCAATGCCAAGGCCAATCGGCGGGATACAAATGGCGACAGCAATTGGTCCCATAATTTCATAATTTCCTTCTCCAATCATTGCCGATCCGAACAGAAATGCGACCTTATTTACGGGACCGCCCATATCAAATGAGATCATCGCACCTAAAATCAACGCCAGAAGGATCGAGCTCGACCCTTTCATTCCCGCCAGCCAAACCGTTAATGAGGCGAAAATTTGAGCTACAGGCGCACCGATCAAAAATACAAACGCTAAACCTACAATCAGAGATGCAAATACCGGAATAATAATAATCGGCATAATCGGTTGGATGGCTTTTGGTACTTTTACTTTTTTTATCCATAGTGCAGCATATCCGGCCAAAAATCCGGCAATGATTCCCCCAAGGAATCCGGCGCCGCTTGCGCTGTCATAAAAACTGCCAGTCGCCGCAATATAACCGCCGATCATCCCTGGCACAAGACCCGGTTTATCAGCGATGCTATAGGCGATATAGCCGGCTAAAATCGGAATCATAAATGAAAATGAAGCACTGCCGATCTGTTCAATCGTTTTCCAGAAGGAGTCATCCGGAATAACTAAGCCTTTAGGTGTTTTCTCCCCTCCAAGCGTTAATGCAACCGCTATCAATAATCCGCCGACGACAATGAAAGGAACCATAAATGAAACGCCGTTCATTAAATGACGGTAAATAGGATTTTGCTTCTTCTCCTGATGATTGCCGGATTCCGATTTTGCAGCGGAACGATAGACCGGTATATCCCCGTTAAGAGCTTTTTGAATCAATTCTTCCGGTTTGCGGATGCCGTCCTGTACCCCGACAGACAGCAGTTTTTTGCCTATAAACCGGTCTTTGTTCACCGAGCGGTCTGCAGCAATAATGATTGCGTCCGCTTCGCGAATTTCCTCTTCGGTTAGCTTATTTTCGACACCAATTCCCCCCTGGGTCTCAACTTTGATGCTAACGCCCATTCTGTCAGCAGCTTTTTGCAGATTTTCCGCTGCCATATACGTATGGGCGATTCCGTTCGGACAAGATGTAATCGCTAACAGTTTCATAGGAATCCTCCTTTAAAGTGTGAATGATAAGATCTTGTCTCAACTGTATACCGAAATCAGCACGTAAAAATCGCTTTTTTTACCATAGGTTCCGGAAATAAAGGCATTTTTCCCTATAACAAAAAAAGCAAGGAATAATCCCTGCTTTTTAATAATCCAAATGAGATAAAAATGACATGACATTGGTTTCTTTCGTCAGCTTCTGGACAAAGGCCGGCTGCTCGCTAAGATATGAAAGCTCGCTAAACAGCTGCTTTGTCATGGTTTGATCCTCGTGTTTGACAGCCAGCATAAAGACAAGCGAAACTTTATCATTTCCCCATTCAAGCGGCTCTTTTAATGTGGCAATCGCAATTGCTGATTGTTTAATATATTTAGCGTTCGCATGAGGAATGGCAATGCCTGACCCAATGTTTGTCGCCGACATTTTTTCCCTCATCACCGCATGAACCGCATAGTCCTTTTCAACATAGCCTTTCTCAAACAAAGCTGTCGCCAGCTGTTCAATTAACTTGTAGCGATGCTCCGCCTCCTGCTGCAAAAAAACCAAAAAAGGAGTCGTATTATTCAGCATCTGAAACGTTTTTTGTTTTTGGCGGTGTGATTCGCCCAGCTGACGTATAAATGCACTTAATTTCTTCTCTTCGCCAGGCTCTAAAAGCGGAGACACAACAATATGGGGAACCGTTATATTCTCCAGCGCAATGGTGGATATGACAAGATCGATATCCTCATGCTTTTTGATATAATCCTTTAAATCGGCCTTTGCAATACAGGCCATTACGGCGATTTGATGATATTTCCGTTCAATTTTCGTCCGCAGCAATTGTGACATCCCAATTCCCATGTGGCAGACGATGATCGCCTTTTTATGTGTTTCGCTGCTGCACTGCATCCGTTCGATCGCTGCCTGGAAATGCAGTGTCAAATATGCTGCCTCTTCCTCAGGAATATGAAGATCAAATGTTTGATTGATGTCTTCCAAAACATCAATGATAAGATGAAACAAATAAGGGTACATCTTTTTGATGTCATTCAGCATAGGATTTGATACTGAAAGATCGTAGCTCAGCCGCTGTAATACTGTATTGAGATGAATGTTCAAACCATTGATCAAATCCATGTCTTTGTGAAAATCCATCATTTTCAGCTCTGAAACACGATTGATTAAATGCCCTACAACCTTAGGAAGCACAGCATTTTCAAAGTTTTCTTCTTTCTGTAATGGATAACGAACCTTACCGCCCAATATATGTAATGTTAAATACACGGCTTCTTCTTCTGGAAAACGGATTGCAAAAACCGGTTCGAGCCGTTGTAAACAAGCAAATGTCCATTGATATTCTTTCTTCTTTTTTACTGCCGCCATTTCTTTTGGGGACAATGAAATCGGCTGCTTCATTTTGATCCGGCGGACCATTAATAATGTATGCAGCAGCAAACTCTCAAACGTTTCATCTGTGAAATAGAGAGAATGCTTTTTTTGTAATGATTTGATTTCTTTCGCCACAAAGTCTACTTCATAATGTAAAAACTTACTTTTAATAAATTGGCTCGTAAACTCTGTATTGTGAATCAAATCAGATATTCTTGCCAATGCTTTTCTTTTATTTCTTTCGTTCCCTTCAACCTTTAATCCAAGCCGCTGCCTAGAAACCAGCGTGAGATCAAAACGCTTCAGCCACTCTTCTACTGCGTATAAATCCTTTTTAACGGAAGATCGATTGACAAAATGCCGAGCGGCAATTTCTTTTGCGGAAACAGGCTTCGGATTCATTAATAAGTCATAAGCAATTTGCAGCATTCTTTCTTCATCGCTTCGCTGCCTGGAAGAAAAATGATCAGTATGTAATTGTTGGCTTAGCCGGGTCCTTTCCTGTTCTTCTATATGTAAATAAACGCCCAACCCTGGTTTTCGAATAAGCTGTGCATGAGAATGCTCATTGAGATAATCCTCGATCACTTTCAAATCATTCCGGATTGTTTTTTCAGAACACTGTACCCTATCTGCGAAATCTTGCACAACTAAATAGTCATCAGGTTCAGATAACAACAGATACAAAATCTCTTTTTGTCTTGTATTTATGTATTCCATCTGTTTTTCTATCCTTCCTGTCAGTATCCGCTTGAGCAAATTGATAGTATAAGTATACTATATAAGAAACCGTTTACATTATAAAATAAAATCATAGAGACAAAAGTTTCGTTTTTTACCGAAGCTTCCGGAAAAAAGCGAATTTTATATTCTTTGAGTTTGTTATGTAATGTATTTTTTATCGTTATTCAGCAGAAATTCATAAAAATACTCCAATTCTTCACCTATTTAGAACGAAGATTTTCTAATGTATGAGTACGAAAGTAGAACATGATGAAGAAAAGTGATTTGGTATCTTCGGGGATAAAGTGCAGGTAACAAAATTCCCACACGCTCAACAAACTAATAACCATCAAATGTGTGCTATTAACATTTTAAGGATGGCCATTCTCTCTCAGCAATTTTCCATCATAAATACAAACTCTGTGCAGGGCACACAATATTCTTAGCTCAAATCAGTTGATCGTTCACATATTATTAACATTTATTTACAAGGAAAATAATTACTTTTGCTGAATTGTTATAGTGCAAGACAAAAAACTTTAAAGGAGTGTTTCAAAATGAATTTCAAAAAAACTGTTGTTTATGCTTTATCGATTTCTGCGTTAGCTCTGTCGGTCAGTGGGGTAGCTTCAGCTCATGAAATAAACTCCACACCTACTGAAGTAAAGAACATTTCTATTTCACCTACACATGTTATCAAGATTCAAGACTATAATTTACCTCTAAAAGTTGGAGAAACCTATTCTGTTAAAAATAATTCAGCTACTCGTTATTGGACTGATAACCAAAAAGTTGCTGAAGTCGATCAAAATGGTTTAGTGACAGCTAAATCAAAAGGGAAAGCCACGATTACTTTGTTTAAAGGTACTGCAGTATTCGGAAAAGTATATGTAACAGTTTATTAATCTCTTATCCGCCAGATTTTCTGGATGCAAAACATGCATGAATAAATAAAATAAGGTCCCCCTCTAAAAAGAGAAGGGACCCTTATTTTATTTCAATTGGGCTTCAAGTTTAGATTTAGTTTTGGGAATAATCATACATTGGTGTATATTGTGTTTCATTAGCTTAGCCCCGAATAAATCCACCTTCTGAATGAATAATTTGTCCAGTTATCCATTCAGCCTCATCACTTGCAAGAAAAGCAATAATTCGTGCTGCATCATCTGGTGTGCCAATACGCCCCATTGGAAATTTAGGTGAAAGAAAGTTTCTTATTTCATCTGTCATCCATGTAGAATCTGTTGGACCTGGGTTTACAGCGTTAACAGTGATGCCCAATGGTGCAAGTTCTTGTGATAACGACCTAGTAAAGGCAGAAATAGCTCCTTTAGTAGCTGCATACGCTAACTCCCCAGGCAAAGGACCTAAATCCTGCCCTGATGTCATATTGATGATTCTTCCTGATATTAAATTAGATTTTTTAAACCGACGGGCGAATTCAACACAAAGAAGAAAATTTGATCTCATATTAACTGCATAATGATCATTAAGTGATTTAGCATCTAACGATACATAATTATCACTTGCGGAATGAGCTGCATTATTAATAAGGATGGAAGGATATCCTAATTTATCTGAAATTTTTTCATGTATTGTGAATGCAGCATGTGCATCTGATAAATCAATTTTCATTGCCTCACAACGGACACCCATATGTAAAATTTCTTGTTGAAATTCTTCTATCCAGGCCGCATCAGAATTCCAGTGAGTAAAGAAGATATGTATACCCTGTGAGGCTAACTTACGACAAATAGCCGTACCAATATCCCCTTGACTGCTTGCTCCTGTAATTAGTGCAATTTTTTCTTGAGAATGACTCATTATTTTAACCTCCAATTTATACGGAGTATCTCTATTATTATGGTAACAAGTTATCCAAAGAATATAATCCATTAAATCAAACAGAGCTGACATTGAATACATTTCAAAATCAGCTCAAAAAAACATTTTCGTCTCAAAAAATATTAAATAGAAAAAAATAAGAGTTGGACAACAATTTACTACTTAATCACAAGTGGCCGATTCTAAGTCATTGAATGTCTCTTTTTAAAGAGCCTTTCAATCATTCACATTGCTTTTCATTAACCATTCTACTTCCGTTAATTCTTGTTTTTGAACGTCTATTGTGTGTTTTTTCGTGAAATGGGTTTTCACAGCTTCTTCGTTTTCCCAAATCTCCCAAAGCATTATTTTACGTTCTGATGGCTCAAGCGGATAAGCATGGAATGTAATACACCCCTCTTCTTTTTTCGTTTCTTCCTCAAGTTTTTTGAATTCCTTCATTATCTCATTAAGGTCTTTATCACTGATGATTTTTAAGCATGCCGTTATGTAATGCATCGAAATTCCCCCTCCCATCATTTTATAGCTTTTCATTATAACATTTTTTGAAAAATAAAAATAACTGCGACATTAAGACAGCGATTGATTTCATTGAAAGGTTAATGATGTAGTTAATGATAAGATTGACGATATGATATATGGCGTAACGACTTAGTAGGGTGCTGAGTGGGATTATTCACAGCTCCCAACCTAAACTAAACTTACAAAAACAATTTTATCAGTCTTATGCGTACTATCTTATTCAAAAAACATGGGATTTCCCTCTAGCACCCCCAAATATTCACAATAGTCTATTGGTTTTCTAAAAAGAAACAGGTGTAATACCTGCTCTCTTTAATGATTTAGTCTGCTATTACTGCAAGGAAGGATTAGTCATTCTGGCGAGTTTTGTAATAGTTCTCAGCAGTATAGATTCCCCACTCCCAAAAATTTGATCCCTGAGACAAAATATATCGATCTAGAATAACTCAAAATTAAGTTGCATTGGTTCATATTCAATTAATCCGTGGAACCATAAATAGTTTGGATCTGTTGAAATTTTGGTTTTGTCAATTAACAAATAACATCCGTCTAACAGATGTGCGACAGGGATAAACTGAGGCTCTAAAAAACCATTTTGCATATACTTTTCAATCTCGTTTAAATTAAGAATATGCAAACCCCCGCCTACATTCTCACCGTAAATCAACAAATCAAAAATTCTGGCTCCGTTATGCAGCTTTAAAAAGGCTTTATAATCTTCAGGAAGCGACACTTTTACTTTCTTCTCAAAACTCTCAATCTCCAGACCTGTTGCACCTTTAGAAAAGGTACACTTCACTTCAGCGAGAGTTCCTTCTCTTCGTAAAATTTTTAATTGTCCTTTTTCATCAATTAATTTTTTTAAGCCATCTAATGTTTTTTCAATAAAAAACTTCCATTTTTAGCCACCTCTTTTAATACTTTTGCTCCCAGGGTTTAAAATTTGTTGATGCGTATCTCTTAGTAGTGGGAACAAGCTGTTAAAGCTGTTATCTCCTCCATACTCTTTCGGAAGAATATGGTGAACTCTAAGCCTGACAAATTCCGAGATTCAATTTTCGCTTCCGTTTCTGATCCATAAAACCCCATCTGCATTCAAACCATCACAGTTGGACCGTATAATTGCACCGCTGTTTTCGGTCCGTAAATCTTTATTTCATTCTACTCGTATTTGTCTGTTTATTTTACACATAAATAAAAGCCCTCTTATTTAGAAGGGCTTTCTAGAATTGATGATGCTTATGTTTGAAGCCGATCCGACGTAACTTGGAATGAATTTTGAGTTTGACCTTCTGTTAAGCTGGATCCAAACCCACATACTAAAACGAATGACAACCCCAGGATAAGGCATAGCTTCTTTTTAAAAGTCATACTGGCATTCTCCCCTTTGAATTTGTGTTTGAGTTTCAATCATTTTCTGATGATAAACATAAGATGTTTCAAATTCTTTAGAGTTTGCGTAAGCAGCTGCAGTCTCACAGGCAATGTCTTCTACATACGAATAGTTCTTGTTTCTTTCTAAGTATTCTATTGTTTTATTAACACCTTGTTGGTCCACTGCATCGACATAAAGTGCTTCTAAATAACCCTGTAATTTCGTAAAAAGCTCATCGCCTTGATAAATAGCTGCCGACAACCCTTTCTTACTAACTTGGATGGCTTCATTCATTTTTCCTTGTTTGAAAAGGATTTTTGCATAAGAAAATAAAGAATGTGGCAAATTCGTCAACTTTTCTTTTTCAGTAATCTCCACAGCTTGCTTCATGAAAACTTCTGCTTGCTGATAATCCCCTCTGTCCGCAAAATTTGTACCTAAGTTGTAAAGTGCAGAACTAATGAGCCTTTTATTATTTAATTCTCTGGATAACTCTAACGCTTTTTCAAGATGTGGCTGACTTTTTTCATAACGCTTAAAATCAATATAATTCCCTGAAATAACAAAGAGACATTGAACTTTCCGTACCTTATACAATTCATATTGATTGTAAACGTCTAATGCCTGTTTAACGTGGTGCATAGATACATGACTTTGCTTCATTCCATAATATGCTTCGGCTAATTTAAAATGAAACTCTGCTCTTTCGATTTCATCAGGGACGTGGATAAGTTCTTTCTCCGCCTCCCTATAATAGGCGATTGCTTTCACATATTGCTTTTGATCAAATTCATACATCCCCCGAAAAAACAGGGAGTAGTAAGACAATAAACCGGATATCCCTTTATTTGACGCCTCTATTTTTTCGAGTAACTCGTCAATAGTTGGTCTTATGCGTGTAGTTACTGGTTCTAAATAGTCTAGCATAAGCTGATGACGGAATTTCATTAATGAGAAATAAATCAGCAAATATTCATCCTCTTCCATCTGATTGATCTCTTGTTCCACCTCAGCTTTTAAAATCTCTGCATCCGGGACACTGAATTGACGAATCATCTTATACCATTCATTGATCTTTACTCCAACTTTAGACGACGGTAAAACTGGATTCACAAGACCCCTCCTCAAACATCCTTTATGTAATATTCTAACATTTCCAAAAATATGTATGTCCGCAAAAAAACCGCAAACTTTTTCGTTCATCTCGACCAAAAAAGGCGGCCCTTTTATGGCCCTTTTTTATCCAGAACCGGAAACTGACGTATATATAATGTTTACTTACTCTTAATTTTTAAATCGTAGTTGATAGACCCTTGAGGTAAAATCGGTTAGTATGGTATTCTCGCAGCCTTTAATGTTTTTCATATGTTGTTGTCATAGCCAAAACCGAGGCAATAACGACTGTCACAAACTTTTTCATGCTACTCCATCTATCAGACTCTTTGCAACAACTCCACAATCATATTTAGCCTCTGAAAAAAACATGAATAATGACACTTGAAATCTACATCTGCTTATAGATTACACTAGGATAAAGCCTATAAAAGAAAGGTTGATGGGTTTGAACATATATTTAGTAACAGCCCTTGTCATATCAGTATTATTAAACGTAATTTTATGTATTCAGCTAGGAAAATTCAGAACAAGTCGATTTTCCAAGTGGAAAGAAAACACAGGAATTAACACTCCATTTGCTGCGTTAGTCTGGGCTTTCCTTGCTATAACAATTGTTTTGAGTCTTATAGGTTTACTGGCTGGTGTAAGTGATTTATAAATGTTGTGATCATTAAAAAGGCATAACAACATTTTTTTCTTTTGGCATAAAGCCCGCCTTATATGAGACGGGCTCTTTTTGCGTGATAATTTGCTTTTATCGCAGTAGACCCCACAAATGACTCAACAAGGGCTGAATTTAAAACAATACCAGCCCTTAAAACCTATAAAAACCTACAATGGATTCAACTTATAACGTGAATAAACTTCTCTATAGAGATATCCTTCCGCTTTATCTAGATTAAAAAAGTTCTTCTAAATAATAACTGGATAAGGGAAACATCATTTCTTATACCATTTAACGTGAAAAATACTCCGCTGCTAAAAAGTATTGCGGAAGATAAAAAAGAGAGTGTTCTCACTAAATCTGTCAATTCAAATGGTATTAATAAGAAAACGATAAAGCACGTATATCATGGAGAAATTAACAGAAAAAACAAAGCTGTCGGTTATCATCATGAGAGTATGATGAGTGGTAGCAGAATAATTCCAGGAACAGAGAAGTACCTGATATAAACGGGGTATATAGAGCTAAGGTAGAAGTAAAAGGAGTAAAAAAAGTAGCGAAGTCATCTTTCTTTCCAAAAGAATGGGATAGAGTAAAAGTCTACAATACAATTTCCGAAGCTTACAAAAACAAAAACAAATACGAGATAATAAGTATATCGGCAAAACTTCATCAGGAATTGGTGTGGAGATGTTCATTAATAAGGATGGCTCAATAGCAACCGCATATCCTTTATATAAAAAACCAAAGGAATGATTGATCATGGAAAATTCATTTGAATTTAAAAGAGACCCTTTAGGATACTTAAGAATAGTTCTTCCCACAGAACTAGAATACTTTTCTGATTTCATTGAAGACATTGTTTCGTTGGATGAAGCTGATGAATACTTAAAAATTATTCAAGAAGTATTGGATGGCACGTCTGAAGATTATGAGATTCAATTAAACACCACCATTGCATATATAAAAAAAGATAAAACAGTCGTAGAACACCTATATACAGAAAGTGAAAACGACAAAAGTTCTATGGAAACAGAAAAACTTAAAAACCTTATGCTTGTTTGGAGAGACAAGATCCCGGAAAGGTATAAGAGCGTTGATTGAGGCTTTTAATCCTTTAGGCCCCTTGGAAATTCAAGGGACCTTTTTTTCACTTCGCCAAAAATCAAGTTTGCCAACAACTCGCGAATTTGATAAACCGGCTTTATTAAAGTAAAATAAAAAACCCTTGCTGCGCAAGGGTTTAAGCGATGATTCCGACTGGGCTCGAACCAGCGACCTCTACCCTGTCAAGGTAGCGCTCTCCCAGCTGAGCTACGGAATCATGATATGTATGTGTTGCTGGGTATGTTGTTGTCTTTCTGACAAGTTCTATTATATAACCTTCCCTTCTATTCGTCAACTGCTTTTTTAGAAAAACTTTTTTTGGACTTGCTGTTCTGTTCCCCGGCTATTATAATATGTCTTAATTTTC
>Ga0153917_1000929_pt1 | contig 14491 bp, 10 predicted proteins | sample TSFL001MetaG_FD_104695 | JGI IMG/M metagenome (GOLD analysis project Ga0153917, IMG submission 104695) | Attine ant fungus gardens microbial communities from Florida, USA - TSFL001 MetaG | ecosystem: Host-associated > Fungi > Mycelium > Unclassified | place: USA: Florida, Paynes Creek Historic... | reverse complement strand
GCCCATGTAGTGGGTGGCGCGCCAGTATGTCTCGGTGACCATCTCGATGTCGGTCGGGCCCAGCAGGTCGACCAGCCACTGCACGGTCTCGGGCAGCGCCTCCTTGTTCTCGATGGTCGGCACGTCGTCGTTGTGTCTCTCGACGTCGGTCACCTGGATCACCAGCATCGCGTGGTGCGCGGTCAGCGAGCGGCCGCTTTCGGAGAAGATGTGCGGGTGCGGCAGGCCCTGGGCGTCGCAGAACTCCTTGAGCATGCCGACCACCACGCCGGCATAGTCGTCCATGTCGTAGTTGATGGAGCTGGCGTTGCGCGAGTGGGTGCCGTCGTAGTCCACACCCAGGCCACCGCCGACGTCGATGTGGTCGACCGGCAGGCCCAGGGCACGCAGCTCGCCGTAATAACGGATGGCTTCCTTGAAACCGTGCTGGTAGTCGGCCAGGTTGGCGATCTGCGAGCCCATGTGGAAGTGCAGCAGGCGGATGCCCTGGTCAAGACCGGTATCACGGAAGCGCTGCACCACCGAGATCAGCTGGGCGGCGGACAAGCCGAACTTGGACTTCTCGCCCCCGGTGTCGGCCCACTTGCTCGATGCCAGCGACGACAGCCGCACGCGCAGGCCGACCTGCGGCTTGACCTTGAGCTCGGCGGCCTCTTCGATCACCAGGGTGACCTCGGACTCCTTCTCGATGACGATGAACACGTTGTGGCCAAGCTTCTGGCCCATCAGCGCCAGGCGGATGAACTCACGGTCCTTGTAGCCGTTGCAGACGATGGTGCCGCCCTTGGGCGCCAGCGCCAGCACCGCCAGTAACTCGGGCTTGGAGCCGGCCTCAAGGCCAATGGAGACGTTCTGGGTGGCAATGATGTTCTCCACCACCGCTTCCTGCTGGTTGACCTTGATCGGGTACAGGGCCGTGTACTTGCTCTGGTACTCCAGGCGCGCGATGTTGGCATCGAAGGCACCGGTCAGCTGACGCACGCGATCCTGCAGGATGTCGGGGAAGCGCACCAGAAGCGGCAGCGACAGGCCGCTCTGGCGCAGCTCGTCGACCTGTTCGTACAGGTCGATCGGCGCGCTGCCCGGGCCGTTGGGGCGCACTTCGACGCGCCCGGCTTCATTGATGGCGAAATAACCAGCGCCCCAATGGCGGATACCATAAACACTGCGGCTGTCGGCCACGGTCCACTGGCTGCCATCGTCTTTGCGTGTGCGTCGTACGGACATTCAAGTCCCCTGTAGATAAGTCGAAGACACTGCCCCGCATGGGAGCGGACGCAGTGTAGAAACTGAAAATGACGATTCATCCGTGTTCAGGGATAGACCCTTCCTACGGGAACGAGTTTAGAAAGCACTGGGCAAAAAATCGCGCGGGCCGGGATCAACCGCCGGATTTCTTCGCCTTGAAGCCCTGCCTGGCCAACTCGCCGAGCAGCAGCTCGACGTGGTCACCCTGGATCTCGATGACCCCATCCTTCAGCGCGCCTCCGGTGCCGCAACGGCGCTTGAGGTTGCTGGCCAGCTCCTTGAGCTGGTCGAGGGGCAGCGGGACACCGCTGACGGTGGTCACGGTCTTGCCGCCACGGCCTTTGCTTTCGCGGCGCACGCGGGCGATACCATCACCTTCGGGGATGACCTGTTGTTTGCAGACGCAGGCGTCCACCGGCTTGCCGCAATCCGGGCAATGCCGACCGGCATCGGTGGAGTAAACGAGACCGCCAAGGGCGGCGAAGGAAGAAGCTTTCTTGGCCACTTTTGTTCCTCTTGCTGAGGACAAAAACTGGTCGGAGCCTGGGGCCAGGACCGACCGCGAAGCCCCACTCTGGCAGGGGCAGCGCTACTGCCGCAAGATCCTGCGGCAGCCCGAAAAGGGCGCGCAGTGTAACGATAAATCCGCCGGTTGCTAAGTACCGGAATGCGCCATTTTTCGAATGTTTTGCGACCCTTTGCGAATAACAGCGCTCAAGCGCTACACGATCCCTGTGGGAGCGGGTTTACCCGCGAAAGCGCCGGCACTGCCAACACAGCTATTTCAGGCTGGCCGCGTAACGATCCAGCGCCGCCAGCGAGTCCGGACAGAACGGTAAACGCCCGCGATCGGCCTCTACCTGGGCAAGGCTCACGAACCGCGCCTCGCTGACCTCTTCAGGCTGCAAGTTCAAGGGTGCATCGGATACCGCCGAGAACACTGCGCACCACAGACGGTTGTCCGGCTGATCGAAGTAGAACCGCTCATGAAAGCGCAACGCGACGCCAGCGATGCCCAGTTCCTCTTCCAGCTCACGTGCTGCCGACGCCTCGTAGCTTTCGCCCGCAGCCACCATGCCTCCGGCAGCCACGTCCCAGTAGCCGGGGTACAGCGCCTTGCTCAGTGTGCGCCGGTGCACGCACAACTCACCGGCGCTGTTGAACAGCAGGATGAAGGTGCAGCGGCCGATCAGGCCGCGCTCGCGCAACTCGGCCCGCGGCAGGGCACCGAGCAATTGGTCGGCCTCATCGACCCAGGCCACCGATTCGCGATCGGAGGCCGCGCGGTGGGCGGCCTCGGCGGGGCTGATGGTCATCCTCAGCCCTGCGACAGCAACTGACGCAGGTCGATGACCGCGGCGTTGGCCCGGGAAATATAGTTGGCCATCACCAGCGAGTGGTTGGCCCACATGCCAAAGCCGCTGCCATTGAGGACCATCGGGCTCCACAACGCCTCCTGGGAGGCCTCCAGCTCACGGATGATCTGGCGCACGCTGACAGTGGCGTTCTTCTTCGCCAGCACATCGGCGAAGTCCACCTCGATGGCGCGCAGCAGGTGCGACAGCGCCCAGGCCTGGCCACGGGCCTCGTAGAACACGTTGTCGATCTGCAGCCATGGGGTTTCCACCAGTTCCTCGTCGACCTGCGGCGCCTGGCCTGCGACCACCGACTCGGTCTTCAGGGTGCTGTTGAGCTTGACCCGGCCCACGCTGGCCGACAGGCGCTGGGACAACGAACCCAGACGGGTGGCCACGTCGCCCAGCCAGTTGTTCAGGTTGTCCGCACGGGTATAGAAGATCGCGCCCTGGTCACCGGCGGCCAGGCGGCGTTGGTAACGGCTGAGCGACTTGATGCCTTCCTCGAACTCCGACTCGCTGGACGGCAGGATCCAGCTCTTGTTGTCGAAGTTGAAGCGCGGCTCGGCCTTGGCCAGGTCCGCATCCTCGGTCGATTGCGACTGGGAACGGGCGAAGTCCTTGCGCAGGGCGCGGGACAGGTCACGCACCTGGACCAGCACGCCGTATTCCCAGCTTGGCATGTTGTCCATCCACAGCCCTGGCGGGAAACGGTCGTTGGAGATGTAGCCGCCCGGCTTGTTCAGCAGGGTGCCGGCCACAGTCTTGAGGGTCTCGATGGTGGTGTAGCCCACCACCATCTGCTGGCCGGTGCGCTCGGCGGCGGCCTGGGCGTTCTGCTGGACCGGGAACAGGTCCGGCTCCTCGCTCCAGTACCAGCCCAGCCCGACGCATACCAGCAGATACAGGCCGATCAGGGTGCCCAGGGCGCGGCTCCACAGCCCGCCCAGGTAGCTGCGCGTAGCGGCGCCACGGGCATCGACGCGCTCACGGGGCTCGGCCTTGGCCTCGCGGTTTTTCCAATCCAGCATGGCGTTGTCCTTATCAGTCCGACAGTTCAGGGGCTTGGACCACCAGCCCCAGCCAGGGTGCCACGGCAAGCCCACGTGGCAGCACTATAAAGCAGACACCGCCTTGCGCATAAGCGACCAATCGGTCAGTAACTGAATATTCGTACTTGGTTGGACTTTGTTGACATGGCGCACTGGTCAGTCCAGAAATGAATGCTAGCATGGAGCCATCATTGCACCTGCACAACCACACACTAATAAGCAGTCAGGACATGACCCAGCCAGCCGCCCCAAGCCATGAGCGCCTCAAGCAGCACTTCGCCCAACGGGTCATCCACCAGGCTCGACAGATCCTCGAGATCTGGCAGCGCCTGCAACGGGGCGAATGGTCGGCTGCGGACCTGGGTGAGCTGTGCGAGGCCAACCTGCGCCTGCAGCGTTATGCCGAACGCTTCGAGCAGCCCGAGCACAGCACCCTCTCGGCGGCCATTGGCCGGACCCTGCGCGCCATCGAGGCCAACAGCGCGCGGCTCAACTCGGAGCTGATCAGCGAGCTCAACCGACTGATGCAGCGCCTCTCGCGCACCGGCCTGCGCAAGGGCGACCAGCTCGACAACGTGCCGCTGCCGCCGGTACGCAAGCCGGTGTACATCCTGCTCCAGGACCACGACCGCGCCGAACGCCTGGCCCAGCAGCTCGAATTCTTCGGCCTGGGCGTGCAGGCACTGTTCAGTACCGATGCTTTTTGCGCCTCGATGCGTGAACGTTTGCCTTCGGCGATCGTCATGGATGTCGACTTCACCGGCCCAGGCCTGGGCCTGCAACTGGCGGCCCAGGCCCAGCAGGGCCTGGAGCAGCACATCCCGTTGCTGTTCTTCAGCCATCACGAAACCGACACCCCCACCCGCCTGGCTGCGGTGCGTGCCGGGGGCCAGGAGTTCCTGACCGGCACCCTGGAAGCGTCGAGCCTGCTGGAGAAGGTCGAGCTGTACACCAGCGCCATCCAGTACGACCCGTTCCGGGTGCTGATCATCGATGACTCCCGCGCCCAGGCCATGCACACCGAACGCATGCTCAACGGCGCGGGCATGATCACCCGCACCCTCACCGAGCCGATCCGCACCATGGCGGAGCTTGCGGATTTCCAGCCCGACCTGATCATCCTCGATATGTACATGCCCGACTGCACCGGCCCCGAGCTTGCCAAGGTGATCCGCCACAACGACCGCTACGTCAGCGTGCCGATCATCTACCTCTCTGCCGAGGATGACCTGGACAAGCAACTGGACGCCATGAGCGAGGGCGGTGATGACTTCCTGACCAAGCCGATCCGCGCTCGGCACCTGATCACCACCGTGCGCAACCGCGCGGCCCGTGCCCGCCACCTCAAGGCACGCATGGTGCGCGACAGCCTCACCGGGCTGTACAACCACACCCATATCCTCCAGTTGCTGGAGGACTGCAGTTTTCGCGCCCGTCGCGAGGCCCAGCCGCTGAGCTTCGCCATGCTCGACATCGACCACTTCAAGAAGATCAACGACCGCCATGGACACCCCATGGGCGACCGGGTGATCAAGAGCCTGGCGCTGTTTCTAAAGCAGCGCCTGCGCAAGACCGACTTCATCGGGCGCTATGGCGGCGAGGAATTCGCCATCGTCATGCCCAGCACCGCGCTGGATGCGGCCCACAAGGTGCTCGACGAGATTCGCCAGCGCTTTGCCGAAATCCTCTACCCAGCCCAGCCCCACGACCTCAGGTGCACCTTCAGCGCGGGCGTGGTGCAACTGGACGACAGCCTCGATGCGCTGACCATGGCCAGCGCCGCCGACGAGGCGCTGTACCGGGCCAAGCATGCCGGACGCAACTGCGTGGTGCGCGTGGAGCCCTAGAAGACCCCTTCACTGTCCCCTTCGCGGGCAACCCGCGCCCCAGTTTTACCGATACGCCGAGCGGGATTGCCCGCGAAGAGGCCTCCGACAATAACGGCAAATGGCCACTTTTTTCCGACCCGTCATCACCTCGTCACAAAACCGCAATAACTTCAAGCACCTACCTCTCCACTCCCCCGCTGGAAGTTCACGGCTATGCGCCTGAAGTGGCTGACCAATTTCAATACTCTGCTGCTGGTGACTGTCTGTATCGCCCTGGGCGCGACCCTGTGGTGGTCGCAGCGTGCCCTGGAGCGCCCCTATCAATTGATGGAGCGCTACCTGGGACTTTCCCAGCAGTTCCAGAACGACGCTGCTCGCAATATCCAGACATACCTAGGCAGTGGCGATGCCCTGCGCCACGCCGCCGCCATGGAGGCCACCAAGCGGTTGCAGGACTCCCTGGCCGACTGGCCCGACGATCTTTCGGCCAGGCTGCGCCCGAGCCTGGATCACCTGCAAGCCTTTACCGCCAACGAACTGCTCGCCGCCGGCAAGCTGGCTGGCGACCCACAGGCCTTGCTGTTGCAGGCCGAGCGCGAGCTGGGCGCCAACTTCGAGCAACTGGCCAGTTACGCGCGCGACAGCGGCAACCCTGACGCAGGTCGCTACCTGACGCCCCTGCTGGATGCCTCGGTGCACCTGGGGCGCCTGTCCCTGGCCAGGGACAAGCTGGTCAGCAGTGGTCGCGCAGAGCTTGCCGACGAAGTCGAACGCGAACTGCAGTTGATCCGTGCCCAAGCCCAGGCCATCGACAGCCTGCCGCTGCTGGGCGTGACCCGCGCGACCGAGTCCAACGCCGATGACTTCGCCGCCCTGATGGGCCTGGAAACCCAGGCCAGCGAGCAACGCGAAGATATTGCGGTAAGCCTCAAGCGTGAGCTGCAAAGCCTGCTGGCCCGCTACCCCGCCGAACTGCAACGCACCCGTGAACAGATCGAACGTCGCACCGCCCTGGCCGCAAGCACGGGCGAGCGCCTGGACGCCGTGCAACAAGCCATCGCCGCCCTGGAGCCGGAAGTACGTGGCCTGCACGCCAAGATCGCCAGCGAGGTACGCATCATCCAGGGGCTGATGATCGGCCTGATCCTGCTCATCGCCCTGCTGATCGACACCCTCCAGCGCCGTCTGGCGCGTACCTTGACCGGCCTGGCGCCAGCCCTGTCGCGCTGGGCCGAGGGCGATTTCGCCCAGGCCATCGCACTGGGTCGCACCAACCGCGAACTGCACGATATCCAGGAATCGCTCAACCGCCTGCGCCAGTACCTGGTGGACTTGGTGGGCACCATCCGCCACAACGCCGAACAGGTAGCCGGCAGCAGCCATGCCCTGGCCGGAATGAGCACCGCCCTGCATGACGGCGCCGAGCGCCAGGCCGGCGACACCGCGCAGATCCGCGATGCCCTGGGCGAACTCGAAGCCACCATCCAGCAGGTGGCCGGCGATGCCAGCGCCGCGGCCGACGCCAGCCGCGACGCCGGCCGTGCGGTGGAACAGGGTCAGGCCGTGATCGGCCAGAGCCTGTCCGGCCTGCGTGCATTGGTCGATGAGGTGCAAGGCAACGCGCAGATGATCGAGCAACTGGCCGAGGAGTCGGCCACCATCGGCGGCGTGCTGACGGTGATTCGCGCCATCGCCGAGCAGACCAACCTGCTGGCCCTCAATGCCGCCATCGAAGCGGCACGGGCGGGCGAGATGGGCCGCGGCTTCGCCGTGGTCGCCGATGAAGTCCGCTCGCTGGCCCAGCGCACCACGGGCGCCACGGGCGAGATCCAGGGCTTGATCGACCGCCTGCAACAGGCCGCCCGCGAATCGGTGACTGGCATGCGTACCCAGCTCGAACACGCCGAGGCCACCGCCAGCCAGGCCCAGGCCGCCGACGGCGCGCTGGACGAGATCGTCGGCGCGATCCGCACGATTTCCGATACAGCGGTGCGCATCGCCGATGTGACGGCCCAGCAGACAGGCGCAGTCAGCGAAATCCGCGATCACAGCGAGCGGATCCACGCGCTGGGCGAGGACAACCTGCAGCGCATTGGCGAAGGGCGTGAGCAAGGCGAGCAGTTGCTCAAGCTTGGCGGCGAGCTGAACACGGCGGTGCGGGCGTTTCGTCTCTGAGCGTCGAGGCGCCTGAACGAACGCCTTCGCGGGCAAGCCCGCTCCCACAAGGCTCAGCGCAGCCTGTAGGAGCGGGCCCCGCAAGGATCAGCGCACGCCTGTAGGCGCGGGCTTGCCCCGCGAAAGCGCCGGCACGGGCAACATGAAATCCAGCGGCCATGTGTCGCGCTCCCGGCCGGCACGCCCCCAACCAAAGGCAACTCCGCTATCATGCCCGCACGTTTCACCTAGCGAGACCGCCATGCGCCGCCTGTTTTTCCTGCTGTTCCTGCTGCTGGCCAGCCCTGCGTTCGCCACAGGCCTGCTCGACAACCGCCCCAACGCCACCCTCGGCGCCGCGTCGCTCAGTAACAGCGCCGACTTCCTGCCGGTCCACGAAGCCTTCAAACTCAGCCTGGTCCAGGCCGACGCCCAGAGCATCAGGCTGCGCTTCGTCGCCACCGACGGCTACTACCTCTACCGCCACCGCTTCCAGTTCCGCACCGAACCCGCCGGGATAACCCTGGGCACGCCCGACATTCCCAAAGGCGAAGCCAAGCACGACGAGTTCTTCGGCGACGTGGAGGTCTACCATGGCGTGGTCGATATCGAGTTGCCACGCACCGATGCCCGCGCCTTCACCCTGCTGGTGGGCTACCAGGGCTGCGCCGACAAGGGCCTGTGCTATCCACCGGAAACCGAGCGACTGAGCATCGACGGCACCGGCGCCACGCCCACTTCCGGCCCGGCCAGCGCCGGGCATGGCTGGAGCTGGCAATCGCTGCTGCTGTTCTTCCTCGCAGGCGTCGGCCTGACCTTCACCCCCTGTGTGCTGCCCATGCTGCCGATCCTCTCCGGCGTGGTCCTGCGTGGGCAGGTCGGAGGGTGGCGCGGGCTGAGCCTGTCGCTGGCCTACGTGCTGCCGATGGCGGCGTCCTTTGCCGTGCTCGGCGCGCTGATGGGCGTGTTCGGCGCCAGCCTGAACCTGCAGGCGCGCCTGCAGTCGGCCTGGGTGCTGGCGCCGTTCGCGCTGTTCTTCGTGCTGTTCGCCCTGGCCATGTTCGGCCTGTTCGAAATCAAGCTGCCACAGGCGCTGAGCAGTCGCCTGGACAACGTCGCCAACCGCACCAAGGGCGGCTCGCTGCTGGGCGCGGCGGTGCTTGGCGTGCTGTCCAGCCTGCTGGTGTCCCCTTGTGTGTCGGCGCCACTGGCGGGCGCGTTGCTGTACATCAGCGCCAGCGGCGATGCGCTGGGCGGTGCGCTCAAGCTGTTCGCCCTGGGCCTGGGGATGGGGGCTCCGTTGCTGCTGGTGGCCACCGGCGGCGCGGCCTGGCTGCCGAAGAGCGGCCCATGGCTGAACACCGTCAAGAACGCCATCGGCGTGCTCCTGCTGGGCCTGGCCATCGGCCTGCTCAGCCGCGTGCTGCCCGGGCCTGTGACCCTCCTGCTGATCGGCCTGCTGGCCGCGGGCGTGGCGTTGTTCCTCGGTGCCCTGGAGTTCGTGGTCAAGACACCACGCCAACGCCTGGCACAGTTGCTCGGCCTGGCCCTGCTGGTCTATGCCCTGGCCTGTTGGTACGGTGCCCTGAGCGGTCAGGGCGACCCGTTGCGCCCACTGCCACAACCGGCTGCCGCCACCCTCGGTGCCGGCCCGGCCAGCCAGACGGATGCCTGGCAGACCGTCACCACGCCCACGGCACTGGACGCCGCCCTCGCCGAGGCCAAGGCGGCGGGCCAACCGGTACTGCTGGACTGGTACGCCGACTGGTGCATCAGCTGCAAGGTGATCGAACACGAAGTGCTCGACGCGCCACAGGTCCAGGCACAACTGGGAGCCTTCAAGCTGCTGCGGTTCGATATCACCCAGAGCAATGCCGAGCAGCGTACCCTGCTTGACCGCTACCAGCTGTTCGGTCCCCCCGCGCTGCTGTTCTTTGCCGCGAACGGCAGCGAAATGACCACTGATCGGGTCATTGGCGAGATAAACGCCGGGGAATTTGCGGCCATTCTGTCGCGCGTGCGCGGCAAACTCGGTCTATAACTTCCCCGGAGCCGGGAACATTCGCCGATTGAGTGACCAGAGTTCATATTCCGGTCACATACTTTGCGCGAATCTCGGACAACGTGCTGGCTATTGCAGGGAACTGGACACCCGACGCCCTCTTGCGGCATAGTCGCCGCGCTCATGTCGTATTGCCCTACAAAACCCAAGGAATCGCAGATGGCAACCCTACTGGTGCTGCACGGCCCCAACCTCAACTTGCTCGGTACCCGCGAGCCTGGCCACTACGGCGCCGTGACCCTGGCCCAGATCAACCAGGACCTGGAGCAGCGCGCCCGCGCCGCTGGCCACCACCTGCAATACCTGCAGAGCAATGCCGAGTACGAATTGATCGACCGTATCCACGCCGCCCGCAACGAAGGCGTGGACTTCATCCTGATCAATCCGGCTGCTTTTACCCACACCAGCGTCGCATTACGTGACGCATTGCTGGCTGTGAGCATCCCATTCATCGAAGTGCACCTCTCCAACGTGCACAAGCGTGAACCGTTCCGTCACCACTCCTACTTTTCCGATGTCGCCGTAGGGGTGATCTGCGGCCTGGGCGCCACCGGTTACCGACTGGCCCTGGAGTCCGCGCTGGAATACCTGGCTGCCAACGCACAGCCCTGATGACACAAGGCCTTGGTCCTTTCGGGCCAGGGCTCTAGAGAAACGTTTTAGACACGTTTTTAAAATTACGTCCCCGACCGAACCTTGGGAGTTGATGATTAATGGATATCCGTAAAGTCAAGAAGCTGATCGAACTGCTGGAAGAGTCTGGCATCGACGAACTGGAGATCAAGGAAGGCGAAGAGTCCGTTCGCATCAGCCGTCACAGCAAGACCCCGGCCGGCGCCCAGTACTTCGCCGCCCCGGCACCAATGGCCGCTCCGGTCGCCGCTGCCGCCCCCGTCGCTGCCGCCGCCCCGGCCACCGAAGCTGCCGCCGCACCCGCCCTCAAAGGCACCGTGATCCGCTCGCCAATGGTCGGCACCTTCTACCGCAAGCCTTCGCCGACCTCGGCCAACTTCGCTGAAGTCGGTCAGACCGTGAAGAAAGGCGACACCCTGTGCATCGTCGAAGCCATGAAGATGATGAACCACATCGAAGCCGATGTCGGCGGTGTCATCGACGCCATCCTGGTGGAAGACGGTCAGCCGGTTGAGTTCGACCAGCCGCTGTTCACCATCGTTTGAACCGCGGAGAGCCAACGATGTCTGGGAAGCTCGAAAAAGTCCTGATCGCCAACCGTGGGGAAATTGCCCTGCGGATCCTGCGTGCCTGCAAAGAGCTGGGTATCAAGACCGTCGCCGTTCACTCCACGGCTGACCGCGAACTCATGCACCTGGGCCTGGCAGACGAGTCGGTCTGCATCGGTCCTGCATCGTCCAAGGAATCCTACCTGCACATCCCGGCGATCATCGCCGCTGCCGAAGTGACAGGTGCCACCGCAATCCACCCGGGTTACGGCTTCCTGGCGGAGAACGCCGACTTCGCCGAGCAGGTCGAGAAATCCGGTTTCGCCTTCATCGGCCCGAAAGCCGACACCATTCGCCTGATGGGCGACAAGGTTTCGGCCAAGGACGCGATGATCAAGTCGGGCGTACCGACCGTACCGGGCTCCGACGGCCCGCTGCCGGAAGACGAAGAGGTCGCCCTGGCGATCGCCCGTGACGTCGGCTACCCGGTGATCATCAAGGCCGCCGGTGGCGGTGGTGGTCGCGGCATGCGCGTGGTGCACAAGGAAGAGGACCTGATCGCCTCGGCCAAGCTGACCCGTACCGAAGCCGGCGCCGCCTTCGGCAACCCGATGGTCTACCTGGAGAAGTTCCTGACCAACCCACGTCACGTGGAAGTCCAGGTCCTGTCCGATGGCCAGGGCAACGCCATCCACCTGGGCGACCGCGACTGCTCGCTGCAGCGCCGTCACCAGAAGGTCCTGGAAGAAGCGCCAGCACCAGGCATCGACGAGAAGGCCCGCCAGGAAGTCTTCAAGCGTTGCGTCGACGCCTGCGTCGAGATCGGCTACCGCGGTGCCGGCACCTTCGAGTTCCTGTACGAGAACGGCCGTTTCTACTTCATCGAGATGAACACCCGCGTGCAGGTCGAGCACCCGGTGTCCGAGATGGTCACCGGCATCGACATCGTCAAGGAGATGCTCAGCATCGCCGCTGGCAACAAGCTGTCGATCCGCCAGGAAGACGTGGTCATCCGCGGCCACTCGCTGGAGTGCCGCATCAACGCCGAGGACCCGAAGAAGTTCATCCCGAGCCCAGGCAAGGTCAAGCACTTCCACGCCCCAGGCGGCAACGGCGTTCGCGTCGATTCGCACCTGTACAGCGGTTATTCGGTTCCGCCGAACTACGACTCGCTGATCGGCAAGCTGATCACCTACGGCAAGGACCGCGACGAAGCCATGGCGCGCATGCGCAATGCCCTGGACGAAATCGTCGTCGACGGCATCAAGACCAACATCCCGCTGCACCGCGATCTGGTGCGTGATGAAGGCTTCTGCAAAGGCGGCGTCAACATCCACTACCTCGAGCACAAACTGGCCAACCAGGAGTGATCGCGTTAGCGTGATGCAGGAAACCCCGGCCCAGTGCCGGGGTTTTTTATTGCCCGCCAGCGTGCGCGAGCGTGCCACCCTCTGGCTTCTCTACAAACCCCCCACACTCGCGTAAACTGACGCCTTTCGCGCAGCCCTGGGCTGCCCCTGTCGATTTACCAAAGGTGCCCGCCATGCCCTGGCTGCAAGTACGCCTGGCCATCAGCCCAGACCAAGCCGAAACCTACGAAGACGCCCTGCTCGAAGTCGGCGCCGTCTCGGTGACCTTCATGGACGCCGAAGACCAGCCCATCTTCGAGCCGGACCTCAACACCACCCCGCTCTGGTCGCACACGCACCTGCTGGCCCTGTTCGAGGCCGACGCCGAGCCCGAGGCCGTGTTCGCCCACCTGCGCCTCCTGACCGGCGCCGAGCTGCCCGAGCACCAGGCCGAGGTGATCGAGGACCAGGACTGGGAACGCAGCTGGATGGACAACTTCCAGCCCATGCGCTTCGGCCGCCGTCTATGGATCGTCCCGAGCTGGCACGAAGCCCCCGAAAAGGATGCGGTCAACCTGCTCCTGGACCCAGGCCTGGCCTTCGGCACCGGCACCCACCCGACCACCGCCCTGTGCCTGGAATGGCTCGACGGCCAGCAGCTCGAAGGCGCCCAGGTGCTGGACTTTGGCTGCGGCTCGGGCATCCTGGCCATTGCCGCCCTGCTGCTGGGCGCCCGCGAAGCGGTCGGCACCGACATCGACGTCCAGGCCCTGGAGGCCTCGCGCGACAATGCCGGGCGCAATGGCATCGCCGACACGCGACTGGCCCTGTACCTGCCCGAGCAGATGCCGGCCATGCAGGCCGACGTGCTGGTCGCCAACATCCTGGCAGGCCCGCTGGTCTCGCTGGCCCCGCAACTGTCCGGCCTGGTTCGCCCCGGTGGCCTGCTGGCACTGTCGGGCATCCTCGCCGAGCAGGGCGATGAAGTGGCCGCTGCCTACGCCGCCGACTTCGACCTGGACCCGATCGTCGTGCGCGACGGCTGGGTACGCATCAGCGGTCGCCGCCGCTAGGCCCACCTGGACCCAACCACCTGCACAGCCCGGATCGCCGCATGACCGACAGTTTCGTCACCCAGTGTCCGCATTGCCAGACCAGCTTTCGCGTCACCTACCAGCAGTTGAGCGTGGCCCGTGGCGTTGTACGCTGCGGCCACTGCCTGCAGGTGTTCAATGCCGCCAAGCAACTGCTGGAGCAGAACCGGGCCACCGACACTTCGGCGGCGCCGGAACCGGTGCAGGCGCCAGCCCCTGAGCCCGCGCAGCCGCCACAAAGCGCCCCTCCGGAGCCTGCGCAAGGCCAGGAGCCGGAAGACTGGGCCATCACCGCACAAGCGCTGGATGAGCTCGACCTGGATCAGGAGCTGGCCCGCCTCGAGCGCCGCGACGCCCCCCAGGACAACCAGAGCCCTCCACGTGAGGACGCCTTGCAGGCGCGCCGCGACGACCATGGCCAGGACGAGCATCCCGACGAGCCCTTCGGCACCGCCGCCGATCATCGACTGGACCTGCCGCCTGCCGATGAACCCGCACCGGTACTGGTCGAGCAGGAGCCCCTCGACTTCGACGTGGAACCGGAGCCCGACGAGCGCACCGAGCCGACGCTGGGCGGCCTGGACCTGGATGACGACGAGCCTCGCCCTCTCGTCCAGGACGCGCCCTCCGACACCTTCACCGACGATCTGGGCGACCCGCTTTCGACCCGCGGCGACGACATCCCCGAAAAAGGGCTCTCGGCCCGGGATGACGACGAGCCCGGCAGCCTCCACCTGTCGGCCCGCGATGACGATGAACCAGACGACCTGCGCGACGAGCGGCCCGACCCGGTGCTGGCCGCCAAGGCCGAGCGCGCGGCCCGCAAGGAGCCGCTGGTGCACGTGGTGGACGACCCGCTGCAGCTTGACTGGCAGAAGGCCAAGCCCAACTGGCTCAAGCGCCTGCTGTGGGGGCTGCTGACGTTGCTGGCCGCAGGGCTGCTGGCCTTCCAGTACATCGCCTACCACTTCGACGAAATGGCCCGCCAGGACCAGTACCGTCCGTGGTTCCAGCAGTTGTGCCCGATGGTCGGCTGCACGGTGCCGACCCGGGTCGACATCTCGCGCATCAAGAGCAGCAACCTGGTGGTGCGCAGCCACCCGGACTTCAAGGGCGCCTTGATCGTCGACGCGATCATCTACAACCGTGCGCCTTTCGCCCAGCCGT
>Ga0153917_1000928_pt1 | contig 14492 bp, 13 predicted proteins | sample TSFL001MetaG_FD_104695 | JGI IMG/M metagenome (GOLD analysis project Ga0153917, IMG submission 104695) | Attine ant fungus gardens microbial communities from Florida, USA - TSFL001 MetaG | ecosystem: Host-associated > Fungi > Mycelium > Unclassified | place: USA: Florida, Paynes Creek Historic... | reverse complement strand
GGCCCGTCCGGGGGTGCGGGGTCCGGGACTGTGGGAGCCTGAACGGCGGTGGCGGAGACCGGGCCCAGGACTCTGGACTCCAAGAGATCGCCGCGGCACGACGGCGCGACGAACATGACGCGCCGGCGAGGCCACCCCGCACCGCGTGGGAGGAGCGCGCGCCGAATGACCTGCCAGAATGGAGGGACCGCGGCCGCGCGCCGACCACCGATCCTCCGGGAGTTTCCGTGCAGTTCATCTCCACCCGTGGCGGCATGAGCCCGCAGTCGTTCAGCGACACGCTGCTCGAGGGGCTCGCGCCCGACGGGGGACTGGCCGTCCCGGAGCGGATGCCGCAGGTCGACGCCGCGACGCTCGAGCGCTGGCGCGACTTGGCCTACCCGCAGCTCGCCACCGAGGTGCTCGGGCTCTTCGCGACCGACATCCCGCGCGAGGACCTCGCCCGCATGTGCGCCGACGCGTACGCCGACTTCCCCGAGCAGGTCGTACCGCTGCGCCCCATCGGCGGCGGCATCACCCTCGTCGGGCTCTCCGAGGGCCCGACGCTCGCCTTCAAGGACATGGCGATGCAGTTCCTCGGCCAGGTGATCGAGTACGCGCTCGAGCGCAAGGGCAGCGTGCTCAACATCGTCGGCGCCACCTCGGGCGACACCGGCTCGGCCGCCGAGCACGCGCTGCGCGGCAAGGAGCGCGTCTCCGTCTTCATGCTCTCGCCGCAGGGCCGCATGAGCCCGTTCCAGCGCGCGCAGATGTACTCGCTGCAGGACGCGAACGTGCACAACATCGCCGTCGAGGGCGTCTTCGACGACTGCCAGAACCTCGTCAAGGCGCTCGCCGGCGACCTCGATTTCAAGCGCGCCCAGCACCTCGGCGCCGTCAACTCGATCAACCTCGCGCGCATCGCCGCGCAGATCGTCTACTACTTCTGGGCCTGGCTGCGCGCGACGGACGCCGTCGCCGGGGCCGACCGTCCCGGCTTCGAAGTGTCGTTCACCGTGCCGTCGGGCAACTTCGGCAACATCCTCTCGGGCTTCTTCGCCAAGGAGATGGGCGTGCCCGTGCGCCGCCTCGTGCTCGCGACGAACGAGAACAACGTGCTCGACGAGTTCTTCCGCACGGGCGTGTACCGTCCGCGGAGCGCCGCGCAGACGCACGCCACCTCGAGCCCCTCCATGGACATCTCGAAGGCCTCGAACCTGGAGCGCTTCATCCACGTGCTCGTCGACCGCGATCCGGAGCGCGTCGTCGCCGCCTGGCGCGAGCTCGACGAGCAGGGCTTCTTCGACTTCTCGGCCGAGCAGCCGCGCTTCGCCGAGGAGTTCGGCATCGTCAGCGGCACGTCGACGCACGCCGACCGGCTCGCCACGATCCGCGCCGTGCACGAGGAGTCGGGCGAGCTCATCGATCCGCACACCGCCGACGGGGTCAAGGTCGCCCGCTCCTTCGTCGAGGACGGCGTGCCCATGCTCGTGCTGGAGACCGCCAAGCCGGAGAAGTTCGCCGAGACGATCACCGAGGCGCTCGGCATCGAGGTGCCGCTCGCGGAGGAGCTCGAGCGCATGCTCGAGGCGCCCCAGCGGGTGACCGAGATGCCGAACGACGAGGCGGCGCTGCGCGCGTTCGTCGAGGCGGCCGCCCTCCACTAGTGTGATGCCGCCGGGTGAGTCGTCCGGCCCGTCGGTCATTCTGTTCTGTTCGCCCGACAGGTTTGGTGCGTCTTCACCGCAGTTCTTGTCGGCTGAGCCGATGCCCGGACGGTTCCGCCGACAGGATCGGCGCGAGATCGCGGCTGAAGCTGTCGGTTGAACGCTCGACGCGACGTGCCCCACGCGGGCGCCCGCCACCCGCATCCGCCGCCTGCTCGCGCAGCGCGGCGTCGAACGCGGCCGCTGCGCGCTCGACGGCGGCGCGCGCGGGAGCGCCCTCGTCGAGCAGGCGCCCGGCCAGGGCGAGGCCGTCCTCGGCGAGCCGGTGCGCCCGCGCCCGCGACGCGGCATCCAGGGCGATCGCGCAGGAGAGCATGCGCACCGAGCGGTCGAGCAGTCGCGCCCCCGGATGCCGGGCGTCGGCGGGTCGGAACGCGGCGACGTCGGCGGCGGTCACCCGGGCCGTCCGGGCGAAGGCCACGGCCTCGCGCAACGGCCAGAACCGCGTGCGGACGAGATCGACGAGCGTGCGCGCGGGCGTCGTCACCGGCACGCCGGCCACGATCTCGACGTCGCGGGCGGCCAGCGCCCAGGCGCCGATCTCGTACGGGTCGTGGCGCGAGCGCCGAGGCTCGACGACGAGCTGCGGATCGTCCGGGCAGTCGTCCGCGCCGTGGATCCAGGCGGCCGAGGCCAGCACGACGGTGCGGCCCGGACGCACGATCCCGCGCAGCGACGCGGCCCGTTCCCGGCTCGAGGCGGGCACGCCGGGAACCGCGTAGAGGGGCGCCGCGAGGTGACCGAGCTCGATCAGGTCGCCGGCGAGCACGATGGCCCGCCGCAGCGGCGGGGCGAGCTCTCGGATCGGGAAGGCGCGCATGCCACGAGGGTGGCAGCCGCGCGCCCGCTCGTGGGCGCGCAGAGCCGATCTGTGGATAAGTCCCCGACCCCTCGGCGGAAATGGGGGGGTTTTGCGCCTTCGGCAGCGGCCGAGGGCGCAAACCCCCGCCATTTCGGAGAGGGAGGGAGGGAGACGCGCGGCTACGCGCCGAGCGCTGCCAGCCAGGCCTTGCGGGCTTCGAGCGCCTCGCGCGCCTTGGCCTCGGCGCGCGCGTCGCCCTTGGCGGTCGCCGCGGCGAGCTCGGCCTCGAGCTTCGCGATGGCCTCGTTCAGCTGCGAGTGCATGCCCTCGCTGCGCGCCTGGCGCTCGGGGTTGCTGCGCTGCCAGTGCTCGTCGTCGAGGCGGCGCACGTGCTGCTCGATCTGGCGCAGGCGCTCCTCGATCTCCTTGAAGCGGTCGCGGGGGACGCGGCCGATGCCGTCCCAGCGCTCCTGGATGGAGGAGAGCAGCTCGCGCGCCTGCCGGCGGTCGCTCATGGCGAGGATGGGCTGCGCCTCGGCCAGGAGCGCCTCCTTGGCCTCCAGGTTCGCGCTGTACTCCTCGTTCTCGCGGGCGACGACCTCGCCCTTCGCCTCGAAGAGCACGTCGCCCGCGGCCTTGAAGCGGTTCCAGAGCGCGTCGTCGTACTTGCGGCCCGCGCGCCCCGCGGCCTTCCACTCGTCGAGCAGTCGGCGGTACTCGGCCACGCCGTCGGCGCCCTGCGGCGCGAGGGCCTCGGCGCGCTCGATGATGCGCTGCTTGACGTCGCGCGCCTGCTTGTGCGTCGCGTCGAGCTGCGCGAAGAAGGCGCGGCGCTCGGCGTCGAGGGTCGAGCGGGCCGTGCGGAAGCGCTTCCACAGGGCGTTCGCGTCGTTCTTGGGGATCCGCGCGCCCTCCTGCTGGTGCTTCTGCCAGCGGGCGAAGAGCTCGTCGATGGCGGCAGAGGTCTGCTTCCACTGGATGGATGCGGGGTTCTGCGCGGCGAGGCGCTCGGCCTCCGCCACGATGGCCTCGCGCTCGGCGACGGCCGCGGCGACCTGGGCGCGGTTCTCCTCGCGCTGGTGCTCGGTGAGCTCGGTGACGGTGCCGCCGAGGGCGCCGACCCGCTCGCGGAGCGACACGAGGTCGCCGACGGCGTTCGCGCCGTCGAGCAGCTCGGAGAGGTGGGCCACGGACTTGGCGACGTCGGCCGCGGGCGCGCCGTTCCGAACGCGCTGCTCGAGAAGGGCGACCTGGCCCTCGAGGTCCGCGAACTTGCGCACGAAGTACGCGAGCGCCTCGTCGGGCGTGCCGTCGGGGTACTGGCCCACGACCCGCTCCTCGCCGTTCTCGATGACGTAGACCGTGCCGTCTTCCTCGACGCGGCCCCACTGGTTCTCGGGGAGTGCAGACATTGGGATATTCCCTCGCGGTAGAACGTGCGCGCAGAGCGCGCTTAGGCGTGCGCGCACTGCGCGCTGGTGCCGCGCCCGACACTGGGGGCGCGACTGAGTGACCATGTTAGGTCATGGCACCCGCCGGGGCTCGCCCGCACCCGTCCTCGCGCGTCCTCGCGCGTCTCCGGCGGTCCGCTCGGACGACGGAACGCGATGCGGCGGGCGGGTCCGGGCGCGGAACGGCCCCGGGGCGGGTCGTCGCTCCCGGGGCCGCGAGGCCGGCCGCTCCCGCGCTACTGGAGCTGGAACGCCGTGATCGCGACGGGCACGGCCGGCGAGCCGTCGCCGCCGCCGCCCTGCACGCCGGCGCTCGCCACCTTCGCGACGAGCGAGTCGAGGCCGCTCGTGACCTTGCCCATGACCGTGTAGCCCCCGGGCAGGGTGGTGTCCTGGTAGACGATGAAGAACTGGCTGCCCATGCTGTCGGGGGATTGCGCGCGGGCCATGGCGATGGTCCCCGCCGGGTAGACGCCGTCGGCGGGCACGTTCTCGAGCGGGCCGAAGGTGTAGCCGGGGCCGCCCGTGCCGGTGCCCGTCGGGTCGCCGCACTGCAGCACGTAGAGGCCCTGCGTGGTGAGGCGGTGGCAGGGGGTGCCGTCGAAGAAGCCCTGCTCGGTCAACGCGACCATGTTGGCGACCGCCTGCGGGGCCTTCGCGCCGTCCAGCTCCACGCCCAGGGAGACGCCCGCGGACAGCTCGATCGAGCCCGTCCAGGCGCGGTTCTCGGCGAGCGAGGCCGGGGGAGCCGTGCGCTCCGGCGCGGCCGACTCGGTGGCGGCGGGCGCGTCCGGGGCGGCCGCGCCGCGGGGCTCCGCCGCGAACCACACCTGCGATCCGGTGGCCAGCACGGCGATCGCGGCGAAGGCGACCGCGGCGACGACGTTGTCGCGTCTGGCGCGCGCGACGCCGGTCTCGTGCACCGCCAGGCGCGCCTCGTACTCGCGCGTCCGACGACGCGCCTCGCGATCCTGCTTGCTCGATGCCGCCACGTTCCCTGCTTCGCTCTCGTCGGTCTCGTCCATGGCCGCGCGCGGCGTCGCACCCGCGCGGCATCGCGGCGCAGTCTACTCAGCGACGACCGGGGAGCGGCTGCGACGGGCTGGATGCGGGCGGCGTCCCGCTCCGCCTTCGGCGAAGCACCGGACCCGCCCGGCGCCGATGTCGGAGGTCCTCACTACGATCGACGGCATGACGGATGCGACTCCCGGCCTGCGCGGAACGACGGCCCCGCTCGCCGTGCGCATGCGTCCGCGCACCCTCGACGAGGTGGTCGGCCAACGGCACCTGCTGCGGCCCGGTGCCCCGCTCGTCGCGCTCGCCTCCGACCGCGGCGCCTCGCGGGCAGGCACCTCGGTCATCCTGTGGGGGCCGCCGGGCACGGGCAAGACGACCCTCGCCCAGGCGATCGCGGGCACCGCGGGCCGGCGCTTCGTGCAGCTCTCGGCCATCTCGGCCGGCGTGAAGGACGTCCGCGCCGTCATGGACGAGGCGCTCTCGCAGCGCGATCTCTTCGGCATCCAGACCGTGCTCTTCCTCGACGAGATCCACCGCTTCACCAAGGCCCAGCAGGACGCCCTGCTCCCGGGCGTGGAGAACGGCTGGGTGACGCTCGTCGCCGCGACCACCGAGAACCCGTCCTTCTCGGTCATCTCGCCGCTGCTCTCGCGCAGCCTCCTGCTCACGCTGCACCCCCTCGACGAAGGCGACCTCGAAACGCTCCTCGAACGGGCGCGCACCGATCCGCGAGGGCTCGCGGGAGAGTTCGAGATCGAGCCCGAGGCGGTGCGCGCGATCGTGCAGTTCGCGTCCGGAGACGCCCGCCGCGCGCTCACCACGCTCGAGGCCGCGGCCGAGGCCGCGGCGACGGCCGAGGAGCCGACCATCTCGGGCGCGCACGTCGAGTCGGCGTCGGATCAGGCGCTGCTGCGCTACGACCGCGACGGCGACGAGCACTACGACGTCATCAGCGCGTTCATCAAGTCGATCAGGGGAAGCGACCCCGACGCCGCCGTGCACTATCTCGCCCGCATGATCGTCGCGGGGGAGGACCCGCGCTTCATCGCCCGCCGCCTCATCGTGCACGCCGCGGAGGACATCGGCCTCGCCGACCCCGACGCCCTGCCGATCGCCGTCGCGGCCGCGCAGGCCGTGCAGCTCATCGGCATGCCCGAGGGCCGCATCCCGCTCGCCGAGGCCACGATCTACCTCGCCACGGCGCCCAAGTCGAACGCCGCGATCGTCGCCGTCGACCAGGCGATCGGCGACGTCAAGGCCGGCCGCTCGGGCCGCGTGCCGCTCCACCTGCGCGACGCGCACTACGCGGGGGCCAAGCGGCTCGGCCACGGCAAGGGGTACGTCTACCCGCACGACACCGAGCTCGGCGTCGCGCGCCAGCAGTATCTCCCCGATCCGCTGCTCGGCGTCGAGTACTACGCGCCGAAGCCCTTCGGCCACGAGCGCGAGCTCGCCGCGAGGCTCGAGCGGGTGCGCCGGATCACGCGCGGAGAGTAGGAGGGCGGCCGTGGCGGGCCGAAGGATGCGGGCGTCCGCGCGCATCCTCTGCTAGGCTCTTCGAGTCTGCGTTTCGGACTCGCGAGCGGCTGCGCGATTCCGTTCGCGCGTTCGGCTGCCCACGGGCGGCCGGCCCGGTAGGCCTTCCCGGCCTCGAGGGACGCGCTCCTGCGAGCGCCGCGACGCAGTCGCCCATCGAGTTTGACGCCTCGATGCCGGGTCTCACCGCCCGGCGCGGATCGAGGCGGAGAGCACATCGTCTGCGCGCTCGCGCGCGCCAAAACTCAGAGGACATTCATGTCGAAGACCTCCCGGACCCGCAGCAAGGTCCGTCTTTCCCGCGCCCTCGGCGTCGCGCTGACCCCGAAGGCCGCCCGCGCCCTCGAGAAGCGCCCCTACGCTCCGGGCGAGCACGGCCGGACGCGCCGTCGCACCGAGTCGGACTACGCCGTGCGCCTTCGCGAGAAGCAGCGCCTTCGCGCGCAGTACGGCCTGCGCGAGAAGCAGCTCCGCATCGCGTTCAACGAGGCCCGCCGCCAGGCCGGCCTGACGGGTGAGAACCTCGTCGAGCTGCTCGAGATGCGCCTCGACGCCCTCGTGCTCCGCGCGGGCTTCGCCCGCACGACCTCGCAGGCCCGCCAGCTCGTCGTGCACCGCCACATCCTCGTCGACGGCAAGATCGTCGACCGCCCCTCGTTCCGCGTGAAGCCCGGCCAGCACATCTCGGTCAAGCAGCGCTCGGAGGGCCTCGAGGTGTTCCAGGTCGCGGCCGCCGGCGGTCACGCCGACGTCCTGCCCAAGACGCCGGGCTACCTCGACGTCGACCTCGCCACGCTGCAGGCGACGCTCGTGCGCCGTCCGAAGCGCGCCGAGGTTCCCGTCACCTGCGACGTCCAGCTCGTCGTCGAGTACTACGCCGCTCGCTAGTCGAGCGACGGGAGTGCCGGTGCCCGGCATCGGGTGCCGGACCACTACCATTGGGGCGAGTCATCTTCGGATGACTCGCCCCTTGCGCGTCCGCTCGCGCATCGCGAGCCGCGTTCCGCCGGCGGGCGCCGACGCATCCGCGCACGGCTGCGTCGGCCCGAGGCCCGCGGGCGCCGGGCGCGAGCCCTGCGCCGAGCGGCCCGCGACCGGGGGCCCGGCCGTTCACCACCCGCCGACCGGCGCGGCCGCCGAAGAACGCGCGTCGCGCACCGACCACCTGGAGGACCCTTGTCATTCGGAGACATCGCCGGCCTCGTCGCTGCGGCGGCCTTCCTCATCCTCGTCTTCTTCCTGGCGGTGCCGCTGCTCAAGCTCGGCGGCGTGCTCGACGAGGCCCGTCGCGGCATCCGCGAGTCCGTCGACTCGATCACGCCGACGCTCGAGGAGACGCACGTCACCGTCACCGAGGCGAACAAGCAGCTCGAGCGCCTCGACACGATCACCTCGAACGTCGCCGACGTCACCACCAACGTCTCCAGCCTCGTCTCGCTGACGGCGGCGACGGTGGGCGGCCCGCTGATCAAGATCGCCGGCTTCACCGCGGCGGTCAAGGCGGGCATCGGCAGCCTCCGAGCGGAGGAGAAGACCGCGGGCGCGGTCAAGCGCGGCGCCACGACGCCCAAGGCGCCCAAGCCCGGCAAGCCCACCCTCGGTCGCTCGGCGGCCGCGCGCCGCTAGCGACCCGCCGCGAACCGCACCCTCCGCCCGCACATCCACCACGTCCCAGGAGCCATCATGCGCAACGTCCTCCTCATCGTCGCCGGCGTCGCCGCCGGCTTCGCCCTCGCCCACCTCGTCAACTCGACCGAGCCCGGCCGCCGCTTCTTCGCCCAGGTCAACGAGCGGGTCGACTCCTTCGGCGAGGCCGTGCGCGACGGCTATCGCGCCCGCACCGAGACGCTCATCGACGCGATCGACGAGACGACGCCCGCGCGCTGACCCGCGCACGCACCCGCGCAACCATCCACGGGGAAGCACACCCCGCCCCGCACACCGCTCCACGAGAGGCACATCGACCATGCAGACAGCGGAGATCCGCCAGCGCTTCCTCGACTACTTCGAGCGCAACGGACACACCGTCGTGCCGTCGGCGTCGCTCATCAGCGACGACCCGACGATCCTCTTCACGATCGCGGGCATGGTCCCGTTCATCCCGTACCTCACGGGCGTCGTGCCCGCGCCCTACCCGCGCGCCACGAGCGTGCAGAAGTGCATCCGCACGAACGACATCGAAGAGGTCGGCAAGACGCCGCGGCACGGCACGTTCTTCCAGATGTGCGGCAACTTCTCCTTCGGCGACTACTTCAAGCGCGAGGCGATCGCCTTCGCGTGGGGCCTGCTCACCACGCCCGAGGCCGACGGCGGCCTCGGCTTCGAGCCCGCCGACCTGTGGGTCACCGTCTACAAGGACGACGACGAGTCCGTCGCGCTGTGGCGCGAGATCGCCGAGCTCCCCGAGGACCGCATCCAGCGTCTCGGCATGGGCACGAACTTCTGGTCGGCCGGCGGTGCGGGCAGCCCCGCGGGCCCCTGCTCGGAGATCTTCTTCGACCGCGGCCCCGCGTACGGCGTCGACGGCGGCCCCGCCACCGACGACGACCGCTACGTCGAGATCTGGAACCTCGTGTTCATGCAGTACGAGCGCGGCGAGGGCACCTCGAAGGACGACTACGAGATCGTCGCCGAGCTGCCCAAGAAGAACATCGACACGGGCATGGGCCTCGAGCGCATCGCCTTCCTCAAGCAGGGCGTCGAGAACATGTACGAGATCGACCAGGTGCGCCCCGTGCTCGACCTGGCCGCGACGCTCGCCGGCAAGACCTACGGCGCGAACCACGACGACGACGTGCGGCTGCGCGTCATCGCCGACCACGTGCGCTCCGCGCTCATGCTGCTCAGCGACCGCGTCGAGCCCGGCAACGAGGGCCGCGGCTACATCCTGCGCCGTCTGCTGCGCCGCGTCGTGCGCGCCATGCGCCTCATGGGCGTCGACGGGGCGACCTTCCCCGAGCTGTTCCCGGCCTCCCGCGACGCGATGAAGGCCGCCTACCCCGAGGTCGAGGCCGACTTCGAGCGCATCAGCCGCCTCGCCTACGCCGAGGAGGAGACGTTCCTGCGCACCCTCGCCCAGGGCACGACGATCCTCGACGAGGCCGTCGCGAAGACGAAGTCGGAGGGCGCGACGACGCTCGCCGGCGACACCGCGTTCCTGCTGCACGACACCTTCGGCTTCCCGATCGACCTGACGATCGAGATGGCCGAGGAGGCCGGGCTGCAGGTCAACCGCCAGGCGTTCGACCAGCTCATGAGCGAGCAGCGCGCCCGCGCGAAGGCCGACGCCAAGTCGAAGCGCCGCGCCCTCGCCGACCTCTCGGTGTACAGCGCCCTGCGCGCGCAGGGCGAGACGCGCTTCGTCGGCTACGACGAGCTGCAGCACGAGAGCGAGGTGCTCGGCATCATCCTGGACGGGCAGCCCGTGCCCACCGCGGCCGCGGGCAGCCAGGTCGAGCTCGTCCTCGCCGAGACCTCGCTCTACGCGGAGGCCGGCGGACAGGACTCGGATGCGGGCGTCATCGTCGGCCGCACCGGCGGCCTCTCCGCCGACGTCGTCGACGTGCAGAAGCCCGTCCCCGGCCTGGTCAGCCATACGGTCGACATCACCTCGGGCGAGGTGACCGTCGGCGACCGCGTCGAGACGATCGTGGATGCCGAGAACCGCCGCGGCGCCAACCGCGCGCACTCGGCCACGCACCTCTACCACGCCGCCCTGCGCGACGTGCTCGGCCCCGACGCGCACCAGGCCGGCTCCTACAACAAGCCCGGCTTCATGCGCCTCGACTTCACCTGGAACCAGGCGCTGTCGGCCGAGACGCGCAGCGAGCTGGAGGAGATCGCCAACCACGCCATCCGCCTCGACTACGGCGTCACGACGCGCGAGATGAAGCTCGACGAGGCGAAGGCGATGGGCGCCCGCGCCCTCTTCGGCGAGAAGTACGGTGAGACCGTGCGCATGGTCGAGATCGGCGGGGCCTGGTCGCGCGAGCTGTGCGGCGGCACGCACGTCAGCCACTCGTCCGAGATCGGCATCGTCAACCTGGTCGGCGAGTCGTCGGTCGGCGCGACCAGCCGCCGCATCGAGTCGCTCGTCGGTCGCGAGGCGTTCCGCGACTTCGCGGTCGAGCGCGCGATCGTCAGCCAGCTCTCCGCGAACCTGAAGACGCCCCGCGAGCAGCTCGGCGAGCGCGTGCAGGAGCTCGTGACGAGCCTCAAGACCGCCGAGAAGCGCATCGCCGAGCTCGAGGCCGCGCAGCTCTCGCTCAAGGTGCCGGCGATCCTCGAGGCGGCCAGCGCGGCCGGCCCCGTGACGCTCGCGTCCTTCAACGTGGGGGAGGTGCGCTCGGGAGACGACCTGCGCAAGCTGGCGACCGACGTGCGCGACCGCTTCGGCGTCGCCCCCGCCGTCGTCGCGCTCGGCGCGACGGCCAACGGCAAGCCCCTCGCGCTCGTCGCGACCAACCAGGGCGCGCGCGACGCGGGTGTCAAGGCGGGCGCGCTCGCCAAGCTCGCCGCCGGCGTGCTCGGCGGCGGCGGAGGCGGCCGCGACGACTTCGCGCAGGGCGGCGGCACCGACGCAGCCAAGCTCGACGAGGCGCTCTCGAGCGTGCGCCGTCGGCTCGCGGACGCGTAGCGTGCGACGCGGCACGCGGCTCGGCGTCGATGTGGGCAAGGCCCGCATCGGCGTCGCCCGCTGCGATCCCGACGGATTCGTCGCGACGCCCGTGGAGACCGTGCCGCGCGACCGCTCGGCGGACGGCACCGCCCACGTGCGGCGCATCGCCGAGCTCGCGCGCGACGAGGACCTCTTCGGCTTCTCCGGCCCGCTCGAGATCGTCGTCGGCCTGCCGCTGTCGCTCTCGGGCGCCTCGACTCCCTCCACGGACGACGCGCGCTCCGTCGCCCGCGCTATCGGCCTCGCGACCGGCCTGCCCGTGCGACTCGTCGACGAGCGGCTGACCACGGTGAGCGCGACGCGCCAGCTGCGCGACGTCGGCCGCAGGGCGAGCCGCTCGCGCGACCGCATCGACCAGGTCGCCGCCGTGGTCATCCTGCAGTCGGCGATCGACGCCGAGCGCTCCTCGGGCCGGGCGCCCGGCGCGCTGCTCGAGCTCGACGCCGCCGACGACGACTCGTCGCCGGCCGGCGCGGAGGCGGATGCGGAGGGCTGAGCCCGGCATTCGCTGCCACCGGCCCCAACCGTCGGAATCGCCCCTTCGCGAACGTTCGCGAAGGGGCGATTCCCGTACGCGGGCGGATCCGGGCTTTCGCCGGATCCTCCGAAGCACTCGCTGCTATCATCAGTGATAGCAGCGAGGAGGTCGAGTGATGTCGTCCATTCTGGTCAGAGGGCTCGACGAGTCCGTGAAGCAGCGGCTGGCGGCTCAGGCCAAGGAGCACGGCCGCTCCATGGAGGCCGAGGTGCGCGAGATCCTCACGAGGGCGGCGCAACGGCCGCACATCGGAATCGCGCTCATGCGGGCGGCGCAGGATGTCGGCGGAGTCGACGAGCTCCCGGTCCCCGGCCGCACCGAGTCCCCGCGTGCAGTGGACTTCGAATGATCGTCCTCGACACGAACGTGGTCTCGGAGGTCTTCCGACCTCGCCCCGACGGGCGCGTCGTGGCCTGGCTCGAGGGGCTCACCGGCGAGGTCGCGATCACCGCGATCACGCTCGCCGAGCTGCTGATCGGCGTCCGTCGTCTCCCCGACGGGCGGCGCAGGTCGGAGCTCCGAACCCGCATCGATGCGGCGCTGCGGCCGTATCGCGACACCGATGCGGTGCTGACCTTCGACGACGCGGCGGCCGACCGCTATGCGGACATCGTCGTCACGCGGGAGCGGTCGGGGCGGCCCGTCAGCATGGCCGACGCCCAGATCGCGGCCATCTGCCGGAGCCGGGACGCCACGCTCGCCACGCGGAACACGAAGGACTTCGTCGACACGGGCGTGGCCCTGATCGACCCCTGGGCCGAGTCGCGGTGATCGGCCGCACGGTCTGCGGGGCCGTCTCATCCGCTCTCTCCGAACGGGAGGCGGCGTTGATCGAGCCTTCCCTGATCCGAATCGGGATCTTCCGGGCGATTCCCCGTGCGCGGGCGGTGCGGATGCGGGGAGTAAGCTCCGGGCGCCGAGGCGTCAGCCGCGGTTCGTTAGCATTGGACGGGAGTGCCCGGCACATCCATACGTGCGTACGGCGCCGTGTCCTGCCGATCGATCAAGGAGCACCTCCTGGCCCCCTCGACCTCGTCGCGCAGCGCGACCACGCCCAGCCGCCGTTCCCGCAAGCGCTCGACCAAGCATCGCCGCCGTCGCGCGCTCGTCCTCGTCGTCGCCGTGCTCGCCGTCGTCGCGCTCGTCGCCGTCGGCTGGTCGATCTTCGGAGACCGCATCCAGAGCGCCATCGAGGGCGACGACTACAGCGGCACCGGCAACGGCACGGAGGTCTCGTTCCAGATCCAGGAGGGCGACACGGGCACGAGCATCGGCGACCGCCTCGAGCAGCAGAACGTCGTGAAGACCTCCAAGGGCTTCGTCGCCACCGTGCTCGCCCAGTCGACCGAGCCCGTCTTCCTGCCCGGCGTCTACACGCTGCAGGAGCACATGAGCGCGAAGGCGGCGCTCGACGCGCTGGTGAACGCCGACAACCGGCACGAGCTCACGTTCGTGATCCCCGAGGGCACGTACCTGCGCGACATCTTCCCGATCATGGCGGAGGGCACGGGCATCCCCGTCGCCGAGTTCCAGGCCGCGGCGAGCGACCCGCAGTCGTACGGCCTGCCCGCGCAGGCGACCTCGCTCGAGGGCTTCGTGTTCCCGGCGACCTACACCTTCTCGCCCGGCACCGATGCGCGCACGATCCTCAAGGCGACCGTCGACCGCATGTTCGAGGCCCTGCAGGAGCATGGCGCCCAGCCCGACCAGTACTGGGACATCGTGCGGATGGCATCGCTCGTGCAGCGCGAGGCCGGCCTGCGGCCCGACTTCCCGAAGGTCGCCCGCGTCTTCTACAACCGCCTCGCCATCGGCATGAAGCTCGAGTCCGACGCCACGGTCACCTACGGCACCGGCAACTCGCACCGCGTCTCGACGACCGACGCCGAGCGCGCCGACGCCTCGAACCCGTACAACACGTACGTGCACGAGGGCATGATCCCGACGCCCATCTCGAGCCCCGGCGACATCGCGATCGACGCCGCGATCCATCCCGCGGACGGCACCTGGCTCTACTTCGTGACCTGGAACCTCGAGACGGGCGAGACGGCGTTCTCGACCACCTACGAGGAGCACCAGGCCAACGTGCAGAAGTGGCACGACTGGATGGCCGCGCACCCCGAGTACTCCTACTGACCAGGCCCGGCCGCCGAGCGGTCGGCCTCGGCTCCTCCGGCGCTGCCGGAGCGGCCGAGGCTGACCGCTCGGCCCGTTTGCGGGCGACCCTGACATGCCTCAACCAGAAGGACCCGATCGTGACGATCGACTACGACCCCCCGGTGGACGCCGCCTCGACCCGCCTCGCCGTGCTGGGCTCGCCCATCGCGCACTCCAAGTCGCCGCTCCTGCATGCGGCCGCGTACCGGCTGCTCGGCCTCGACTGGGCGTACGGGCGCGACGAGGTGCGGCCGGAGGAGTTCGACGCCTTCATGCGTGGTCGCGGCGCCGGCTGGCGCGGCTTCTCGGTCACGGCGCCGCTCAAGCCCGAGGCGCTCGACTTCGGCGCGACCGCGAGCTCGACGGCGCGGGCGACGGGTGCTGCCAATACGGTCGTATTTCGCAGCGCGGACGCGGATGCCGTCGCCGACGTCCACAACACCGACGTCGCCGGATTCGCGGCGGCGTTGCGCGAGCGCGGGGTGGACGCTGTCGGCTCGGTCGAGCTTTTCGGCGCGGGCAGCACGGCGGCATCCGCCCTGGCGGCGTGCGCCGGCATGGGTGCGAGGCGGGTGCGCATCGTGGCCCGGGCACCGGAGCGCGCCCG
>Ga0153917_1000926_pt1 | contig 14518 bp, 12 predicted proteins | sample TSFL001MetaG_FD_104695 | JGI IMG/M metagenome (GOLD analysis project Ga0153917, IMG submission 104695) | Attine ant fungus gardens microbial communities from Florida, USA - TSFL001 MetaG | ecosystem: Host-associated > Fungi > Mycelium > Unclassified | place: USA: Florida, Paynes Creek Historic... | reverse complement strand
TCCCGTCCTGCCCGGCTGGATCGACGACAAGGCCTTCGGCTCGGGCGACTATCCCTATGACAAGAAGCTCGACAACAAGGAATACGAGCGGCTGCTGAAGCTCCTGCAGATCGAGCTGGTCAAGGTGCAGTTCTGGCAGCAGAAGACCGGCAAGCGCATCATGGCCGTCTTCGAGGGGCGGGACGCGGCCGGCAAGGGCGGCGCCATCCACGCCACCACCTCCTACATGAACCCGCGCTCGGCGCGCGTCGTGGCGCTGACCAAGCCGACCGGCACCGAGCAGGGCCAGTGGTACTATCAGCGCTATGTGGCGACCTTCCCGACGACCGGCGAATTCGTGCTCTTCGACCGCTCCTGGTACAACCGGGCAGGCGTCGAGCCGGTCATGGGCTTCTGCACGCCCGAGCAGTACGAGAAATTCCTCAAGGAGACGCCGCGCTTCGAGAAGATGATCGTCTCGGAGGGCATCCATCTCTTCAAGTTCTGGCTGGATATCGGCCGCGAGATGCAGCTCAAGCGCTTCCACGACCGCCGGCACGACCCGCTGAAGATCTGGAAGCTGTCACCGATGGACATCGCCGCGCTCAACAAATGGGGCGACTATTCGGAAAAGCGCGACCGCATGCTGAAGGAAACGCACACGGACAACGCGCCCTGGATCGTGATCCGCGCCAACGACAAGCGCCGCGCGCGCATCAACCTCATCCGCCACATCCTGAAATCGCTCGACTATGACGGCAAGGACAAGCAGGCGATCGGCGAGATCGACGACAGGATCGTCGGCTCCGGCCCGGGCTTCCTCAAGTAGCCCGGCGCCCGCGCCGGAACTGTTCTATTCGCCCGGCTGGATGCGCACGCCGAAGAGGTTGACGCCGGCACTGCCGCCGGAAATGTCGCTGTTCAACAGGATATGGCCCGGCTCGCTCGGCGAGAGCGAGCGGTCGAACTCTACCTGGAACAGGATGTCGGTGCGCTCCGAGACGGTGAAGCGGTGGCGGCCGCAATTGCCCATGCTGGCGAAATCGCATTCGACGGCGACCTGCACCGGCTTGTCTCCGGCCGCCTGCACGGTGAGCGCGACCGTGGAGGCCTTGCCGCTCATTTCGCCGAGCACCTCCGGAGAGACCTCGATGCGGACCGCGCCGTCGCGGTCCGGATTGGTGGAGGTGACGCGCACGGCCGGCCCCTCGCTGGTGCTGACCGATTCGAAGCGGCCCGCGGGGCCGGCGGAGATCTTTGCCGTATCGGCCGGCGTGAAGACCTTGCGCCAGTCGGAGGAGAAGTGGTTCTGCGTGTCGAGCGCCTTCTTGAGCGGATCCTCGCCCGAGAAATCCTCGCCCGAGACGCGGGCCGGCGGCCGGGAGCCGTCCGCGCCGCTGCGCAGGTCGTCGAGAAGCCCGCTCGTCTGGACCCACCAGGCGAGCGCGCCGAGGGCCGCAACCAGCGTGGCGAGGACGAGCAGGAAGGAAAACAGGCGTCCGCGCCGTTTGCGGGCCTTGGCCACCCGCTCGGGGCGGAAATCCGGGGCCTTTGCCGTCTTGGCGGGCGTCGTCGCCGCACCGCCGGCAGCAAAGCCGTCCTGGCGGTCGGGGCGGATGGCGCCGATATCGGCGGCGCCGGCAGCGGGCTTTTCCGCCTCCAGGCGCGGCTCGGCGTCGAGTTTCGGCTCGGGCCGCACATCGCGCTCGGCGCGCAGCACCGGCTCCAGCCGCGCATCGACCGCCGGCTCGACGCGGACATTGCGCGCGGCGGCGGAGGCGATCTCGGCGCGCTCCTCGGCCTCGATCTGGTGAATGGTGGCTTCCAGCCGGTGGCGCTGCGCGGCGACGGTGCCAGGGTCGTTGACCTCCTGCTTGCGCAGGCCCGCCTCAAGCGCGTTGCGCGCCGACTGGTAGATGCGCGCGCGCACCTCGGCATTGCCGCGCTCCGAGCGCGCCAGCGCGTTCCTGATTGCCGTTTCCAGTCCGCTCACATCCGACCCTTCTGCGGGAGCCGCGCGACGGCGCGGTACGATCCATCTGTGGAAAGAGCCCTACTTTCCGGCTTTTGTTAGTTTTTGCGTAACGTTTGACGGAAATTTTCGCAAGCCTTGCCGCCGAAACTGCCCGTTCTTCTGCGGGGATAAGCCAGGGTGAATCATGTCGATCCGGCCTTGATGGCATCGCTGCCCGCATCCGATGGCCGGATGTCCCGCTTGCCATGCATCGCCGTTGCCCGAGCGCGGCACTTCCTGCTCGCTGCCCGTTGCCAAGTGCACCCGGATGGCCGCTGCCCAATGGCCTCACCAGCGGCCCGAGATGTAGAACGTCCAATCGCCTGCTGCTCTGCGGCATGCGCCCGATGACCAAGCAACCCAATGACCATGCTCGCCCGATACATGGCGTGCGCGACCTCCGCCTGCCTGAACCGTTGCCGCCCACGCCCGATGCCTCGCCATCTCATAGCTAAGTTTCGACCAACGCCCGGAATGTAGCACCTCCACTCGGCCGCCTCTGCGATGTGCGCCCGGTGGCCCAGTGCCCCGCCAGCCATGCTCGCTCGACACTTGGGGCGCGTTAACGCCTCTCGCCTACGCCGTTGCCACTTGCGCCGATGCCTCGCCAGCCAAGCTCGCCTGCTTCCCCGGAATGCCGCATCTCCCCTCGCCTGCGCCGTTGTCGCGCGCAGCCATCAAGCCGCCCTGACGGTCATCTTCGCTCGATGCTCGAAGCGAGGCATCGCCCCTCGCTCGCACCACCTCCGCCTGCACCCGGCGGGCCGACGCCCCGACAGCCGTGCTCGCCCAATGTCTGAAGCATAACGCCGCCCCTCACTTTCGCCGCCACCATCTGCAGCGCGGCGCCCGACGCGCCCATCCCGATGGCAGTGCTCTCCGATGCCCAGAGCGGGGCAACGTGCAGCGCCACTCGCAGGAAAGGCGTGTCTTGCCGTTCCGTCACGATGACCACGCGTGATGCACCGAAACCCCTTTTCAGAGACAATTCCCGCTGGTATGATTTTGACGTTTTCGTAAACGTCAAGATATCAGGACTTCCGCCATGGCCCTGCCCGCGATCCTCAAGGACAAGCTGCGCCTGCCCGTCGTCGGCGCGCCGCTCTTCATCGTCTCGCATCCTGCGCTGACCCTTGCACAATGCAAGGCGGGTGTCATCGGCGCTTTCCCGGCGCTGAACGCCCGCCCGGAATCGCAGCTCGACGAATGGCTGGCGGAGATCACCGAGGGCCTTGCCGCGCACGATGCGAAGCACCCCGATCGCCCCGCCGCCCCCTTCGCCGTCAATCAGATCGTCCACCGTTCCAACAGGCGGCTGGAACACGACCTGGCGATGTGCGTGAAATACAAGGTGCCGGTCGTCATCTCCTCGCTCGGCGCCGTGCCGGAGGTGAATGCGGCGATCCATTCCTATGGCGGCATCGTGCTGCACGACGTCATCAACAACCGCCATGCCAACTCGGCGATCCGCAAGGGCGCGGACGGGCTGATCGCGGTGGCTGCCGGCGCGGGCGGCCATGCCGGCACGCTTTCCCCCTTCGCCCTCGTCCAGGAGATCCGCGAATGGTTCGACGGGCCCCTCCTGCTTTCCGGCGCGATCGCGACGGGCGGAGCGATCCTGGCTGCCGAGGCGATGGGCGCGGACATGGCCTATATCGGTTCGCCCTTCATCGCCACCACCGAGGCGCGGGCGAGCGACGCCTACAAGCAGACGATCGTCGACAGCAATGCTGCCGACATCGTCTATTCCAACTATTTCACGGGCATCCACGGCAACTACCTGAAGCCTTCCATCGCGGCCGCCGGCATGGACCCCGACCACCTGCCGGAAGCCGACCCCTCGAAGATGGATTTCGACAAGGCCACGACCGGCGCCAAGGCCTGGAAGGACATCTGGGGCTGCGGCCAGGGCATCGGCGCCGTCAAGGCCGTCGAGCCGGTCGAAGCGCTCGTCGCCCGCCTTGCCCGCGAATACGCCGCCGCCAGGGCCAGCATCGCGGCCTGACCCCGTCATTTCGCTGCGCCGCGCGGGAAAAATGCGGAAGTTGAAACTCCCCGCTTGAAATCTCCGTCCAATGCGGTTATCAGCGCACCCATTCCGGTCCCGACACGCTTCGGGACCGCTGAAGGGCCGCTTTAGCTCAGTCGGTAGAGCACATCATTCGTAATGATGGGGTCAGGTGTTCGAGTCACCTAAGCGGCACCATTTCTCCTAACATGTTTCGATCCCTTCGCATCTTGACCCGCCCGCGGGACTCGGACACGTCTTGGCCATGCGATTCTTGGCGATTTCGGGGAGTGCCCGGCGGGCATCCACCAATACGGCGATGCTGCGCGGGCTGCAGGCTGCGGCGGGGGCGGCGCATGTCGTTGCGGTCTATGATCGTATCGGAGAGCTGCCAGTCTTTTCGCCCGATCTGGAGGCGGCGCCGTTGCCGGCGGCGGTTGCCGGACTTGCTGCAGCCGTGGCGGCGGCGGATGGAGTGATCATCGCCAACCCCGAATATGTGCGCGCCATTCCCGGCGGCATGAAGAATGCGATCGACTGGCTGGTGTCGCGCGAAGAGCTGATCGCCAAGCCGATTGTACTCGCCCATGCCTCCCATCGCGGCGACGACATGCTCGGGCAGTTGCGCGTCGTGCTCGCGACAGTCAGCGGGCGGTTCAGCGCGGATATTTTCCTGCGCTTTCCCCTGATGGCGCTTTCGCCGGACGGCATCGCCGAGCGGCTGCGCGCCGCGGATGCCGTCGAGACGATGCGTGCCTATCTTGCGGATCTCGCCCGGTTCTGCGGCGAGGGAGACGGCTAAGCGGCCGGGCTTCAGCCGACGTTGCGTTCCTTGTCGGGCAAGGGGGGCGGCTCGGCGTGGGGGTCGAGCAGGATCGTCGAGGCGGGCTCGGTCGCTTCGACCTCGCGGATCCATTCGCGCCAGATGGCGACCAGCAGGGCCATCAGGACCGGGCCGATGAAGAGGCCGAGGAAGCCCATGGTCTTCACGCCGCCGATGAGGCCGAAGAACGTGGGCAGGAAGGGCAGCTTGATCGGGCCGCCGACGAGGCGCGGGCGCAGCGTCTTATCGACGATGAAGAGCTCCACCGAGCCCCAGGCGAAGAGCGCGAGGCCCGCCACGGGCGAGCCGCTGGAAACGAGATAGACCGAGACCAGCGTGAAGGAGAGCGGCGCGCCGCCCGGGAACAGCGCCATGACGCCCGTCAGCACGCCGAGCGTGACGGCCGAGGGCACGCCGGCGATCCAGTAGGCGACGCCGAGGACGATGCCCTCGCCGATGGCGATCAGCGTCATCCCGGTGACGGTCGAGCTGATCGTCGCGGGCACGATGCGGGAGATGCGCTCCCAGCGCATCGGCAGGATGCGCTCGCCGAGCCGGTCGACCTGGCCGGCGAAGGCCTGGCCGTCGCGGTAGATGAAGAACAGCGCGATCAGCATGAAGAGCATGGCGAGCAGCAGGTTGAACGCCTTGCCGCCGGCCGCGAGCGCCACGCGGTAGATATTGCCGATATTGGCGCCGCTGACGATCTGCGTCAGTTCGCCGATCGCGCCGGGATGATCGAGGAAGCGCGCCCATTGCATATCGAGCCAGCCGCCGACCACGGGCAGCGCGCCGATCCATTCCGGCGTCGGCGCGCCGGTGCGGTTCGTCTCGACGGCCCAGCCGATCCAGTCGCGAATCTCGTGCAGCGCATAGGTCGAGGCGATCACGATCGGCCCGACGATGAAGGCAAGGATCAGGAGGATGGCGATGGAAGCGGCGAGCGTGCGGTTGCCCTTTACCTGCGCCAGCAGGCGCGAATAGAGCGGCCAGCTCGCAAAGGCGATGACCAGCGCGGCCAGTACCGGCACGACGAAGCCGTGGAAGAAATAGATGCCGGCGAAGACGATGAGGACGAGAAGCCACCGCGCCGCCGAGATCGGGGAGATGAGCGCAGCGCCGCCCTGGCGCGCCGCGCCGAGAAACCGGGGCTCACTTCTGCGATGTTCCGAATGCAACAAACTCGTCCACTCCATGGCTCCGGCGTCCGCGCCGGACCACCAAGATAAGATGTAGCGGAAGAATGTTAAACATATACGTGGTTTTTTCGGCGGCGGCGCGCGGAGACGCCGCAGGCGGCGGCCCGAAGGGGTAGTCGAGGGCGTCGATGCAATTCGTTGACGTTTACGTCAATGTAAGATAGCAGTATACCTTGATGGCGCCCGCCAAAAGCATCATCTTGTCGGCATCGGACGGTTGGAGGACCTTTCGCTGCGGCGGGACGGACGATGCCCGCGCCCAACGAGGAGGAGCACATATGTCGGTCTCACAGATGCACCCGTCCACCGCGCCGTCCGGCCGTTTCTGGCTCTCCTCCTATCCGGACGGCATGGCGGGAGAGATCGCCCCGCTCACCCACGATTCCATCGGCGCGCTGGTGGAAAGCTGCTGCGCGCGCTTTGCCGACCGCCCGGCCTTCACCAGCATGGGCAGGACGCTGACCTTCCGCGACTTCGATGCCGCCTCCCGGATGGTCGTCGCCTGGCTGCAGGCGCGGGGGCTGGAAAAGGGCGACCGCGTCGCCGTCATGATGCCGAACATCCTGCAGAATCCGGTGATCATCTTCGGCATCCTGCGCGCCGGGCTCGTCGTGGTGAACGTCAACCCGCTCTATATGCCGCGCGAGCTTGAGCATCAGCTCAAGGATGCCGGCGCCAAGGCGCTGTTCGTGCTGGAGAATTTTGCGAGCACCGTGGCGCAGGTCGTCGCGCGCACGGACGTGCGCCACGTGGTGGTCGCGACGATGGGCGACATGCTCGGCCTCAAGGGCCTCATCGTCAATCTCGTCGTGCGCAAGGTCAAGAAGCTCGTGCCGGAATGGTCGCTGCCGGGGCATGTGCCGTTCAGGCAGGTCATGACGGAGGGCGCGCGCGGCGCGGTGAAGCCGGTCGCGATCGCGCCGGGCGACATGGCCTTCCTGCAATATACCGGCGGCACGACGGGCGTTTCCAAGGGCGCCATCCTCACCCATGCGAACCTGCTCTCCAACATGGAGCAGATCAAGCTGTGGATCGAGCCGACCTTCACGATCAAGAAGCGGCCGGAGCAGCTCACCTTCATCTGCGCGCTGCCGCTCTATCATATCTTCGCGCTGACGGTGAACGGGCTGATGGGCATCGCGCTCGGCGGCCATAACGTGCTGATCGCCAATCCGCGCGACATCCCCGCCTTCGTCAAGGAACTGGCGAAGGTTCGCACCCACATCTTCCCGGGCCTCAACACGCTGTTCAACGCGCTGATGAACAATCCGGATTTCTCCAAACTCGATTTCTCCGAACTCGTCCTGACGCTCGGCGGCGGCATGGCGGTACAGCGGCCGGTCGCAGAACGCTGGCAAAAGATGACGGGCTGCGCGATCACCGAGGGCTACGGCCTTTCCGAAACCTCGCCGGTGGCGACGGCCAACCGCTTCGACCGGCCGGAATTCACCGGCACGATCGGCCTGCCGCTGCCCTCCACCGAGATCGAGATCCGCGACGACGACGGCCGCACGCTGGCGCTCGGCGAGGTCGGCGAGATCTGCATCCGCGGCCCGCAGGTCATGGCCGGCTACTGGCAGCGCCCGGACGAGACGGCCAAGGTGATGACGCCCGACGGCTTCTTCCGCTCCGGCGATATCGGCTTCATGACGGCGGAGGGCTATACCAAGATCGTCGACCGCAAGAAGGACATGATCCTCGTCTCGGGCTTCAACGTCTTCCCCAACGAGGTGGAGGAAGTGGCGATGTCGCATTCCGGCATCCTCGAATGCGCGGCCATCGGCGTGCCGGACGAGCATTCCGGCGAGGCGGTGAAGCTCTTCGTCGTGAAGAAGGACCCGGCGCTGACGGAAGCCGACGTGAAGGCCCATTGCGCGGCGAACCTCACCAATTACAAGCGGCCGAAATTCGTCGAATTCCGCACCGAGCTGCCCAAGTCCAATGTCGGCAAGATTCTGCGCAAGGACCTGCGCGGCTGACGGACGGCCGCGGTTAAACCGATTTAATTTTTTCGGGCAAGCGGCCTTTCCGGTCTTGATTTGACCATATCAAAGCGACTAGCTAGCGGCATCGTCCAAAGCCAGGGAAGACGCCGATGAACGCGCTTGTCGAAAAGCTGAAATCCATCGTCCGCGATACCAATGCCACAGACATCCGGGCCGCCTTCGCGGCCGACCCGCAGCGGTTCTCCCGCTACAGCACCACGCTCGGCGACTTTCTCTTCGACTATTCCAAATGCGCGGTGAACGACGCCGTGCTGGATACGCTGGAGGCCTTAGCGAAGGAAGCCGGCGTCGAGAAGAAGCGCGACGCCATGTTCGCCGGTGAGATCATCAACATCACGGAAGAGCGCGCGGTGCTGCACACGGCGCTGCGCAATCGCTCCAACACGCCCGTCCTCGTCGAGGGCAAGGACGTCATGCCGGATGTCAATGCCGTGCTCGACGCCATGGGCGCCTTCGCCGAGGCCATCCGCTCGGGCGCGCTCAAGGGCGCGACGGGCAAGAAGATCACCGATGTCGTCAATATCGGCATCGGCGGCTCGGACCTTGGCCCGGTCATGGCGACGCTGGCGCTCGCGCCCTATCATGACGGCCCGCGCCTGCACTTCGTCTCCAATATCGACGGCGCGCATATCGCCGATACGCTGAAGCTGCTCACGGCCGAGACGACGCTATTCATCGTCGCCTCCAAGACCTTCACCACCATCGAGACGATGACCAATGCCGCGACGGCGCGCAAATTCATCGCCGACAAGCTGGGCGAGGCCGCCGTCGGCCACCATTTCTGCGCGGTCTCCACGGCGCTCGACAAGGTCGCGGCCTTCGGCATCGACGAAGCGCGCGTCTTCGGCTTCTGGGACTGGGTCGGCGGGCGCTACTCGATCTGGTCGGCCATCGGCCTGCCGCTGATGATCGCCATCGGGAAGGAGGACTTCGCGCAGTTCCTCGCCGGCGGCCATGCCATCGACAATCACTTCCGCGAGGCGCCGATCCGTCAGAACATCCCGATGCTGCTCGGCCTCATCGGCTTCTACCATCGCAACGTGCTGAACTATCCCTCGCGCGCCATCCTGCCCTATGACCAGCGCCTGTCGCGCTTCCCGGCCTATCTCCAGCAGCTCGACATGGAATCGAACGGCAAGTCGGTGACGGTGGATTCGACGCCGGTCGAATGCAAGACCGGCCCGGTCGTCTGGGGCGAGCCCGGCACCAACGGCCAGCACGCCTTCTACCAGCTCATCCACCAGGGCACCTCGATCATCCCGACCGAATTCATGATCGCGGCCAACGGCCATGAGAAGAACCTGCGCCACCAGCACCAGCTCCTCATCGCCAATTGCCTGGCGCAGTCGGAAGCGCTGATGAAGGGCCGCTCGCTCGCCGAAGCCAAGGCACAGCTGACCTCGAAGGGCATGGACGAGGCAAAGGCGGACCGGATCGCACCGCACCGCGTCTTCTCGGGTAACCGCCCGTCGATCACCATGGTCTATGACAGCCTGACGCCCTTCGCGCTCGGCCGGCTGATCGCGCTCTACGAGCACCGCGTCTTCGTGGAAGGCGCGCTCTTCAACATCAATTCCTTCGATCAGTGGGGCGTGGAGCTCGGCAAGGAGCTGGCGACGGGCCTGCTGCCGGTCGTGGAAGGCAAGGAGAGCGCCGCCGGGCACGATTCCTCGACGGCGGGCCTTGTCGCGGCGCTGCTGAAGGCTGCGAACTAGACTATTTCCGCATTTCCGAACGCAAAACCGCTTCGCACTTTTGCTGGAAATGCTACCGCAGGCTCAAACGGCGTGCCGCGAAAGCACCGCGCGGCACGCGGGCAAGGTTTCCGAGGAATTCGCGGGCGCAGGCGCGCCAGCTATAGGTGGCCGCACGGGCAAGCGCGACCTCCTTCGGGATGTCGAGCGCGGCAAGGGCTGCTTCCCGCAGGTCCTCCGACAAGGCACCTGCCTCGCCCAGCACGTCACGCGGGGCAGTGACCGGGAAGGCGGCAACGGGAACGCCGCTCGCCAAAGCCTCCAGCATGACATTGCCGAACGTATCCGTGCGGCTCGGGAAGACGAAGACGTCGGCCGAGGCGTAGACGGCGGCAAGGTCCTCGCCGGTCTTGCGGCCGAGGAAATGCACGTCGGGATAACGCTGGCGCAGCGCCGCAAGGTCCGGCCCGTCGCCGACGACGACCTTGCTGCCCGGCAAATCGAGGCAGAGGAAGGCGGGCAGGTTCTTCTCCACCGCCACGCGCCCGACATTGAGGAAGACCGGCCGCGGCAGACCGAGATCGCGGCGCCTTGCCGGGTCGAACAGCTTGGTATCCACTCCGCGCGACCAGCGCTTGATGCGCACGAAGCCGCGCGCCGCCATTTCCGCGCCCAGCGACCTGGTGGCCACCATCATGCCCGCGCCGGAATTGTGGAAGCGGCGCAGCCACCAATAGCTCCAGCTTTCCGGTATGGGCAGGCGCGCGCTGATGAATTCGGGAAAGCGCGTGTGATAGGCCGTGGTGAAGGGCAGCCGGCGCTGCAGGCAGGCGCGCCGCGCCGCCATGCCGAGCGGACCCTCGGTCGCGATATGGATGTAATCCGGCGCGACGGCCTCGATCTCGGCCAGCACCTGGCGGCTCGAGGCGATGGCGAGCCGGATCTCCGGATAGGACGGCAGCGGGATGGTCGTGAATTTCTCCGGCGTCAGGAAGACGACGTCGACCCCCTCCTCCGCCGCCGAGCGGGCCAGCTCCTCCAGCGTGTGCACCACGCCGTTGAGCTGCGGCCGCCAGGCATCCGTCACGACGAGGACGGTGGGCGCCCGGTCATCGGACGCGGCGGGGAAGGACGAATCTGGAGCGATGTCTTCGAGCATGGCCTCTTTGACCATGCCGCGATGACAGGCGAATGAACGTGACGCCGCGCCCGCAGGCCGGACGGTTACTTGCGTTCCGTCGGCTGGGGCTGGATGCGGCCGCGGGAGCGGCCGGGGGCGGCATTGGCGAGGCGGCGGGCGGCCTCCTTCAGCTCCAGCTCGGTGAAGAGGCCCCGGTATTCGGGGCGCAGCATCAGCGCTTCCATGGAAAGCTCCGGCTTGCCGGCGTCGAGAAGGCGCTCGAGGCCGGTCGCGCCGGGCGTGAAGACGAACTCCTTCGCCGCCGCCACGCCGCCGTTGAGCGTGACGCAGCGGCGCAGCAGGACCGGGCGGAAGCCGAGTTCGGCAAAGCGGTCGTAGAGGCCCGCCATCTCCTTGTGGAAGCGGGCCTCGGCCCCCGGAGCGGGGCCGCGCATCAAAGGCGTCCGACGCGCTCGGTGAGGAGCGCGAAGAAGCCGTCCGCATCGACATCCTTCATGACGCGCGCATTGTGCTTGCGGTCGGTCACCTGCCACCAGTCGACGACGGTCATGCCGACGGTGAGCGGCGAAGCCGTCTCGACCTCGACATTGCAGTCGCGCCCGCCGAAAAGCTCCGGCTTCAGCAGATAGGCGATGACGGTCGGATCGTGCAGCGGGCCGCCGTCGGAGCCGTATTTCTCGATGTCGAAGCGCTCGAAGAATTCCAGCATCTGGACGAGGGCGAGCGCCGGGCGGTTGCCGATCGCGCGCAGCTTCTCGACGCGGCTCTTCAGCGTCAGTACCTTGTGGGTGACGTCGAGCGGCATCATGACGATCGGGATGCCGGATTTGAAGACGGCGGCGGCCGCCTCCGGGTCGACATAGACGTTGAATTCGGCGGCCGGTGTGATGTTGCCGCCCTCGAAGAAGCCGCCGCCCATCATGACCAGCTCGCGCACGCGGCCGGCGATCTCGGGCGCCTTTTCCAGCGCGAGCGCGATGTTGGTCAGCGGGCCGAGCGTGCAGAGCGTGACGGTGCCGGCCGGCTCGCGCTTCAGCGTCTCGACGATGAAGTCGACGGCGTGCTGCGCTTCGAGCGGCATCTTCGGCTCGTGCAGGTCGGGGCCGTCGAGGCCGGTCTTGCCGTGGACGTGCTCGGCCGTCACCAGCGGGCGGGAGATCGGCCTGTCGGCGCCGGCGAAGACCCTGATATCCGGCCGGGAGCAGAATTCCAGGATGATGCGGGCATTGGTGGAGGTGCGCGACAGCGGCACGTTGCCGGCGACCGTGGTGATGCCGAGGATTTCCAGTTCCGGGCTGCCGAGCGCCAGCATGATGGCGGCGGCGTCGTCCTGGCCGGGATCGGTGTCGATGATGATTTTCCTTGGCTCGGACATGCCGCTTCATTCCTGTTTTCTGATTGCGCCGGACCGGCGGGGAAGCGGCGACTATATTTGCCGGGCCGCCTTTCGCAAGCGTCTTGCGCCGGCATCGCGCAATCACCATATTGCAGCCGTCGGGGCGCCGCAGCCGGGCCTCGCCAAAGTCGCTTGAAGCCAAGGACTGGACGATGACACGCATGACCCCTTTCACGAGCCCGCTGCTGCTGGGCTTCGACGCCATGGAAAAGACCCTCGAGCGCATCGCCAAGGGCAACGATGGCTATCCGCCGTACAATATCGAGCGGCTTCGGCCGGACGGCGAGACGGGCGCCCCGGAGCGCCTGCGCATCACGCTTGCCGTGGCGGGCTTCTCCGAGGAGGAGCTGGACGTGACGACGGAGGAAAACCAGCTCGTCATCCGTGGCCGGCAGACCGACCCCGGCGAAAGGGACTATCTTTACCGCGGCATCGCCGCCCGCCAGTTCCAGCGCACCTTCGTGCTTGCCGACGGCATGCATGTTTCGGGCGCCGAACTGAAGAACGGCCTGCTCTCGGTGGACCTCGTCCGGCCGGAGCCCGTGCGTATGGTAAAGAAAATTAACATTTCCGTACCAGACTAGAACGTGAGCCGTTCCTGCGGGAACACCCGCCGGACCGTTTCGCGCATAACCTGATTGCCGAACGACCGATGGGCCATGGTGGCCATCAGCGTCCGGTGGCCGGCAAGTCCGGCATTGCCATGGAGGCAAAAATGGGCCTGAAAACCGTTACCCCCACCACCGTATCGAAGGCGGATCTTGCGCATCTGGGCGCCGGCGAAGTCGGCTACATCCGCAAGATGAAGGCCGAGGAAGTCTCCCGCGTCTTCCCGGAAGCGCCCGAAATCGACCCGAGCCTCGACCTGTGGGCGCTGTTCGGCGCGGACGGCACGCCGATCCTGCTCACCGACAACCGTTCCAGCACCTTCTACAAGGCCGCCGAGGACGATCTGCGCACGGTCAGCCTGCACTGACGACAATGCCCTGAAAAACGCTTTCCGTCAGAGACGGCGGAAGGTGAGATAGGCCGACTTGCGGCCCTCGCGCCTGGCCTTGGCCTCGTAGCGCGTGCCCGGCCAGCCGGCATAGGGCGTCAGCCAATCGGCCGCGTTTTCCGCGGTCCAGACGAAGGCGGGATGCGCCCCGCAATGCATCAGCGTCCAGTTGACATAGGTGTCGATGTCGGACGCGAAGCAGAAGATGCCGCCCGGCTTCAGCACGCGGGCGAAGCGATCCAGATTGACCTTCGACACGAAGCGCCTCTTCCAGTGCTTCCGCTTGGGCCAGGGATCGGGATAGAGCAGGTCGATCTGGTCGAGCGAGGCCGCCGGCAGCCAGTCCAGAAGCTCCGTCGCATCGTCGTCGTAAAGGCGGATATTCCCCGCGCCCTTCTCCTCCACGCTGCCGATCAGCTTCGCCATAGAATTGACGAAGGGCTCGACGCCGATGAAGGCGGTGTCCGGGCTTTCCACCGCGCGGTGGATCAGGTGCTCGCCGCCGCCGAAACCGATCTCGAGGCGGGTGCGGGCCGGCGTGAAATCGTAGAGCGTTGCGAGATCCGCCGGAGCCGGGGTCGACAGGTCGACCTTCAGCACCGGCAGCAGCGTCTCGAGATGCTGCGCCTGCCGCTCGCGCAGCGGCTTTCCCTTGCGGCGACCGAAGAAGGCTTCGGTCGCGCGGCTGCGGCGCTCTGCATCGGTCATGTCGGCCTCAGTTCTTTATGGCGTCCTTGAGGGCCTTGACGAGGTCGAGGCGCTCCCAGGAGAACGAGCCGTCGCGGCCGGCCTTGCGGCCGAAATGGCCATAGGCGGAGGTTTTGGCATAGATCGGCTTGTTGAGGTCGAGATGGCGGCGGATGCCCGACGGCGACAGGTCCATGACCTTGCGGATCGCCGCTTCCACCGCGTCCTCGCTCACCTTGCCGGTGCCGTGCAGGTCGACATAGATCGACAGCGGCTGGGCAACGCCGATGGCGTAGGAGAGCTGGATCGTGCAGCGGTCGGCAAGGCCGGCGGCAACGACGTTCTTGGCGAGATAGCGCGCGGCATAGGCGGCCGAACGATCGACCTTGGTCGTGTCCTTGCCGGAGAAGGCGCCGCCGCCATGCGGGGCCGCGCCGCCATAGGTGTCGACGATGATCTTGCGGCCGGTGAGGCCGGCGTCACCGTCCGGGCCGCCGATGACGAACTTGCCCGTCGGGTTGATGTACCAGGAGCAATCGTCGGCGATCTTCAGGTCGGCCAGCGCCTCGCGGAT
>Ga0153917_1000925_pt1 | contig 14540 bp, 9 predicted proteins | sample TSFL001MetaG_FD_104695 | JGI IMG/M metagenome (GOLD analysis project Ga0153917, IMG submission 104695) | Attine ant fungus gardens microbial communities from Florida, USA - TSFL001 MetaG | ecosystem: Host-associated > Fungi > Mycelium > Unclassified | place: USA: Florida, Paynes Creek Historic... | reverse complement strand
GCTCTCGAGCGCATCGGCCGTGCGACCGACCCGCCATGAGCGGAGCGGGCGACGCACCATCGCCTCTTCGAGGGCGATACGCGATCGTGAGGCATTCCCCCGTACCGGCGGCGCCCCGCTACCCGCGAGAATAGGCGGGGATCGAGCTCCGCTCGCGATCGCCACCTCAGGAGGACCAAGTGACCGACGCACCTCGCTACGGCGACCCCGGCTCCCAGCCGGGCGGCCAGCAGCAGCCCCAGTACAGCGCCGCCCCCTATCAGCAGCAGTACGGCGTCGCGGGCCAGGCCGGCGGCCAGCCCCCGTACGGCGACCTCGGCGGGCAACCGCCCTACGGCGGCCCCGTCGCGCCCCAGCCCAAGAAGGTCAACGGCTTCGGCATCGCCGCCCTGATCATCGGCATCGTCGCGATCGTGGTCGCGTTCATCCCGATCATCGGGCTCGGCGCGATCTTCCTCGGCCTCATCGCCATCGGCCTCGGCATCGCGGGCATCGCGGTCAAGTCGGTGCGCCACAAGAAGGGCGCCGCGATCACCGGCATGATCCTCGGCGTGCTCGCGGGCATCCTGAGCGTCGTCATGTCGTTCGTGTACGCGGCCGCGCTCGTCGGCTGGGCCCAGACCCAGGCCACGACGATCCCCGACTTCACGAGCGACCCGTTCCCGGTCGAGACGAACGGCGGCACGATGCCCTCGGAGTCCGCGTCGACGGGCGGCCCGGCCGCGTCCGGCACCTACGAGATCGTCATCACGGCGACCTCGACCGCGAAGTACACCATTCTGACGAGCGTCACGGATGACAAGGGCAATGCCGTGGGCGTCGACGCGCAGTCCGACTTCAGCGGCGACTACCGCTTCACCTCGACCGTGACCATGACCGGATCCTCGGACGACCGGTCGATGGCCGGAGTCGTGCTGACCAGCTCGGACTCGAACGCGACGATCTCGTGCGAGGTCACCGTGAACGGCGTCTCGAAGGACAAGCAGTCGTCGACCGGATTCACCGTCTGCAACGCCACGCCGATCAAGCCGTAGCGAACCGCTCGAGCTCGGGATCGCTGCCGGACTCCGGAGACGCGCGGGTGCCGCACCGAAGAGGGCACGCCTGGATGCCGCTTCCGAAGTCGGGCGAGCGACCACCGGCCATGAGCCGAACGGCGAGTTCTCCGACGCGCCCTGATCCGCGGCGGACGAGCACCGACCGACGGCATCCGAATCGCCCCTCCGCCTGCGCGGAGGGGCGATTCGCATGCTCGGCACGGCGAACGGCGGCGCGGCACGACGCGACCGCCGGGGACGACGTCTCGTCGGCGTATCGCGCCGCGCATACGCTCCCGCAACACGGCGTCGGCTTGGCTGACGAGCATGTCCGCACTGTTCACCCGACCCGACCCGCACGAGAACGCCGTTCCCGGCAGCCGGCCCCGTCCCTCCGAGTCCGCGACGATCGACCCGACCGCGCGTCGCCCGGCGGGGCGGCCTGCCCGGAGGACGGCGACGACGACCGACGAGGCGCGTCGGCTCCTGCTGGCGATGTCGTTCGCCGTCTACCTCGCCCTGCTGATCTGGGTCGTGCTGTGGAAGCTCGAGCCGCCGCACCTCGGCGACGGCTCGATGCGCCGGATCAAGCTGGTGCCCTTCGTCTCCGATGGGGTCTCCGGACCGAGCGCTCCCCTCGAGGTGCTCGCCAATCTCGCGATCTTCCTCCCCTTCGGCATCCACCTCGCGCTGCTCGCACCGACCTGGCCGCTCCGACGGGCGGTCGCCGTGACGGCCGCGACGAGCCTGCTGCTGGAGACGGCGCAGTACGTACTCGCCGTGGGCAGTTCGGATGCGACGGACGTCATCGTCAACACCGCGGGAGGAGCCCTCGGGGCGGCGCTGGTGGTCGCCGTCCGTCGCGCGGCCGGGGCTCGGGGCGGCGCGCTCCTGGCGCGGGTCTGCGCGATCGCGACGGGGGCGGCGCTGGTCGCCGCCGGGCTCTTCGCCGTCTCGCCGATGCACTACGCGCAGCAGGATGCCGGAGAGCTGGGGGCGAGGTGCGCGGCGGCGGTCGCGTCGGGCGCGTACGCCGGCCAGCAGGCAGCGACGGCGGCGGCCTCGGGCGGCGAGGAGGAGCATGTCGGACGGGCCGGATGCGGTGGGTGAGCGGCGTGCCGGTGGAGCGGGATCGCGCGGCTCGGCGAATGAATGTTCATGATCGCTCGACCCGCCGAATGGGTCGCGCTCCCGAGGAGGGGAATCGAATTTCGCGCGGCTGATGCCCTGGAATTCGGGGTGGCACTCACTTCCGCAAGTGCACAGGACGGCGCATTTATCGAACAAAAGTTTGGTAAACTGGATGCGTCGTCGAGAACCAGTCTGATCTGGGATTTCTCGCGCATGAATCGGTGGTCGGAACGCGAGTGAAGGGGTGCGTCGTGGACTTCATCGACGAGATCTTCACCCCCGCGCCGGCCGCTCCGCAGGCTCGGGCCCCGCGCGAGAAGGCCCGTGCTGGACGTGTCGCTTCCGGGCCGGTTCCCGGGTTCGGGATCGCTCCCGCGATCGGGGCGCTGGAGATCGCTCCGGCGATCTCGGCGGGCGAGCAGGCATCCGCCGAATCGGCCGCGCCTGCTGCTTCGCACGCCGAGGGTGCCGAGGCTCCCGTGCTCGCGCGCTTCCGCGACCTCATCGCCGCCCTGGATGCCGAGAGCCCGCCATCCGGGTGCGGCCGCGCGAGCTCAGGAGAGCGCGGCGGGCAGACGCACGGTGACGCGCAGGCCGCCGGCGGCGCGCGGCTCGAGCACGAGCGTCCCGTCGTGAGCGCGCACGATGCTGTCGACGATGGCGAGGCCCAGCCCCACGCCCGCGTGCCCGTCCTCGACGGCATCCGTGACGGAGCGGACCCGCTCGGCGCCGCGCTGGAACGGCTCGGTCAGCGTCGCGATCGCCCGGGGGTCGAGCCGCTCCCCCGAGTTCTCGACCACGAGCACCGCCGCCCTCGAGCCGGCCTCGCGTGCGTCGGCGACCGACGCCTCGACCCGCACGAACCCGCCCTCGGCGAGGTTGTGGACGATGGCGTTGTGCACGAGGTTCACCGTCAGCTGCAGCAGCAGCGGCGGCGATCCGGTGACGGGGGCGAAGGCGCCGGACGCCTCGAGCGCGATACCTCGGTGCTCCGCGAGCGGCAGCAGCGTCTCGACGGCGTCCTCGGCGAGGAGCGACAGGTCGACGCGCTCGCGCTCGAACGACCGCCGGTCCGCCCGGCTGAGCAGCAGCAGCGCCTCCGTCAGATCGATCGCCCGCGCGTTGACGACGCGCAGCCGTTCGACGAGCTCGTCGCCCCGCCGCCCCGGATCGTCGCGTGCGACGTCGAGCAGGGTCTGCGTGATCGCGAGCGGCGTCCGCAGCTCGTGCGAGGCGTTCGCCGCGAAGCGCTGCTGCTCGGCGACGTGCGCCTCGAGCCGCGCGAGCATGGCGTCGAAGGCGTCGGCGAGCTCGCGGAACTCGTCCCGCGGCCCCGTCAGCCGGATCCGGTGCGAGAGCGACCCGTTCGTCGCCAACCGGGCCGCCTCCGTGATGCGCGGCAGCGGAGCGAGCATGCGACCCGCGAGGATCCAACCGCCCAGCAAGCCGAAGACCAGCAGGGCGACCAGCGCCCAGGCCGCCGCCGGGGCGAAGGCCCGAAGCAGGTCGTCGCGCCCTGGCACGAATCCGCTCCGCGTCTCGATCGCGTCTGGCGGCACGTAGCGCAGCAGGAACAGCCACACGACGGCGAGCAGCAGCCCGCCCGCGAGCATGAGGAACCCCGCGTAGCTCAGGGCGAGCTTGAGCCGCACGCTCGACGCGGGCGACCTACCCACCCGCACGGCCCTCCTCCTCGGCATCCGCGTCGGTGCGGATGCGGTAGCCGACCCCCGGCACCGTCACGATCGCCCACGGCTCGCCGAGCCGCTTGCGCAGCCCCGAGACCGTGATGCGCACGGCGTTCGTGAACGGGTCGGCGTTCTCGTCCCACGCGCGCTCGAGCAGCTGCTCGGCGCTCACGACGCCGCCCTCGGCGGCGACGAGCACCTCGAGCACGGCGAACTGCTTCCGCGTGAGCGGGACGTACCGCCCGTCGCGATAAACCTCGCGGCGGAACGGATCCACGCGCAGGCCTCCGATCTCGCGCACGGGCGGCCGGCTGCGCGCCCGGCGACGGTCGAGCGCGCGGAGCCGGAGTACGAGCTCGCGCAGCTCGAACGGCTTGCCGAGGTAGTCGTCGGCGCCGAGCTCGAAGCCGGACGCCTTGTCGTCCAGTCGGTCGGCCGCCGTGAGCATGAGGATCGGCATGCCGCTGCCGGAGGCGACGATGCTGCGCGCGACGTCGTCGCCCGAGGGACCGGGGATGTCCCGGTCGAGCACGGCGATGTCGTACTCGTTGACGCTCAGCAGCTCGAGCGCGGTGTCGCCGTCGCCCGCGATGTCGGCGGCGATCGCCTCGAGGCGGAGGCCGTCGCGGATCGCCTCGGCCATGAAGAGCTCGTCCTCGACGATCAGTACGCGCATGGGCCCAAGAGTAGGAGACCCGGCGTATCGCGGGCGTATCGGAAACCGCGTACGGCCCGGCAACACGGCGCCCCCTTGACTGGCGGCATGCCTCGACCAGCCGCGCATCAGGAACGTCCCGCCGGATTCGACCGGCCCGCCCGGGCCGCGGAGCCGGCCGACCCGCCCCTCCTCTCCGACCGGAGCCGCCAGGCCGGTCACGCCCGTTCGTCCCGTTCGTCCCGTTCGAGCCCCGCACCGCGGGGGATGCTCGCGACCGCGGGTGCGGGCGTCGTCATGATCGTCGCCGCGGTCGCCGGCGTGCTGGCCCTGCAGGGGGCGGTCCTGCCGGCGACCGTCGGCGGGGCGGGCGACCGAGCGGCCGGCGACCGGCCGCGCGCCGCCCCGGCATCCGGGGAGTCGAGCGGGTCGGAGCGGTCGAACGCCGCGACGGATGCCGGTGGGAGCGCGGCGGGCGGAGCGGACGGCGTGCTTCCCGACGGCGCCACCCCGTTCGACGACCGGCTCCCCGGCATCGCCCGGCTCGACGACGATCTGCTCGGCGCGCTGCGCGCCGCCGCCCGGGACGCGGCGCGGGACGACGTCGAGATCCTCGTGAACAGCGGATGGCGCTCGCCCGCCTACCAGGACGAGCTGCTGCGCGAGGCCGTGGCCGAGTACGGCTCGGCCGAGGAGGCCGCGCGATGGGTCGCCACGGCGAGCACCTCCTCTCATGTCTCGGGGAAGGCCGTCGACGTGGGGCCCGCCGCCGCCACGACATGGCTCTCCGAGCACGGTGCGACCTACGGGCTCTGCCAGGTCTACCGGAACGAGCCCTGGCACTACGAGCTGCGTGCGGGCACCGCCGATCACGGCTGCCCCGCCATGTACGCCGACCCCACCGAGGACCCGAGGATGCAGTAGGCGGCGAGCCCGGTGCTCGCGAGCGCGCCGGGCTCCCGGCCCGCCCGTCCGCGAGCCGCCACGTCCGACCGCGGTGCGCCGACGGCCCGCCCTCGCCGAACACGGGCCGCTGAACCGAGCAGACGCACCATTTCCCGCAGCGTCCGTCAGGCGCCCGGGTTCGGCGAACAGCACTCGCTGACGTCGCCGTCCCGCAATCCCGCCTCAGACCGCCGGCGGGAACCGGGCCGACCGGCCGACCAAGAGCCGAGCCGGCTGCGCGCCCCTACTTGGTCACCGCGTCCGCGAGCCGCTGCGCCTCGGCGAGCGCGTCCGCCGCCGGCGCCTCGCCGGCGAAGAGCTGCGCCAGCGCCGGCGCCATGGCGCGCTGCGCCGCCTCGAAGTTCTGCCCGGTCGGCGTCTGGATCGGCGTCGCCTGATCGAGCGGCGAGAAGAAGGGGGCGACGTCCACGCCGCGCTCCGTCCAGTACTGGTCGTACATCTCCCGCGCCGTGCCCACGGCCGGCACCGCCGATCCGGATGCCGCGATGCAGCGGTTGCCGTCGGCCGAGCCGAGCCACTCGAGCAGCTCGCGCGTCGCATCGGGGTTCGCCGAGGCCGAGTTTCCTGCCGCGATGACGCCGGGCGAGGAGGTCACCCGCCCCGCGGGACCCTTGGGGATCTCGACGACGCCCCACTCGAAGCCCGCGCCCGCGTAGACGTTCGCGAGGTTGTAGGTGCCCGACTCGAAGAGCGCGAGCCGGCCCTGCAGGAACTGGTCGCGCGTGTACCCGTCGTCGGCGTTCGTGCGCGCCGCGGGCGGCGCCACCCGGTGCACGTTGATGAGGTCGGCGAGGTACTGGTACGCCTCGACCGTCTTCGGGTCGGTGAGCGTCATGGACCCGTCGTCCGCCTGCCAGCGACCGCCGTTGGAGCCCACGAAGTTGAGCACGACGTTCTGCAGCTCGTCGGCCGCGTTGATGCCGTAGGCGCGCACGTGCTCCGGGTCGAAGGCCGGGTCGTCCGGATGCCGGCCCTGCTCGTCGACCGTGAGCCGAGTGAGCGCCGGCAGGAGCGTGTCGCGCGAGGCGTCGGTCGGATGCCAGGCGAGCTGGGCGAGAGCGTCGGGAGAGATCCCCGCGGCGTTCAGCAGGTCGCGGTTGTAGAACAGCGCCGAGCCGCCGTCGGTCACCTGCGGCACGCCCCACAGCCGGCCGTTCTTCGTGTACTGGGCGACGAGCGCGCCGCTCCAGGTGGCGCTGTCGGGCGAGCGGATCCCGTCGTCGATCGGGATGAGGAAGCCGTTGTCGACGTAGTCCTGGTAGTTCGCGGCGTTGAGCCAGAAGATGTCGGGGCCCGACGCGCTCGACACGTCGGTGCGCAGCGCCTGGAAGTAGTCGGGCCAGGGCACCACGTCGAGTCGCACGTCGAGATCCGGGTGGAGCGCCTCGAAGGACTCCAGAGAGGAGCGGTACGCCTCGGCGAGGTTCTCGTCCCAGATGCGCACCGTGACCGTTCCCGACAGGTGCTCCTCGGCTTCGCCGGCCGGGGCCGTGCACGCGCTCATCGTCGCCGCGAGCGCGCAGATCGCGACGACGGCGCCGACGAGTCGGCCGACGCGGGAGAGTCCTCGCTCGCCCATGATCACTCCTTCGTGACGGGATCGTCGGCGCCCGCAGGGCCGGCGCCGGCATCCGCATCGGCGGGCTCGGCATCGGCATCGTGCCCGGGAGCCTCATCGCCCTCGGCTCCTGCAGGCGCCGGGTCGTCGCCGACGCCGTCGCCGCTCCCGCCGCGGGCGAGCCACCATTCGCGCAGCCGCTCGCGCGCGACCTCCTCGCCGAGCTCGCCCTCGTCGAGCCGCAGCTCGAGCAGGAAGCGGTACGCCTCGCCGACCTCGCGGCTCGGCTTCAGCCCGAGCTCGGCCATGATCTGCTCGCCGTCGAGCTCGGGGCGGATGGCGTCGAGCTCCTCCTGCTCGGCGAGCTCGCCGATGCGCCGTTCGAGGTCGTCGATCGCGAACAGCAGCCGGTCGCTCTTGCGCCGGTTACGGGTGGTGATGTCGGCGCGGATGAGGATGAGCAGCCGGTCGAGCTCGGGGCCGGCGTCGCGCACGAAGCGGCGCACGGCGGAGTCCGTCCAGCCCGCGCCCTCGTAGTTGAAGACGCGCATGTGCAGCTCGACGAGCCGCGCGATCGACTTGATCGAGTCGTTGTCGAAGCGCAGCGCCGTGAGGCGCTTGCGGGCGATGCGCGCGCCCACCGCGTCGTGCCCGTGGAAGGTGACCTTGCGGCCGGGCCCGAAGCGGCGCGTCTTCGGCTTGCCGATGTCGTGCAGGAGCGCCGCGACGCGCAGCACCGTGTCGGGCGACTCCTGGGGCCGGCGCTCCGTCTCCAGGGCGACGGCCTGCTCGAGCACCGTGATGGAGTGCTCGTAGACGTCCTTGTGCTGGTGCTCGTCGTCGCGCTCGAGCCGCAGGGCGGGCAGCTCCGGCAGCACGCGGTCGGCGAGGCCGGTCTCCACGAGCAGCTCGAGTCCGGCCCGGGGCGCGTCGGTGCGCAGCAGCTTGACGAGCTCGTCGCGCACCCGCTCCGCCGAGATGCCGTCGATGCGCGCGGCCATGTCGACGACGGCGCCGAACGACTCGCCGTCGAGGTGGAAGCCGAGCTGCGAGGTGAAGCGCACGGCGCGCAGCATGCGCAGCGGGTCGTCGCCGAACGACACGGCCGGTTCGACGGGCGTGCGCAGGACGCCCGTCATGAGGTCGTCCATGCCGCCGGTGGGGTCGATGAGCCTGAGCTCCGGGAGCGCGAGGGCGAGCGCGTTGACCGTGAAGTCGCGGCGGTGCAGGTCGCCCTCGATGGTGTCGCCGAAGGCCACCACGGGCTTGCGGGAGACGCCGTCGTAGGTGTCGGCGCGGTAGGTCGTGATCTCGACCTGCTCGCCCTGGATGCGCGCGCCGATCGTGCCGAAGTCGCGCCCGATGTCCCAGTGGGCCTGCGCGATCGGCTTCACGATCTCCAGGATGCGGTCGGGGCGCGCATCCGTCGTGAAGTCGAGGTCGGTCACGGTCCGGCCGAGGAAGGCGTCGCGCACGGGACCGCCGACGAGGGCGAGCTCGTGGCCGGCATCCGCGAAGGCCGCGGCGAGCGTGGCGACGGGCCCCGATTCGGCGAGTGCGCGAAGACGTTCGAGGGCCGACTGCACGTTCTGCATCCGTCGATTCTAGGAGCGCGGGACGACGCGGCGCCCGCGGGCACGGGGACTCGTGCACACGGGGCGCACGAGTCGCACGAGCGCCGCTCCGTACACTGGAGCGCATGACCACCGCACAGCGATCCGCCGTGCCGGGGTTCCTCCGGGCGTTCGCGCGCCGAGCGTTGCCGGCAGCGCTCGCCGCCGCGTGTCTCGTCGCCGGGGCGACGACTCCGGCCCGGGCTTCGACCACTGACGGTGCGACCATCGCCTCCCCCGCGAGCGTCTCCGCACGGCTCGACGGGACCGCCCCGCGCGATGCCGCCTCGCCCGCCGCGACCGCGGAGACGCCCGTCGCGCTGACCGTCTCCCCTGCCGCGCAGGGCGTCGTGCAGCCCGACGGCGACCTCGTCGTGCAGGTCACGGTCGAGAACCGCACGACGACGGCCTTCGAAGCGGCGAACGCGACGCTCTTCCTGCGCGACGACCCCTTCGACACGCGCACCGCGATCGACGCCTGGTTCGCCTCCCCGACGAGCGGCGACGACGCGGGACGCCAGGTCGCGACGGTCGCCGTGCCCCGCATCGGCGCGGGCGACAACGCCGTCGTGACCTTCACGGCCCCGGCGGCCGCGACCCGCATCACCGGCACGACGGCGTTCGCCCCGCGCGGCATCGCCGTCTCCTACGCGGCGAACGGGCAGAGCGCGACCGAGCGGAGCGCGATCGTCGTCGCGGCGCCGACGACGGCATCCGCCACGAACGTGCAGGTCGTCGTCCCGATCCGCGGCCCGCTGAGCGGCGACGGGCTCATGTCCGCGCGCGACCTGAGCGCCGCGACGGGCGAGGGCGGATCGCTCGCGCGGCTGCTCGACGCGGTCGACGGCACGAGCGCGACGCTGGCGATCGACCCGCGGCTGCTGGTGTCCATCCGCATCCTCGGCTCGGGGGCGCCGGAGAGCGCGACCGCGTGGCTCGAGCGACTCGAGTCGCTCCCCAACAAGACCTTCGAGCTGCCCTTCGCGGACGCCGACCTGACGCTCGAGTCGCAGGCCGGCCTCGCGGAGCCCCTGCGCCCCACCGGCTTCGACTACGCGGCGCGCGACGAGAACTTCCGCCCCACCGAGTCGCCCTCGCCGACGCCCACCGCCTCGGGGACGCCCACCGCCACCGGCACGGCCGGCACCGCGAACCCCGGCGCCTCCTCCCCGGCCGGCACGGGCACGGCGTCCCCCGAGCCCTCCCCCGGCGAGACGGCGGACGGCGGCGGAGCCGACGGCGCCGAGCCGACGCCCACGCCCACCGGCGACCCGAACGCGCCGAAGCTGCCCACCCTGGCCGAGCTCACCGCGTTCCCCTACAAGCTCACGGGCGTCGTCTGGCCCGGCGCGGGGACGGCGAACGCCAACGACCTGCTGCGCCTGTCGACCTGGGGCTACTCGCAAGCCATCCTCACTCCCGAGGCGGTCGCCCGCGACACCCCCTCGCCCTACACGACGAGCTCCTCGGCGACCGTCAACGGCTGGACGGCCGCGACCACCGACGGCGTGCTCGACCGCGTCTTCCAGGATGCCGTGGCGAGCGACTCCACCGCCGCGTACGGCTCCAGCATGGCGCACCTGTCGGCCGTGCTCGCGACCGTGACGAGGGAGCTCCCCTACGAGCCGCGCACGGTGCTGGTGACCGCGGGACGCGGCGACATCGCCGACCCCGCGCGGCTCGGCGCGGCCCTGCGCGAGCTCGACGCGCTCTCCTGGGCCGACTCCGTGCCCCTCGCCTTCCAGAACCCCGGGGCCGACGTGCCCACGGGCGTGCTCGTCAGCACGGGCCACTCGCCCGAGGCCGTGGAGCGTTTCAGGAGCGTGCTCGAGAGCGGCGCCCGCGCCGACGCCTTCGCGACGATGTACGACCGGCCCGAGCGCTTCCGCGAGCGCATCCGGGCGGGGCTGCTCGCCTCGATCTCGGTCGGCTGGGGCGTCGACACGGTGCAAGCCGCGCAGATGCAGAACGGCTTCGTCGGCAGCGTCGCCGCGATCGAGGCCACCGTGAGCCTCAGCAACACGAGCGAGATCCAGGTCGTCGGCCGCGAGTCGCAGGTGCCCGTCTTCGTCGCCAACAGCGGCGACGAGCGGGTCACGGTGCACGTCGGCCTCAAGCCGAGCACGGGCAAGCTCGAGGCGGGCGAACCGGTGACGATCACCATCGAGCCGGGGTCGATGACCCGCGCGCTCATCCAGGTCAAGGCCATCGGCAACGGCGAGACGAGCGCGCTGGTCTTCGTGACCACCCCGGACGGGGTGCCCCTGTCGACCACCCGCACGGTCAACGTGAACGTGAACGCCGAGTGGGAGCTCTACGCGGTCATCGCGGGCGCCGTGCTGCTCGTCGCGCTCTTCGTCGCGGGCATCGTGCGCACCGTGCGCCGGCGGCGCGGAGGCGCGGGCGGCTCCTCCGACACCGGGGGCGCGGCTCCCGACGACGACTCCCCCGCGCCGATCGCCGAAGCCCCCGACGTGGGCTCGAGCGCCGATCCGGATGCCGAGGCGAGCGTCGCCGAGCAGCCGACGGGCGGCGGCGCGTCCGCCGGGACGGCCGAGTCGTCGGGGCCCGAGAGGCCCGCCGGCCCCGAGCCCGAGCCCGGTCCGACCGATGCGGAGCCGATCGGCCGGGCGTCGGAACCCGACGAACCGGGTCCCGAGCGCGATCCCGACGTGCCCGACGCACCCGACGCACCCGGTCCTCGCGAACCGAGACCCGACGACGAGCCGGACGAACCCGGCAGGGAGGCCTAGGCCGTGGCAGGAATCGGACGCGCCAGCGCGCTCCTCGCATCGGGCACGATGGTGTCGCGCGCGCTCGGCTTCGTGAAGGCGATCGTGCTCGCGCAGACGATCGGCGTCGTCGGCTCGGCCGGTGCCGACGCCTTCGGCAACGCGATGCAGCTGCCGAGCAACGTCTACTCGATCATCGCGGGCGGCATGATCAACGCCGTGCTCGTGCCGCAGATCGTGCGCGCCGCGAAGCACGACGACGGCGGGCAGACCTACGTCAACCGGCTCGTCACCCTCTCGATCAGCCTGCTGGGCGGCATCACGCTCATCGCGACGGTCGCCGCGCCCGTGCTGTCGATGCTCTACGGCGCGAGCCTGTCGAGCGAGAACCTCGCGCTCGTCATCGCGTTCGCCTACTGGTGCCTCCCGCAGATCTTCTTCTACGGCCTCTACGCCGTGCTCGGCGAGGTGCTGAACGCGCGCGGCCTCTTCGGGCCGTTCGCGTGGGCGCCCGTCATCAACAACGTCGTGAGCATCGGCGGCCTCGTCGCCTTCACCCTGCTCTTCGGCTCGCACTCGAACCCGCCGCTCGGCGTCGCCGAGTGGACGCCCGGGATGATCGCCGTGCTCGGCGGCTCGGCGACGCTCGGCGTCGCCATCCAGGCCTTCTTCCTGCTCTTCTTCTGGCGGCGCGCGGGCCTGCGCTTCGGCCTCGACTTCCAGTGGAAGGGCACCGGCCTCGGCCAGGCCGGCCGCCTCGCGGGCTGGACCTTCGGCATGCTCCTCGTGCTGCAGTTCACGGGCCTCGTCGAGACGATCGTGCTCAACATCGCGTTCGGCGAATCAGCGGGCGTCGCGGCGACGACGAACGCCTACCTGCTCTTCGTGCTGCCGCACGGCATCATCGCCGTGTCGATCGCGACGGCCACGTTCACCCGGATGAGCGAGGCGGCGAGCGAGAACCGCATCGACCGGCTGATCGAGGACTACTCGGGCGGCGTGCGCCTGATCAGCATGTTCCTGGCCTTCTCGATGTTCGGGCTGATGGTGCTCTCGCCGTCGCTGGCGCACATCTTCGAGGCCGACCAAGCGGGCACCGACATCATGGCGCTCATCCTGTGCGCCTTCCTGCTCGGCACGATGCCGTTCAGCCTCCTCTTCCTCACCCAGCGCGTGCTCTACGCGCTGGAGGACACGAAGACGCAGTTCTGGCTCTACCTGTGGACCATGCCGCTGCACGTCTTCGGCATGGCGGTGATCGCGCTCGGCCCCTACGACTTCATCGCGATCGGCCTCGCGCTCATGCAGTCGATCATGTCGGCGCTGCGCTTCGCCGTGCTCGCCGTCATCGTGCAGCGGCGCACGGGGAGCCTCGACGGGCGGCGCATCGCGCGCTCCCTGACGAAGTTCTTCGTCGCCGCGGTCGTCGCGGCCCTCGTCGGCCTCGGCCTCATGTTCCTGCTCGGCGCGTACACGTGGGACGGCTTCGCCCGTTCCGATCGGATGCCTGCAATTCTGTCGTGCATCGTGGGTGGCGGCGTCATGGCGGCCGTCTACGTCGCCATACTCTGGTTCATGCGATCGACGGAGCTCCTCGAGGCGCTCGAGCCCATCCTGCGCCGCTTCCGGCGCGGATCCGGGCCGGCGGACGGCCCGGGCGACGGCGGCGCGGACGCAGGCCCCGTGTTCGACGAGCTCGGCCCCGTGCCCGGCGGCGCGGCGCGGCCCGCCGCAGACGAGCCGCTCGGCGCGAGCCTGGGCACGAACGCTCCCTTCACCGATGCCGAGCACGACCGCCCTCGGCATCCCGCCCTCGACTTCGACCTCGACGCGGCGCGCGCCGCCGCAGTCGAGCCGACGATCCTCGTGCCCTTCGCACCGGCCGGCGACGAGCAGGCGTCGTGGCTCGACGAGGACGAGCGCGACGCGGCGGATGCCGGCGTCGGCGCGGTCGCCGGGATCGGTGCCGCGGCCGGGTCCGCGGCCGGCACCCCCTGGCAGTCGGCCGACGAGGGCGAGGAGGCCCGGTACGCGGCGCGCGACGCCGCCGCCTACGTCGGCAGCGTCGGCGGGCACGACATGATGAGCGACCTCTCCACGACCGGCATCGTGCTGCCGTTCCACCCGACGACGGAGGTGCCCGTCATCGGCTCGACGGTCGCGCGCACCCGCCGCGAGCAGCGCGAGCAGGAACGCATCCAGCAGCTCCGCCGCGAGATCCGCACGCGCCGCGAGCAGCGCGCCCTCGAGCGCGAGGCGGAGGAGCGGGCGCGCGCCGAGCGCTACGGGCTCGCCCGACCGGGGGCGGGCGGAGGGACGTCGGCGCACGGCGCGGGCGGCGCGCGGGGGAGCGCGACCGGGCCCATCGGAACCGGGCCGACCGGCCCGGCGGCGGGCACCGGGCTCGGCGCCCCCTCGGCGACGACCCACTCGTCGGTTCCCGAACCGCGGCCGTGGGCGCGCGACGCGGCGGGCGCGACGAGGCAGGTCGGCGGCGGTGCGCCGGAGTCGGCATCCGCGTCGACGCCCGAGGCGTCCCCGCGCCCCTCGTCCGACGCCGGCTCGACCGCGGGCCCCGGCGACGAGCACGGCAGCGGCCTGCTCGCCAGCTGGTTCGGCGACGACCCCGACGACGCGCCCCGACGCTGACCGTCGCGGAGCCGACCGTGCTCCGCGAGGAACCGTCGCCCCCTCCCGCGGCGTCACGCACCGGCGGCGGCCCCGGAATAACGGTTAGCATCGTGACGTTTGCTGTGTCGAAGACGCCACGTACCGACCGGAGGTTCCTGTGCACAACGTCGTCATCATCGGATCGGGTCCCGCCGGCTACACGGCGGCGATCTACGCCGCGCGAGCCGGGCTCAAGCCCATCGTCATCGCGTCGAGCGTCGAGGTGGGCGGCGAGCTCATGAACACCACCGACGTCGAGAACTTCCCCGGCTTCCCCGAGGGCGTCATGGGTCCCGACCTGATGGCGAAGATGCAGGAGCAGGCCGAGCGCTTCGGCGCCGAGCTCGTGTACGACGACGTCGTCGAGGTCGACCTGCGCGGCGACGTCAAGCTCGTCAAGACCAGCTACAGCGGCGACTACGAGGCGCTCGCCGTCATCGTGTCGACCGGCTCCGCCTACCGCCGCCTCGGCCTCGAGTCGGAGGACCGC